>WBZX01000535.1_pt2 | contig 23937 bp, 19 predicted proteins | sample 5204211 | NCBI WGS metagenome assembly WBZX01 (sample SAMN12344362, study PRJNA552823) | activated sludge metagenome | biome: Activated sludge suspended growth; feature: Nitrification reactor; material: Wastewater; isolation source: activated sludge from nitrification reactor of wastewater... | reverse complement strand
CACATGGCATTCACCAATAGTCATCACCGACCGCAGGGTCGCCCTCGCACGCGACCCCGGCACGCCAACACACCGAAGGCGGTGCTGCGCTCGCGCTCGGATCGGGCCACAGCGTGCGCGGCCCTGCGGGATCGAAGGCCGCCTGCCCGGCGTCGGTGGGCGTGCAGTCCATCGACAGGCTCGCCATCACGATCTGCGCGCGTCGATTCCATCGCAGCAAGCCAAACCCGGCCTCGCTTTGCTCGAAGGAGCGACGCACCAGGAACTCGACGACCCCCAACGGCGCGGGTCGATCGCAGCCCGACACTCCCTGCGGCAGCACGCACGCCAGGACTTCGGCGGCCTCGTGGGGGTCGGCGTACGCCGCCAGGTCGATCCACGGCGCATCGGCGGCGATCGGCAGCTGGCTGGTCGTGCGGGTGCATGCGCGGGTGCACGCCCAGCGCTGCTCCTCGGCATTGGGGCCGATGAAGTCCTCCAGACGATCGAGGCAGCTCGTCGCCGCGAGTCGACCGCTCTTGGCCGTCGACGTCGAGTCGCAGCCCGACTGCTGCAGCGTGGTGGTCGTCGCCGCCACGCGCGTGCGCAGGCCACTGCGCGCGAGCTGATCGGTGAACGCCGGCAGCGCGTCGACCAGACGCGCCTGCATCGGCGCGGCATCGGGGCCGTCGTCGATGACGAACACGATCTCCTGCACAGGTGCGTCCATCACCACGCGCATCGGCGGCGTCGGGCCGCGCCCGGTTGCCGGCACGCAGCGCCCGGCATCCCCATCGTGGTGGCTCAGGCACAGCGCATCGTCGTCACAGTCGCGCTCGTCGTGGCAGGCCGCTTCCGTGCGATCGCAGGCCGCGAGCGCGAGCACTGCGAGGCCGAGGGCCACGCGCGTCATCGCCGGGTCTCCAGTCGCAGGAGGAACGCATCGCGGCAACCCTGTCGGCCCGACACCGCCAGCGCGCCGCCCGGCAGCGCAAGCGCCGACGACACCCCCGAGCCCTCGATCGGGCCCATCAGCACGTCGCTCGACTCGCACGCCCGTGCATCGATGCGCGCCGCGGGCGAGAGCGCGAAGCTACGGCGCACGTCGAGGTCGCGGTGGCCCTCGCGATCGAAGTGCTTCAGCACCATCCATCGGCGTTCCTCGATCACCTGCTCGGGATCGCCATCGGGCGGTGGCGTGAAGCTGCCCGTGCTCGTCGCCCACACCCCACTGGCGTCGACGACCAGCGGCCCGCTCGACGCCGGGCTCCGCTCGACGACCGGCGTCTGCCAGCGCAGGGCACCGTCACGGCCATGGCCCACGAGCTTGCACGTGAGTTCGAGCGTCGACTGCAGCTCGCAGCGACGCAGGACGAGGAGCTCGGGCGTGACCGCGATGCCGCTGACCCGGCCGCGCGTGCGGGCGAGCGTCGTCGACTGGATCGCGCCGGTGCGGGCGCTGCAGTGATCGAGCTGGGCTGCGCTCGGTTCGTCGCCATCGAGGGCGCCGTCGCCCGGGGAGAACCACAGCCCATCCGTGTCACGCGCCACGTGGAGCGGCGCGTAGGACAGCGCGCCGCTCCACAGCACCGCCCCGTCACGCGAGAGCCCCCACAGCGCCGATCCGGCGGCGACGATCAGCACGTCATCGACCAGGCTCACGGCCGCCGGGCAGCGCTGCGTGCCCTCGGGCAATCCGTCACGCCACAGTGCGTCGTCGATGCTCCAGCGCACCCCACCGTCGGTGCCGATCGCGAGCAACCGACAGGGCAGCGGTGCAAGCGGCGCTTCACCGGGCACCACGCCGCTGCGATCCAGCGCGAGCGCATAGACCGTGCGCGCGTCATCGATCGCGACCGGCGCGAGCCCGCCGTACCGCGAGCCGCCGAGGTCGTCCCACCGCGTGAGCTCGTCGCCGCTCTCGGCATCGATGACGCTCACCCACCGATCGATCGCGGTCTCGCCGTACCTCGGCGAGACCGAGCCCTCGTCGACGCCACCGACCACGAGCCAGTGGCCATCGGGTGAGGCGAACGTCCCGATTCGGGCAAAGGGGAACCACCGCACCCATGTCGCCTCCGGCTCGGCTGCGGGTGTGCGGCACGCCAGCAGCCCGAAGAGGGCGACGGCCGCGACACGCCGATCCTTCGCGCGCACGCAGCCATGGTCGCACGGCGCGTGGTCATTGACGAGGCGACGGCGCTCGGGAAGCATCGAGCCATGACGACGGTGACGCAGCGAGCTCGGTGGTTGATGGTGTTCTCCCTCTCGCTCGCCTGCGAGCGCGCGGCCACGACGACGCCGGAGCCGGCAACGACGGCGACCGCCTCGGGCGCCGCCGCCAGCAGCAGTCTCGACCCCGAGCTCGTCGCCATCGCGCGCACGCAAGGCGTCGCACAGAAGGCCAAGCTGCGCGTCGACGGCAGCGGCAACCTGCAGAAACAGTCGCTCTACCACAGCGATGCCGCCGCGGTGCCCGAGGCCGCACGCGCGCTGGTCGACAAGCGGTGGCCGGGCGCCAAGGTGCGCGGCTACGAGTCCGAGCGCTACGCCGAGCACGGACGCGTCGACGAAATCGAGGTCACCACCGCCGAGGGTGCCGAGTGCGAGCTGGCCGTGAAGCAGGACGGCTCGACGCTCTACGAGGAGTGCCGCATCGCGCTCGACGCGATGCCGCCCGCGGTCGCGAGCAAGGTCGCGGCGCTGTTCCCCGATGGCAGCATCCACGAGGCCGAGACCAAGAAGGGCGAAGGCGTCGACGAGCTCACCATCGAGGTCACCGCCGGCGGCAAGGAGTACTACCTGCGCATGCGCCCCGACGGCGAGGTGCTCGCGAAGCTGCTGCGGATCCCCGCCGTGCTCGAGGTCCCGATCGACTGACGCGCGTCCCCACCGCGCGGCGCCTTCGTCTACATTGCGGCCCGTGCCCGACCGCACCCGTGAGCTCCTCGTCGGACCCGCCCCTGATCGCCCGCGCACGAGCACCGGTGAGATCCTGCAGGTACCCGCGGGCTGGGAGCTGCTGCCGCCCGGCGATGCCGGCCTCACGCGGCGCGTGAAGGCGGCCGGTCCGACATGGACGATCCGCGAACCCAAGGGTCGCAAGATGTTCTCGCGCGGCCTGTGGGCCCCGCGCGAGACCATCGCCCGCGAGCGCGCCAAGCTCGATGAGGAGCGCGCCGATCCACGTTGGGCGCAGCGCCTCGAGGCCGATCGCCGCCGTCGCGACGCCGCGCAATCGGAGTACGTCGAGACCTTCTTCGCGGCGGTCTATCGATTCCTCGCCTTTGCCCCGCGCCACCGCGAGCTCGCCGCGTTGGTCGCCAAGGCGATCACCGATCACGCGGTGCCGGTCGGCAGCGGCACCGTCGCGCGCACGCAGCGGATCCCGATCGAGCGCCGCGCCGAGGCAGCGACCATCGCATGGCTGCGGCACCAGACCACCGCCTATGACAGCATGTCGATCCCGCGGGTCCGCGGCATGCGACGCGAAGTCCGGCGCCTGCTCGCCGAGCAATCGCGGCGCGTGCTCGGTCGCTATCGCAGCGGCGAAGCGATCGATGACGCCACGTGCGTGCTGCGACGCGCGCTGCAGACGTGACCCGCCGACGCGCGCACGCACACCATCGAGCTACCCGACCGGTGGTGGCGGCGGCGGCGGCTTGTCGTGGCACACGCTGATCTCGAGGATCATGTACAGCAAGATGAGCTCCTGCGGATTCAGCCCGGGGTGGGCGACGCTGGAGTTCTCGAAGGTGCTGTACATCATGCGGCCGCAGCCCCACTGTCCGCTGATCGCCATGGGGCGGATCTTCGTCGGGTCGCTGCAGCTCGTGCACGGGCCCTCGACCCAGGTATGGTGGCCGACGTCGACGTCCATGCCGTCCTCGTCTTGCACGATGATCGGCGTGGTCGACTCGATACCCGAGTAGTTGAGCTGCAGCTCGACGCTCGGCAGCGCGTTCAGTGTCGGGTTGCCGCCGCCGATGTCCTTCAAGCCAGGCGGCAGCGCCTGCAGCCACGCGAGCAGCTCGTCATCGACCACGCTGCCGTTCACGTCGTACGCGGGCTGGATGTCCGGCATCGCCGGCGAGTGGAACTCTTGGTAGTCGGCGAAGGGCGCCTCGATGTACTCGTTCGAGTGATCGGTGGCGTACCACTTGCCGCCGCCGGCCACGTAGTCGCGGATGTTCTGCGCGCGGAGGATCGGCACCGACGGCGCGCCCAGCCAGAACTTCGTCGCCGCGCAGGGCACGAAGATGATGTGGTACTGGCTCATGCCGATGAAGTCGTCCATGAATGCGCCCTGATCGGAATCCGAGATCAAGGTGAACTGCTGCGTGCCGGGCACCAGCTCGCCGTTGGCGGACACCTCGCCGAGCCCGAACTTCGCGAGCACGTTGAACACGCGATCGGGATCGGTCTCGTACACCGCGATCTTGGGGATCCACATGCCTGCGGCGGGGTTCCATTCGCCGGGCAGGCTGCTCTGCTCGGCCGGCACCGGGTTGCCGCCCTCGACGACGTCGAAGTCGACCACGCGGAGGAACTCGCCCTTCTGCACCACCAGCTGCTGGCCGGGGCCCGCGGTCGCCGGCAGCGAGAAGCTGCCGTCGGGCTCGGTGAGCACGAACGGGGTGTCGCACGAGAGCTCGACGCACGACGAGCAGTAGACCTTGTCGGGCACCGGCTCGACCTCGTCGTCGGTGAGGTAGACCAGCGCGCCGCTGATCGGGATCTGCATGTTGGGCGCGTAGACCGTGCCCGTGATCGTCGCGTTGGACCCGGGCAAGGGCGGGCAATCGTTGCCGCCCTCCTCGCCACCCCCGGTCACACCCCCCTCGCCGATGTCGAAGCGCTCGCCGGTGTCCGCCCCGACCGGGCCCGAACTCGGGTTGCTCCCCGCGGTGTTGGCCGTGACGCTGACCTCGACGGGATCCTCGCGCACCGTGGTCCCACACGCCCCAAGCGACAGGGACACGACCGACAGCAGTGGGACGGCGCGCATGCTGCCGGCCACGTTACCCCAGGGCGCCCCGCGGTTCCTGATCGGGCTGGGATTTCGCCCGCTGGGCGTCACAGACAGGCGCAGAGGTTGATCGCGCCCGGCGACACACCGTAGGTACCCGCGTCGCAGTAGCTAATCGCGACCTTCGGGCCCCGCGAGTGCGCACAGACCGAGGCCGGACACACGCCGAACGGAACATACACGCCACACGTGTCGAGCGGGAGCAGCTCGATGACGTCCTTCACCACGCCGGCGCCACCGATGAGTCCGCCGAGGCCACCGTCAGGGCGGGGCGCCTTCTTCGCTTCGGCAGCGATGGTGGTCGCGAGCATCTGCATCGGTTCGGTCGTGCCACGGCCCACGAACGTGTGGCTGCCGTCGTCGCCGCGAAACCACACGTCGCCGCAGACGGTCCGCATGTCGCCGCCGTCGAGTTCGTCGAGCAGCGATGCCGCGCCGAGGTTGAAGCGGTCGGCGGTCGTGAAGCTCGCGCCCGCGAAGTCGATGGCGACGGTGAGGCCACCGGCGCTGTCGAGGGTTGCCGCTTCGTCGGCCGCGAGCCGTACACCGATGCGGAACTCGGGCAGCTCCTGCAGCGGGAACGCAACGGAGTACAGGTTCTCCGCGGGGTCGAAGTCGTCGGCCGTCACGACGACCTCCACCGCCGTCGTGCCCTCGAGCACGTCGACGATCGACGGCGTCTGCTGTTCGATCGGCGATGCCGTCATCGTGCCAAGCGCACCAGGACGCAGGACCCAGCTCGCCTCACCCGCATCGGCATACGGCAGTGCCGATTCGTAGTTGCCCGCCGTGTAGGCAGCGACCAGGTCGCTGCTGTCGACATCGCCATCCCCATCGAAGTCGCCCTCGGCCCAGCCGACCTCGCCATCGACGTCGGGCGACTCGTAGTGCCCAGACTCGAACATCGCGACGAGATCGTCCGACCCGAAGCGACCATCGCAGTTCGCATCGCCCGGCTGCGGTCGCAGCAGCGTGATCTCTGCATCGACGGAGCCAGACACCGTCACGGTGTGGTAGCCCGGCGCGACGCCGACGTCGGGCAGGGTGAGCGCGACGAAGCGCCCCGACCCGCTGGGCGCGGGCTCGAGCGGGAAGCCGTCGAGCGTCGCATCGAGCGCGAAGACGCCCGCCGTCTCCTCGACCGAGCCATCGAAGCCGACCGCCAGGATTGCGCCCTCCCCATGCGGGGTCCAGCAGTGCGGCGCGGCGAGGCGGCCGTCGAGTACGGCTGCCCAGGTCGCCGCGGGCGCCTGCGCGCGCGCGGGGTTCTCGAGCTCCAGGGCTCCGCGGGGACCGTCGTTGTCCGCGCAAGCAACGAGGACGAGCAAGGTCATGAGGTGATGTCGACAGATTTTCATTTGCTTCCACCATCCGCGGCCGTCGGCCGCCATCGGGTTCGCAGGTGGATTGCCGGTCGAGTCGAAACGGATGCATGATTTCGTGTGGTCGAGTGGGTGGCATGACGGGTGGTGATGGCGACGACGCGGCGTTCGGCCGTGCGCTGGGAGACGTGCGGCAACTCGAGCTCGCGGACGAAGCGACCGTGCGCGCCGAGCTGTTCGCGCGGATGGGCATCGCTCCGATCGCCCCGCGCCTCGGAGGTCGCTACACACTCGGTCGTCGCCTCGGAAGCGGCGGTTCTGGGGCGGTCTACGCCGCGCGCGACGACAAGCTCGGTCGCGACGTCGCCGTCAAGCTCGTGCGCGTCGGCGGCCTCGATGGCTTCGACGATTCGGCCTCCGAGGGTCGACTACGCCGCGAGGCGAGAGCGATCGCCCGTCTCGCCCATCCGAACATCGTCGCGGTGTTCGATCTCGGTCGCTACGACTTCGGCGAGCTCGGCTACGAGCTCGCCGACGCTCCGGCGCACGGCCTGTACCTCGTCATGGAGCTCGTCGACGGTGGTGACCTCGCCGAGTGGGCGGCCTCGGGGGCGAGCTTCGCCGCGCGCATCGAAGTCTTGATCGGCGTGGCCCGCGGTCTGCACGCAGCTCACGGCGCGGGCCTGGTCCACCGCGACGTCAAGCCGGCGAACGTCATCATCGCCCGCGACGGGACGCCAAAGCTCGCGGACTTCGGTCTCGCGCGCCCCCCGGCCGAGACGACCAGAGATGTCGGGCCAGCGGACGATGACGAGGCGCCGCGCGACGACGTCACGGCACACGGCAAGGTCGTCGGAACGCTGCCGTACATGGCGCCCGAGCAGTTCGGCGGCAGCTCGAGTGCCGCGAGCGATCAGTACGCGTTCTGCGTCACGGCGGTGGAAATCCTGCTGGGTGAACGGCCGTTCGTCGGTGACGCGAGCGAACAACTCGCGGCGAAGCGCGCAGGCCGAGCCCCCGCGCTCGAGCGATTGCCGCCGCGACTGCGCGCTGCGCTGCAACGCGGCCTGTGCACGGATCCCGCGGATCGATTTGGGTCGATGCTCGAGCTGAGCGAAGCGCTCGCCCCGGCGCCGCAACGGCGCTTCGCACTCGTCGGCGCCGCGGCGCTCCTCGGCGTCGCACTCGCAGCGTGGATCGCCAGCCCCGACGACGCATGTGCACCGCTCGCGCGGGCCGCCGCTGCGGTGGAGCGCATGCCGTCGGCGGCCGCACTCGCCGCGACACTCGAAGACGAGGCATCGCGCCTTCGCGCCACACATGCTGCCTGCCTCGCCCTCGACGACCCGGACACGCGCGCGTGCATGGGCCAGCGTGGTCGACAACACGAGCGCCTGCTCGCGAGTCTCGGCGACATCGATGCCCCTGCGATGCTCCGAGCGTTCCACGCGCTGCCCCCCGCCGACGAGTGTGTCGCGCTGCGTGCGGTCGCGGCGGCACCGCCCGATGCGCTCCGCGACGGTGTCGATGCCGTGCACGAGTTCGTCGTCACCGCACGAGCACTCGCCGACGCAGGCGAGCTCGAATCTGCAGCGGTTCAGGCGGGTCACGCCATCGCGACCGCACGGCGCCTCGACTGGCCGCCGGCGCTCGTCGAGGCCAGCATCGTGCACGCGCACGTCGAGTTCGGCCTCGGCCGGGTCGACGCCGCAGAGATCGAGCTCGTCGACGCGTACTGGTCAGCGGTCGAGCTCGGCAATCTGCCGGAGACCGAGCGCGCGGCTGAGCATCTCGCCCACCTGCACGGCCGTCCTGGAGGCGACCGCGGCGAGTCGGAGCGCTGGGAGAAGCGCGCGAATGCCTCGCTCGACGGCATGGGCCGACCACCGTTCGTCGAGGCCCGCCTCGCCGCGATCCGCGGTGCGAACCGCAACGCGTGGCACGACGAGCCGGCAGCCATCGTCGAGTTCCGCCACGCGCTCGCACTGCTCGAAGCGCAAGGTCTCGACTACCGTCGACAGATCGCGACCCTGTCGAGCAACCTCGGCGAGATGCTCACACGGACTGGCCAGCACGCCGAGGCCGAGCGCATGCTGCTGCGTGCGATCGAGCTCGGCGACACGGAGGGCATCGGATCGGTCCCGGCCCTGATGCACCTCTCGACCCTGCGACGATCGCAACAGCGCCTCGATGAGGCCGACGCGCTGATCCGCGACGCGATTGCGCGGCTCGACACGGCGGCACCTGCGGGCCACCCATGGCGCGGGCAGATCTTCAACAACCTCGGGGTCGTCGCAACACTGCGGCCGGACTTTGCGTCCGCCGCCGACGCGTTCGCGACCGCGGTGCGATCGCACGAGCAGCTCGGCCTGCGCGACGCAGCGTGGGCGGGGTACCACAAGAACTGGGCCACCGCGGCGGCGCACATGCACGAGTGGAGCACGGCGATCGAGCACTTCGAGATTGCGCTCGCGGTGCTCACGAGCGCCGACCCTCGCCGCGACCAAGCGCTCGTCGGCCTCGCCGAAGCCAACCTCGAACTCGGTGACGTCTCGGCCGCCGCGACCCGCCTGCGCGAGGTCGACCCATCCCTGCTGGCCCGCGATGCGAGCATGGTGGCCGAAGTCGACGCGCTGCGCGCTCGCATCACCGCCGCCGAGGCCGAGCGGATAGGATCCCCCGAGTGACGGAGATCGGTGACGAAGCGCTGCTCGCGGCATGGCAGGCCGGGGACAAGGCTGCCGGCGACGTGCTCGTGCGGCGCTACTTCTCGCTGCTGTTCCGATTCCTCAAGCCGCGTGTCGCCGAGCACACGGCCGACCTCGCGCAGCGCACGTTCCTCGCCATCTCACAGTCACACGAGCGGATCCCTGCGGGCGTCAGCTTTCGCGCCTGGCTCCTGGGGGTCGCACGCAACCAACTGCTCGCGTTCGGGCGCGCGAGCGCAAGGCGCTCTCTCGTGGTCGGCGGCGCGCCGATCTCGGGGGTCGCGGGCGACGCGACGCCCAGCGAAGTCGTCGCGCACCGCGAGGAGCAGCGCGTCTTGCTTCGTGGACTGCGAACCCTCCCGATCGAGATGCAGCTCGTGATCGAGCTCTTCTACTGGGAGAACATGTCGCGGGAGGAGATCGCGGCGGTGCTCGGCGTCGAGACCAATACCGTCAAGTCGCGACTGCAGCGCGCGAAGGACCGCCTGCGCGAGCTGCTGCCGCGGCTCGATCCCGTGACCGGCAGCGTGACGGCGGCCGATCTGGAGCGCTGGGCGCAGTCACTGCGGCCGCCGGATTCAGCCTGACGCGGGCCAGTCGACGCCGCGAACCACTGCGCCCCCCCGTTGCAAGTGCTCTCCTCCGGCCGCACCCGAAGGTCGGGACGCCGGTCGAACGATCGTCCGCTGCGCGCTGCCATCGATCACGCGACCTCGGGTTGCATGCCCCGCGTCGTCCGGCACGCTGTCCGCGTTGTCGAGCGAGACCACCGCGGTGCGCAGCCTCGTTCCCGCGCGAATGGATCGCCTGCCGTGGAGCGGGTTCCACTGGCGGGTCGTCATCGCGCTCGGCATCACGTGGGTGCTCGACGGCGTCGAGATCGGTCTCGCGAGCGCGATCGGTGACACGCTGCGCGACGAGCAGACCCTTGGCCTCGACGCCCAGACCATCGGTTTCAGCGCGGGGGTGTACCTCGCGGGTGAGGTCACCGGCGCACTGTATTTTGGTCGCAAGGCCGACGAGCTCGGCCGCCGGCGACTGTTCATCGTCACGCTCGCGCTCTATCTGCTCGCGAATGCACTGACGGCGCTGTCGTGGACGACGTGGTTCTTCGTCGCGACGCGCTTCTTCGCGGGCATGGGAATCGGCGGCGAGTATGCGGCGATCCACAGTGCGATCGACGAGCTCACGCCCGCGAAGTACCGCGGCCGGGTCGACATCGCGATCGCCGGCACCTACTGGGGCGGCGCACTGCTGGCTGCGACGGCGCAGCTGCTGCTGCTCGATCCCGAGCTCATACCGATCGACCTCGGCTGGCGGCTCGCGTTGCTGCTCGGTCCCGTGATCGGCCTCGCGATCTGGCCGCTGCGAAGGTTCATCCCCGAGAGCCCGCGCTGGCAGCTCACACACGGCTACGAACAGGAGGCCGAGGCCACCGTCGCGCGCATCGAGGCCGGCCTGCGCGACGCGGGCGTGCCGCTCGACGACGTCGATCCCGCGCGCGCCATCGTGCTGCAGCGCCACGACCTCGGCCTCGTCGACGTGGGCAGGATACTCGTGACGAAGTACCTGCGACGGTTGTGGCTCGCCGCGACGCTGATGATCACGCAGTCGTTCCTCTACAACGCGATCTTCTTCACCTACGTGCTGATCCTGCGCGACTTCTACGACGTGCCGAGCGCATCCGTCGGCTGGTACATCTTCGCGTTCGCCGGCGGGAATCTGCTGGGCCCGTTCGTGCTCGGGCCGGCGTTCGACACCATCGGTCGCCGCAAGATGATCGCGGCGACCTACTGCACGTCCGCGCTCTTGCTCGCGATCACGGCGTGGCTGTTCAGCCGAGGCATGCTCACGGCGCAGTCCCAGACGGTGCTGTGGTGCGTGATCTTCTTCATCGCCTCGGCGGCGGCGTCGTCGGCCTATCTCAGCGTGAGCGAGATCTTCCCCGTCGAGATCCGCGCACAGTCGATCGCGCTGGTGTTCGCCGTCGCGCAGGGCGTGGGCGCGACCGCGCCGGCGATCTTCGGGGCGATCATCGACGCGGCCAAGGACCCCGCGACCGGTGAGGTCGTCTCACGTCTGCCGCTCTCGCTGGCCTACCTCGGCAGCGCGGCGGTCATGGCCGGCGGTGGCGTGGTGGCGTGGCTGTTCGGCGTCGATGCCGAGCAGCGATCGCTCGAGGACATCGCGCCGCCGATCACCTCGGTCACGGTGTCGCACGCGACCGCCGTCGACGCGCCGGCCGCTCCGCCTCCGCCCGGCAGCGCCTGATCGCGCGCATCTGGGGGGGGCGCGACGCCCTTCAGCGTGGGCGATCGTGTCGATGCGCGCGGTGCGACCGATGCCGCCCCGGCGGCTGTGCGCTCGCGTCGGCGACCGCGTCCTCGGCGAGGAATCGCTCGGCCACGTCGAGGTGCTCGTCGAAGTACTGCTTCTCCTGCGCAGAGCAGAACGCGAAGGTCTTGCCCGCGAACGTCGACGTTATCCGAGGATCCGCGTCCATCCAACACAGCGGGCACTTCGGTGCGGCCGAGCCGGCATCGGGCATGCGAGCGTAGTCGCCGTTCGACGCGGCGTCGTGCCACCCCGGGCCTTGGTACTCCATGGCATCGGCGATCGAGCGAGCGCTGGACTCTCCGAGATACCGTGCGACCACACGGAGTGCGAGGTCGATCCCCGACGAGACTCCGCCAGACGATGCAAGGTTGCCCGACTCGGTGAAGCGCGCGCCACGAAGAACGGAGACGGTCGGAAAGTCACCCGCGAGGCGAAAGTAGCCGCCGTGGTGTGCCGTCGTCGCCTTGCCGTCGAGCAATCCCGTGCGGGCCAGCACGAAGGCGCCGTTGCACACCGACATCGTGACGTCGGTCGCAGGTGACACCGTGCGGAGCCATTCCAGCATGTCGGGCGTCTCGCCGGTCAGCGCAGGGATCACGACGACCTTGGGTGGCGGCGCGTCGGCGAAGGTGTAGTCGGGGATCACCTGCATGCCACCGAACACACGCACCGGATCGCGCGTCTGCGCGACGAAGTACGGCTCGAAGAGCGGATGTCCATCCTCCGTCCACGCCGCCGCGAAGACCTCGAGTGGCCCCGTGAAGTCGAGCACTTCGGCGTCGGGACCGAGCACGATCGCCAGCGGCAACTCGCCGCCGGGCGGGACCGGCAGCGGCGAGGGGACCTGCGTGGCCGCGCGCGCAACCGGCTCGGCCGCCGCGTCGAGCGGTGCGTGGCGATCCGATGGGCCGCGCGCGCACGCGACGACAGCAAGTGTGAGCGCGAGCCTCGTTCGCCCACGCCAGACGTCGATCACGGCGCCACCGTGAGTGTCACGTCTCGCAGCTGTGGGTCGGCGGCAATGTCGTCCTCGCGGAAGGGGAAGTCGAACCACTCGCTACGCGACCACGCGGTGAGTTGGTCGAGGTACCAGGGCGAGCTCGCCTCCGTTGCCTGACTGTACGGAAGCACGCCACGCGCGCGCGGCCCCGCCGCGCCGAACGCGACCACATGCATGTAGCTCGCGCCGTAGAGCGTCTCCGGCGGGACACCGCCGAGGCTATCGGCCCAACCGGCGTAGTCGTAGTACGAGCGCTTCGATGTCACCGCATCGAAGATGCCCTCGAACTCGGAACCACCGGGCATCGCATGCGGGCCGTCGGGACCCACGACACCATGGACATCACCCCAGCGTGCGTCGGCGGCGATGCCGAGATCCGCGAGCGTGCGAGCCACGGTGGCGAGGCCATCGCGGACCTCTTGCCGGATCGCGGCGTCGTCGGTGTAGCCCGACGGCGGCATGAGTGGATCGTCGGCACTCGCAGCGACGGCGAACATCCGCTCGGGATCGTCGATGGCCTTCCACAGCCCCGCGAAGACGAGCGCCCCCTGGCTGTCGACGCTGTTGCGGCGGTCCCAGCTCGCGAGCGCACTGCAGACCTCGGCCAGGTCCACCGTCTCGCCTTCGTGCTCACCCCAGGGGGCACTCGTGCAGTCCTGGACGATCGCGTCCACGAGCAGCTCTGCGGCACGGTTGCGTTCCTGCAGGAACACGGCCTCGGCGAGTTCGGCCGTGAAGCCGGGTGCGCCGAGCCCATCACCGCCGTCCAAGCGCCGCTCGATCATGTCGAGTCCGAGATTCGCTCGCAGGCTGAGGGTCTCGCCCTCGCCACCGAGCGCGGGAGAGAACCCCGAGAGCCGGGCATTGGGATTGGGCCACTCGTAGTTGTTGTTGCTATTGGCAACGTAGTCGCTGCGGAAGACCTGCGGGAGCTGGGAGGGATCGAGCAGCCCGTCCCATGCGCAGTCGCTGCGGTTGCCGTCGAGGATCAAGAACCCATGGGGGAGATGAAGCGTCGCCACGGTCGACTGCGCGCAGCGCTCGAGCATGGCTGCGTCGATCCGTGGGACAGGGGACAGCTCGGCGAACAGGGTCTCGCCGGTGTGATCAGCCGCGATCACGTACGACCACGGTACCCCGTTCACCTCCGCGAGCGCATCGCTGACATCACGAACCGATCGCGAGCGCGCGATGCGGAGGAACTGCTCGACGATACGGGTATTGTCCGCATTGATGTCGCGCACCGAGTAGGCCTTGTCGCGCGTGAAAGGCATCAGGAATCCGGGCGCGTGGATCACCGGCTCGGTGCCCTTGCGGAAGAACGGGAGGCGTCGCGGCTGGTCCTCTCCGAGCACGGGGATCTCGATGACCTCGCGGGACAGCTCGTGAGCGTCGCCATCGACGAAGAAGGTCTTGCCGTCGCCTTCGAGCACGAGCTCCGATGCCGCCCAGCGCGAGGCCGGCGAGAACGTGAGGCCCCAGGCGACCGATTCGGTGAAGCCCGCCAGCGGCAGCGGAAAGCCGCCGAGCGTCACACCGAATACGTCGAGCTGCCCGGGAATCGTCGCGTGGACCAGGTAGAGGCGATGGATGCCCGACCAGGGGAAGTGTGGGTTGTAGACGTGGAGCGCTCGCCCATCGCGCGTGGACTCGCGCCCGAGCGCCCACGCATTCGATCCCCCCATCGGATCGTGATGGTGAACCTCGGCAGGCGGATAGTCCGCCGAAGAACCGACCGGTGCCCCGTGGGGGAGATAACCCGGGAAGACCTCGCCGCTCGCCACGGTGGCCGCCGCCACCCACAGCATCAACACGTCGGCCCGCGTGATCACCTCTGGCATCGGTACCGGACAACCCGGATCGGGCGCGTCCGACAGCTGGCGAGAAATCCCGGCCGCGTAGCCATCGGCGAGCTCGAGCACCTCGGGCGCACCCGCCTCGAATGCGGTGGCGATCGCCTCGCGATCGAACCAGCCGCGGAAATAGTGATCGGACTGCAGCGCCGTGTACGTCAGGTCGTGCACGGCCGCGGTGACCGGTGCGTCTGCACCGAGTTGCTCCGAGAGGCCGCCGCGCACCTCGGCGAGTCGGTGAGAGAGCAAGCAACGGTTGTCCTCGGTGAACCCGTAGCCGACGCCGAACCCGAGCCCCCAGAAGTCCTTCGCTTCGACGTGGAGCACCCCGTGCGACGTCCTGCGCAGCCGGACCGGTTCGTGCGTCGCGGGCGTGCCCTCGCTACACGCACTCGCCGCGAAGGCGAGTGCGAGCGCGTGCCCGAGAACGACACGTCGACGAACCTGGTGGCAGCAGGCGACCATGGCTCAGTCGAACATGCACGCCGCCGCGAACGCTGCGAGCTCGGTGTAGCAGATCGTGTCGGGCGGCGGGACCACGTGGGTCTCGTACCAATCGACGGCCATGGCACAGGTCGCCGCGGCGTCGATCTCGAACGACGAGAACACGCACGCGAACCACGCCGTGTAGGCGTCGGAGCACGGCGCTCCGATCTCGATCGCCGCCTCGTTCTCGGCCGCGCAGTTGGTCGCGCATGCCTCGGTGACCGTCTCGCCGGCGCAGAACCCGGGCAGCACGTCCTCACACGTGCTCGGGCAGTCGATCGGAGCCGGCACGTCCCCCGACGAACCCTCGCCGCCAGTGGCGGTGGTCGTGTCGGAACCGGCGGAACCGCTCGCGTCGGTCGTGGTGGCGGAACCGCTCGAACCGCCGGTACCGACGCCGCTGGAGGTCTCGGCCCCGCTCTCCGCCATCGCTCCGGAGGATTCGACCGCCGCACTGCTCGACCCCGCACCGCCATCGGAGTCGCTTGCGCAGCCGGCGGCGACCCGTGCAGCCAGAGCGGAGTAGACCAGCGTCGAAGAGAGCTTCGGTACGCGCACGAGTCGTCTCACGCGATCGACATATCAGGGTCCGAACTCGACGACGTGTGGTGAAACTTCGCAGCGTCACTTCGCGGCGGCTCGCAAGCAGCCCCGCGCGAAAGCACCGCAGGTGCAGCCGCTCGACGCCCCAACGACGCCGCGGGTAGTGTCTGCGCGATGCTCGATGCGTCGTTGCGGATCGTTCGGATCGCGCTGCTCGCTGCCGTGGGCGCTGGCGGGTGTGCAGGCGCCATCCCGCCGCGCGAGCGCACAGCCCCGCCACCGCGCGACGAAGCCGACACGGCGGCAACCATCGCGCGCACGCACGCGCTGTTCGACGCCATCGATCGCGGAGACACGGGCGCGGTCGATCGGCAGCTGGCTCCCGGCTTCTTCGTGCTCGACCGCGGCCGCCGCTTCGATCGACCGCTGTTCCTGACGGGGGTCGTCCGGCGCGACCGAGCCCCCACGAGCCCGCGAAGCTGCAGCCAAGAGGAGGTCCACACCCATGGCTCGACGGCAGCCTACGTCGCCGAGTGCAGCGAACCCGGTGCGCACTCCGATGGCCCTCGAGCGAGCCATCGCTACACCCTGCATTGGTCGCGCGACAGCGGCACGTGGCAACTGCTGAGCCTCCAGCTCGAGCGCGGCGGGGTCGAGGACGCGCGCGAGCTGTGGAATGACATCTTCTCGCAACGAGCGGGCTTCTCCACCGAACCCAACGCGCTGCTCACGAGCACCATCGCTGGGCGCACTCCCGGTCGAGCGCTCGATGTGATGATGGGACAGGGCCGCAATGCGCTCCAGCTGGCGGCCGCGGGCTGGGACGTGACCGGGATCGACATCTCCGACGAAGCGCTCCGGCAGGCCACCGAGGCCGCGCAGGCGCGCGGCCTCGCACTGCAAACCGAGCTGGTCGACACCTCCAGCTTCGACTTCGGCCACGCTCGATGGGACCTCGTCGCGCTGATCTACGCCGGCGTCGAGCCCGAGCTCTTGTCTCGCGTCGAGCAGGCAGTCGCACCCGGCGGCATCGTGGTGATCGAGTACTTCGCGAGCGAGTCCGTGGTCGGCGACAACCTCGGTGGCGCGACACCAGGCCAGCTGGCGCGGGCGTTCGGCGGCTGGAGCATCATCCGCGACGAGCGCGCGCAGGACGTTGCCGACTGGGGTCTGGGTCGGACGCTCCTCGCGCGCTTCGTCGCCCAGAAGCCGTCGCCACCGGTACCGAGTTCCGGCCTTGGCGCCCCCACCGACCGCGCGCTCGGGGTGCGGCAAGATTGACCGCGTCGGCGAGAGCGCTATCGTGGTAGCGATCGAGCATGCCGTTGCTCGCCCTGCTGCCGCTCCTGCTCGCCGCCGACCACGAGCTCTTCGGCAAGCCCGTCTTCCGGCCCGCACCGCCCGAGCAGCAGACCCTGGAGACGCGACGTGAGGGCTTCGAGCGCATGCTCGACGAGCGCGGATGGGTGCAGATCGACGATCAGGTGCGCCCTGCCGCCGAGGACGGCAGCTTCGCGCAGCCCGTCATGCCGCAGGCGGCCTGGAGCTCTCCGCCCCACCGCTCGACGATCTTCCTCAACTTCTTCGGCACCGAGAGCCTCAAGCCGGGCACGAACTCCGATCTCGACGAGTCCTCTTGTCTGCAGGCCGAGATGCCGTGGCCGGGGTTCGGCGGGACCGAGCAGCAGGCGCTCGCGCTCATCGAGATCTTCGAGGTCAAGATGGCGCCATACGGCGTGCGCATCGCCTATGACGAGCGTCCGCCATCGCATCTGCCGTACGCGATGGTGATGATGGGCGGCTCACCCAACATGCTGGGCCTGGGCAACGGTGTGCTGGGCGTATCGTGCAGCTCGGACTGCGGCGACTTCTGGTGGCGAGACACCACCTTTGCGTTCACCGATGCCATCAACCCCAACAACGCCGATGTGCTCGGCACCACGGCACTACACGAGGCTGCCCACGCATTCGGCCTCGCTCACATCGACGATGCCACGCGGATCATGAATCCGTTCGTCGGTAGCGGTGACGTCGACTGGGCCACCACGTGCACGCCCTACAACGACGCCACCGGCGGCATCAACTGCCAGCCGACCCACGACGAGTTCTGCGGCGGTGGTGCCCAGAACTCGGACGCCGAGCTGCTGGCCTACTTCGGTGAGAACAGCCCCGACATCGAGCCTCCGGTGGTCGAGATCCTCTCACCGGTCGATGGCACCGAACTCGAGGTCGGTGGCAGCGTGATGGTCGAAGCCGAGATCACCGACGACCACGAAGGTGTGGGCTGGAAGCTCGTGCTCCCCGAGGTGGGGCAGGAGTCGGTGGCGTATCAGTTCGAGAAGAGCTGGCCGCTCGGCAACCTCCCCGCGGGCGTCTACACGCTGCGCGTCGAGGCCATCGACCACGATCGCAACGAAGCCTTCGACGAGGTGACGATCTACGTCGGCGTGGATGCTCCGGCCGAGACCAGCGGCAGCGGTGGCGCATCGGAGGGCGGCGGCGTCGACTCGAGCGGGAGCGGCGGTGGTGCGGACGGCACCGGCTCGTCGGATGCGGGCGCGACCACCGACGTCGACGGCGGCAATCAGGATGCCAGCACCGCGGACAAGGAGGGCTGCGCGTGCGCTGCCACGACGCCCTCTTCGCGGACCCCCTCCGTGCTGCTGGCGGCGGGCTTGCTGATGCTGCGCCGCCGCCGACGCTCGTGCGTCGCAACGCGGTAGCAGCGTCCGCGCGATCGAGCGTTGCGTGACCTGAGTCGGCGACGCATGCGTCCTCTCGCAGCCAGCTGCGGTGAATCACCACGGTCGTTCGTGTCGCCTGCCCCATCAGAGGCTGCTAGACCGCCGTCGACCATGCGACGCACGCAGACCTCCGAGGATGCACACGACCAGACTCCGAACGCCGCTGCGCGCGAAGCAGGCGAGCCCCGCCGCGTCTCGTCGCGGGTCGCCGCACGCATGGTCCCGATCGCGCTGGTGCTGTGCGCAGCACTCGCGGCGGGCACTGCGATGTTCCTGCGACGCTATCGTGCCGAGGCCAGCGATGCCGATCGATTCGCCTCGCTGCATGGCGACCACGCGCGTCTCGAGCCGCTGTGGTCACTCCCGCCGTTCCAGCTGCGAGACCAACACGATCGCCCGCTCGGCCTCGAGGCCCTCCGCGGCCGCCCGTTCATCGCCGACTTCATCTTCACGCAGTGCACCAGCGTGTGCCCCACGCTGACCTCGAACATGCTGCTCGTGCGCGATCGACTGCACGACCGCGACGTCCAGTTCGTTTCGTTCTCGGTCGACCCGGCCCATGACACACCGGCCGTGCTCTCCGACTACGCCGCACGCTGGGGTGCACTCGACGACGACTGGATGCTGCTATCGAGTTCGTCCGCGCAACTGAGCGAGGTGCTCGCCGGATTCCGCGTCGCCGCGCGCCCCACCAACGATCCGAGCGAACCGATCGTGCACACCAACCTCTTCTTCCTGGTGGACGACACCGGCACCGTGCGCGGCATCTACCACAGCGACATGACGTCCGATCTCGACGCGCTGGTCGAGGACGCCCGTGCACTGGCTGCGCCGCGCGTCGGCAGCGACCCCGCCCCACGCACCATCGCGAGCCTCGGATGCACCGGGTGTCACGCCTCACCCGCCATCGCACCTCCGCTGGGAGCCGCGCTCGGCGAGGCGCGGACGACCGAAGATGGTCGACGGGTCACCGTCGACGCAGCGTACCTGCGGCGAGCGCTGCTCGATCCTCGCGCAGACGTCGTGGCGGGTTATCCCGGCGTCATGCCGAGCTACGCTGGCGTTCTGAGTGATGCGGACATCGACGAGCTCATCGAGCAGCTGCTGTCCATGACCGACGCGGCACCACCAGCGACGCCCGCGACGCTCGCGATGGATCCCGTGTGCGGCATGAAGGTCCGCATCACCCCGGACGCCCACCACGCGCGCCACGACGGTGAGGATGTCTACTTCTGCGCCGAGGCGTGCAAGGACGCCTTCCTCGCCGCGCCGGCGCAGTACGAACGACACCGGCAGTGACGTTGGCGGCCTGACGTTTCCGCATCCGACGGGTGCGGCGTCGCGGCGGGCCCGTCAGATGCGCGGCCGACGGATGCAATGGTTTGCACGACCCATGGCGTTCCCGCGAAAGATCATCCTCGTCGTCGTCGCGCTGGCGGTGGTCGTCGCGACCTGGATCGTCACGATCTGGCCGCGCGCACGCGAGACGAAGCCCGACGGCCCTGCGCCCATCGTGCGGCAGGAGCCCCGCAACGCGGGCGTGCACGGCACGACCGACGCCCCTGCACGCCCGAAGTCGGCGGCGCCCATCAGCCCCGCCGAAGCCGAGGCGCGACGCCTCGCCCGCGCCCGCTGGGAGGAGCGACGGGCCCGCATCCTCGCCGCCCACGCGACGCCGGCCGAGCGCGACGCAGCCGCGGAGACACGCAAGTGCGTCGGCGAGGATTGCCCGCCCGATCCGGCCGACTTCGGCGGCGACGTCGTGTTCGCGTCGTTCGTCGGCGAGACCCAGACGCTCACACGTGGCTGCGAGGAGCTCATGGGCGAGAAGCCGCAGTCGGTACGGATCAGCGCGCGGCTCGTCGGCGCGCCCGGGGTCGGCACCATCGTCGACGGTGTCACCGTCTCTGGGCCCGGCGAGTCCCTGGACGAGCTCACCGCGTGCCTCCAGCAGGGCATGTACACCCTCGAGCTCGGCGACGCCGCGGGGAACTTCGAGCGCGACGCGACGCTGGTGCTCGGCTTGCTGGACGAGGTCGCCGGTCAGCAGTGGCTGTCGCCGGAGGAGCTCGCGGGGATCCGGCAGCAAATGATCGATGGCGGACTCGACCCCGCCGCGGATCCGATGGTCTCGGTCAACGCCAGCGAACCCGCCGCCGAGCCGTGAGTCGCTCGGTCGTCGCCTGGCCTCGCACTCGCAGCTGGGACGCGCTGCGAACGCCGGGTCCGCAGCCGCACTGCCCCCTTCCCGCGATTGCCGAAGTGCACGTATCCTCGATCTCGATGGTAGGCAGGACGTGGATGGTAGCGGTGTGCCCACTGCTGGTGATCGCGTGCGGTCCGGTGGTGCTGGCCGGGGACGACTCGAGCACAGGTGTGATCGATACGACCAGCAACAGCGCCGGCCCGTCGACATCCTCCGATACCCCGCCGACGACGACGATCGGCACCACGTCGAGCGCAGACACCTCGGCCACCGCGACCTCCGGCGTCGATCCCGACACCGGGCTCGACAGTGCCGACTTCCTCATCGAATACGACGTCGCCCGGCCGATCGAGTGCGACCTGTGGAACGATGATTGCCCGCGCGGCGAGAAGTGCATGCCGTGGGCGAACGATGGTGGCAACGCTTGGAATTCGACCCGTTGCTCCCCGGTGGACGAAGATCCCCACGAGGTCGGCGAGCCCTGCACGGTCGAGGAATCGCCGGTCAGCGGGATCGACGACTGCGTGGCGAATGCGATGTGTTGGAACGTCGAGGCCGGGACCAACATGGGCACGTGCGTCGGCTTCTGCACCGGCTCGCCTGCGCAGCCGCTGTGCCCGGATGGCTCCTCCTGCTCGCTGACGGGCGACGGCGTGCTGATCCTCTGCATCCCCACCTGCAACCCCCTCGCAAGCGATTGCCCGGATGGGCAAGGTTGCTATCCGTACATCAGCGGCGAGTTTGCATGCCTCCTCGACGAGTCCCATTTCGAGGGTTGGCCGGGCGCAGCGTGCGAGTACATCAACGCGTGTCAACCAGGCCTGTTCTGCGCCGACGGCCAGCTCGTACCCGGCTGCGCCGGCACGGGATGCTGCTCGCCCTACTGCGATCGGAGCGACGGCATGGCCGACGCGACGTGCGATGCAGCGCTGCCGGGCACCACGTGCACCGCGTGGTACGGCATCGGCGAGGCCCCGCCCGGCCTCGAGAACTTGGGCGTGTGCGTACAGGAGTGACGAGCTCGGCGCACGCTTCGGGTCAAGCCGGCAGGCACCAGCCGAACCAGTCGCGGTCGAGCACGCACGTCATCGTCGGGTCGGCGCACGAGGCCTCGTCTGCACCCGAATTCGTTGGCGCCCACGTCACTCCTCGAAGTCGTCCACGCGGAAGGCTTCGCGCGCGCGCACCTTCTCCGCCACCCCCGGCGACAGCGCCACCGATCGCGAATACAACCGCGAGTCGCTCATGCAGCTCGCCGATTCGTAGCTCAGCTCGGCGATCGCGACGCCGGTCGCGTCGTCGACGAACACGCCCACCACCGCAGGGTCGCTGCGATCCAGCGTCATCTCTGGTTCTTCGCCGCGCCAGCCCGGCATGCGCGTCGACTGCAGCACCTGTGCACCCCGCACCCGCACGATGAAGTGGCCGCCGTGGTACAGCGCCTCGGCGGCTCGGCGTCCGGGCTCCGGTAGCTCGTCGACAGGCGGCAGCTCGGGGCCGCTGCCGCGGTACCAGTACGGCTGCAGCGGCAGCGCTTGCATCGGTCGCCAGCCGATCGCGAGCTCGGCGTTGATCGACGCAATTCGCTGGGCGATCTGCTCCCGCTCGTCCCGGCAGGGCCGACCCCAGGCCCCCTCGGTCGCCTCGTAGATCGCTTCGCCGTCGAGCACGATCGAGCGCGAGAGCACCGACTCGTCGCGGCGTCGCAGCTCGATCGCCAGCTCACCGACGAAGTCGGCATTGCCACCATCGTCGCGGTCGACGACCGCGATCGCGCCGCCATCCAACCGCACCGCCGGAAAGCCCTCGGCGAAGACCTGGTGCTCGCAGTCGCCACTGCCGGCGGTTCGTGGCTCGAGCCGCAGTCGTGGTGCATCGTCCGCCGGACGGATCGACCCGAGTGCGTCGATCACGTTGCCGTCGTCGTCGGGGATCGCAGCGCGCCGGACGGCCAGCTCCGTCGCTCGCGGCGCGACCTCCAGCGGCTCGTAGTTCGCCTCGAGGGGCGGCGCCATGCAAGCACTGGACGAACCCAGCACGAGCAGCACAGAGATCCGCATCGGCATCGTCATCACTCGAGGTGCCCGACGCGCGACCTGGCGGCTAGGATTCCCAACCCGCGCCAGCGCCCGCGCAGCGCCGCACCGGCGCTGGATTCACACCGGCGCGCAGCCGTCGATGGCGCACGCGAGGCGCCGCCGCACCGACTTCACCTGCACGGCCTCGTAGCTGTGATCGCCGGCCCGCGTGGTGCGGAAGCCGTCGATCGACGCGACGCTGCCCGCGAAGCTCCCGTCGGCCTTGCCCGGGTAGACGTAGAGCACCTGCGAGGGGTGTACGGTCACGAGGTCCGCACGTCCATCGCCGGTGACGTCGAGCGGCGCGAGCACGTCGAAGCCCTCGCCGTCGAACAGCGAGGTCGGCATGGTGCCCGCGAAGCTCTCGACGCGGGTGCCGAACACGCCAGTGGTGGTGCCGAGGTAGACGTAAGCGGTGCCGTTGGTGTTGAGCGTGACGAGATCGGCCTTGCCGTCGCCGTTCACGTCGCCGAGGCCGACCGGCTCGAAGCCCTCGCCGTCGGGCAGCGCGGGATTCATGGTGCCGGCGAACGACTCCACCGCGCTGCCGAAGGTGCCGTCGGGCTTGCCGGGGAACACGTAGGCGCTACCGCTGGTGCGCAACGTGACGAGATCGGCGCGGCCGTCACCGGTGACGTCGGCGACATCGATCGAGAAGTGTCCCTCGCCGTCGAAGCTCGCGGAGTCGAACGTGCCCGCGAACGAGCTGCTCGACCCGCCGAACCGCCCATCGGCGAGCCCGGGGTGCACGAACACCGAGCCGTCGCGGACGCTCACGAGGTCGCCGCGACCGTCGCCGTTCACGTCGGCGACGGCGATGGGCTCCCAGCTCGACGCGTCGGTGAGGCTCACTGGATATGTGCCGGCGAACGACGACACCCCGCTCCCGAAGGTTCCACCTGGCCGACCGCGGTAGACATACGCGCTGCCGTCGTCGTAGGCGGTGACGAGGTCGGCGAGCAGGTCGCCGTCGACGTCCGCGACGTCGATCACGAGGTGACCGGGCCCGCCGAAGATCGCCGTCGGCATGGTGCCGCCGAAGCTGGGCGGCGCGGGCAGCAGTACGCCATCGGGCGCGCCGAGGAACGGATACACCGTGCCGTCGACCAGCGTGACGACATCGGCGATCTGATCGCCGTTGATGTCGCCGCGGGTGGCCTTCGACGGTGAGCTGCCGGCGTGGCAGTTGCCGCTGGCCTGGCTGTACGAGTTGCTGCCGACGAAGAGGTTGCCGAAGAAGTAGCGCTGGATGATCGCGGTGCCGGCCCCCTGCGACTGTCCGAAGCAGTTGTCGTCGATGTACGCCCCGACCTTGGGCTTGCCACGGATGACGATGCCCTGCTCGGTGCCGAGGAAGGTGTTGTGGTGGATGTCGATGACATCGCCGGCCCACGGCGAGCCGTCGCCGTCGGCCTCGTCTTGGCCGTGCATGTCGAGCGCGTGGCCGTTGCGCGTGGCGCCGATGTGATTGTGGCGAGCCTCGTACGAGATGCCCAGCCGGCCGGTGCCCGCGATCGAGTGGCGATTCGCGTTGTACTCGTTGTACTCGAAGATGCCGTCGGCTTCGTGCACGAGCACGGTGCCATAGCCGAGGCCCGTGCGTCGGTTGTGGTGGATCGCGTCGTGGTCGACGCGCGCCCGCACGGCGTAGT
>WBZX01000929.1_pt1 | contig 23965 bp, 20 predicted proteins | sample 5204211 | NCBI WGS metagenome assembly WBZX01 (sample SAMN12344362, study PRJNA552823) | activated sludge metagenome | biome: Activated sludge suspended growth; feature: Nitrification reactor; material: Wastewater; isolation source: activated sludge from nitrification reactor of wastewater... | reverse complement strand
GAGGCCGCCGGCCGCGAGCGCGAGGCCGAGCACGTGGACCACCGCGATCGTGCGCAGGCGACAGGCTCGGCTGCGCGCACCCGGGGGCGTCGCGACCACGGCGATCGCGAACGCGACGCCACCGATGGCCCACGTCAACAGACCGAAGGGATGTCCCAGCAGACCCCCGGCGATGCACCCGCTGGCGATCGCGAGCCGCCGCGGGCTCGGGTGCTCCATCGCGCGCAGCGTCCACACCAGCGCGGCCAGCCACAGCGCGCACGACAGCAGCTGCGCCCACACGCCGTGGAACATGAGGTAGTTCCAGCCGCCCAGGCGCGAGGCGCCGGGATCGAGCAGCCACGCCAGCGCCGCGAGGGCGCCGGCCCACGCGGCCACGAGCTCGTGGTCACACTCGATGCGCGCGCGCGTGAGCACGTCGCGCGTGATCGCAGCCGCCAGCTGCCATGTGCCCCACGACACCAACGACCACAACGCCAGCAGACCCCACGCGTAGCTGTGGCGCAGGCCGATCGCACCGAAGCTGATCACGTGCACGAACGCGACCCAGAGATAACCCAGCGTGGGGTAGCCCTCGCCGAACGGGAAGCCGTGGTTGAAGCGGTCGGTCCAGCCGCTCAAGCGGCCCTCGGGCAGCAGGTCGTCGAGCAAGACGCGGGTCTGGAAGTAATGGATCGCGTGATCCCGCGTCGCCGGGGGCTCGCCCTTCACCAGCGGCCACAGCAGTACGACGCTGGCGCAGGCCACGATCGCCAGCGGCAGCGCGCGACGGCCCCTAGCGAGCGCATCGGCGCCGAAGCGCGCGCGCAGCCGGGGCAACAGCTCGGGCAACAGCTCGGGCAACAGCACCAACGCAGCGCCGGTGAGCAGCCATCGCAGCAACCCGTCGGTCAGCCATGCACCGCCGGCCACCACGGGCAGCAGTGCGACCCGCAGTAGGGGTTGGCTGGCGATGCGCGCGACGCCGGACGGCCACTCCACGTACGCACGACTGTATGCTCGGGCGCGGTGGCCGTGCTACCAGGATCTGCGATGGCCCGCATCGATACCGATCTGATCCACGCCGGCGAGCCGCGCCCTCGCATTGCCGGTGCGGTGGTGGCCCCGATCTTCCAGTCGTCGACCTTTGCACACAGCTCCGACCCGAGCGCTGCCGCGGGCGACTACCACGACCTCCGCTACCTGCGACTGTCGAACTCGCCGACGCACCAGGCGCTGCACGCCAAGCTCGCCGTGCTCGAGGGCGCCGAGGCGGGCCTGGTCGCCGCCAGCGGCATGGCAGCGATCACGACCACGCTACTCGCGGTGCTCCGCAGCGGCGATCACGTCATTGCGCAGCGCTGCCTGTACGGCGGCACGCACGACTTCATGACGCAGGATCTCGCGGCACTGGGCATCTCGGTGACCTTCGTCGGCGGCGACGACCGCGAGAGCTGGGCCCAGGCGGTGCGACCGACCACGCGCGTGTTCTACTGCGAGAGCCTCACCAACCCGACGTTGGAGCTGGCCGACCTGCGCGGCATCGCAGGGTTCGCGCGCGAGCGCGGCCTGATTTCGATGATCGACAACACCTTCGCCACGCCGGTGAACCTGCGCCCGGTGGCGCTGGGCTTCGACCTGGTGTTGCACAGCGCGACCAAGTACTTGAACGGCCACTCCGACCTCGTCGCGGGCGCGGTGATGGGGCGCGCAGAGTTGGTCGCGACCGTGCATCGCAAGCTCAACCACCTCGGCGGCTCGCTCGATCCGCACGCGGCATTCCTGCTGCAGCGGGGACTCAAGACCCTCGCGGTGCGGGTGCGCCACCACAACGCGTCGGCGCTCGCGCTGGCGCGGATGCTCGCGGCTCACCCCCGCGTGCAGCGGGTGCGGTACCCCGGGCTCACCGATCACCCGGCGCACGCCCGCGCCCGCGAGCTGCTCACGGGCTTCGGCGGCATGTTGTCGTTCGAGCCGCACGGCGGGGCCGCGGTCGCGCACGCCGTGATCGCAGCGCTGCGTCTGCCGGTCGAGGCCCCGAGCCTCGGTGGGCCCGAGACCCTGGTGACGCGTCCCGCGGCGACCTCGCACGTGGGCCTCGACCCCGCGACCCGCGAGTCGCTCGGCATCACCGACGCGTTGGTGCGCGTGAGCGTCGGACTCGAGGACGCCGACGATCTCTGCGAAGACTTCACGCAGGCACTCGCCCGCGTGTGAAGTCGCCCCGATCCGGCGCGGCCCGGACGACCTGCGCTAGCAGCCCGTGGTGAAACTCCGCGACGCGATAACACCGCCCTCGGACCCCTTGGCGGCGTTGCTCGGAGCTCGAAATACGCCCGGTATTCCTTCGTCCTCGCGTCTTGCCACGGGGTCCGATGACGGCGTTCTCGCGCCACGGAGTTTCACCACGGGCTGCTAGGCAGCGGCGGTCAACGCCGGCGCGCCGGCGAGCATCCACGACAGCGCCCGCTCGAGCTCACCCTCGGGCAGCGCGTCGATCACGTCGCCGTGGGCGAACACGACCCGCTGCGCGCCGAGCCCCAGCACCGCACGGGCGCTCGCGGCCGCAGCACTGCGGTCCTTGGTGAGCAGGCGCCAGACCCGACTCTGACCGAGCCGTCGGTACACGCCCATCATCCGCAGTATCCACGGCGTGAAGAAGCCCTCGGTGCGATGGATGTTGAACAGCAGCTCGGTGACGACGAGCGTGCGGCTGGCGCGGTGGAAGAACACCGTCTCGCCGACCTTGGGCGCACCGGCGATCGCGATCGAAGCGATCGCGTCGGACCACGGCTCGCGGCCATCGCCGTGGATGCCCGCGAACGCGAGGTCGGGTCGTTTCTCGCGCAGGCCGGGCGACGCCCACAGCTGCGCGTCGGGGAAGCGCGCCGCCCACGGCTGCACGAACAGGTGGTGGAACGAGTTCGGCGCGACGATGTACGCGACCTCGCCCTTGGCCGCGACCGCCTCGAGCAACCCCGCGTCGGGCGTGATCGGCGAGAGCAACCACAGGCGGCCGTCGGGCAGACGCACCACCGTCATCGCGATCGGCAGCTGCATGCCGGTGAGGCGGAGTTGGGTGGTCGCGGTGAAGAGGTCGCCGCCGTGATCGATCAGCATCGCAACTAGTCAATCATGCCTGACTAAAATTGACAACCAAGACCTGAGAGCCAGAAATGGTCAAGTGTGTTTGACGATCCCGGGGCGCCGCTTGACGCCGTGGATCGATCCTGTTGCACTGCCAGCCGCCCGTGGCGCGTGTCCCACCGAACGAAGTCGCCGCGCTCGAGCGGGCGAAGGCCGCCAGCTTCGCGCAGCTCCTGCTGCAGTGTGCCCGCCGCTTCGACGAGCTCGCGATTGCGTGCGTGCGCGAGCGCAGCGGCATCGACCTGCGGCCGGCCCACACCGCGTTGTTCCCCCACCTCGATCTCGAGGGCACGCGACTGACCGAGCTCGCGCGTCGACTCGGCGTGAGCAAGCAGGCGGTCGCGCCCCTGGTCGACGACCTGGTCGAGATGGGCGCGCTCGAGCGCGTGCCCGACCCCGACGATGCCCGCGCGAAGCTCATCGTGTTCGCCAAGCGTCGCGGCCGCGTCCGCATCCACGAGGGACTCGCGGTGCTCGGCGAGCTCGAGGCCGAGGCCGCCGCCGCGGTCGGCAAGGACAAGTTGCGGGCCCTGCATGCCATCCTCGGTGAGCTGTTGGAGTGGCTGCGCGAGCGTGGGGACGCAGATCCCGGGTGATCGGGGCGGCGCGGGAGCGGCGATCGCGTCGACGGACCCGACAGGGTTGCATATATTGACCGCACCCATGACGCGCGGCGCCGAAGCTCCACCACGCCCCTCGACCCGCCGCCATGTGCTCGGCTGGCTCGCCGCTGCCAGCGTCAGCGCGGCGCTCGGCTGCGCGCCCAAGGCCCGGGCCGAGCGCGTCGCCGAGTTCCCGCTCGAGACGAGCACGCGCTATGCGTGGATCACCGACGAGCCGGTGCTGATCCAGCTCGGCGAGCCGCAGGCGAACGTGCGCACCGAGGCCAACGAGCTGCGGCTGCGTGCCGCGATCGACGCTGCGCTGGCGAAGCGCGGCTTCCAGGCGGTATCGCGCGACGAGGCCCAGGTGCTGGTGGCGTTCTCGGTGGGAACGACGGTGCGCTATCGGCTCGAGGGCTCGACGAGCGGGTCGATCGCCGGGCTCGAACCCGGCGAGAAGCAGACCAAGGGCACGCTGAACATCTACCTGGTCGATCACGCGTCCCGGCGCGAGGTGTGGCACGGCTGGACCTCGAAGTGGCTGTCGAAGGGCGATGACCCCGACGCGACCGTCCACGAGGCGGTCGAGACCGTGATGTCGGCCTTCCCTGGCGCTCGCTGACGAAAAGCTGCGGTCGGGGTGATCAATCCGGCGTCCGGTCGGTCTACGATCTTCAATGCCAGCCATCCGGGAATTCCGCTCGATCCTGCGCCTGACCGCCCTCGTGGCATTCGTCCTGGGCGCCGGCTGCGACGAGACCTCCAAGACCTGCTTCGACGGCGCCGCCAAGCCGGTGCACCTGCAGATCAGCGCGTGCGGCGAGCTGTGCGAGAAAGACGATGAGAAGGCGTGCGGTCACATGACCGACCTCGCGCTGCCGGCGTGCATGGAGAAGCACGACCGCGAGTCGTGCGCGTGGATGTGCAACTACTCGACGGTGGGCGGCAAGGAGCTGTTCTGCGACGAGCTCGCGAAGCTGCCCGAGCCCACGCTCACGCCGACGCCGTGACGCGACGGCGCACGCGTGTTCACTTCGCGGTGACGAGCGCGAGCTCTCGGTGAACCACGACGCCGGCGGCGTCGAGCACCGCCGCGTCGCCGCAGACCAGCTCCGGGAAGGTGTTCGGTCGCAGCTTCTTGGTCTTCTTGTGCACCAGCTCGAGCACGGCCTGGTCGGCAGCGATCGCGCCGAAGAACTTGTCCTGGCCGATCTCGAGCTCGACGAAGCGCACCGACTCGAGACCCGCGACGCGCGTGAGCGCCTTGGTGATCTTGGGATACTCGTTGGTATCGTCCCAGGCCTTGCGGCGCATCAGCAGGCTGAGACGCTGCTCGCACGTGCCACCCGACGCGGTCGGCCACGGCACGTACGGCTGCGTGATCTCGCGCCCGTCGATCAGCTCGCCACAACGCAGCGGGTGCGCGGTCGCTCGCGAGTGCAGCACCGCGCGGTAGAAGCGGCCCGGCGCCCCCTTGCCACGCCGCTGCACCACGAACTCGGCCTCCGCCCACACGTCGTCGGGCCCCGCGACGTGCAGCCGACGCAGGCGCAGCGCCTCGCCCTCGAAGAACGCCGACGGTGGCACTGCGATCTCGATCGGGGTCTCACCGTCGAGTCGCCACAGTCGCCCGCCGACGTTCTCGTAGCCGTCGCCGCCGGTGCGGACCCACGGGGTCCCGAACGACACGCCCGCGAGCTCGACCACCGGCTTGTCATCGGGTAGGGCGATGCTGTGCCAGGCCTCGCCGTCGTGCCGCGCCAGCACGCTGCCAGCGATCCAAGGGTGGCCCTCGGGATCGACCTCGATCGCGCGCACGAACGCGTCCTTGGGCAGCGCGATCTCGGTCCACGCGTCGTCGTGGCCGTGCCAGAGCTTGCTCCACTCTGCCACGACGTAGAAACCATCCTTGCCGTCGAACGCGATGCTCGAGCCGTCCTTCGGCCGGTCCCAGCTGTCGCCCGCGATGCGGAGATCGTGGGTGTGGCCGGCGAGGTCGTCGCGACGCCAGTGGGTGACGAAGGCGTGCTTGCCCTCGCAGGTCCAGGTTGCCACCGCGTCGCCGGCCGCGAGCACGCGCGCGTCGATGACCTCGGCGGTCTTGCAGCCCGCCTTCGCCAGTCCGCGATCGAAGCGGGGTCCCTTGGGTCTGCCGCGCACGACGGCGAACTTCGCCCCACCATCCGCGCCTGCGCCCAGGGCCAAGAGCGACTGATCGTACCAGGCGTAGAGCCGCTCGACGCCGCCGTCGTTGTCCTTGAACGGGTCCAGCTCGACCCAGCCATTGGTGGTGCGGCGATAGGCACCGCGGATGCCCTCGCGCGAGGACTCCATCACCTCGGCGAACAGCGCGTCGGGGTAGCGGCCGCCGAGCTCCTCGATCCGCGGCACGCTGGACTGCCACGCCGGCGCGGGCTCCGAACTCGCGAGCGCGGTGCCGACCCGCTCGGCCGCACGCCCGCTCGCGTCGAGTCGCACGATGTCTCCGCCGTCGTAGTGCACGAGCGTGTCGTCCCCGACCAGCGACACGCCCATGTAGCGACAGCGCCCCTCGACCGCGACGTGGAGCGCGGTTGGAGGTGGCACCACGACCGGCTCGCTCGGCGGGGCCTCGGTGGCGGCGACGACCGGTGTGCTCGGCACCGGCGCGTCGGGCGTGACCCCGCTCGAAGGGCTCGCGGTGCTGGGATCGATCGCGGGTTCGCTGCCATGATCGGTGCACGCACCCGACCACAGCGACAGCGACGCGAGGCACAGGGCGACGGGGAGGTGGCGGTTCATGGGCTTGCTCCTGCCGCATCGAGGCGGCCTTGGGTGACGACGGTCTCGCCGAAGATCTCCGCGTCGTCGCCGTCGTGCGGCAACGCGACGCGCTGGTGGACCACGCGCCACACGATCGCGTGGGCGTCGACGGCGTCGCCCAGCTCGAACTCGACGTCGACGACGCCGTTGCGATCCGCGAGTGACGGTGCGCCGGGGCGGTCGTCGTGGGTGATGCGGCCGCCGGGTCCTGCGAAGTGCCGCGTCAGCGCGCGCGCGTCGTAGGCGACGGCGTCACCGTCGGCGTCGAGCGCTTCGACGTCGACCCACAGCCGGCGGAAGAGATCCCCGGTCGGGAATGCGTGGCCGATGCGTCCGGGCTTCAGCTGCAGCGACACATGGCCGCCCGCGGTGCGGGTGGCGGCGACTTCGATCGCGTCGCGCAGCATGCCGGGGTCGCGGGAGGCCGCGAACGCGTGGCTGCGGTGGCGCAGCGCGCCTTCGCCGACCCACGGCATGTGGCACGAGGCGCAGCTCACCGCGGCATACGTGGAAACCGCGTGCTCGGTGAGGGTCGACTGCATCGCCAGCGCAGGTGTCCGCGGGAACGCGAACTCATGGCATCCGCCGCAGGCGTCGACGTCGGCGAATGCGGCGGTGCGCGTCACCGGATGGGGCGCTGGGGCGTCGCGGGTTGGCGTGGGCACGGCGAGCGTGATCGAGTCGGCGCCATGGGGCACGTGGCACGTGACACATGCCACCCCGATGGTTCCCTGCGCGGCGCCGGGGATCTGCGTCGGGTCGGCCTCGGGCGCGTGGCAGCCCCGGCAGAATCGGCCGCGTTCCACCGCGACGGCGCGCTGGAAGTCCGGGTCCGCGTAGGCGCTGCGGTGCTGCGAGCCCTGCCACTCGAGGGCCTGCGCGGCATGACAGCGCACGCAGCCGTCGTTCAGCGCGACGCGCCCCGACGCCGGCGCCGACGAAGTGGGGCCGGGCATGGTCGCGACCGCGACGTCTTCATGCGGCCGCGCGGGCGCCGGGTGACAGGCGATCGACAGCGCCAGCGCGCACCATGGAAGCTCGCGCAGCACGGCGTCCCAGGGTAACGCGCACCGGTGGGGGAGAACTTCCGGCCGTCGTCAGCAGGTGAACGCCGGCCCGAGGATGCAGGCGCCCGCGGGGCCGCACTTCGGAGCCACCTCACCGTCCTTGCACGGCGCGAAGTCACGCTTGCGCAGCGCCTTGGGCCGCGCGATCGGGTGCAGCCGTGGCGACGGGTCGAACCAGCAGTCGCGATCGGTGGTGCACGGCACCGGCTCGAACCACGTGAACGTGCAGCCCTTCGCCGGATCGACGCAATCGCACGAGGGCCCGAGGTCCACACCCGGCGTGGTGCGAAGGCCCTCGGGCACGCCGTCGGTATCGGCGACGCAGCGGCCGGCGGCGCGATCGACCATGCAGCCACCGCGCTCGCATGTTCCGGTCGCTGCCGGTGCGGTCTTGGGTCGAGTCGTGCACGCGCCAGCGATGCAGCCGCAGGTACCCGGTGGCGGCGCGGAGTCCTTGCAGGCGCGCGGTGGCGTCGCCTCGACGCAGCGCGTCGGCTTGCAGGCGTCGTCCCAGCCACAGTCCGCATCGCTCGTGCACGCGACCGCCGAGCGATGATCGCGGCCGAGCTCCGCGGCGGCAGGCGCAGGATCGGCAGGCGCAGGCGTGCCCGAACCTCGCGGTGCGGCGACCGACGGCGCGGCGACCGTCGGCCCGGCGACCGACGGCGTCGGTGTGGCGGGGGACTGCTCGGGGCTCGCGTCGTTGCGGGCCGGCGGGGTGTTCGGCGTCGCCTCCGGTCGAGGTCCAGCGCAACCGATCCACAGCAAGAGGCCCAACACGCGGGGGGCGGCACCGACCGGCATCCTCGCATGGTGCCGCGCGGGCGACGTGCGAGCAAGCAGACCACGGGATCGAGAGCGGGAGTTCGGCCGGAGCATCGTGCGCGACGCCCATCGCGGCGTCCATCCCGTTCCACCTGTTCGGCGGCAAAGCGATGCGCTCGTCAGAGCTCGAGCAGGCCATCGCCGGCGTCTCGCAGAAGATGCGATCGATCACAGCCGCGAGAGCAGCCGTGGCGCGACGCCCAGCGCGGCGCAGCGCTGTCGCACCGCCGTCAGCGTACCGCGGTCGCGCACGCTGCCGCGCAGGCGTGCGCGCAGCAGCAGGTTCTTCGGTGTGTGGCTGTCGTCGACGAACTCGAGGGTGTCGACCGACCAGCCCAGCGCCTCGAGCACGTCGATGCGCAGCGCGTCGGTGAGGGTGGCGGCGAAGTCCTGGCGCAGCAGGCTGTGGCGCTGCATCGCGGGCGACCAGCGGAGCGGGCCGTCGCCGTCGCGACCGGCGGCGGTGGCCAGCTGGCCGGCGAGCTCGTGCTGGCAGCACGGCGCGACGAGGATCGCCCGTGCGCCGGCTTCGATCGCGAGCGCGAGCGCGTCGTCGGTGGCGGTGTCGCAGGCGTGCAGCGCGACCACGAGATCGGGCGCGCCACCCAGCAGCGCGGCGGCCTGCTGCAGGTCGGCGATCGGCGTGCACGAGAATGCGAGCTCGTCGTAGCCGAGCGTGCCGGCGCGCTCGCGGCAGCGATCGATGAGGTCCTCGCGCACGTCGACGCCGTGCAGGCGCGCGGGCAGCTCGGCCAGGCGCAGCGCCTCGGTCATCACGAAGGTGAGGTAGCCGTTGCCGCAGCCGAGATCGAGCACGCGCAAGGGCTCGGCCGCGAAGTCGCGCTGCGATCGCAGCCCATCCCAGATCGGTCGGCACAGCTCGACGAAGTGCGAGATCTGCTTGTACTTCTTGGCATGCTTGGCGCTGATGGTGCCATCGGGGTTCATGATCCCGATCACCTGCAGCAGCGCCTGCGAGCGATCGGGCCGCAGCGCGCGGTCCTTGCCGCCCATCTGCTTGGTCACGCGCTCGGGGTCGTGCGCGATGGGCTTGCCGCCACCGTGGCGCGCGTCGACCAGCACGCGCGTGTCGGCGTCGATGATCCAGGTCTGCTTCACGCGGCCAGCATCGGCGGCCGCGAGCGCCCGCTCGAGCAATCCCGTGATCGCAGCGGCATCGGGCACGGCGCCGTCGCCCTCGACCACCTCGTCGTCGCCGCCACCGGGGCGCGCGAAGATGGCCCGCACGAAGCCGCGTCGCAGGTGACGCGACACCGTCTGGCGCAGCCGCGAGCGCGCGCGCGTCGAGACCGTCATCGCCGCGGCCCGCGGATCGTGGGCGCGGACACGTCGAGGTTGCGTCGGCGGTGCATCAGTACGGTCGCTTCCTGGCCTTCGCGCGGGCCTGGGTCGCGGTCACCAGGCCCGACCACAGCGGCTCGAGCCCGATCGCCTCGCGGGCCCGTGCGAGCGTCACGTTGGCGACCTCGCGGGCGCGGATCGTGCCGTCGACGATGATCTCCTCGACCAGTCCGATCTCGCCGGCGAGCGCGCTCCGGCGCTCGCGGATCGGCTGCAGTCGCTGCTCGATCGCCGCGATGAGTGCATCGTGGGCGGCGGCGAGTGACAACGTACCGGCGCGCAGGCCCGCACCGAGCTCGCGGGCCTCGTCCTCGCCCATGAACACCCGCGCGAACACCAGCAACGCGGGCTCGTGCGGTGACGCGCGCTCGGCATCGCCGAACTCGAGCGTGCGGAGCTTGGCGGCCACCACCTCGGCGCTGTCGCCCAGGAAGACCGCGTTGCCCAGCGACTTCGACATCTTCGCGCCGCTGCCCGCGATGCCGCGCTCGATGCCCGGCAACGACGACCACCGCGAGATGCGGGCCTGCGGCAGCGGGAACAGGTCGCCGTAGAGCTCGTTGAACACGCTCGCGCACTCACGGGCGATCGCGATGTGCTCCTCGTTGTCGAGCCCGACCGGCACCACGCTGGCGCGCGCCATGAGGATGTCGGCGGCCTGCAGCACCGGATACGCCAGCAGGCCCATGGTCATGGCGTCGTCCGGCAGCGCGGCGGCGCGGGCCATCGAGCGCAGGCTGCCGATCTGCTCGAGCCGTAGTTTCGGCACCAACATCTGCAGGAGGATTGCGAGGTCGTAGACCGCCGGCACCGCCGACTGCAGGTAGAAGGTCGCGCGCTCGGGGTCGATGCCGACCGCGAGCTGGTCGAGCACGATGTCCCGCACGTAGCCGGGCAGCTCGGCGACCTCCTCGGCCCGTGGCCGGGTGGTCAACGTGTGCAGGTCGGCAACGATGATGAAGCACTCGTGGTCGTGCTGCAGCGCGACGCGGGTCTCGAGGCTGCCGACCAGGTGGCCCAGGTGGAGCGGGCCCGTCGGCCGATCGCCGGTGAGCAGCCGGGGACGCGATTCGGCGCGGGCAGTGGTCTCGACCATCGTCGATGTGGGGTTAGCAGGTTCGCTGCGCCACGGGAAGCCCGACGCGACCCGATCGGACCCTGGCTTGGTTTCGCCACCGCCTTCCTCCCCGTGTGAGCCAGCTGTGCGATGCTCCGCGAGACCGCGTTCGCGGAAATGGTGTCCGAGGACGGCGCGTTGCGCCCCTGCTTCCGGCGCGGTGCCGGTTGCGACCGCACGAGTGGGAGCCCATGGGATCGAAGCGATGGATCGTGGTGGTGGTCGCGTTGGTGCTCGCCCTCGGGGGCGCACTGACGTGGTTCTTCGTGCAACGCGGGCGCGACGAAGGCCCGGGTGACGGCACCGAGGGCGGCGTCAGCGAGCGCGCGCGCATCGTCGCCGAGAAGCACGCCGCGCGGGCGCGGGGCGAGGTCGACGTCCGCGCGGGCAGTGTGAGCGGACGGATCACCGCCGTCGACGGCGGTAAGCCGATCGCCGGTGCGGTCGTGATCCTCACGCCCAAGGGCATGGGCGATCTGTCGGCGCAGCCCCGCGGGCGCATGCCCGACCCGCTCGTCGCGCGCACCGACGCCGGCGGGAGCTGGCGGATCGAGTCGGTGCCGCCGGGCCGCTACACCTTGGGCGCCAGCGCCAAGGGCTTCCTGCCCGCACGCATCGGCAAGCTCGACGTCGCCGCCGCGGTCGACAACGGTGGCCACGATCTCCAGCTCGTCGCCGGCGGTGTCGAGCTGCGCGGCACGGTGAGCGACATCGGTGGTGGTCCCGTCGACGGCGCGTTGGTGCAGATCACCCGCACCGACGAGGGCAACATGCTCGACTTCACTCGCGCCCCGGCGGCGGTGTTCACCGATGACGAGGGCCACTTCGTCGCCCACGTGCCGCTCGGGAGCTTCGCGGTCCAGGCCACCCATCCCGAGTACGTCGCCGACACCAAGAACCTCGAGGTCGCCGGTCCGCGATCGATCGAGTTCGTGCTGACACCGGGCGCCACGATCGCGGGGGTCGTGCGCTCGCTGCCCGACGGCGCGCCGCTGGCGGGGGCGTTGGTGACCGTCGGCGACGCCGACGACGGCGGCTTCGGCATCGACCTCGGTGGCGCGCGCGTGCTCACCGACGACGGCGGCAACTTCGAGCTGCGCGGGCTGGAATCGGGCGTCCACGCTGTCATGGCGCGCTCGGGCCACTACGCGTCGGCGGAGCCCGTCGAGGTCGCGCTCGGCGTGGCCGAGCAGGTCTCGGGCGTCGAGATCTGGGTCGACCGCGCGTACACGATCTCGGGCTTCGTCGTGCGTCGTGGCGAGGGCGACGGCGAGCCGCTCGAGGGTGTCTTGCTCGGCGCCTTCTCGCTGCAGCCGAGCGCGCTCTACGTTGCATCGTCGCCCAGCGCCCAGGACGGCTACTTCGAGATCCTCGGGGTCCAGCCGGGCAACTACATGATCGGCGCCGTCGGTGAGGAAACCTTGCCCAACATCACCGGCACCAGCGCGCAGGTCGCCGACGCCGACGTCAACGACGTGCTGGTCGTCATGGATCCCGGGGTCGAAATCCGCGGCCGCGTGCAGCCGCCCACCCTCGCGAGTGTCCGCGTGATGCTCGATGGCGAGGGCATGGGCCTGAGCGGCATCCTCACCGCGATCGGCAACGCGATGCTGCGCTCGCGCACCGACGCCGACGGTAGCTTCACGCTGGCACCGGTCGCGTCGGGCAAGGTGAAGCTGGTGGTCGACGGCGACGACGGCAGCCATGGTGAGCTGCCGGTCGAGGTCGGCGCCACCGATCTCGAGGGCGTCGTGGTCGAGCTGACGGCGCGACCGTCGGTCAGCGGCATCGTCAGCGATGCGCACGGCAAGCCGGTCGCGGGTGTGACGGTCGCGATGCGCAGCCAGGCGAAGCAGGCCGGCGGCGGCTTCAACATCGACTTCAACGGGGGCTCGCGCCAGGGGCATCACGAGGCGACCACCGCCGAGGACGGGCGCTTCATCGTGCGTGGCGTCGAGCTTGGTCGCTACGACCTCATGGTCGAGGCGCGCGCGCTGCCGCTGGCGTGGGCGACCCCCGACGATCCGGCGTCGCCCTCGGCACCGCGTGATCTCGAGGTCGACGCCCGCGGCATCGAGGGGCTCGCGCTGCAGGTGGAAGCCCGCGACGGCGTGCTGCGCGGCAGCGTCGTCGACGAACAGGGCGTGCCGGCGACAGATGCCTGGGTCACCGCGAGCCGCGAGGGCGACACGCCGTTCAATCGCTTCACCGCGAGCTCGCGCGAGCGCACCGCCGAGGTGCCCGACGACACCTCGATGCGACGCTTCACCCGGGGCTTCGGCGCCGAGCGGCCGGTGCTCACCGACGAGCAGGGGCACTTCGAGATCACCGGCCTGCGCGCGGGCACCTACGCGCTCGAGGCCGAGGGCGACAAGGGCGGCGCGCGCGTACGGGTCGAAGGTGTCGCGCTCGGCAGCAACACCAAGCTGCAGCTCGACGCGCTGGGCGTGATCAGCGGCACGGTCGAGTCGAGCAAGCCGCTCGAGGGCTTGAGCGTCAAGCTCGAGGGGCCGGTGTCGCGCTCGAAGTCGGTGCGCGACAAGGCCGGCGCGTTCCGCTTCGACCGCCTCGATCCCGGCCACTACGAGCTCATCGCCGAGAGCAAGCAGGGCACGGCCAAGGCCGAGGTCGATCTCGAGGAGGGCAAGACCGCCACCGTCACGCTCGAGATCCGCGGGTGGGGCAAGCTGCGCGGCCTGGTGGTCGACGGCACCGGCGAGCCGGTCGCAGGTCTCAACGTGATCGCCGTCGGCGACGGCGCGGTGAACTCGGCCTCGATGTTCTCGATGTTCACCGGTGGTGGGCCGCGCACCGACGCGCGCGGCCGCTTCGAGCTCGACGAGGTCCCGCCCGGCGACGGCAACTTGACCTTCGTCGATCCCGACGACGCGGGGGCCGGCGCGGCCGCGGAGGTGAAGTACCACGTCGACGGCGGTGCCGAGGCCGATCTCGGCACGATCACCGCCGTCCGCAGCGCCAAGGTGCCGGTCGACGAACGCGGCGATCTCGGCCTGCGCACCCGGAGCGCGAGCTGGTCGAAGCGACCGCGCGCCAAGGGTGCGAAGGACGATCGCGAGGCGCCCGACGAGGCCGATCACCTGTGGGTGTTCGCGGTCGACATCGGTGGGCCTGCCGAGGCAGCGGGCGTCGAGCCCGGCGACGAGATCGTCGCGATCGACGGCCAGCAGGTGTCGTCGCTCGGCGCTGGCACGGCGGCGCGGCTGCTCTCGCGCGCGGGCGTGCGCGAAGGGCAGAGCGTCCGGCTCGAGCTCGATCGCGCCGGCAGTGGCCAGAGCGCGACGATCGTCGCCAAGCCGTTCGAGAAGCGACCGGGCCCGCCGCGCTAGCGGCAAGCCGACGTTCGGGCGCGCACGCTTCGCCGGGGATCGTGGATTGAACGCCCCGCGGTCATCGGCGATGCTCCGCCGGTGCCCAGCGCCGACGCCGTCCTGCTCGAGAAGGTCCACCCCTCCGCCGACGAGGAGCTCGGTCGCCACGGCGTGGCGTGTCATCGCATCGACAAGGGGCTCGACGACAGCGAGCTGATCGCAGCGCTGCACGCGATCCCCGGCGACGCGCCGCTGGTGATCGGCATCCGCAGCAAGACCCGCGTCACCAAGGCGGTGATCGACGCGGTGCCGCGGCTGACCGCGATCGGAGCGTTCTGCATCGGCACCGATCAGATCGATCTCGTCGCGGCGCGGGCTGCCGGCGTCGCGGTCTTCAACGCCCCGTTCTCGAGCACGCGCAGCGTCGCCGAGCTGGTGATGGCCGAGTTCGTGGTGCTCGCGCGGCAGGTGTTCGCGCGCTCGCGTGCGGCGCACGAGGGCAAGTGGGCCAAGAACGCCCAGGGCTCCCACGAGATCCGCGGCAAGACCCTCGGCATCATCGGCTACGGCCACATCGGCAGCCAGCTGTCGATCCTCGCCGAGGCCTTCGGCATGCAGGTGCTCTTCCACGACGTGGTCGCCAAGCTGCCGCTGGGCAACGCCCGCCAGGCCACCAGCCTCGACGACGTGCTCGGCGGCAGCGATTTCGTCACGCTGCACGTGCCCGACACCGAGTTCACGCGCGGCATGATCGGCGAGGCCGAGCTGGCCAAGATGCGGCGCGGGGCCTATCTCGTGAACGCCAGCCGCGGCCGCGTGGTCGATCTCGACGCGCTGCGGGTCGCGCTCGATGCCGGCCACATCGCCGGCGCGGCGCTCGACGTCTATCCCAGCGAGCCGGCCAGCGAGAGCGATCCGTTCACCTGCGCGCTGCAGGGCCTCGACAACGTCATCCTCACGCCGCACATCGGCGGCTCCACGCAGGAGGCCCAGGCCAACATCGGTCTCGAGGTCGCCGGCGCGGTCGGTCGCTACCTCGAGGTCGGACGCACGATCGGCTGCGTGAACCTGCCGCACCTCGACATGCCGGCGCCGACCGGCCTGCGTGGCCAGCCGGTGTGTCGACTCGTCAACATCCACCGCAACGTGCCGGGCGTGCTGTCGCGGATCAACCGCGTGATCGCCGAGAGCAACATCAACATCGCCGGCCAGGCGCTCGCGACCATGGAAGACGTGGGCCTGCTCTACGTCGACCTGCCGCTCGCGCCGGGTGATGCCGCGGCGGCGGAGCTGTCGCGGGCGATCGCAGCGCTCGACACCAGCGTGCGCACCCGCGTGGTTGCGCTGTAGCGCGCCCGCAGTGCCGCGGGTGAGTCACTCGCGCCAGGCGGTCAGCCGGAGCGACCAATCCTCGGGACCGCCGTCGCCCTGCACCGCGCAGCGGGCATCGGCGACGACGATCTGCAGATCGCCCAGCACGGTGGCTTCGCCGGGGTAGGCGAACACCTCGTCGCCGTCGACGGCACGGACCACGCGCAGCGTCCCATCGGGGTCGCACGCGCCGGCCTCGAGGTGCGCGTCGATTGCTGCGAGCCACGCATCGGCTGCGACGCGCGCATCGTCCTCGGCGAGCGCACACACGCCCACGAGGCCGCCGCCGCGCTGCTCGCTGGTCGAGGCAACCATCAGCTGTCCGGCCTGCTCGAGCCGCACCGCGGTGCCGCCGCCAGCCTCGAAGCCCCACCAGCGATCGAGCGTGAGCTCGACCGGTTGGGCGAGATCGAGGCCGACGAATGCGGAGTGCGCCTGCGTGATCCGCAGCTCGACCGGCGCCGCGGGCTCGAGGCCGCTCAGATCGCAGCGCAGCGCGAGCACCCAGCCAGACTGGGCATCGCCGCCCGACGACTCGATGGTGCACGGCCCGGCGTTGACGATCGCGTCCCCCTCCTCGTTCGCGTCGTCGGGGCGCGCGGCATCGACGACGAGCGCGGTGGAGTTCGTGCCGCCGGGACATGACGGCACCTCGGTGTCTCCGCTGCTCGAACCGTCGGCCGCGGAGCTCGACGCGTCGCTGCCCCCACTCGAGTCGCCGTCATCGGAGCCGGGCGCGACCCCACACGCGACCGTGACCGCCATCAGCGTCGCCAACGCAGAACGCTCCACCATTGCGTCGCATACCCAAGCCACCGCGAGAGCCTACGCGACGCATACCGCTGCGACAACCGCCACCGAGCTTCGTCACGGGCGGTCGAAGAACGACGCCTGCTGCAAGCGCAGCCCCGCGAGGATCTGCTCGACGCGCGCGGCGGACAGCGTGCCGATGTATGCGCCGAGCCGGTCACGATCCACCGCGTCGATCTGTGAGACCACCACGACGCTCGGCCGCTCGAGCCCACCCTCGCTGGCGTCGAGCAACACGTTGCCCGGTTCGCTGGCGCGGCGCGGGTTCGAGGTCAGCGCACACACCACGATCGAGTGCACCCGCGAATGGTTGAACACGTCGTCCTGCACGACCACGTGGGGATGCGCGACGCCCGGGACGCCACGACCGTCGGCGGGAGCGACCCAGTAGACATCGCCGCGATCGATGCGTCGTGCCTCGGACTGCACGCTTCGAAGTCTACGCCACCGCCGTGCGCGACGCTCGGCTCACGGCAGCGGCAGATCCGATCTCACGAGTGCGAGCACACTGCGGTCGTTTCGGTTCAGCGCAGCACGACCACGAAGGCGTCGCCGTTGCCCCACTGATCGGGCCCGCCGGCGAACGCGGGCTGCCAGGCGTTCGTGGTGGGGAACCCGGCGCCATCGGCTGCGCCGACGATCACCGCGGTGCAGTCGTCGGCCAGGGTTGCGCCGCGGCCGTTGTCGTAGGCGCCACCGCCGAAGTACGAGGCGTAGCGGGGCGCGTCGAGCTCGGCGCCGAAGCGAATCGCGTACGCATCACGATTGCCGCCGAAGCTGGGTTGGTACGCGCCGGCCGTGCTCGGCAGATCGGTCGACGTGGTCTCACCGGTGAACAGGACCTCGCCCGCGGCGGTGACCGAGACGCCGTCGGGGCCCTCGTTGCCGCTGCCGCCGTAGTAGGTGGCGGCGACGAGCGTGCCCTCAGTGGTGAGGCGCGCGACGAAGGCATCCATCGCGCCGCCGCCGTACTGCGGCTGGTGGGCGCCGGGCGTGGTGGGGAGGTCCGTCGATGCCGTGCCGCCGCCGATGAAGAGGTCGCCGGCACCGAGGCCGATCGCGTGGGTCTCGAAGTACTCGTCGCCGCTGCCGCCGATGTACGCGCCCATCTCGAGTGCGCTGCCGTCGGCGGAGAGCCGTGCGACGTAGAGATCGACGCCGCCGGCGTTCGAGGTCGTGACGCCTGTGCCGGTGGTCGGCAGATCGGTCGAGTCGGTGAAGGTCGCGACATATGGCCGCTCCTGGTCGTCGACGCGCACCGACGCGATGCCCGACTCGGCCCCGGTGCCGCCGAGCCAGGTCGCCCACAGCACCTGCGTGCCATCGCCGCTGATCTTCGCGACGCCCGATTCCGAATCGTCGTGGCGCATGGGCTGATACGCATTCGCAACGGCAGCACCGAGCCACGGGGCGGTCCCCTGCGCGCCGGGTTGGTAGGTCATCGCGGCATAGATGTCGCCGTCGTCGTCGATCGCGAAGTCGCGGATGAGGTGGCCGACGCTGAAGTAGCTGGCCCACGTCACGGTGCCACCATCGCCGGCAATCTTGGCGATGAATCCATTCTGCAGGCCGTAGAACCCGGAATCGTTGCCGAGGTACTCGGTCTGGAACACACCGCCGGTGACCGGGAAGCCGGGCCCGGCGCGGCCCGAGACCAGAACGTCACCGTTGCCGTCGACCTCGACGGCGTAGGCGCGATCGTAGTTGGGGCCGCCGAGGTACGTCGCCCACTCGAGCGTGCCGTCGCTGGTGAACTTCGCGACGAAGACATCGCTGTCGCCGTGGCCACCGGTCGCACCGCCGCCACCGCCGAACGAGCCATCGGCGGCGCCGGGAGTCACTGGGAAATCGTTCGATGCCGTGCCACCGACGACCACGACCGAGCCATCCGGAAGGACCGCAGCGTCGCGCGCGTGCTCCCAGTCGGCGCCGCCGCCGAGGTAGGTGGCGAACGCGACCTCGTAGGGAATCTCGACCGCATCACCACACGCGGCCGCGCTACCCGTGTCGCTGCCACCGTCGCTCGAACCATCGCTGCCACCGCCACTCGAATCATCGCTACCCACGGTCGTGGACGCCGTGGTGCCGTCGGTCGCGGTGGTGCCATCGGTCGCGCTGGCGCCGGTCATCGATCCCGCGGTGCTCGACGCGGTCGTCGCCGAGCCCTGGCTCGCCGAGCCGCTGTCGCCCGAGCCCGAATCGCCACCATCGTCGGCGGGTTCGTCGGTGTTGCCGCAAGCGATCGCGAACGAACCGGTGAGCAGGACGAGGGTGCGAAGAAGGCGAGGCGAAGCGAGCATGCGGCGGCTGGCTAGCAGGAGGCGGACCGAGGAGGGTTTGCAGTGATCCCGGCTTGGTAGGGCAGGAGCGGCGACCGTGAGCTCGCGGTGTCGCGAGGCGAGGTCTGCAAGGAGGTCATAGTCACGCCAACCTCGGTGCGGCGGAGTGTGGTGCAGTCGAGGTCCTCGAGTGATGGCGACGCGATGGCTGTGGGCCGATCGCGGCGCGATGCGGCCGCTGCCGGTCGCGGCGGCGATCGCCGCGCTCGACGAGCGCTGACACGATCGATCGACCGAAGACCACCACGCGCGCTGCATCGCCCGGCGCGACGCCGGATTCGTCTCTGCCGCGGTGACCGATCTCGCGGCCCGCCGCCCACGGACGCCGCCGACGCGGGTACGCTCTCAACCAATGGCCAAGCGCTACTTCGAGTTCGTCGAGGGTACGTCGTCGAAGTTCTGGGAGATCTGGATCGAGGGCACGGAGGTCCGGACACGCTACGGCCGGATCGGCGCGGCCGGTCAGACGACCGTGAAGGACCAGGGCAGCGCCGCGGCGGCGAAGAAGCTGTACGACTCGCTGGTCGCGGAGAAGACCAAGAAGGGCTACGTCGAGTCGACGGTCGGGGCCGCCGCAACGATGGCGCCCCAGGCAGCACCGCGTGCTGCGAAGGCACCCGCGTCGAAGGCCAGTGCGATCGACGACGCCGTCCGGCGGATCGAGGCCAAGGCGAAGGCGGCGAAGGTCGTCCTCGGCAAGGGCGCCTCCGACAAGGCGATCGCGGCGGCCGAGACGCAGCTCGGCTTCGCGTTGCCCGAGGCGGTCCGCGCGTTCTATCGCCTGCACGACGGTGCCGACGCGCCCGCGGTCGCAGGCCGCGAGCTGCTGTCGCTCGAGCGCATGCTCGGCGAGTGGACGATCTGGAAGCAGCTCCTCGACAAGGGCACGTTCGAGGACAACGACCACGGCGCACCGGGCCCGGGCGTGCAGAAGAAGTGGTGGATCCCCGAGTGGGTGCCGGTGACGTACGACGGCTCCGGCAACCACCACGTCGTCGACTGCGCGCCGGGCAAGGGCGGAACGGTTGGCCAGATCGTCGACTTCTGGCACGACGAGCCCTCGCGCCGCGTAGTCGGCAAGGACCTCGTCACGTGGCTCGCCGACGCCGAGTGGGGCGATCCGGACGCGGACGACGACCACGATGACGATGACGGAGAGGACTGACCGATGGCGCGGGATCTCGAGGACGGCGAGCGCATCGAGGTCGCGGGCTCGGGCTCGGCGAGCTACACGCTGAAGAACACCGGCGGCGTCTACACCTGCAGCTGTCCGGCGTGGCGCAACCAGGGCGCGCCGCCCGAGCGCCGCACGTGCAAGCACCTGAGGGCGCTGCGCGGCGCCGAGGCCGAGGCCGCGCGGCTCGGCAACGACGCCACAACGCCGGCACCGATCGCGAGGCCCGGCGCCGTCGACAAGGACGCGCCGCCGCTGCTGCTCGCCCACGTCTGGGACCGCGACACCGATCTCACCGGCTGGTGGATGAGCGAAAAGCTCGACGGCGTGCGCGCCTACTGGGACGGCGCGCGGTTCATCTCGCGGCTCGGCAACCCATTCGTCGCCCCGGACTGGTTCATCGAATCCCTGCCGCGCGACCTGCCGCTCGACGGCGAGCTGTTCGCCGGTCGCAAGCGGTTCCAGCGCACCGTCGGCATCGTGCGGCGGCAGGATCGCTCGGACGCGTGGCGCGAGCTCGCGTACGTGGTGTTCGATGCGCCGCGGATCGTCGCGCCGTTCGAGGACCGCATGCGCGCCGTCGAGGACGCGATGCGGGCGTGCGACGCCGCCCACCTGCGGGCCCACGCCCACGCGCGCTGCGAGGGCACGGCGCACCTGCGGGCCGAGCTCGCGCGGGTCGAGGCGCAGGGTGGCGAGGGCCTCATGCTGCGCCAGCCCGGCTCGCACTACGAGATCGGTCGCTCGACGACGCTGCTCAAGGTCAAGACCTTCAAGGACGCCGAAGCCCGCGTCGTCGGCCACGTCGCCGGCGCGGGGCGCCACGTCGGGCGCGTCGGTGCGCTGGCGTGCGAGCTGCCCGACGGCACGCGCTTCTCCGTGGGCACCGGCCTGTCCGACGACGAGCGCCGCGATCCGCCGCCGGTCGGCGCCGTGATCACGTTCCGCTACCAAGAGCTGAGCGACGACGGCGTGCCGCGCTTCCCCTCGTACGTCGGCGTGCGCGTCGACGTCGAGCTGCCGACGCGCCCGTCCGCCCGCGCTCGGAGCGATCGCTGGCGCGTCGAGGATCCGGTGCTCGCCGCAGAGCGCCGCGCCGACGGCTTCGCGCGGGCCAAACGCAGGTAGTGGACGCGCTACGGCGCGGGCAGGGCGTTCGAGCTCGGACGCGTCGACATGGCGCGAATCCTTCGAGCCCCGACTGGCTCCCACCCACGAAGGTTGCAGCCATGACGAAGACTCTGCTCGCTCGCTTCGACGACGAGACCCACGCGCAGGCCGTGCTCGCGGGCCTCGAGGACGCTCCGAACACGGAGAGTCGCCTCTGCGATGGCCACGGAGACGATGTTCCGCTCGAGTTCACGCGGGCACGCGAGGGGGCGAGCAAGGGCGCGATGCTCCTGGCGCCGGTGGCCGCCGTCGCGGGGTTGCTCGTCGCGCAGGTCGCCGGCGACGGAGCCCAGTCGTGGTCGTGGGTGGCGGCTGCGGCTGCGTTCGGCACATTGCTCGGTGGCCTCCTCGGCGCCATCGCGGGCGCATCGGATCCGATCTCCGACACCCTCGCACGCGGGGTCTGGCTGGCCGTGCGGACCCGCGGACGCGCCGCCCAGGACGACGTCTCCGCGCGGCTCGACCGCGGCGGCGCGCTCGAGGTGATCCGTCGCTAGTCCCTTGGACGTTGGCGTCGCCGCCTCGGCGATGACCGGCCGCCTCGACGGGATCCCGACGACTACGCATCGGAGCCAATCGGTCTCTCGCCCGTCGAGTTCGACTCGACGCCGCTGCGCGTGGACGGCCAGCGTCGCGGGGAGCTGATGCTCGTGGATCCGGAGACCCTCGATGCGTCGCACTTGGACGACGACGTGTTCGTCGTGGCGAGCATGGTGGAGGCCGACCGCGAGCTGTGGGGAGATGCGGTGGTGCTCTACTCGGTCGCAGACGGCGAGCGCTCAGGGATCTGGATCGCGGGACTGCCGACGCGCGGGTGAGCGCGTCGGGCTCGAAGGCGTCGCCGACCCGTCGTTGTGCGGCTCGGGACGCCTGCGTGAAGGCGAGCAGCCGCCGGCCACCTCCCTCACGCCCCCCGGTCGATTCCTCCACGGTTCCACCGCGGCCGGTGCATCTACGTTCGCGCCCATGACCGACCGCAGCTCCGCTCTTGTCCTCGGGTGGCTCGTCGCCGCCGCATGCACGACCACCGATCCCAACGCGGGGTCGAGCGACGACACGGCCGGCGACAGCTCGGGGTCGACCGGCCCCTCGTCGTCCGCGAGCGCGACGGCGTCGAGCACCGCCGCGACCGCCACCAGCGCCTCGGCCTCCACCGCTGCCGACAGCACCGGCTCCGACGATGACGACGGCAGCAGCAGCAGCGGTGGTCACACCGTGTTGCCCTGCGAGGGCCTCGATGCGGCGGCCGGATGGGAGCACATCACGCCGGGCGAGGTCGACCTCGGCGCCGAGTTCGACACGCCGGCGGGCGAGAACTATGGCGTGCACTCGTTCGTGATCGATCCGCAGAACACCGCGACGATCTATCTCGGCACCAGCGCGCAGGGCATCTACAAGTCCACCGATTGCGGCGCGAGCTGGGAGCACATCGACACCGGTACCAACGCCGATGTCATCGACGGCGGTCGCCAGTGGTCGTTCGTGATCGACCCGGTCGACCCGCAGGTCATGTACACGAACACCGGCTACGGTGCCAACGGCGTGTGGAAGTCCACCAATGGTGGCGTCGACTGGGAGCCCTTCGTCGATCCCGCCTACCTCGCGGCGATGCAGTTCGGTGGATTCGTGCAGTACGTGCGCATGGACGCGTCGGACCACGAACACCTCATCGTCACGCCCCACTTCGAGTGCGAGATCGGTGCGGTCGACGGCCTGCCGCTGACCAAGAACTGCATCCTCGAGACCTTCGATGCCGGGCAGACCTGGGACATCCTCGAGGGCACCCCACCGGCGGGGGAGGGCGTGTTCCAGACCATGCTCGATGCCAACACCTGGTACTGGTCGAGCGGGTTCGACGGCATGTGGCGCACCGCCGATGGCGGGCAGAGCTGGGCGCACGTCTTCGACGAGGGCTACGCCAACGCCTCGCTCGTGCGTGCCGCGGACGGCTCGCTGCTCGCCGGCGGCGTGTTCTCCACGCTGATCAGCGCCGATGGCGTCACGTGGAGCGCGATCCCCGACTCACCGGGCACCGACGTGCTCGCCGGCGACGACGAGCTGCTGTTCGGCTCGCGCAACGGCTTCTACGTGACCGCCAGCGCCAACGATCCCACCACGTGGAGCGAGCTGCCGATGCCGGCGTTCCCCGACCCGGGCTACATCACCACCTGGGATCTGAAGTACGACGCCGATCACCGCGTGCTCTACTCGCTCAACAGCCGCAACGGCTTCTGGCGCCTGCTCGTGCCGTGAGCGCAGACGGAGAAGGATGGGCGGCGTGCGGCGCTCGCCCGCGCGATCACATGAGGATGGCGTGGATCGGCCCGATCGCCGCCGGCACCTGCGGCGCGTCGATGATCTCGAGCAGGTCGATCTCGATCCCGCGGCTCATCGCGGTGATCGGCACGTCGTTCGGGCCGCCTTCGAAGGGGTTCTCGGAGGTGCTGCCGATCTTGTCCATCGTGTGGAAGACCCACGCGATGAGGGCGCCCAGCGGCACCGACAGCCACGAGGCCACAGGTCCGAGATCGCGGAACTCCGGGTGCAGCGCGAACGGCAGCAGCACGATGAACATCCACACGAAGATCAGGTTCAAGGTCGCGTACTGCCGCGGGTAGGGGAAGTTCTTGATGCGTTCGCAGCGGCCCTGATGATCGTACAGCGTCGACAACATCGTCATCATCTCGATGTGGCGCAGCTCGGTGAGCGCGCCGTCGTCGGCGAGCCGCCGCAGGGCGGCCGATTGCAGGGCCAGCACGTGGGTCGCGCGGTTCTTCTTCGCCAGCACCCGCGCGCGCTCGTCGGGCTCGAGGAATTCGGCCAAGGCGGCCTCGAGCGGCTGCGCGCCCTCGGGCAGCGTGTACGTGCGCG
>WBZX01000327.1_pt2 | contig 23982 bp, 27 predicted proteins | sample 5204211 | NCBI WGS metagenome assembly WBZX01 (sample SAMN12344362, study PRJNA552823) | activated sludge metagenome | biome: Activated sludge suspended growth; feature: Nitrification reactor; material: Wastewater; isolation source: activated sludge from nitrification reactor of wastewater... | reverse complement strand
GTGGTTGGTGTCCTCGGCATACGTTTCACTAGCGAAAATCACCGCTCCCGGACGGTTGAGTACCTCGTGGATCACAGGGTCAAATTTGTTGACCATCCGTCGTTTGCCCATCACATCCAGCAGACGGGCTGTACCTGGATGCAGCACCTTGGTCAGCAGAGGAGCTTCCTCATTGATCAGCATGTTACCCAGGCTGGAAAACGCAAAGGCAGTCCAGAAACCAGCCATCACCACTGCCATCTCAGACATGATTCGGAAAAATGACTGACGGAGTGGCGACGTATCAACGAGAGCCAGAATACGTGACCACGGGCCAACGCAAACAAACGGGCAGAGAATGGCCCACCAAGGCATCATTCGCTGAAACATCACTGTCTGGATACCAAAGCACAGCAACAGAATGCCCTGCCCGAGACTAATGCCTGCCACCCGATTCGTCTTGGCAATGAGTTGAGTGAGTGCCACTAAGCAAAGTGAACCAAGGAAGAGCTTACCATTGAGACTGCTCCAGTCCAGACGCTGCCATTCGTCCATCATGCGGACATTGGCGTTCTGAGCAAAGCTGAGAGTATCGGCATACCAGCGGAAGCTACCATAGGGGTTGCAGAATCCCATCACGAGAATGCTGATGTAGAACATGCGGAAAGTGCGACGAACCAGTGCCGAGTGAAGTGATTCTGTTGCACCCTGACTCGATTTCCTCACAGCGATCAGAATGCGTGCCACCAGAATACCCAGAAGGATCAGCAGGCCGTTGATGTAAGAGCCATGCAGGTTGCACCAAAGCCCCATGACAATCGGTACACACCAGGTAGCTAACCTCGTTGGTGGCTTGCGACTGACCAGGAAGAGCATGATCGCCAGGCACAGTTCTCCCCACACCTGTGGTCGTAATACCGCCAGATGATTCCAACTGAGAGCAGCACAAACAAGCACGCCGAGAAACGCCACCACCCGTGAACCACCCCAGCGCTGAAAGGCCCAGAACAGGAACAGGAACCGTGCCAGCAACAGTAGAGCGTGCAAGGTTCGCAAAAAGACGACACCGCAAGGCTGTGCACTGTCGTCCCAGGCCCAGCGAAAGGGCAACCACGAGCCGGCCTGATACACATACCACATCAGTACCTGACTCAGCCAGGCAGACGGAATGAGCTTCTTGTCTTCCGTAAAAGGGGAAAAAGGCTCTGCTTCCGGTATCTTGCCATGCTCCACCATCCATGAACCAAGCTTCAGATGCCCCCAGATATCAGTATGCCAGATGGGTGAATGATCGATGTAGAGGAACAGCAGCGTGAAGAACGCGACCATCAGACAGGTAATGAGCAGCCGACTTTGCTCAAGCTGCAAAAGGAATTTCCGCATAGCCTCGCTGCATCCTTGTAACGGGAGAGTTCGGTCATCCTAGCATTGATCACTGAAGAAGAGAAAGAAATATCATCTATAGAGGAACTGAAGTAGACAATTCCTGCCAGCGTCGCTACAGATTCCCTTAGGACACAAGAATCATCCTGAAGCAGACGATGAATAGTTGTCGGTTTCAGAAAGAGGATGCCATGGCTCACGTAGTTACTGCCGGTTGCCACGATTGCAAATACACCGATTGCGTCGTCGTTTGCCCCGTGGAGTGCTTCTGGCAGGATGAGAAGATGCTCTACATCGATCCCATCGACTGCATTGATTGTGAAGCCTGTGTACCGGAATGTCCCGTGGAGGCTATCTTTGCTGAAGCCAACACGCCTGCTCAGTGGACCAGCTATATTCAGCTCAACACCGAACGTACTGCCCAGTTGAAAGCTGACAAGCAGAACAACATCACTGCCAAGAAGGCGCCACTGGAAGGGCCTGACTGCAAGTCCAAGGCGTAGTCCAACCTCTACCAACTTACGGTTCCCTATCATGTTCAGTGAACTCCTCACTGAAAGGGAATTGTTATGGATGCCAGACAAGCCATTCTCAGCACCAAAACGATGAGTCAATTGGTGCTGACCAAGTACATCAGTGATCTCAGCGATGCTGACTTGATGTTACGTCCAGGCAAAGGCTGCAATCACCTTGCCTGGCAACTGGGGCACCTCATCAAGTCTGAATGCGAACTGCTCAACGCATTAGTACCCGGATCAGCCCCCGCCCTTCCGGCTGGCTTTGCTGAAAAGCATGAGAAAGCCAAGGCCGACAGCGATAAAGCCAGCGACTTCTGCACTAAGGCTGAATATCTCACTCTCATCCAGCAGATGAATGACGCTTTCACAACAACCATCAAAGCAGTGACCGATGCTGACCTGGATCAGCCTGCACCCGAAAACCTGCGTTCGTGGTTTCCGACTGCTGGTCAAGTCTGGCTGTTAGTGGCAACTCATCAACTTATGCATGCCGGGCAGTTCGTTCCCGTCCGACGAGCCCTCGGCAAACCAGTGCTCATTTAAGGTTCTTCTTCCAATCGTACACTAGGAGGGGTTGGCCTTCCGGCCCCTCAATGATCACTCGCCGATAGCCTTCCGTACTATCCTTCATCGGCTTGATGACGGTAACGGGTTTCTGTTTCAGCCAGAGATCCAGATCGTCTACTTCCCATTGCAGTGATATTTGATCCGACACCTTCGCTGTGGCATCATGCTTGATAGCCAGCAGCACCTTGCCCGTTTCCAGCAAGGCATACTGCTCACCAAGCGATTCCATCACCAGTTTCAGATCGAATGTTGTTCGAAACCAGGCGACAGCACTGGCCCAGTTGCGAAACTTCAGTTCGACAATGGCCAACGTTGTCATGGGTATCACTCACGTGCGGGAACAGTTGCACCAGCTTGAACCACATTGCCCGGCGATTCGGGGAGCGCTTCCTGTGGATTCACAGGCGGGTTCGTCTGCTTGGCTTCCTTCAGCTTCTGCCGGGCTTCTCGCCATTCCTTGGTGATGTTCTGCCGCTGAGTGCGGAACTCGAGAATAGCGGGGCCAACGAGCAGGATCGCAGCGGGTATCCACAAGCACAGAATGGTGGGGAAGAGCATCCAGAACATGGCCTGATTGGCTCGACTATCCGCACGCTGCTTGAGCCCAGTCCGCAGGTTGTTCGAGTATTCGAGCAGGGCAGCACCCGTTTCACTACCCAGCCGTTCGGCTTGTGCCAGGATGAGGGCCACGTTCCGCATCTCGCCCACTGGAACTCGATCAGCCAACTGCTTGAGAGCATGTGGCAGACTGCTCAGCTCTGCATGCTGTTCGGTAATGGTGAGTTCTGAAGCCATGAGCGGATGGGCAGGGGCAATCTCCTTGGCCACTCGCTTCATAGCTGCCTGCAGTGTCTGCCCACCACTGATACACAGCGTCAGCATGTCTACCGTGACAGGCAAGGCATTCTCCAACTGGCGAATGCGTTCCTTACCTTTGAGGTGCAGATAGATACGAGGCAAACTGTAGCCTAAGCCAGTTGCGATGGCCCCGATGATGAGCACCCGGTTCATTTGCTCCTTCTCGACCATCAATGCAATCAGCCCCGTGGCAATGAGAGGAGCCAGCACGAGCACAGTGCGGACGGCAGCGTATTCGAGGATGGCTGTCTTGCCATAATACCCTGCCGTCTTGAGTTCTTTGGCGATATCGCTTTGATCGTAGGAAGTGACAGGTAGCTGAGCAGCCAGAGCAGGCGTGTAATCCCCCAGCACCAGGTCAGACTTCGATAGACCATCGTCAAGTGCGGTTTGCTGCAGCAACTTTTCCCGTCGTCTGTCTTCCATCTGCCGGGCGATGAGTGAATAGAAGCCGCTGGCTACCACGATGAAGATCAATACAGGGATGCCCCATTCCAGGAGTTCCGAATACATGGTCTGTCCTCCTAGTTGTCGGTTCGCAGCAAGCGGAATAGCCAGATGATGCCGATCGCTTCGAGCGTGAAGGCTGTAGCCAGCATGGCAATGCCACCGGGGGTGTTGATGAATATCTGCACAGTCTCTGGCTGAAACAGCACGTACCAGATGAAGATCAAAGGCACTGCTGCACCGAGAGCGATGGCACTAATACGGCCCATTGCCGTCGCTGCCCGGAACTGCCCCTGGTACAGCACTCGTTCACGAATACCTGCAGCCAGTCGGTCCAGAAGCATGGGCAACTGTCCACCTGTTGTACGATGAATCGAGATGATGGCAGCAAAGACACTGAAGTCGAGCACCGACACCCGCTGAGCTGCGGTTTGTAATGCTGTCGGCACGGTGAGGCCGAGCCTCACCTGCTCCGAGACCCGTCGCAACTCGTCGCTCAAGGGCTTCGGGCTTTCGCTGGCCATCAGGTGGAACCCTTGTTCCATACCCAAGCCTGCCCGCAGAGATCGTGACAAGAGATAGATCGCATCAGGCATCTGTTCGTGTATCTGTCGTCGCCTTTGCCCAGCCATCACCAACAGGTAGGCTAACGGAACAGCCAGACCAAGTATGAAGCCAAAGAGCGCGAGCCAGAGTTCGCCACGCCAGAGATAGAACCCCGCAGCACTACCCACGCCACAGAGCAAGATGACACCAATCATCTGTTCTGTGGTAATGTCGATGCCGGTACCGATCACCAATTGATTGAACTGCCTGTCCACCCGTTCCGACGTGTTCTTCGCATCAGGTAGAGGCAGTGCAATAGAGAGCGATTCGTCTTCTGCAGTCAGCCCGGCAACGAGTGCTGCCCGTCGGCGGGCCATCATCATGCGGGCACCGAGAAGTACTGCCATCACCACAGTTGCTACCACACCACTGAAGACAGCAATGAGGGTTTGTTCCTGGGTCATACGGCCCCCAATCGGTTCTTCCATGCGGGTTGGGTGAGTTCGCTATTGTCAGCGAGAATACGCTTCGTGAAGATTTCATCGGGCAGGTTCATGCCCGCAGCACGCAGACGTTCCAGGCACTTTGGCCGTTTGCCGGTGGCGAAGAAGGTGCCATAGGCTTTGCCATCCTTCACACCTTGCTGCTGATAGCGGAAGAGATCACGAACCACATAGCGGCCTTCTTTCAGTCCCACTACTTCGCAGAGCCTCAGCATCCGTCGCTTGCCACCCTTGAGGCGGGAGAGATGCACGATGATCGTGATCGCAGAGCGGATGTACTGGCGAATCACCGAAACAGGCAGTTCGAACCCGGCCATCATCACCATCATCTCAAGACGAGCGAGAGCATCACGAGCATCGTTCGCATGGATCGTCGTCAGTGAGCCTTCATGGCCCGTGTTCATGGCCTGTAACATATCAAGGGCTTCTGCCCCTCGCACTTCGCCGATGATGATGCGATCAGGCCGCATACGCAGCGAGTTCCGCACCAGGTCGCGAAGCTTGACCTCCCCTGCCCCTTCCATGTTCGGAGGCCGGGTTTCCAGGCGAACCACGTGAGGTTGCTGCAAACTCAGTTCTGCTGCATCTTCGATGCTGACCAGTCGCTCTTCTCGTGGAATCGAGTGAGAGAGTGCATTCAACAATGTCGTCTTACCTGAACCAGCGCCACCGCTGACCAGTACGCTGATTCGGGCTTCGATGGCTGCTTGCAGGAAGGCCATCGCTTCAGCAGGCATTGCTCCGCCAGCCAGCAGTTCTTCCACACCAAGCCGAACGCCGAACCGTCTGATCGACAACATCGGCCCTTCAAGTGCCAGTGGCGGAATCACCGCATTCACTCGGGAACCATCAGGCAAACGGGCATCGACCATCGGTGACTGTTCATCGACGCGTCGTCCCACCTTGGCTGCAATCCTCTGGATGATCTGGAGCAGATGATGTTCATCAGCAAACACGATCGGCGTTTGTTCCAGCAGTCCTCGACGTTCGATGAAGACAGACTTGGGACCGTTGACCAGAATATCGGTGACAGTCGGATCGGAGAGTAAGCCTTCGAGTGGCCCCAAGCCGTAGGCTTCGTCAATGACTTCGTCAGCCAGGCGTTCGCGATCACGTTCTGTGAGCGATTCAGAATTCTGAGCCAGCAGACGTGATGCCAACCCGCGAAGCTCGCGGCGAAGACGATCTTCGGGCCAGTGGCCGAGCTTGCTGACATCGAGCATCTCCACCATCTGGCGGTGGATGTCTGCCTTCAGTCGCTGCCGACGTACAGCAAATTCTTGTGTCATGGCCGACTTCCTTGTATCAGACTCCCGGAGAGATGGATTAGCAGCGAAAGCGGGGATCATGACGTACCTCGCTGCTTCTCCGTCTGTTTCCGGGAGCGCTCACGCCAGGATTCCGAGTTGTGACTGGTGTCCACAATCACAGTCGTTGAATGAATCACTGGCATAAGATTCCTGGCCAGCTGAGGCTGGTGTATTCTCTCGTTCAGCGAACGAGCTTGATTTTCCCGACGTAGTTGTTGTGCGCTGCGGTCACTTCGGTGATGGCAGAACCGGTCGTCAGTATGGTTGGCTGCAAGATGACTTGCAGATAGTCTTGCGTCATTTCGACCTGAGCGATGCGGGCAGCGACAAAGCCCTGCACCAGAATGCCCGTTTCGCCACGTTGATAGAGAGGCCAGATACGAGCTTCCCCCGCTTCGTGAAGCTTGAGTAGTCGCATTTTGATCTGTTCAAAGGTGTTCGAAGTAGCGGAGGTCAACTCGTCTACCAGCAGTTGACCATCCCAGCCCGGTGCGAACTTGCCCTGGTAGTCATCCAGATCAGCGATCTGGAGGCCAGTTTCGATCTGCCGCAGGAACGCATTCACTTTGCCGATCTGCAGCAAGGTCCCGTTCGCTTGTTCGAGGTTGGTACCGAGGGGAAGCCTGAGCAGGAACTCAGGAAGTCCATCACCCTTGCCACCGTCGCTGGCATGCACCCAACGTCGGCTGGCTTTCTGGTAGGCAAACTCATCGAAGCCACCAGCACCTAAGGTGAGGGGCTTTTCCACCTGGGCATCCCACGAGTCTTCATCCATCCCACTGGGATCTGTGAACAAAGCAATCGGCATCAACGGTACGGTGAGTTGTCCGACTGGTCGGAAACCTACTACCTGTCGATCCAGCGTGGCAATCGCATGAGCTGAGACGTTAGCTGACTCGAGCTTAAACAAACGAGTGAAAAACAGGCCAACCGGCGTCCCTCGTTCGCGAGTTCGCCTGGCTGTTACTTCAATCGCATTGATGTAAGGGCTATCCAATTCATCACCACTGGCAGGTTGTATTCCCAGTTGATGGGCAAGATGGAAACCTGCAACAAAATCACTTGTCTCGTCGTCTTCTTCAATCCACAGTTTCTGCGGAATACCCAGCACATGATGTTGTGCTGAAATAGCCTGGGCCATGCGGGCTGCCCGTTTTAGCGTATGGCTCATCACCCCTGGACGACGTAGCAGCAGTTGATCTTCCGTCAGATCTAGAACTGCCCCCAGGGCACTAGCATCGGCAGCTACCTGCAATTCCTGTCGAGCTTGCCAAAGGAGTGCCGTGTCGACAGCCAGTGCTACTCCTGCCAGCATCAACGCCAGGCAAGCGAGTAGCAGTGGCCACATGGCTCCTTTGCGTTTCGTTCTGTTCTTGCTGTGCATCATGTTGAATCTTTCGAGTGCGAAGGGCTACTTTTGCCCACACTTCCCTCGACCGGTTTGACAACTGTTACACCCAGCAGGCGCTTCTGGTGGTCGGAAGCGGAACGGGCTGGAAGCATTGCCACCCACCGTGTAACCACCAACGGATGGCCCACTTCGCTGAGCGATGGCCCCTGCATTGCCTTCTTCAGCATAGGTTGGCTGGCTACCACCACCCTTGGAATAGCCAACAGTGTTGATGCCTACTACCTTCTCAATCTTCGAAATTGGCGAGGGTGGTGTCGGTGGGACGTACTTCAGCTGGAAGATGCGAACCAGGTCACCTTCGCTGATCACATAGTTACCATTCAGGAAGTCACCCACACGATTGTCTTCTTCACGGTATTCTTTGCTCTCAGCCATGTTGTAGGAGACATTCATGACTGCGTTCGGATTCACCGACTGGTTCATCAGGTCATTACGGCGAGCTTCGAGGCCTCGCTTGTCGGTATCACCCACGGGCAGCAGCACCAGCGTTCCCTTGTCCTTGGCAAACTCGATGAGTGCTGCACGGTAAGGATTGGTTTCGAGAGTAAAGTTTACGGGACAGTCTGGACCAAGGGGCGTCTGCACCGGCCAGAGGCTGTTACGCTTGGCGATGACACGCGCAGCACGGGTGATGATCGCAGCCTGGGCTGTAGTTCCACCTGCCGCTGCTGCTCCACCCGGAAGTGGTACGGCTGGAGCTTCGATGGCAGCCATCAGCTGAATGTCCACCCAGTCACCTACGTTGATGAGGCCACCAGCGGCATGGTGCTTGGGGATCGCTAGATTCACTGCACGCATGCCAGGAGCAACTCGTGTTCGCAGTTCACCGGGCGCTACCAGGTCTTCCAGGTAATCTTTCCGCATCGCTGCATCAGCGGGGATGCTCATCTTCGCAAATCGCTTGGCTGCTGCCTGCGGCATCGCTGGCAGGAGTTCACCACGGCGAAGCTGTTCCACTTCCTGCAGTGACGCAGGACGCAGCCGCACATCTGCAGTCTGAATCATGTTGCCTTCGAAAATGTTGCTTGCCGCTGCCAGCACCATGATGGGTGGTGGCTCCTTCTTCGGTTCAGCACGATTGAAGACGCCTGTCGCCTTGGCTGCCACCGCAGCTCCCAGCCCGACGAGCACCGCGACGATCAACGCAAACATGGTGCTTGCACGCATTGTTGGCTCCTTGCCTATTTGCAGCTCATCCTGAGCGTGTTATTCCCGTCGCATCAGGGTACGAGCAATGATCTCGTCTTCCTTGATGCTGTATCCCATGAACCGCAGCAAATCTGGTACTGCGTGTATAGTTGGTAAACGAAGCCAGACTGCCACCGCTTCTCCGCTGGGCACCGCTTGCCCCGCTTCGATGGTTCGGCCTGCTTCATCTGTGATTTCAATATCGGCATCAGCCAACCGGCCGTTGCCCAGCGTTCGACGTACCGTACGTTCCACTTCTCCGAGGTCGCCACCCAATGCAGCAATGCGACACCCTTCCCGACTGGCCGCAACCAGTTGCTGACGAGCATGCAGGGTCAAACTGAACTGGATCATCGCGAGGACGAGCAGCAGCAGAATGGGAAGAATAAGGAGGAGTTCGAGAGCAAGAATGCCACGTCGCGAACGTCGTTTCTGTTTACAAGAATGTCGCGACTGCATGCTGTGCCCTCCCTGGCCAGCGTGATAAGACCTCGATCCATGAGGTCACTGAGTGAGCGCGGTAGTTGCCGCGTGGCACAACAATAACGTAACTCGCCTGGCTTGCCTAGTCCAATTTTCTGTAAGTTGCGATATTGACGTAAGGTGATGAGGAGAAGTGGGTTATGGCCGTGCTGACGGAAATCTCGTCCGCGCACTCTGCGTCTTTCCTCCTCTGCGGCCTCTGCGTTTAAGATTGAAACGCAGAGGCCACAGAGAATGCAAACGCAGAGCACGCGGAAAGAATTTGCCAACGTCATGTGACATTGCTCGTTCAAGCAACAAGCTTTATAACCTGATGTCGCATGGAGGTGACTATGAATAGGTTGAAATTACTCTCGCTCGCATTGCTGCTGGTTACCGTATCGCATGCTCGCGCCCAGCTTGCTTTTGATCCTCCGACAATCGATCTCGGCGAAGTGAAAGCCGGTCAGGTCTTCAGCTACCAGATCAAAGTCACCAACACTGCCAGTTCAGCCATCACCATGCAGGAACTCAAATCGAGTTGTGGCTGCATTCAACCCACGCTCGAACCATCGACTTTGGCACCCGGTGCCAGCGGCACCCTCAAGCTCGATATCAACACGCTGGTCTCGAACCCAGGCCCCACCACTTACGGCATCAAACTCCGATACCCTGAAGCGGCTCAGCTCAAAGAGCAGCAGTTCATCATTACCGGCCGTGTGGTGCAGGAGATCGTCGTCACCCCGTCAGCCATCACCTGTTATGGCGAGAAACCTCGACCACAGACGATCACGATTCTCGATAAGCGTGCCACGCCGATCAAACCCATCAAGCTGGAACGAACATCCCCGTATCTCGATGTCGAATGGGTGAAGCCTGACACAACACAGACTGCAGCCCAGTATGCGCTCAAGGTAAGTGTCCGTGATGATCTTCCTGCAGGCCGCCATGACCATGAAGTGGTGGTTTACACCTCCGATGTTACCTACCCTGTGCTGCGGATACCCATCACCGTCGTCAAGAAAGCCAAGGCCCGGTTCGTGATGTCGCCGTTCCTGGTCACCATGTCGAAGAGCATTGCACCAACCAAAACTGTCACTCTGCGCGATCAGCATGGGCAAGGCGTACCGGTCGAACGGGTGGAAGCCAGCCCAGGCATCGTCGTTACCGTGACCAACCAGGCTGCGGCTTCGATTACCTATCAGGTATCGCTAGAACCCAATCTGACCCGCGATACGCCCTTCGATGCGGAAGTGAAGGTCTACCTGCAAGGCCAGAAGGACCCGATCAAGCTCCTGATTAATGTGGAATGATTCAGTCCTGAGTGCTGAGAATGCGTGGAGCATCCTCCACTCGCTTGGTCTGCGGCTCAGCAGGAGCTTCGCCCTCCCGACGCTCACCAGCCCTCCCAGCAATCACAATCGTTTCTTACTCAGGACTCAGCACTCAGGACTCAGGACTATAATGAAGCTTCGCCATCCCGGACTACTGAAACTGGTTGGCCTGCTGACGGCGGGTGTCATTCGTCTGCTCATGAACACGGTGCGTACCCGCGAGTATCTCTTTGAACCTAAGCTGCTTCCCAGTCATCCAGACAACACAGGCCGGTACATCTATGCCTTCTGGCACGAAGCCATCCTCTACATGGCTGGGCGGTATGGTCATCACCGCAATGTCGCCATCCTCATCAGCAACCATGCCGATGGGGAAATCATCGCCCAGGTGGTACAGCGGCTGGGGCTTCGAGTAGTACGAGGCTCCACGGCCAAGAGTGGCGTGACAGCGCTCATGAGCATGCTTGATGCTTCCAAAAACCTTCACCTCAGCATCACCCCCGATGGCCCACGAGGTCCCCGGCGGGAAGCTCAGCTAGGCACCATCTTCCTGGCCTCACGGACAGGCTTCCCCATCATCCCCGTGGGCGTGCACTATCACAATGCCTGGTACGCCCGCAGTTGGGATCGGTTTGGCGTACCGATGCCCTTCAGCCGGGCTGCAGGGATTGCCGGCGAACCGCTGGTGGTACCGAAGAACTTGAGCAAGGAAGAACTCGAACCCTATGCCCGGGAACTGGAACGGCGGATGAACGCTGAAACGGAACGGGCTAAGCAGTGGGTGACGGAGCGAAAGTGGTAGCAGGATCGTGCAACCAGGTAGAGACCAGTACCCGTTCGATGCCGGCCTGCTCCAGTTGTTCGATATCAGCCAGCGAACGAATGCCCCCACCGGTGATAAGGTGCAACTCTGGATGATTTGCCTTGATACGCTGACACAGTTCGAGCGTGGGGCAACCCGATGACGTTCCCACGCTGAAGATGTCCAACACTATCACTCGCCGAATGCCCCACGACTTCACTTGCTCAACCACTTCGAGTGGGTCGCCTCTGTCGAACAGCTTCCCTCGTAGCTTGTCTTGATAGAGATCGAGACTGAAGACCAACTTGTTGCATGCAGTATGTTCACGAAGCCGATGCCAGTCATCCTGCCGCATGGTTTCGCTGGCTAGAATGATGTGCTCCACCCCCAACTGCACCAACTCATCCACCTCACCAAGTGTCTTCACTCCAGCATCGAGCCAGAGGTGATATCCCTCTTGAACCAGTAGCCGTATCAAGGGCTGATGATGCCCCACACCAGCAATCGCATCCAGGTCAGCAACGTAGAATTCATTCAGCCCCAACTTCGTTCGCATTTCCCCAAGCAGCTTCTGTACATCACCCGGTGAATTCGACCAACAACTACGAAGCGGTTGGTACGAATCACGATTTCCCGCAACGGCATGTACCGCTTTGCCTTGCTTGAGATCAATAACGGGAAGCAGCGACGAGGGGTATCGAATCACTTCAGTTTGTTGGCAATGAGATGGGAGCACAAGCCATTGATGATCGTATCGCAGTAGTTCTTCCACTTCGAATGTAGCCAGGCGGGACATGGTTCAGGCTTATGAATCACCACCGTAATATGCAGCTTATTATCGTTGTTGTCCTTCTTCTGCATGTAGAGATCAAGCTGCGCCTGTGGTGGCAGTGGCGGTGGCTCAGGAGGCTTGGCCAGCTTCAACTTCACCATGAGCGAAGGTGCTGGTGGCGGAGCAGGTGGACCACCTACCCACAGTTTGCTTTTCACCAAGCCGGGAACACTCTCCACTACTTCACCATGAAACTCCATTAGGAAACTGCGAATCTTGATGATCGCTATCGATTCAGGCATCCACGCTTCAAGTTGAGTTGCATCCTTCTGGTTATGAAGAACGAACTCCAGAGCACTGGGGGTCTTGCTCTGCGTCTTGGTTGACACCGGTTCTTCGAAGCCGTCCGTGTTCAGCTTTTCACCCAGCGCTGCCATAAAGCGTGTGGCCAGGTCGCGAGCATCATGCGGGCGATCCATTGGATACTTGCTCAGGCACGACATCACTACCTGCTCGACAGCAGGCTTACATGCCCCCTCAGGCAACCCCGCTTCCTTGAAACTGGGCGGTGACGCCTTCATGTGCATGTTCATGAGCTCTTGCTCTTTCGGATGGTCGAAAGGCCGACGACCGGTGAGCATTTCGTAGATCATCACGCCCACGCTATAGAAGTCAGCACGATGATCGACATCATTGCCCCGCATTTGTTCGGGGTTCATGTATTCCGGGGTGCCGACCGCCCGGATCGACTTGCGTGAGCCTTTCAAATCTTCCATCGTGATATGTGGAGCAGCGGCAAGCTTCGCCAAACCAAAATCGAGGACCTTCAACCGTTCACCAGAGGTGCCCGGGTAGATGATCATCATGTTGTTCGGCTTGATGTCACGATGGATGATGCCACGATTGTGAGCAGCTTGTAGCGCCTTGCAAAGTTGCACCAGCAGTTTACCTACCCTGCGAGGCTGAAAGACTGGCGTTTCATCGAGCATATCACCCAGCGGCCTGCCATCGAGGTATTCCATCACCAGGAACGGCCCGATACTGGGATCAACACCAGTCTTAAGCAGCGAGACGACGTGGGGATGCTGGAACTGGCTCAGGAATTCCATTTCACGAATAAAGAGTTCATGGAACCTCAAGTCGCTGACAAATCGTTGATGCATCGCCTTGATAACGACGGGGGCATCGTACTTATGATCTTGTGCCAGAAAGGCGCGACCCATCCCGCCTTCGCCCAGGATACTGACGATCTCATAACGCCCATCTAATATGCTTTGGCCTACTGCCATACTCGAACGATCCGCCTTGGCTGAGTGCAGGATGTGCTGCAATCCGTGGAGAGTATTCTTTCTCGTTCACAGCAATCTAACTGGTTTCCCGTTGAAATACAACGGGGTACCAGTCGGAATTGCTATCAGCCTTGGCTACTACTCGCTGGCATCTTCCCCTGCTAACAACCTGGAACCGATGTACGGAATCATCGACAGCAAGCCCATGGCTGCCAGGACGATGAGTACACCATCCCACGGTAGCCGAGAGGAATGCAGTTGATCCGCATGGCTCAAGAGGTAAGGCAAGGGAACCCAGAAAACAGCGAGAGACAACGGAGCTGATTGTTTCTTCCAACCGTACGACCATCGCCAGCCCAATAGGGCCAACAGCAGGATGGTGATCAGGGATAGCATCAAAACCGGGCGCAACCACAACGGGGCAGGAGCAGCCTTTTCGCCCGGCCAGAAAAGTACGCCACCAGTCATGACAGGTGTTCCAAAGAGGAACTGCAGGCCTGCCTTAAGCCGACGCTTGGCAGTATCTGCAGGCTTTTCAATGATCTCGGTTGTCACCGAGTCTGCAAACAGTGCATACCGATCCTGAACCGGCGTTTCTTTCATCTTCTTGGCCAGTTCAGCATCAGGCTTCATGGACCAGTTGTAGTTGCCACCATCGGTCTTGGGGTTATTCCCCACCCAGATATGGAACCATGCCGATTGAACGATAGGCACAGGTGCATTAAACCGTTGTACGCAGTGATAACCCCAGGGAGCCAGCCCACCAACGAAAGCTGCAAAGCACACAATGGCTGAGAGTGAACCGTTAGGAACGGAGCGACAACGCAGGAAGAACCAAAGCTGCACCACAATGGCATAAGGCAACATACTTGCCCGAGTGAGAGCCAATGCTGCCAGCACTGCCCCCAGCAGGAACGAGCGAATGATGCCACCTTTTTGACCAACGTAGACACCCAGGCTCAGCGACCACGCCAGTAGGAAGCTGGCCAGTACGCCATCTTCGAGTTCACCTGTGTTGATGATCCAGAACGGATAGAAAGCTGTCGCCAAACCAACGATGAGCGCTAGCAGTTGATGCTGACCAAACGCCCGCCAGGCTACCAGGTAGTAGCACAGGCACGTGAGGGCACCGAGCACCATCTGAACATATCGAACCGCACTACCTTTGGAGAATGAGATGCTCTCCTTGTAGTCCTCCGCCAATTTCTCCAAGCCAGCTCGCATCAGCGGATAGAGTGGCGAGACATGTGCAGTCGGTTCTTCCTTGTCAGGCCCCAGCGGTGTCTTCGCGACGAAACCAGCCAGGCCATCCTTCTTGAGGTTATCCACCAGTTGATCAATTTCGGTTTTGTCGGGTGGATTCGAGACCAGGCCGCGCCCTTGTACCTGCCAGACCTTGTTGGCCTCGCCATCCAGGAACTGATACTCGGACAAATAGTAGTACCGGGTTCCGAGTGCCACTATCAGCACCAGCACCCCAAACAGATACGTAAGCAGTGTTGCTGGTCTTGTGTTCGCAGTCATACTCATCCACCCCGCTTGCAGTAGGGGATACTGAACTGTACACTAATCGTTCGTAACTCCGCCGATGGTTGGCGCACTAGCATAGATGACCTGGAGAAGATCATGGCCAAGCGAGTACTAGACCGACGTGCCCTTCGCGCACAAGGCGAAGCAGCAGAGCGTCGCGAGACGGAGCTTGAAGACAAGGATAGTGATACAACGGCTGGCGACGATGAGGGCGATGGTAAGAAAAAGAAGAAAACCGCGAAACCGAAGGTAAAATCGCCAGCCAAGCCAAGGGCTAAACGCGCGAAGGCCAATGTCCGCATGCGAGTCGTCTGGACCGTATACAACAATTCCAACCAGGCCGTGGCCAAGTACGACTACCCCCGCAAAGACGAAGCCATCGCCCACTGTGAACGGCTCAAGAAGGAAAAGAACATCACCCACTTCGTCATGCCTGTCAAGGAACAGATGGAAGTGGTGGAAGAAGCCTAGCAGCTATTCGCTGCGACGTTCCATGGCTTGTCGCAATTCTGCAAAATACTCTCGCCAGTCGCGATCGAACTGGCGATTTTCACTCAGCGAACTCTGGCAACCACCGCCTGACGAACAGCCTCCACCTTCGCCGCAGCCTCCGCTGCCACATCCTCCGCCGCCGCTCGAACAGCTGCCACACCCGCCACTACTTGCTACCTTTTCTTCCAGTGCTTCAGCATTGGTGATGTCGTGCAGCAACACATTCGTCTGCCAGCGCTGCCGTAACTGCTTTTCCAGTCCGATCAGATCAACATGAGCAAACTGCACCACATGCAGCACCAGGGTGGCTGGTTCAATGATCAGTTCCACATCGACCAGTTGCATCGGTACAAACAGCGATTTAAAGAACTGCTGAGCATCCTCGAACCGCTCGTTCACTGTGTTCCAGTAGGCTTCGCATTCACTCTTTTCGCAAACGAGGGGTTGAAGAATCAGCCCAGGCGTGATCTGCACCCCGCTCGGCAAACTCGTTCCGCCACCTTTACAAAGCACCAGGCCAGCTTCCTGACCACGATCAGAACGGACCAGCACCCAGTTGCCTCGCTGGTACCGCTTCTGGGGATCTTCCGCGACGAAGCAGCCCAGCTGCCCATTCGCCCCGTAGGAAACCAGATAGTTTGTCGAACTTGTCATGCTGGCTGTCCCTGTTGTTCAGCACCTTCAACAGTATCATGAACCGTTCAAGCGTCCAATGGTTATCCCACGGAATGACGATGCTACCACCTGCCTTGCGTGCCGAACTGATCAACCCCCACCTGAAGCCTCGCACTCTGAAATTGGCCATGATCGACTTCGATGGCACCCTGTCTCTCCTCCGTGAAGGTTGGGATCACGTCATGATCCCCATGATGGTCGAAGAACTACAACCCCTGCCAGGCACCCATGAAACACCTGAAGCCTTGAAGCAGGAAGTCACCGACTGGGTTCTCAAGCTCAATGGTCAACCAACCATCAACCAGATGAAAGCACTGGCTGATGCGGTGACACTGCGGAAAGGCACCCCGCTCTCCCCCGAAGCTTACAAGCAACGCTATCTGGAACGTCTGATGACCACGGTCAACCAGCGGCGTGCCGAGATCATCCAGGAAAAGAAACCCCATCGCTGGGCACTTCCAGGCACCTATCAACTGCTCGAAGGTTTGAAGAAACGCGCCATCCCCATGCTGCTCGCCAGCGGCACCGATCTGCCTGCCCTCACCGAAGAAGCCAAACTGCTGGAGATCAACCACTTCTTCACCGAAGGCATCCAAGGCCCCGAGAGTGATACCAGCACCTTCACCAAAGCCGCCGCAGCCGATACGATGCTGGAAAAACACCAACAACCAGGCAACGTCCTCCTCAACATCGGCGACGGCTACGTCGAAACCAAAGTCACCAAAGATCGAGGCGGCTTAGCCATCGGTATCGCCTACGACCACGAATCACCAGGGAAGTACAACAGCTGGCGACGCGATCAACTCATCCACGCCGGGGTAGATTTGATTCTGCCAGACTTGCAACAGAGTGAGTTGCTGCTGCAGTGGTTGTTCCCGGTTGATGATAGCAGAGAGAGCATCTTCGCTGGACGCGGTGAATAGCCAGCTTGATCGAACAGCGCGACCAGCTTGTGGTCCAGTGACCACAGCCGGTCGCCGACACGTTCCCCAATCGCTTTGATCTCGGCTTTTACCGAATCCGAGACGAGATTTCGGTAGTGTCTCAGTTTGAACTCTCATCTTTAGACGATGGCTTTTCCCGCTTCAACGAAATAACGGCCAGCAGGAGGAAAACCACCAGGAATACACAGGTAAAGAAAATAGGCTTGTTTTCTTTCATGACAAATCCCGAATTGGCACATACAGCAATCAGTGCATAAAAAATTATCAACTTTAGCTTTTGATTGCTCATGCGCACCTCGAATGTGTCTCTTGCAATCATTCTCTGGACATTCCTTGCTTGGTCAAGCATAATACCTGCATGCCTACCCGCTCAAGCAAGAACAATCTGAAGTCAGACATCAACATCCTTGCCAAGAGCATCGTTGCTCAATCCACTGGCGAGATACCAATTCAGGCACCACCAGCAGAACCAACGAAGAACCCCAATGCTGTGGCACTGGGGCGGTTGGGTGGAGCGAAGGGTGGCAAGGCTAGGGCTGAGAGTCTTAGCAAGAAGAAGCGGAGCGAGATCGCCAAGAAGGCAGCAAAGGCACGATGGACAAAGTAGCGTGCCACCCCCCCCCCCCCCTGCCTCCTGACAGGTGACACGGTATTAATTTGACATCACGCATCCCCTGCGTATACTGCCAATGTGGTGGCACGCTGAGGGTTGTATGGAAGTATCATTTCGCCAAGATAGCATCCTGAATGAAATTCAATTGCTTTTAGAAGAGCGTCTCAAAGAGCTTGAAAAACTTCAAAAAGAGATTGAAAAGCTTAAGGTTGCGCAACGTGCTTTGACAGAGGTGTTACGCCCACAGTCTGAGCCTCCAACATTACCAGAGGGGGCGGTGGTAACATGGCATGGTAAAAATTATGGAGTAGGCAAACGATCCGACCTGCCCAAAGGCTTCGATAAAGGTGAATCCCCCAGGCGAGATGCTGTCATTAAATACATGAAAGAAAAGGGGGGGGCAGTTCAGGTTATGGAACTAGTCCAGCATCTGCAGGAGTTAGGCTTAGACAATGAAGCTACTCCTGATGGGTTGCGTGCTTCATTACATGTGATGATGTCACGAAAACCAGATATCTTTGTCAAAATCGGAAAGGGTGCATATGCACTAAAAGAAATTGCTGTCCCATAGACGGCACCAAAATAAACGGCTTTAAGTAGTGAGATACTTAAAGCCGTTTATTGATGGGTTTTCGGGGCCACCCACCAAGCTGAATCGCAATCGATTCCTACTTGCCAGACACAAGTAGTATCTGTTGTTCTTCAGCAAAATCAATATGGCTCCGACTTTTTCATGGAGGTGCGGCAAATGCCGAAACCGCCTTGCGTCGGGGTACGCACGTACGTTCTTGCCACAAAGTCCTTTACTCATGTGAAAAAGCCTCCCCAGGTCACATACATGCGTAAGCAGGCACACCAACGACGGAAAGAAAAGAAGCGCAAGCCTCTTCCGATCCGAGGTTAATCACCCAAGTGTCCCACTTAGAAAATTCTGTCTAAGTGGGTTTTTTAGCCTTGTCATTCCTTGATCGCTCATGCATAATATCAGTATGAACAAGTTGCCACTCGACAAGCGTGTTGCCATCCTCTCAGCCCTCATCGAAGGCTGCTCTCTTCGCTCTACTTCTCGCATGGTTGGTGTGAGCATCAATACTGTGACGAAGTTCTTGGAACGTGCTGGCCAAGTGTTAGGCGAGTACCAGCATCGCATGTTCCGCAATCTGAACTGCAAGAACATTCAGGTTGATGAGATATGGGCTTTCTGTGCAGCGAAGGAAAAGAACGTGCCAACTGACAAACAAGGAAAGCTTGGCTACGGTAGCGTTTGGACGTTCTGTGGTATTGATGCTGAGACGAAGATTGTGCCAACTTGGTTGGTTGGCCATCGTGATCCTTGCCATGCTGCAATGTTCTTGGAAGACCTACGCAGTCGTTTGAGCAATCGCGTTCAGTTGACAACCGATGGTCACAGAATGTATTTGACTGCCACTGACAAGGTGTTTGGTGATGACGTTGACTATGGCATGCTGGTGAAGCAGTACGGCAATGGTGGTGGCAACGATGCTGCTTCTCGTTACTCACCCGGTGAATGCTGTGGCATCAAGAAGACTTCCATCATCGGCAATCCAGAGAAGGAACTAATCTCGACCAGCTACATCGAACGTCAGAACCTCACCATGCGAATGAGGATGAGACGCTTCACCAGATTGACCAACGCTTTCAGTAAGAAGCTGGTCAACTTGGAATACGCGATCAATGTTCACTACATGATCTACCACTTCGTGACAATCCACAGCACGCTCAAGATGACACCAGCAATGAAGGCTGGAATCGCTGACAAGAAGTGGAGCTTGCAGGACGTGGTAGAACTAATTGATTAAAATCGAAACTGAGACACTACCGAGATTTCAATTCATGTGTTCATAGAAACCGTCTCGCTTCAACAAGTCAAACCCGCAACGGAACTCACCAGCCAGTTCGCTTTCGCCAATCTGACTCAGGCCACTAATCAATATGGTTAGCTCTCCGGGATTGAGATCCTGTTCGTACACTGAAGCAAAGCCGTCGATGTCGATCTCGCAACGGGTGGCCACCACATAGAAAACAATACGTTCAGCGACAGGTCGCGTGGCGACACCTTCACGTCCCATAGCAACGAGGCGGTTAAACTCTTCGACGATACGGTAAGTCGCGTCCATCTGTTTCCTATTCTAACACGCACTGGGCGCCATGGTTTGCGTGCACCCTCGCTAACCATGCTGATGTACTTGAATTGGAATGCCATCTCACATTGTTAGCCGTACTACCGCAAACAATGGCACCCAAGCGCACCCTGGCAATGCTCACGTACCACCGAGATCAAACTTAGTGGGTGGCTCGACAACGAATTTCGGCGGCGCTGGAGACGGATGGATGACGATTATGTCTGAATCTGGATGATCGTTGTCCCAGTCTCGATCGAACTCTGTCAGGTGGATGTGGCTAGAACTCCAATGACCAGACTCGGCGAGGTCCGCGCAGTCAATCATGAAACGTGCAATTCGACGAAGGTCCTTGAGCGGCATGTCGAATGTTACTTCCGCCATTTCTCGGAGATCGTTGTCGCCAACAATTCGCTTTGAATAGCCAAAGATTGCCATTTGAGAATCTCATTCGCCAAGCATACACTAACACAGCAACATCGCTACGATCCAAACCCAATACTCGCTGCCAATTTAGAGAAAGTCAAGACTGTAGTCGTTGAACGGCTTTTGTTAACATCTCCGAGCCACGACCGTAAGGGAGTGGTTGGCAAGGAGTTAACTTAACTGCAAAGCCGTTTACTAACGTGCCCGGCTCGGACATCACTCTATGAAGACAACAAAAAAACCCAGACAAAGCCTGGGTTCTCGTGGAAGCAAGAAGAATGTACTAGGCCATCATGCGAACGAGTTTCTTGGTCGCAGTGGGGATGTTGAGGGTGGTGGTTTGTGACCACTTGCCTGCGTCGGCGGCACCATTCCAGCGTTGCAGCGAGATTGTCTTGATCATCGCTCGTTCGTCTTCTTCGAGGATGTCGAAGTAAGCGGCACCGTAGCCGTCACGAATCTTCTGTGAGGACATGCCCAGGAACAAGAGCGCTTCGCGGCCATCTTCGAAAATGGCTACAGCACGCCAGCATTGCGGTTTGGCTTCGGTCAGAAACGAAGGCATCGGGGGGTACCCTCCTTGGAACTAGGTGATGACCGGACTCCGCCGATCAGTTGGTGAGTAGGGATTATCAGGATCATAACGGTTACTGTCAAAAGAAATCTCCAGCTTTCATCAATATTTATTTAAGATTTCCGCCTAGTTGTGCTTGACCTAGCTTTCCCATGAAGCTACCATCGCCCAATCTATGTGGCTTGTCACATGGATTTCAAGGAATGAACGCCAGGAGGAAGCCTCTGCTCCCGGCATCAAGGAGATGGAACTCCACAGTAGTAGCTGCTGAAGCTCCCTTCTTGATTCTGTGCTTCTTGGATTGATCCGATGTTGCCTATGTTGCAGCTTTCTGCACCGGCGAAGATCAATCTCTTTCTGGAAGTACTGGGCCGGCGCAACGATGGCTACCATGAACTGGTTACCTGCATGGTGCCGCTGGCCTGGGCGGATGAACTTCACTTCATCGCCAGCCCTCAGTTGACACTCCGTTGCAGTGACCCGTTGCTACCCCTGGATCAGAATAACCTGGTGCTGAAAGCAGCCTTGGCCTTGCAGCACCATACGAAGACTTCGCTCGGTGCAGAGATTTATCTGAACAAGAAAATCCCTTCGCCGGCGGGTTTAGCTGGGGGCAGCAGCGATGCAGCCACCACCCTCCGCGGGCTGAACCGGTTATGGCAACTGAATCTTTCAGATGCTGAACTGATGAACCTGGCGGCCACGATCGGCAGTGATGTTCCCTTCTTCCTGGCTGGCTCTGCCGCCTGGTGCAGGGGACGAGGCGAACGGGTGACACCCTTCCAGATGGGATGCAAGTTGTCTCTTCTGCTGGTGTGTCCCATGGTCGGACTCAGCACGCCGGCTGTCTATCAAACCTTGCAGGCTCCTCCGCTGGAAGTGGGCTTGCAGCAGGCCATGAGTGAAACCGCGATGTTACAGGCTCTCAGGATGCAGAGCCCTGGTGCTATCGCCGAGGCACTCTTTAATCGTCTGCAACCGCCTGCCGAGCGGTGTTTACCCCTGCTGGGTGAACTTCGGCAACTGTTCGAGACAGCACGTTCCCAAGGTTTGTGCCTGGGAAGTCTGATGTCGGGCAGTGGTAGCAGTTTCTTTGTCGTGTGCCGCGACCAGGACGAAACCCAGCGCCTGGTTCGATGGATGGTTCAAACCTGGGAAGGCGGAGTGCAGACCAACAACATGGGGACACCAGAATCTAAGCCAGGCCCAATGGAACGTACCCTCAGGCTTTACATCACCGAAACGATGTAGCCAGGTAAGTTCCCAGTAAGCCTCCTTCGGTTCAGTGGATGCGCCCACAGCATCAGGATTCAAGGAGGACAGCCATGCAGATCACCGAAATCCGAATTAAGCTCATGGACGACAAGGAAAGCCGCAACGAGCGTTTGCTCGCTTTCTGTTCCGTCACTTTTGACCACATGTTCGTGGTGCGAGATCTCAAGATCATCGAAGGCCTGAAAGGGCTCTTCGTCGCCATGCCCAGCCGCAAGCTGACAGACCGTTGCCCCGGCTGTCACTGCAAGAACCATCTCCGTGCCCGCTTCTGCAATCAGTGTGGCTTCCGCCTGATGGAAGACCGTGCCCCCCGCGACGATCATGGCCGAGCCAAGCTCCACGCCGATGTCGCTCACCCCATCAATGCCGCTGCCCGTGATTTCGTACAGAAAGGCATCATCCAGTCATTCCAGGATGAGCAGGTAAAAGCCCAGCAGCCCGGGTATGTCTGCCGCTACGATGAACTGGATGCCGGTGAAGAGACAGTAGGCTTGTACGAAAGCCTGGTCGGTGCCCCGATCAATGGTAATGGCGATGCCCGAACCCATCAGCCCCACCCACCACGAGGCACACCCCTACCCCGCCGTGTTCCACAACCAGCTCACGTGATGGCCGAACGGCCAGGGTTTGGGAGCGGGGTGTTTGAATAGTCGAAAGTAGCAGTTGAAGAAACGACATATCTCGTGTCGTTTCTTTTCGACACCATACTGCACTCGTGTTAGTCTCTCTGGATGAGTTCTCTCACCAGCAAGGCCCACCACGACGGGTCGGATTTCATAGGACCACTGTTCGGTTGGGAACTCGTCTTTGTATCGAGGCAGGGCAAAGGGTTCCTGCCTCGATTCATTTATGCCCTCATCCTGTTAGTTATCCTCTGGTTTCATCTCAGCTTCGATCAGCTAACGCCACAGATGGCGTCGCAACTGAGCGAACGCACCTTTGTGTCCGTGTTATGGCTGCAATATGGTGCAGTAGCGCTGCTGACGCCGATTTATGTAGCTGGAGCCATTCTCGAAGCCCGGCAACAGCAGACGCTTGCTTTACTGATGACGACCTACCTAACACACGGGAGATCATCCTCGGAAGTGGCTGGGCCGATTGATGCCCATGCTGGCCCTGGTGCTGACCGGGTTGCCGGTACTCGCCATCCTGCAGTTCCTCGGTGGTGTCAGCTTTTCAGACTTGATTCTGCACACCGGACTCGCACTTCTGCTAATGCTGGCCGTTGGTATGTATGCCATGAATGCCTCCACTACCAGCCAGAGCATGGGGGAAGCGTTCACGAAAACCTATGGTATCTTCGTTCTCGTCAGTGTCAGCTTCAGTTGCATTGCCAGCTTCTTTGCCTGGGACGCCTTCACCACAGGCGACTATTCCATCTGGCTGACATTCATGGTCACCTGCCATGTGGTCTGTGGATTGATCGTGCTGGGGAATGCGATCAAGAATATCAGCCATCGGGAACACGACTTGCAGTCGGTCAGTTCCCATAGGCACTATCAGAAGATCAAATTCCAGCAATCTTCCAGCAAGAAACGAGGCACGCAACAGTTGGTTTATCACACCACTACCCGGCCTGAGGTGCCCCGGGTCTGGCGGTACCCCGTTCTCTGGAAAGAAACGTACTTTCCCTATTCGACATTGCAGGTCTTGCTGAACCGGGTGGTGTTCTTGATGCCGGTACTGCTCATCGCCCTGTTGGCAGTGAATGCTGATGCTTCAGCCCGCAAGGAAGAGCAACTGGTTGTCTGGATTCGAAACGTCGTCATGCTGCTGTTCCTCTGCCTGACAACACTTCATGCGGTGGGTGTCTTCACGACTCAGCGGATCAAGAAGACACTCTTTTCCTTGCTGACCACTCCGCTATCGCATCAGCAGATACTGGTGGAATTCTGGCTTGGCACGCTCGTCCGTTACCGCTGGTTGGCCCTTGCTACGGGGTT
>WBZX01000204.1_pt1 | contig 24011 bp, 22 predicted proteins | sample 5204211 | NCBI WGS metagenome assembly WBZX01 (sample SAMN12344362, study PRJNA552823) | activated sludge metagenome | biome: Activated sludge suspended growth; feature: Nitrification reactor; material: Wastewater; isolation source: activated sludge from nitrification reactor of wastewater... | reverse complement strand
ACATAATGAACAGGGCGCGGTTGGTATTGTCATTAATCGGCCTACTGACCTTACGCTGGTGAATCTTTTTAGACAATTAGGTATTCCGCAAGCTGATTCTCTGATTGAAACAGTTCCTGTGCTTTTTGGCGGTCCTGTGCAAATGGACTGTGGGTTTGTATTACATCATCCCATAGGCAAGTGGCAATCAACGCTGACTGTGAACCAGGAAGTGGGTTTAACGACATCACTGGATATCTTAAAAGCCATCGCGAATGCTGACGGGCCGGATCAGTCACTGATAGCGTTGGGTTACGCTGGCTGGGCTGCCGGTCAAATTGAATATGAATTAACCCAGAATGCATGGTTGACGGTACCGGCCTCGGCAGATGTGATATTTGATATACCATCGGAAGAGAGACTGCCTGCTGCAATGCAATTGCTGGGTATTCATGATGCCAATCTTTCCAATGAAGTTGGACATGCGTAGATAACCATTGCCGATGGTAGAGAATCCCACCGGTGCATTATCGGAATGTCAATTACTGGAACAATTACCCGCAGGAACCGTACTTGCCTTTGATTTTGGGAAAAGACGTATTGGCGTGGCTATGGGTAATACTACTTTAGGCATCGCACATCCCCTGGTAACCATTGATAACGAAGTGACAGAACGACGTTTTACTATGATCGCCGAATTAATCAAAACTTGGCAACCTGTTGTTTTACTGGTAGTAGGCTTACCCGTGCATAGTGATGGGACCGCACATGAGCTGACACATTTAAGCCAGCGCTTCGCGCGACGCTTGCAGGGACGTTTTAACATTAAGGTGATATTGCAAGATGAACGCTATACCAGCCAAACAGCCAGTGCGGCGTTACGTGAAGTCGGTATTACCGGAAGAAATCAGAAATCAATGCTGGATCAGGTAGCCGCACAACAAATACTCCAATCATTTTTTGACGAACAACATGCAATTACCGGACGCTGAAATCTTATTTAGGAATCTTGCAAACAAAATACAATCCGATGGCGGCAAGGATTTTGTGCTCGTGGGTATTCACACAGGTGGCGTGTGGCTGGCTGAACGTTTGCATCAGGAACTGGCGATTACACAGCCGCTAGGGACGCTGGATGTATCTTTTTATCGTGATGATTTCGATAGAATCGGCTTGCATTCACAGGTTAAACGATCGGAAATACCTTTTGAAGTAGAAGGGGCGCATATCATATTGATCGATGATGTGCTTCATACAGGGCGGACAATTCGCGCGGCAATCAACGAGCTCTTTGATTATGGCCGTCCTGCTTCCGTCAGTTTGGCCACTCTGATTGACCGGGGTGATAGGGAATTGCCGATTGCTGCGCAATATACCGGTATAGAACTTGAGCTGCCAGCGGATAAGATGCTGGAATTGCAGCGTGCAAAGAGCGGAAAGTTAAGTTTGAATTTGTATGATAAGAGCCTTGCAGAATGATCAATAGAAATCCGCAACTGGATGAGCATGGCGTGCTGCAGCATCTGTTGACAACAGAAGGGTTGCCGGCTTCTATTTTGCTGCATATATTGGATACTGCCGAGTCATTCGTGGGCGTTACTGAACGCGATGTCAAAAAAATTCCGTTATTGCGCGGAAAGTCGATATTTAATCTTTTCTTTGAGTCCAGTACGCGTACGCGAACAACATTCGAAATTGCCGCCAAGCGTTTATCTGCGGATGTGATTAATCTGAATATCGCAGTGTCTGCACAATCCAAAGGGGAAACTTTGCTGGATACCGTCAATAATCTATCTGCGATGAATGCGGATATGTTTGTCGTACGGCATGCACAAAGTGGTGCGGCTCATTTGATTGCAAAACATGTTCGATCAGACATTCATGTGATCAATGCCGGCGATGGCAGTCATGCGCACCCGACACAAGCTTTGCTGGATATGTTCACAATTCGGCGTTACAAACATGATTTTCATAATCTGCGTGTTGCGATTATCGGCGATATTCTGCATTCCCGGGTGGCGCGCTCCCAGATTCATGCGTTGACTACATTAGGTGTGCCGGAAGTGCGCGTGATTGCACCTAAGACATTGTTACCCAAAATGGTGGAGCGCCTGGGTGTGCATGTCTATCACGATATGGCGAAAGGGTTAAAAGATATTGATGTGTTGATGATGTTGCGTCTACAGAATGAGCGCATGCAAGGTGCGAATCTGCCTAGCCCGGAGGAATATTTTAAGTACTATGGTCTTACGCCGGAAAAACTATTACTCGCGCGGCGTGATGCAATTGTTATGCACCCTGGGCCGATGAATCGCGGTGTGGAGATTGATTCTGTCGTTGCGGATGGTAAACAGTCAGTGATTTTGTCCCAAGTGACATTCGGCATCGCGGTGCGTATGGCTGTGATGTCAATCTTGGCAGGTAATCAGGGCTGATGGCATTTTTATGAAAATTCATATCAAAAATGGGCGTTTGATTGATCCAAAACAGGGTGTTGATGTTGTTCAGGATATTTTTATTGCAAAAGGTAAAATCGTTGCAATAGGCGCAGCTCCCAATGAATTCCAAGCTAGTCGCGTGATTGATGCCAAGTCGCTGGTTGTATGTCCAGGTTTGGTGGATCTGTCGGTGCGCTTGCGTGAGCCTGGGCTGGAATATAAAGCGACGCTTGAATCAGAAATGGGCGCAGCGGTTGCGGGCGGTGTAACTAGCTTTGCTTGTCCACCGGATACGGACCCTCCATTAGATGAGCCTGGGTTGGTCGAAATGCTGAAGCATCGTGCCAAGAGTCTTAACCAAGCGCATGTTTATCCGATTGGCGCATTGACGCAAGGATTAAGAGGTGAACGTTTGACCGAAATGGCCGAGTTAAATGACGCAGGATGTGTCGTTTTTGGTCAGCCGGATGGACTGTTACCTAATCTGCGAGTGCTCATGCAAGCAATGCATTATGCCTCCACATTTGACTTTAGCGTCTGGCTGCGCCCGCAAGAGATTAGCTTAACCAATGATGGCGTGGCGCATGATGGGGAAGTCGCGACCCGATTGGGTTTGCCCACAGTTCCTGTCTGTGCGGAAACAATAGCATTATCCAATATTATTTTATTAGCTAAAGAAACGGGCGTGAGAGTGCATCTGTGCCGGATTTCCAGTGCAGAAGGACTGGCGATGATTCGTGTTGCCAAGCAACAGGGCTTGCCGTTGACGTGTGATGTAACGATCAATCATATGCATTTATCCGATATGGATATTGGTTTCTTCGATTCTAATTGTCATCTGATGCCGCCATTGCGTGGCTTTAGTGATCGGGATGCGCTACGCAATGGCCTATTGGACGGCACGATCGATGCAATTTGTTCAGACCATGCGCCGGTGGATGAAGACGCCAAGTTGCTGCCATTCGGTCAATCTGATATTGGTGCAACGGGAGTGGAATTATTGCTGCCGTTAACATTAAAATGGGGGCTGGAAATGCGTCTTCCCTTGCTTAAAGTTTTGGCAAAGATTACCTCGGATCCAGCGAAAATACTGGGAATTGATGCGGGACATATCACTGTCGGAAATGCAGCGGATCTCTGTATTTTTGATCCTGATTATTATTGGAAAGTGACACCATCAGCTATTCTCAGTCAAGGTAAAAATACTCCTTTTCTGGGGATGGAACTACCGGGTAGGATCAGGTATACCTTGGTGAATGGTCATATTGTTTATGAATATTGAATCTATGTGGATCTTGTTTGTTAGTCTGTAATCGCTGCGTTATTTGTCTTTAACCCATTATTTGGAGCAACATGTCAAACCCGTTACTTGATTTTTCCGGATTACCCCGTTTTGCAGAGATAAAGAATGAGCATATTACACCGGCCATTGAAACATTATTGAAAGAGAATCGTACGATCATTGAAAAAGTACAAACCGATAATCATGTGCCTACTTGGCAAACTTTTGTACAGCCAATGGTTGATGCTAATGAACGTTTATCACGTGCTTGGGGACAGGTGTCGCATCTGAATGCGGTGATGAATAGCCCGCAGTTACGGGAAATTTATAATGAAAATCTACCGGTAATTACTCAATTTTATGCGGAACTGTCGCAAGACTTGCTGTTGTTTGAGAAACTTAAGCAATTACGGGCAAGTGCGGAATTTAATCATTTGACCCCGACGCGGAAGAAAATTATTGACAATGAACTGAGAGATTTTCGCTTAGGTGGTGCGGAATTACCGGCTGAAAAGAAACAACGGTTTTTACAGATTCAGGAAGAGTTGTCAAAATTATCTTCAAAGTTCAATGATAATTTACTGGATGCCACAAATGCCTATGCATTGTTCATTGAAGATGCAAAAACTTTAGTAGGTATTCCGATCGATGTATTGCAAATGGCGAAAGATCTGGCAGCAGCAGATTCCAGAGCGGGCTGGAAATTTACTTTGCACATGCCTTCTTATCTTCCTGTGATGCAATATGCCGATAATCGCAATTTTCGTGAACAAATGTATCGTGCTTATGCCACTCGCGCCAGTGAGTTTGATAGCCAAGCAGGGACGGAAAAAGATAATATGCCGCTCATTAGCAGAATCATGAAACTACGCCAGGAAGAGGCACGGATGTTGGGTTACGACAATTATGCTGAAGTTTCATTGGCAACGAAAATGGCAACTTCTCCACAGCAAGTTCTAGATTTTCTTAGGAAACTGGCGGCTAAAGCAAAACCATACGCTGAACGGGATCTGTATGCACTGCAGCAATTTGCAGTAGAGAAATTGAATTTGCCGAAACTTGAAGCCTGGGATTTGGCATACGTCAGTGAAAAATTACGTGAAGAGCGCTATGCTTTTTCTGATCAGGAAATTAAACAATACTTTCCGGAGGATAAGGTGCTGGCTGGTATGTTTAAACTGGTGGAGAGGCTCTACGGTATTCGTATTATTCCAGCGGTGGCTTCGCGCAATATCCAATGTTGGCATCCTGATGTAAAGTTTTTTGATATTAACGATGCGAATGGTCAATTGATTGGCCAATTTTATCTAGATTTGTATGCACGTCCTACCAAGCGCGGGGGGGCCTGGATGGATGATGCCATTACACGGCGACGCATTGACAATCAACAAATAGGAGAACAAGCCATACAAATACCGGTTGCATACCTCACGTGTAATTTCTCAGCACCTGTAAACATGAACAGCGAGTTACGCCCGGCTTTGTTTACTCATAATGAAGTGATTGTTCTGTTTCATGAGTTCGGGCATGGGTTGCATCACTTGCTGACACAAGTAGAAGATTTAAGTGTGTCCGGTATTAACGGTGTGGAGTGGGATGCCGTAGAATTGCCCAGCCAGTTTATGGAAAACTTTTGCTGGGAGTGGGACGTTCTGGCTGAGATGACGCAGCACATTGATGCGAAAGAATCATTACCCAGAGATCTATTTGACAAGATGTTGAGAGCCAAGAACTTCCAGAGTGGGCTACAGATGTTGCGACAGATTGAGTTTGCACTTTTTGATATGCATGTGCACTTTGATTTTGAGCCGAATGGTGATAGGACTGTGTTGCAGCTACTTGACGACATCCGTAGAGATATTGCTGTGATTATACCTCCTGACTTTAATCGTTTCCCAAATAGCTTTGCACATGTATTTGCAGGAGGCTATGCAGCGGGGTATTACAGTTATAAATGGGCTGAAGTACTCTCAGCGGATGCGTACAGTATGTTTGAAGAAAACGCTTCAGACGGTGTAGTAAATGCTGTAACCGGCTCACGCTTTCTGGAAGAAATTCTTGCGATGGGGGGAAGTCGTTCGGCATTAGAGTCATTTATTGCGTTCCGTGGACGTGAACCGGAGTTGGATGCATTATTGCGGCATAATGGAATGGAAATAGTCTGTCGTTAAACTGTATCCTGTTTCGTGTTGTATCATTTATGCTACGTTGAATAGGTGGTACTTTATAACAGGATGTATTGAACCTATCTTGTAAATGTGGCAAGATCCATCAAATTTTTACCAAAATAAATAAGAACATGATTAATTTTATTCGCTTCAAAGCTACTACTATTCTGATGTTAGGCTTGTTTCTAACCGGTTGCGCCTCAACAAATACGAATAACCAGAAAGATTATCGGGATCCTCTGGAATCCATGAACCGAGCTGTTTTTAATTTTAATGAAATGGTCGATAACAATGTATTCGAACCGGTCGCCAGAGGGTATAAGAAAGTTACACCTGATCCTATTGAAATGGTGGTGGGTAATTTCTTCTCCAATCTGAATGATGTAGTGGTGCTAAGTAACTCTATTCTCCAGTTAAATTATGAGAGTGCACTTGTCAGCAGCGCACGATTGTTGATTAATACCACATTTGGGATATTTGGTATGATCGATATCGCGAGTGATATCGGTGCGGCAAATGATGTTAATCTCAGTAAACGGAATGAAGATTTTGGTCAAACATTGGGACGTTATGGTATCGGCAGTGGACCTTATATAGTGCTACCTTTCCTGGGACCAAGTTCCTTGCGTGATGCGGTAGGAATCGGTGTCGATAGTTTTTTTATGGATCCGGTTACACAAGGGATAACAGGAATTTTCGTGAACGATGTTGCCTATCTTAATTCGGTGGCGTTACGTTTACCAGTCGCGGCAGCGAGGACTATCAATACACGCGCACAGTTACTGGATGTTGAAAAAACATTGGAGGAAGCTGCATTGGATAAATATGAATTCATGCGAGATGCCTATTTACAAAGACGAACTAGTCTAGTAAATAACACGGATACTGCAGAAGTTAAATAAAAAATGGAAGTACACTAATCATTGTCGTTATTGATTTTTAGTGGTGATTTTTACTCTTCACTGTTTTTATGAATGTACTTGGCAAGATTAACTTTAAGAATATATTTCTCTTTCTCTCCTGTTGAAGAATTATTCAACGCTATTAAGCTACTAATAAATAAGCACATTGATTGATGGAGAATTTTCCTAAATCAATGTGCTTATTTTTATATCTCTCTCAGTAAATTGAGTTAAAAGAAATGAGAAAATTTCAATGCAATATATGTGGGTTTATTTATGATGAGTCAACGGGTGATCTGGAGCATGGTATTAAAGCCGGTACATACTGGGAAGATATTCCAGAGAACTGGGCTTGTCCTGAATGTGGTGTGGATAAAGCGGATTTTGAAATGATGGAGATCTGAGTGATGGGTAATCCGGTAGTTATTGTGGGAAGTGGATTGGCTGGCTATGCTGCGGCACGTGAACTGCGAAAACTGAATACAGAAATTCCGATCACTATGCTATCTGCGGATCATGGTGGTTTCTATTCCAAGCCGATGTTATCAAATGCTCTGTCATTCGGTAAGACCCCCGCAGCGATCATAAATAGCGATGCAGTTCAAATGGCATCACAATTGAAGATTTCCATTCGCCCTCATTGCCGTGTAACTGCTATTGATCAATCTGAAAGCGTAGTGACATTGGTCGATGGTGAGAAAATATTCTATGATCAGCTGGTTCTGGCATTAGGTGCGGATCAAGTGCGTCTGCCATTACAGGGAGATGGCGTAGCAAAAATATTAACTGTTAATGATCTCGATGATTACGAAAGTTTTCGTGAAGCACTGATAGGAAAAAAACGAATTACTATCATTGGTGCAGGTTTAATTGGTTGTGAATTTGCAAATGATTTGGTAACGGCGGGGTATCAGGTGGATGTCGTTGATATTAGTGCACAACCTCTGGGAAGACTGTTGCCGCCAGCCGCGGGTGCATTTATACAACAGAAATTAGAAGCAGCTGGTGTGGTTTTTCACTTAAATACGGCAACTCAGGGTGTTGATCAAGTTCATGAGCGATTACGTTTAACATTGACCAATGGCGAATCAATCGAATCGGATCTGGTACTTTCATCAGTGGGACTGCGTCCGCGTACTCAACTCGCTGCAGCGACCGGTATTCAAGTTAATCGTGGTATTGTAGTGAATCGCTTATTACAGACTCAATTTGCCAATATTTATGCTCTGGGTGATTGTGCAGAAGTCGAAAGTAAGGTATTACCTTTTGTGATGCCGATTACACACGCAGCGCGGGCTTTAGCGGCAACACTTACCGGTGAACCAACATTTGTTCACTATCCGGCGATGCCGGTAATGGTTAAAACACCGGCGTGTCCCACAGTGGTCTCACCACCTGATTTTGGTATGCAGGGTGAATGGTATGTTGAAGCTGATAAAGATGGGGTAAAAGCACTTTATCGGGATGAAGCTGGTGATCTATTGGGTTATGCCTTATTGGGTGCCGCGACCAAGGAAAAGAATCATCTTACAGCCCAATTACCTGCAATATTGATATAAAGTTTAATGATTCATTTTTCAATTGATTATGAATATAAGTGCTAACTACTAACTACTGTAAGAATGAAATTCCTATTTGATCTGTTTCCAGTCGTTTTATTTTTTGTGGCTTTCAAGGTTTACGATATCTTTGTCGCGACCGCAGTTGCTATAACGGCCGCTATTGCCCAGATTAGCTGGCTTTGGTTCCGAAATCGCCAAGTCGATAAAATGATGTGGTCAAATTTGGCGATTATTGTGGTTTTTGGTGGAGCCACTCTGGTATCCCAAGATGAAACGTTTATTAAATGGAAACCCACGGTGTTGTACTGGCTAATTGCAATTGTCTTATTGGTGTCAAATCTGATTTTTAGAAAAAATTTGATTCAAGCAATGCTGGAAAAGCAGATAGTGCTGCCAGCAGTAATCTGGAATAGGCTTAATCTGAGCTGGATAGGTTTTTTTGTATCCATGGGTTGTATTAATCTTTATGTTGCATTTAGTTTTTCGGTAGATACCTGGGTTACGTTTAAATTATTCGGAGCTACCGGACTAATGCTTACTTTTATCATACTGCAAGTGGTGATGTTAGGGAAATATCTGAAAGATACACCGCAGATGTTGACCGCTAGTGGACAGGATAATCCGGCAGGAAAAATCGAAGATAAAGCGAGTAAAGAACGATGATGTTATATGTTATCAACGGTGAAGATATTCCGAACAGTTTGGAAAAAAGATTGGCGGTTCGTCCAGAGCATTTAAAGAGAATTCAAGCGCTGCAAGAAGCTGGGCGTTTGATTTTAGCCGGACCGTATCCTGCTATTGATAGTCATGATCCGGGTACAGCAGGTTTTTCAGGAAGTCTGATCGTGGCGGAGTTTGAATCCTTGGAAGCTGCACAGGCCTGGGCCGATGCGGATCCGTATGTTAGTTCGGGTATCTATAGGACAGTGACCGTTAAGCCTTTCAAGAAGGTATTGCCAGCATAAAGTAAGAGTATCCGGTTGTTTCAAAGTAAATAATGATGGGTAAGGATTCACGTCTACTCAGTTAAGGCGTATACTTTCCGTCGGTAAATATATTCTGATATTCTGGCAAATATAAACTTTATTCAAATCAAAAAAGGAAATTCCATGCGTTTGACGAAATTTTCACAAGTAGTGATAGTTAGTATTCTGAGCTTGGCTGCTCTATCGGTCCAAGCCCAGTCAACAGGAGTAGTGGCTAAGGTGAATGGTGTAGTAATCCCGCAGTCACGTTTGGAATTAATGGTGAAGGCAAACGTTGCGCAGGGTCAACCGGATGGTCCGGAAATGAGAAAAGCATTACGTGAAAATCTGATTGCTGAAGAGATTCTTGCGCAAGAAGCAGGCAAAAAGAAATTGGATAAAGATCCGGAAGTTATTGCACAGCTTGAAGTAGCTCGCCAATCAGTGCTTGTCAGAGCGTACCAGGCTGATTACATAAAAAATAATAAAGTTAGTGACGATACTTTGCGCAAAGAATATGAAATGCTGAAAGTGCAGATGGGCGATAAGGAGTATAAAGCACGGCATATCCTTGTGGACAGCGAAAGTGTGGCGCGCGATATTATTGCCAATCTCAAGAAAGGTGGTAATTTTGCGAAAATTGCTGAAGAAAAATCTATTGATGACGGAAGTAAGGAGAATGGCGGTGAACTTAACTGGAGTCCACCAGCTGCCTATGTTCGGCCTTTTTCTGAGGCATTGGTTAGATTATCGAAAGGTGGATTGACAGAACAGCCTGTACAAACTTCTTTCGGTTGGCATGTGATTCAATTAATGGATACGCGCCCAATGGAAGTTCCACCATTTGAAGAAGTGAAACAAAATATACAACAGCGTGTATTGCAACGTGAATTTGCAACAGTTGTGCAAGATTTGCGTAGTAAAGCAAAAGTGGAATAGTTTTTCTTTATTGTGAATGATCACGGGTAGATTGAGATGCTAGTGTTATGTCAAAGCAATCTTTTCTACCCGTGGAGCCAGTGCACACAGTAATTCATAACTGGTTGTACCAGCCCGATTCGCTACTTCATCTACAGATATTTCCTTTCCCCAGAGAACGACCGAGCTATTTAACTCAGCATCGGTAACCTCAGTTAAGTCTACAGCCAGCATATCCATAGACACTCGACCCAATAGCCGACTGCGTTGATTGTTTACCAATACCGGTGTATCTGTTGGTGCATGACGTGGATATCCATCTGCGTAGCCGCATGCAACAATACCGATGCGCATCGGACGGTCAGCCTGGAAAAGCCCGTGATAGCCTACTTTGTCGCCAATTTTCAAATCATGTATGGCAATAATTTTACTGGATAGTGTCATTACTGGTTGCAGATTGAGGTCTGATGCAGTTTGGTCAGCAAAAGGGGATGCGCCGTATAGCATAATACCGGGACGAACCCAGTCAGTACGCGTTCTTGGGTAACGTATGATCGCTGCTGAATTTGCAAGTGAACGTGGGTGATTGTATCCCTCGGTAGTCGCTTCAAAACAATGTAATTGCTGAATTACACTTTTTTCTTCAGAAGGATCGTCAGCGCAAGCAAAGTGTGTCATCAATGTGATATTGTTTGCACATTGATTTTCTTTTAGTTTATTGATTGTTCTTGAAAATTGCTCGGGTGCGAGACCTAAACGATTCATGCCGGTATTAATTTTTAGGAATACATCCAGTTCGTGATGTTTTGAATCTAGCAGCATAGAGACTTGTTCACTGTGATGAATGACAGCGCTCAACCGGTACTGTTCAAACAATGCGAGTTCTTCTGTAGAAAAGAAGCCTTCCAGGAGCAGGATAGGTTGTTGATAGCCGGCATCACGTAGGCATATTGCAGCATTCAATTCCAGCAGTGCAAATCCATCGACAGCTTTTAAAGCGCTTGCAGTATGGAGTAATCCATGACCATAGGCATCTGCTTTGACGACTGCCATGATGCGCGAGTGGGGAACATATTGGCGTACTCTGGTCAGGTTATGCGCTAAAGCAGAAAGATCGATAGAAGCTTGAGTAGGGCGTGGCATTAATTTTATATCCAGAATAAGCGGAAGTGAGTGTATTATTCGCAGTATTTTTATAATAAGTTAAATTCGTATACTGAATCTAGATTCATCTATTGGTATCCATAACACATCATATGCTAATCATCATGGGATAAATGAACAAAATGGTGAGCATAGTGCGTAATGAGGTTTAAGTGGCTGTATGGAGCGAAGAAATTTCGCGATAACTGATTATTTGGTTGTGATTACAAGGAAATAGCTTGGAACGCGGTTTTTACACTATTATGGCGGCGCAGTTTTTTTCTTCCTTGGCAGATAATGCGTTGCTGGTTGTAGCGATTGCATTGTTGATTGATCTGCATGCACCCGCTTATTTAACACCCATGCTGAAATTTGTTTTTGTGCTGTTCTATGTCATTCTTGCCCCTTTTGTTGGTGCTTTTGCCGATTCTATGCCAAAAGGGCGTGTTATGTTTATTAGCAATACCATCAAAATCGTAGGCTGCGGATTATTATTTGTTGCCATGCATCAATATTTTGCATTGGCTGCTTATGCGGTTGTGGGTTTAGGTGCAGCAGCCTATTCGCCTGCTAAATATGGCATATTGACCGAATTATTACCACCGGAAAAATTGGTCATTGCGAATGGATGGATTGAAGGATTAACGGTAGGGTCAATTGTATTAGGTACTGTATTGGGTGGTGTTTTGATTACACCGGCCGTTGCAACCATTCTGATGGGATTCGATTTTCCTGTGATTGACACAGGCATAGACAGCGCGTTGGAAAGTAGTATTCTTTTAGTAGCTATCATTTATGCGGTTGCAGCATTATTTAATCTGTATATTCCTAATACAGGCGTCGATCACCGTATTCCCAAGAAAAATCCTTTTTATTTGGTTCATGAGTTTAGTCATTGCATAAGATTATTATGGTCGGACAAACTGGGACAAATATCGCTTGCGGTCACCACACTGTTCTGGGGAGCAGGTGCAACACTACAATTTATTGTATTGAAATGGGCTGAGGTGGCGATGAATTATCCACTCAATCAAGCTGCGCAACTACAAGGTGTGGTGGCTGTCGGTATTGCAATCGGTGCTGTTATGGCAGCTCGATGGATTTCATTAAAGCAATCAGTAAAAGTTATTCCATTAGGTATTGCCATGGGTATTGTGGTGATGGCGATGATTTTGGTCAAAGAGCTATGGATTGCAATTATCTTGCTGATGCTGATTGGTGGATTGGCAGGTTTTTTTGTCGTGCCAATGAATGCTTTGTTACAACATCGCGGATATATCCTGATGGGAGCCGGGCATTCCATCGCGGTGCAGAATTTCAATGAAAATTTGAGTATTCTGGTGATGCTTTCACTTTATGCTATGCTGATATTATTTGAAGTGCATATCTATATTGTCATCGTCGCTTTTGGATTGTTTGTATCCGTCATGATGGCATTGATCAGGAAATGGCATCTGTTAAACCAGAGTAAAGAAGATTCATTGCATTTGATTGGTGCAAGAAAGATACATTAGGTTTTAATGTTCGGTCCTATAAGGTTACATTCAAGTACAAGAGTAATTTATACCAGTGATTGCATGGTTGATCGGGCGAAACATAAGTCTTTCCACGCTTTTGCTTTTTCTGGGAGAGCGCGCAATAAATAGGCAGGATGGTAAGTAACAATCAGCGGTATGCCTGAATAATCATGTAGTTTTCCACGCAAACTGGAAATGCTATCGTCACACTTAAGCAGATTTTGTGCGGCAACCTTTCCTAATGCGACAATCAGCTTGGGTTTGATGAGTGCAATTTGTCGGGTCAGATAAGGTTCGCATTCGCTGGTTTCATTTAAGTTGGGATTTCTGTTATTGGGTGGACGGCATTTAACGATATTGGTGATATAGACCTGGTGTCCGCGTTGTAACCGGATGGCTGCCAGCATTTGATCAAGTAGTTTTCCAGCCTGTCCTACAAAAGGTTCACCGGTTGCATCTTCGCGCGCGCCGGGCCCTTCACCGACAAGCAGCCAATTTGCATTTTCATCACCGACACCAAATACTGTCTGAGTGCGGGTCTGGCTTAAAGAACAGGATGTACAATGAGAGACTGCCAATTTGAGTTGATCCCAATCCAGCTGATGAATTTCCCGGCACTGTTGAGAGTCTTTTGCAGGATCAGATGGGGGTATCAGATTTCTGATTTCAGTCGATGGTGATTCAAACGCTCTATTTTTTTCTGAGGCATCAGATTTTAGACGCCACGCAGGGAGTAGATTTAATTCTTGGAGTATTTGCTTGCGTCTGGAATTCATAGCATCAGTTGCATGACTAACGCATCTTCGCGTCCGCACATGGCAGGATAATAGCCTTTGCGCGTGGCAATATGCTGAAAACCTATTTGCTTATAGAGTTGTGCGGCACCGTGATTGGATTCTCGTACATCTAGGAACATTGATTTCGCATATTCTGCTTTAGCGAGCTGAATAAAATGTTGGAGTAATTTTCTGCCCCAACCTTTCTTTTGCCAATCTGCAGCGATGCCTAAAGTAAGAACATGGGCTTCCTCAGGATTCATCATCATGATGCCATAACCAAAAATAGTATCAGCTTGTACCAAAACCTGACATAGATATCCCGCTTTAACTGAATCGGCAAAATTTCCTGGTGACCATGGAAAAAGAAAAATCTCCCGTTCAATCAGAATAACGCGATCCAAATCCGATGGCTGCATTGTTCTGATCTCAACCGCTTGTTGCAAAGTCATATTCATCGCTCATTTTCCTTCAATGCTACTTTGTTGCGTATATAAACAGGTATTGCATGAGTGGGATCAGTATTGGAGCCATCGCTAAATTTGGGGAGTGCAAGTTGTGCTATTTCTCCAGCTTGAGGATGGAATCCGTTGTGAATTTGCTGAATATTTTTACTGTAAAGTGTCGACAATTCTTCGTGATAGACATCAAAGCCACTGCCACATCCATGCCATCCATTATCCGATACTGAGGGCGCATGATGGGGGAGGCAGAGTGTAGGCGAACTAATAGCTTTCCAATCGTGATTTGTTACTTTCTGATAGGCAGCATGATAAATCTCACCCATACGGGCATCAAGTGCTACGATGATTTTCTGCTCGCCGATTTTTTGTGCAACCGCTTCAAGCGTGCTGATTCCCACGACGGGGAGATTGGCGGCATATGCCAGACCTTGCGCGACACCACAGGCTATGCGTAAACCGGTAAAAGAGCCTGGCCCGGCACCGAAAGCGATGCCATCTATTTGCTGCAACGTAAGTTCTGCCTCTGACAGTATTTCTTGAATCATCGACAGAAGAATTTCAGAATGGCGATGCCCAGCAAGGACTTCCCTATTGAATATCCTGCCATTCAAGAAGAGCGCCACGGAACAAAATTCGGTAGAGGTTTCGAGGGCGAGAATTTTCAAGATAAAGTTGAGTATTTACGATAGGGGTTTTTGACAAATACCAATCTGTTTTAAGCCCCGGTGATCCAATGAAATGTAATCAACACCATGATCAGTTTGCTTGGATTGTATGAGATGCCACTTATTGACATGCCATTTTATGGGATCATTCAGATTGATTGTTACCGGATGAATTGCTTTCCGGATTAATGTCACGTGTGGTTTATAAACACGTTTATCAAATAAGAATCCTGCTTCTGATAATGCATTGCTTAGCGAATCGACGAGAAAAAATAGTTCCGCAGGAAATTGCTTTGCCTGAACATAAAGCACTTGATTATGTTTCCAGTAGCCAATTTCCTCTAAATTAAATTCAAATTCCTGGGTTGAAACATTTTTCATGACTTGCCGGAGCATTTCAATTCGATGGATAGCGACATTTCCCAGAAATAACAAGGTGAGGTGGATATGTTGCATTTTAACTTTACGGCCACCGCAAGTAAGTTCTAGCAGTTCAGCTTGATGAGCCAATTGTGCTTGTACAGATTTATTAGGGAAAATAGCAAAAAATACTCGAATAGATTTTATTTCGGCATCTATATTTTTTCTAGTCAATCTTGCTTTCCATGCGATCAATTAAACATACGACTTCTGCCACTATACCTTCCTTACGGCCAATGGCACCCAAGTGCTCGGCTGTTTTGGCCTTAATATTGATATTATTCGTATGTGTTTTCAGATCTTGCGCAATATTGGTAATCATGGCAGGAATATGAGGTGCCATCTTGGGAGCTTGAGTAATAATGGTTGCGTCAATATTGATAATTTTATAACCGTTATTTTCTAGCAAGTTGTATACATTACGTAATAGCACGCGGCTATCAATATTTTTATAGCGTGGATCAGAATCGGAGAAATGTCGACCGATATCCCCCAATGCTGCGGCACCTATGAGCGCATCACAAATTGCATGTAATAAGACATCTGCATCGGAATGACCGAGCAGCCCTTTTTCGTAAGGAATCGTTACGCCACCAATAATGAGTTGACGGCCTTCAACTAGCTGATGCACATCAAAACCTTGTCCAATTCTCATCGTACTCACGGGTTATTCCTTTTTTGTATGATCAATTCTGCTAAAGCTAGATCTTGCGGATAAGTTACTTTGAAATTGTAAGCATCGCTAAGCACAAGTTTTGGGTGAAATCCTAAGGCTTCAATCGCGCTAGCATCGTCTGTTATATGAATATTCGTTGCATTATGAAGTGCTTTTGTCAGTAGATCATAACGAAACATCTGTGGTGTTTGTGCTTGCCATAAATTCTCTCTGGACTCAGTATGTGCTATCCGATTTTCAGCGTCACTGCGTTTTAATGTATCTGCTACCGGTACGGCTAGTAAGCCGCCCACTTTATCATCAGCTAATTCATTGATCAATTTCTCCAGTTGGCCTGAAGTTAAGCAAGGTCGAGCAGCGTCATGCACTAATATCCAGTCATCTGCACTAACCAGATTTTTTTGTTTTGCTGCAGTAAGACCGTTGAGTACGCTTTCTGCTCGAGTAATGCCGCCACAATTTAGTACAATTAGTTTTTCTGAGAATTCAGACCAATCATAGTGGAACCATTCGTTATCATTGGGTGCAAGTACGACAAGTATCCTTGCAATCAATTGACTATGACATAGCGTATTTATTGCATGATAAATCATAGGTTTGTTGTTCAATGATAAATATTGTTTGGGAAGCTCATTGCCCATGCGTGAACCTGAGCCTGCTGCTGGAATAAGTGCAATAAACCTTGACATTGTTGAGTTTATGAAAGATTGAGTTAAGAAAATTAGCTGATACGTTAAGAAAAATGCAAATGCACTTTGCAGTGCTTGCAAAGAATTATAGTTTCTTTTGCAGATCTATGGCTCGAGAATGTTTAACGATAAGTCTGAGTTTTTACTAATTATAAAGGGTAAGATGGCTTAAAAGCGTTAAATGGTAGGTGCTCAAAATTTGAGCGTGTTAATACGAATAACTAAGGATTTAAATTTTAGGTGAAAATTATGGAAGCAGAACAAATCAACGCAATCTTTAATCATCTTCAAGATTTGAACAATCGAGCTAATGAGTTACGGAGGTTTCTTTGACTTCGATGCTAAGCAAACCCGACTAAATGAATTAATCCGATTACTTGAGGACCCAGCTATTTGGAATGATAGTAAACGCACGCAAGAGATTGGTCGAGAGAAAAAGCTACTAGAAGACACCGTTGTTACACTGGGGTCAATGGAGCGTCAATTGCATGATACTCAGGAATTGTTTCAAATTGCCAAGGATGAAGCAGATAATGCGGCACTTGAAAGTATTGAGGCTGATGTCGGTAATGTGGAAAAAGTGATCGCAGATTTAGAATTTCGACGTATGTTTTCTGATCCAATGGATCCTAACAACTGTTTCGTGGATATTCAATCTGGCTCTGGAGGAACAGAGGCGCAAGATTGGGCAGCAATGCTTGAGCGTATGTACTTACGTTATTGCGAGCGGCAGGGGTTCAATGTCGAAGTTCTAGAAGAATCTCTGGGTGATATTGCCGGGATTAAAAGTGCCAGTTTGAAAATATCTGGTGAATATGCTTATGGTTATTTGCGTACTGAGACTGGTGTACATCGTCTGGTTAGGAAATCGCCATTTGATTCTGGCAATCGCCGACACACATCTTTTGCTAGCGTGTTTGTTTATCCGGAAGTGGATGACACGATAGAAATTGAAATTAATCCGGCAGATTTAAGAATAGATACCTTCCGAGCATCGGGTGCAGGTGGTCAGCATATCAACAAAACAGATTCCGCTATTCGCATTACACACAATCCAACGGGAATAGTTGTGCAATGTCAGAGTGGGCGATCACAGCATCGCAACAAAGCAGATGCGCTCGCAATGCTAAAGTCGAGATTGTATGAGGCGGAATTACGCAAGCGGAATGATGAAAAACAAGCTATAGAAGAGACTAAAACAGATATTGGCTGGGGGCATCAAATCCGATCCTATGTGTTGGATCAGTCACGTATTAAGGATTTGCGAACAAATTTAGAAATTGGGAATACACAAAGTGTCCTGGATGGAGATCTAAGTAATTTTATTGAAGCAAGCCTCAAGCAGGGGATCAAGTAAGAAATTTAAGAAGAGAAAAAAAGAGGGCTGAATAACTGTATTTAAAAGTATTTTATTTGTTGGAATTTTTATATGAAAATTAAATATAGAAATGTCTTGACCGATAATACAGAGTCTGTATAATTCCGCTTCTCGCTGCTTAGCAATACTTAATTAGGTAGCGATGCTCTTTAAAAAAATACAATCGATAGGTGTGAGTACTTAATGTGGAAATGAGTTTGAAATAGAATTCATAAAAATTATTGAGTGCTCGCAAAGAAATAGATTGATTTTGGTTTTTTATCAGAATCAAAAAATGTCAAGCGAGAGTTTTAACAGAATTGAACTTAAGAGTTTGATCCTGGCTCAGATTGAACGCTGGCGGCATGCTTTACACATGCAAGTCGAACGGCAGCACGAGTGCTTGCACTTGGTGGCGAGTGGCGAACGGGTGAGTAATGCATCGGAACGTGTCCTGAAGTGGGGGATAACGCATCGAAAGATGTGCTAATACCGCATATTCTCTGAGGAGGAAAGTGGGGGATCGAAAGACCTTATGCTTTTGGAGCGGCCGATGTCTGATTAGCTAGTTGGTGGGGTAATGGCCTACCAAGGCGACGATCAGTAGTTGGTCTGAGAGGACGACCAGCCACACTGGGACTGAGACACGGCCCAGACTCCTACGGGAGGCAGCAGTGGGGAATTTTGGACAATGGGCGAAAGCCTGATCCAGCAATGCCGCGTGAGTGAAGAAGGCCTTCGGGTTGTAAAGCTCTTTCAGTTGAAAAGAAAAGATCGTGACTAATAATCGCGATTCATGACGGTATCAACAGAAGAAGCACCGGCTAACTACGTGCCAGCAGCCGCGGTAATACGTAGGGTGCAAGCGTTAATCGGAATTACTGGGCGTAAAGGGTGCGCAGGCGGTTCTGTAAGTCAGATGTGAAATCCCCGGGCTTAACCTGGGAATTGCGTTTGAAACTGCAGAGCTAGAGTGTGGCAGAGGGGGGTGGAATTCCATGTGTAGCAGTGAAATGCGTAGAGATATGGAAGAACATCGATGGCGAAGGCAACCCCCTGGGTTAACACTGACGCTCATGCACGAAAGCGTGGGGAGCAAACAGGATTAGATACCCTGGTAGTCCACGCCCTAAACTATGTCAACTAGTTGTCGGGTCTTATTAGATTTGGTAACGTAGCTAACGCGTGAAGTTGACCGCCTGGGGAGTACGGTCGCAAGATTAAAACTCAAAGGAATTGACGGGGACCCGCACAAGCGGTGGATTATGTGGATTAATTCGATGCAACGCGAAAAACCTTACCTACCCTTGACATGTCAGAAAGTTTTTAGAGATAAATTCGTGCCCGAAAGGGAATTTGAACACAGGTGCTGCATGGCTGTCGTCAGCTCGTGTCGTGAGATGTTGGGTTAAGTCCCGCAACGAGCGCAACCCTTGTCATTAATTGCCATCATTTGGTTGGGCACTTTAATGAAACTGCCGGTGATAAACCGGAGGAAGGTGGGGATGACGTCAAGTCCTCATGGCCCTTATGGGTAGGGCTTCACACGTAATACAATGGCGCGTACAGAGGGTTGCCAACTCGTGAGAGGGAGCTAATCTCAGAAAGCGCGTCGTAGTCCGGATCGGAGTCTGCAACTCGACTCCGTGAAGTCGGAATCGCTAGTAATCGCGGATCAGCATGTCGCGGTGAATACGTTCCCGGGTCTTGTACACACCGCCCGTCACACCATGGGAGTGGGTTCCACCAGAAGCAGGTAGTCTAACCGCAAGGAGGGCGCTTGCCACGGTGAGATTCATGACTGGGGTGAAGTCGTAACAAGGTAGCCGTAGGGGAACCTGCGGCTGGATCACCTCCTTTCTAGATAATCCTATTTGAGTACTCACAGCCTATCGATTGTTTATGGACAAAATTAAAAAAAACTAAAGTTATGTATCGGTTTTGTATTTATCCGGCGGATGGTGCTTGGGCTTATATGTTAGGGTCTGTAGCTCAGTTGGTTAGAGCACACGCTTGATAAGCGTGGGGTCGGTGGTTCAAATCCACCCAGACCCACCACAGAATAGGGGGTGTAGCTCAGCTGGGAGAGCACCTGCTTTGCAAGCAGGGGGTCATCGGTTCGATCCCGTTCACCTCCACCAAGATATTTTTGATATCGGGCATGTGGTAATATAATTTTTTTTGTCCGTAGAGATTTAATTTTTTGTTCTTTAAAAAAATGGATAGTAAAATATTTTTTTTGTCGTTATGAATTGTATATTTAAATTCATTTTGATGAATGAAATATCGGGTTAGATTGTATCTTATGTTGTAAAGATGTATAAATATTTTAATGGTAATGTTCTAAAAGCTATTAAAGTTATAGGATCAAGTGAATAAGTGCATGTGATGGATGCCTTGGCGATTACAGGCGATGAAGGACGTGGAAGCCTGCGAAAAGCTTCGGGGAGCTGGCAAACAAGCTGTGATCCGGAGATATCCGAATGGGGAAACCTGATTCTTGCTCAATCAATTTTGGTTTTGAAGATTTGATTGAGCAAGAATCAACCTTAACTGAATATATAGGTTAAGCGTGGCAAACCTGGAGAACTGAAACATCTAAGTAACCAGAGGAAAAGAAATCAATTGAGATTCCCAGAGTAGTGGCGAGCGAAATGGGAGTAGCCATCAATATTTTAGCATTTGAATTAATCGAATTTTCTGGAAAGTTAAGCCATAGTGGGTGATAGTCCCGTAGATGAAAATTCAAATGTAGAACTAAGATTGAAATAAGTAAGGCGGGACACGTGAAATCCTGTTTGAAGATAGGGGGACCATCCTCTAAGGCTAAATACTCGTAATCGACCGATAGTGAACAAGTACCGTGAGGGAAAGGTGAAAAGAACCCCGGAAGGGGAGTGAAATAGATCCTGAAATCGCATGCATACAAACAGTGGGAGCTTGATATATTATGTATCGAGTGACTGCGTACCTTTTGTATAATGGGTCAGCGACTTACATTCAGTAGCAAGCTTAACCGAATAGGGGAAGCGTAGCGAAAGCGAGTCTTAATAGGGCGTTTAGTTGCTGGGTGTAGACCCGAAACCAGATGATCTACTCATGGCCAGGATGAAGCGAGGGTAACACTTCGTGGAGGTCCGAACCCACTAATGTTGAAAAATTAGGGGATGAGCTGTGGGTAGGGGTGAAAGGCTAAACAAATCTGGAAATAGCTGGTTCTCTCCGAAAACTATTTAGGTAGTGCCTTACGTATCACCTTTGGGGGTAGAGCACTGTTATGGCTAGGGGGTCATTGAGACTTACCAAACCATTGCAAACTCCGAATACCAAAGAGTGCAAGCGTAGGAGACAGACATCGGGTGCTAACGTCCGGTGTCAAAAGGGAAACAACCCAGACCCTCAGCTAAGGTCCCAAAGATATAGTTAAGTGGGAAACGAAGTGGGAAGGCATAAACAGTCAGGAGGTTGGCTTAGAAGCAGCCATCCTTTAAAGAAAGCGTAATAGCTCACTGATCGAGTCGTCCTGCGCGGAAGATGTAACGGGGCTTAAACTATGCACCGAAGCTAGGGATTTACATATTATGTAGATGGTAGGAGAGCGTTCCGTAAGCCTGCGAAGGTGGTTTGTAAAGACTGCTGGAGGTATCGGAAGTGCGAATGCTGACATGAGTAGCGATAAAGGGAGTGAAAGGCTCCCTCGCCGAAAACCCAAGGTTTCCTGTGCAACGTTCATCGGCGCAGGGTGAGTCGGCCCCTAAGGTGAGGCAGAAATGCGTAACTGATGGGAAACTGGTTAAAATTCCAGTACCTTTGTTCAATGCGATGTGGGGACGGAGAAGGTTAACTCGGCCGGGTGTTGGATGTCCCGGTTCAAGCGCGTAGACATGCTGTTTAGGAAAATCCGAATAGCTTAGTTGAGACGTGATAACGCAATGCTCTTCGGAGCACCAAGTGAGCGATACCATGCTTCCAGGAAAAGCCACTAAGCTTCAGTTGAATGAAGACCGTACCGTAAACCGACACAGGTGGGTAGGATGAGAATTCTAAGGCGCTTGAGAGAACTCAGGAGAAGGAACTCGGCAAAATAGCACCGTAACTTCGGGAAAAGGTGTGCCCTTTGTATGTGTAGCGCCTTGCGCGTGAAGCAGAATAGGGTTGCAATGAAATGGTGGCTGCGACTGTTTAATAAAAACATAGCACTCTGCAAACACGAAAGTGGACGTATAGAGTGTGACGCCTGCCCGGTGCCGGAAGGTTAAATGATGGGGTGCGAGCTCTTGATTGAAGCCCCGGTAAACGGCGGCCGTAACTATAACGGTCCTAAGGTAGCGAAATTCCTTGTCGGGTAAGTTCCGACCTGCACGAATGGCGTAACGATGGCCACACTGTCTCCTCCTGGGACTCAGCGAAGTTGAAATGTTTGTGAAGATGCAATCTCCCCGCGGCTAGACGGAAAGACCCCGTGCACCTTTACTGTAGCTTTACATTGAATTTTGATAACATCTGTGTAGGATAGGTGGGAGACTTTGAAGTGAGTTCGCTAGAGCTTATGGAGTCATCGTTGAAATACCACCCTGATGTTGTTGGAGTTCTAACCTAGATCCATTATCTGGATTGGGGACCGTGTATGGTGGGCAGTTTGACTGGGGCGGTCTCCTCCCAAATTGTAACGGAGGAGTACGAAGGTACGCTAGGTACGGTCGGAAATCGTGCTGATAGTGCAATGGCAAAAGCGTGCTTAACTGCGAGACTGACAAGTCGAGCAGATGCGAAAGCAGGTCATAGTGATCCGGTGGTTCTGTATGGAAGGGCCATCGCTCAACGGATAAAAGGTACGCCGGGGATAACAGGCTGATTCCTCCCAAGAGTTCATATCGACGGGGGAGTTTGGCACCTCGATGTCGGCTCATCACATCCTGGGGCTGTAGCCGGTCCCAAGGGTATGGCTGTTCGCCATTTAAAGTGGTACGTGAGCTGGGTTTAAAACGTCGTGAGACAGTTTGGTCCCTATCTGCCGTGGGCGTTGGAAGTTTGAGTGGGCCTGCTCCTAGTACGAGAGGACCGGAGTGGACGCACCTCTGGTGTACCGGTTATGACGCCAGTTGTATTGCCGGGTAGCTAAGTGCGGAAGAGATAACCGCTGAAAGCATCTAAGCGGGAAACTTTCCACAAGATTAGACTTCCCGAGGATTAAATCCTCCTTAAGGTTCGTCGAAGACTACGACGTTGATAGGTCGGGTGTGGAAGCATAGTAATATGTTAAGCTAACCGATACTAATTGACCGTGAGGCTTGATCCTATAACTTTAATAGTTTATACATCATGAAAATAATCTAACCAGTTTATTTTAAATATAGTAATTAGAATTTTGGTTACGCTTGGCGGCCATAGCACTTTGGATCCACTTCTTCCCATTCCGAACAGAATAGTGAAACGAAGCTGCGCCGATGATAGTGTGTATACGCATGTGAAAGTAGGTTACCGCCAGGCACTTTATAGAAACCTCTCATCTTTTTAGATGAGAGGTTTTTTTTTTGAATTATTAAGTTAACTCTTGAAAGAGCTTATCATTCTGCATCTTCTTTAGACAGATGCGCATTAACTGTGAGAATGTTAGTATTTTTATAGGTTGAAGAAGAAATTTGCTAATTTTCATATGGACTCATGTTACTAATTCCGATATGAGGTTTCATCGTATAATAGAAGTTAACGAATCTGGCAAGACCGAATAGGTGATCATTTCGTGAAGTAAAGATTGTTTATACTACTATTCGAGATACTTTCGATCATACGTTTAGCCTTTCCTGATTTGATCAAATAAGGGGGGTAGATATACCCAGGGTATGATATGCCAGGAAAAAATGACAAGACTTCGATCGGTAACAGAACGTGTGATTGACAAGTAGCACCTGAAAAATGACAGGGCGACTTGCGCGGATAAAATCAACATTTTGACAAGTTAGTTATAGACCCGGCCAATAAATAGTTTGAACTTTGAGTGATATTGCATGCCCATAGAAGAATGGAGAAAATAGATGCAAGAACCTTAAAGGATGAAGCGCTGCATGAACGGCGGCGGCAAGTGATTCG
>WBZX01000332.1_pt1 | contig 24015 bp, 25 predicted proteins | sample 5204211 | NCBI WGS metagenome assembly WBZX01 (sample SAMN12344362, study PRJNA552823) | activated sludge metagenome | biome: Activated sludge suspended growth; feature: Nitrification reactor; material: Wastewater; isolation source: activated sludge from nitrification reactor of wastewater... | reverse complement strand
GTCACAAGAGCGCGCCTTAGGAGGTAGCCCGATCGATCAGGCGGCCGTGCGTGAAAGCCGGTGGAGCTCCTGCCAGACTAGGGTGCGATAGGGGCCGTCCCGGTGCAGCAGTTCCGTCGGCGCTCCATCCTGCACGATATGACCGCCTTCCAGCACGAGGATGCGGTCGAAGCTGCGCAGGGTGGAGAGACGATGGGCGATGGCGATCACGGTACGGTTTTCCATCAGCCGATCTAGCGCCTGGCGGATCGCCTCCTCGGACTCACCGTCGAGGGACGATGTCGCTTCGTCGAGCAGGAGGATCGGTGTGTCCTTGAGGAGGGCGCGGGCGATGGCAATGCGCTGGCGCTGGCCGGCAGACAATCTGGCGCCGCGCTCGCCGACGATCGTGTCGAAGCCCTGCGGCAAGGCCTCGATGAACGAGCGGCACCGCGCGGCGTCTGCGGCATGCATGACTTCCTCGTCGCTGGCATCCGGCTTGCCGTAGCGGATGTTGTCCATGACCGAGCGGTGCAGCAGCGAAATGTCCTGAGGGACCAGCGAGATTGCCTGACGCAGGCTCTCCTGGGTCGCCTGCGCAATGTCCTGGCCGTCGATGAGGATGCGGCCTCGGTCGAGATCGTGGAAGCGCTGCAGCAGGGAAAGCAGCGTCGACTTGCCGCCTCCGGACGGACCGACCAGGCCGGTGCGCTGCCCCGGCCGGAATTCGACGCCGAACTTCTCGAACACGCGATGACCGTCGGCATAGGTGAAGGAGACGTTCTCGAACGTTACGGCGCGGCGGCGGCCGGCGAGCGGGCGTGCATTCTCGGTATCCCGGAGATCGTGCGGCTGCAGCAGCGTGGTCAGGGCCTCGGAGAGCCGAGCCGTGTGCTGCGTGACGTCAACTAGGGCAACCGCGAGGTCGCGCGTGGCATAGAGGATCGTCATTCCGAGTGTGCATACTAGGATGACCTGGCCGCTGCTGATCGCTCCGCGTTGCCATAGCACGATTGCCCAGGCGAGCAGACCGACGGTCAGCGCAACCGTCAAGGCGGCATGAAGAAAGCGGATTTTCTCGAGATAGAGCAGGCTGGTGCGGCGGGCGGTCATCTCCTCGCCGACCGTGTCGCGGAAGCGACGGCGCTCCCGGCCGATGGCGCCAAAGCTACGAACCAGCATGATGTTGGAGACGACGTCCGTCAGCTCGCCTTCGACTCCCGCCGCCTTGTCGGCAAAGCCCATATGCAATGTCGCGCCTGCTGCGGCGAGCCGGTAGAGCCCGTAGAGCAGGACGGCTGCGACCACCACCAGTGATCCCGTCATCAGCGGATCGACGGTCATCAGGAAGGCGACGGCGCCCAGTGTGGCGACGCAGGGCGGCAATACATTCCATATAAACATGTTCTGGATGGTGAAGGCGGCGTTGCCTGTCGCCGTTACCCGGCCCGTTACGGTGCCGGCCTGGCGGCTCGTAAAGAAGCTCGGCGCGTGATCGGTAATGTGGCGGAACAGCTCGCCGCGCAGTTCGCCGCTTGCTGCCACGAATGCGTAGCTGGCCATCCAGCCGGCGAGCCGCCACAGGAAGTTGTCGGCGGCCATCAGCCCTGCCAGCAGTGCGAAGGCTATCCAGACCAGCTCGGCATGGTCGCCGGACAGCGCATCGATCAGGGATTTTACGCCGTACTGGGTGCTGACCGAGCAGGCGGCTGCGCCGACCACCGCCGTCAGAATGGCGGCATGCGCGATCGGTCGGCGGGCGACATATCGAAAGAGAAAGGCGAACGGTCGGCCGGCGAGCGGGCTGAGATCTTCCATGACCTTGGGAACGATTCTACGGCTGAAAGGTTCATTAGCTCGCGGCTCCAGCCGCGAGCTGTGACCAAACGGTGGCTGCCGCGCGATCACCACATTAGCAGGCTGATTCTTGCGCTTCCGTGCCGAACAGGCGTCGTCCTGAAGCAGAGCGAAGAGAGAGTGTGTGTCGGGGCCACCAAATACGGGAGTACACGTGCATGCGCATTGCCCAAGTCGCACCGCTGACCGAGGCCATACCCCCCAAACTCTATGGTGGCACCGAACGCGTCGTATCCTGGTTGACCGAAGAGTTGGTAGCTCTCGGCCACGACGTAACGCTATTTGCCAGCGGCGACTCCAGGACCACGGCACATCTGGAACCGATCTGGCCCCGGGCTCTCCGGCTCGACGGCAAGGTGCGCGATCCCATGGCATTGCACATGGCAATGCTGGAACAGGTCTATCAACGGGCTGACCAGTTCGACATTCTGCACTTTCATCTCGATTATTTTCCATTCTCGCTTTTTTCGCGCAATGCGACGCCCTTCATTACAACGTTGCATGGCAGGCTTGATCTGCCCGAGCATCAGGTTGTGTTCGATGTTTTCAATCGAGCGCCGGTCATCTCCATCTCCGACGCGCAGCGTGGGCCCGTGCCGAGTGCCCATTGGATCGAAACGATCTATCACGGGCTGCCGGCCAATCTCCTGCGACCCGGTCCGGCGAAGCCGGGATACCTTGCGGTGCTCGGCCGCATAGCGCCGGAGAAGGCGGTCGACCGCGCCATCCACATCGCCCGCCGCGCCAGCATGCCGTTGAAGATCGCGGCCAAGGTCGATCCGGTCGATCGTCAGTACTTCGAGCACGAGATCCGGCCGCTGCTCGACCTGCCCGGCATCGAGTATGTCGGCGAGATCAACGATGGGCAGAAATCAGAGTTCCTGAGCGGCGCCATCGGGCTCCTGATGCCGATCGACTGGCCCGAACCGTTCGGGCTGGTGATGATCGAGGCCATGGCCTGCGGTACGCCGGTGCTCGCCTATCCTGGCGGCTCGGTGCCCGAGATCGTCGAGGACGGCCTGACCGGCTTCATCGTCAACAACGAAGCGGAAGCGGTCGACGCCGTGCGCCGCCTGCCCGAGCTGTCGCGCCCCGGGATCCGCGCCCGCTTCGAGGAACGCTTCACGGCCCGGCGCATGGCGATGGATTATCTCTCGGTCTATCGCCGCATGGCCGAGAGTCACGCACCGCGTCTCAGGGTGGTAACGGCCTGAGGTATTAGGGACCGACCGGGGCGGTCTCAAGCGTCCGCCAGAGATACCAGCTCGCAACCGTCCGATAGGGGCGCCACTTTTCACCGGCCCTTTCGAGGGCTTGCGGCGACGGCATGACGCGCCTTCGAAAGGCTCTCGCATAGGCCTTGCGCAGGCTGTAGTCGTCGCGCGGCAGGATGTCCGGTCGACCGAGCCTGAACATCAGGAACATTTCTGCGCTCCAACGGCCGATTCCGCGCACCTGGACCAATCGCTCGATCAGCGCGGCGTCGTCGAGTGCCTGCGCCTGTTCGAGTGTTGGCAGTTCGCCGCCGGCAACCCGACGCGCGAGGTCCTGCATGGCCAGTACCTTGGCGCGCGAGAGACCGCAGCCGCGCAGTCTCTCGTCGGGCGTCTTCAGGATGTGGCGCGGTGTGAAGCCATCGGCCGCACGTGGGTAGAGGGCCTCGACCCGACCGTAGATCGCTGCGGCGGCCTTGGTGGAGAGTTGCTGGTAGACGATCGCTTCGGCGAGTGCGCCGAACAGGCTGCGTGAGGCTTTGAGTTCCATCCGGAAAGGGCCGACGGCGTCGATGATCTTCGCGAGTGCCGGATCGGCTGCGCGCAGGTGGTTGATGGCCCGACGTGGCCGGAAGGCAAAGCCGGTCATCGCCCCGTATCGAACAGGGGGCCGGCACCGAGCGCCGAGGCACCTTCGATTTCCAGGATGCGTCGCTTGGTGACAACGCCGCCGCCCGCGGAGAAGCCGCCCATCTTGCCGTCGGCGCCGAGTACGCGATGGCAGGGGACGATGATGGCAATGGGGTTGCGGCCCAGCGCCTGGCCGACCTCGCGCGATTCGTGCGGCGCACCAAGGCGCCTGGCGATCTCGCCATAGGTCATGGTGCGGCCGGGCGGGATGGTGCGTGCCACTTCGTAGACCTTGCGGTGGAATGCGGGCGCGGCGTCGAGGTCGAGCGGAATGTCTTCGAGATTGATGTTGCCCCCTGCCAGCAATGCCTGCACGCGATCGAGTGCACGCTGTACGCCGGAAGGCGGGCTGGTCTCCGTCACGCCGGGCCAGCGCCGCCTGACCCGGCTGCGCGTCGCCTGCGCGGTCGCCTCGGGCAATTGCAGGCCGGCGATGCCGCGACCGCTCCAGACGAGGCCGCAAGTGCCGATCGGCGTATCGAACAGGGTGAAGCTCAAAGCTGCCATGGGGCAGCTTTCTACCTAACCTGTAATCCCGTCAAGTCGTGGAGATCCATCGACCGCACCGTCATCAAACTGGCACCGAGGGTGGATATTTTGTCGGGATCGAGTCGAGCCGGAGTCTCAGGGATTGATCTATCCGCGGGCCGAGAGCCATGTCCGTCTGAAGGAGGCGGTGCGCCGGCATGGGGCGCTGTCCCGCGAGGGGCTTCTGGAGCGTCTGTTCGAGAAGCTTTTTCGTGGTCTCGTGTACACCCAGATCTGGGAAGATCCCGAGATCGACCTCGAAGCGCTGGCCCTGACGCCGGATTGCCATGTCGTGGCGATCGCCTCGGGTGGCTGCAACGTTCTTTCCTATCTGACCGCCGATCCTGCGCGCATCACGGCGCTCGATCTCAGCATGGCGCATGTCGCCCTGAACCGGCTGAAGCTGGCGGCGGCGATCCGGTTGCCGTCATGGGAGGCGTTCTACCGCTTCTTCGGCGCGGCCGATGCCGAAGCGAACCTCCGCGCCTACGACCGGCTGATCGCCCCGCATCTCGACTCGCAGAGCCGCAGCTACTGGGAAGGCCGCAGCCTCCAGCAGCTGGGCCGTCGCCGCATTTCGATCTTCGCCCGCAATGCCTATCGTCATGGCGTGCTGGGCCGTTTCATCGGTGTCGCGCATGCCGCTGCACGCGCCTATGGCGTCGATCTGCGCCAGCTCCTGAGTGTGCAGTCGCTCGACGAGCAGCGCCGCTTCTTCGAGACCATGGTGGCGCCGCTGTTCGACAAGCCCGTCGTGCGCTGGGCGACGGCCAACCGGCTGTCGCTGTACGGCCTCGGCATTCCGCCGGCGCAGTACGAGGCACTGGCCGGCGGCCGCGACATGGGGGCCGTGCTGCGCGATCGGGTCGAGCGGCTGGCCTGCGGCTTCAGCCTGCAGGACAACTACTTCGCCTGGCAGGCGTTCGGCCGCTCCTATGCTGGCGATGCCAGCGGTCCGCTTCCGCCCTACCTGCGGCAGGATCAGTTCGATGCCGTGTGCGGCCGAGCCGGCAGGGTCGAGGTGATGAACAGGTCGGTCACCGAGTATCTCGCCTCCTGTCCGGCCGGATCGCGTGATCGCTATGTGCTGCTCGATGCCCAGGACTGGATGACCGACGCTCAGCTCAACGCACTCTGGGCCGAGATTACGCGCACGGCGCGGCCAGGCGCGCGCGTCGTCTTCCGCACGGCCGCCGAATCTTCGCTGCTTCCGGGCAGGGTCGATCCGGCGCTGCTGTCACGCTGGCGCTATGAAGAGAGGGCGTCGCTCGCCTTCACGCAACGCGATCGGTCCGCGATTTACGGCGGCTTCCACCTCTATGTCTTCGAGGGTTGACATGAGCGACATCGCGGCATCGCGGGGCCGGCCGGCAGAATTGATGAATCGCATCTACCGCCGCCAGCGCCACGTCTACGATCTCAGCCGCAAATATTATCTGTTGGGCCGCGATCGCCTGATCGACCAGCTGGCGCCGCCGCCGCGCGAGCGGGTTCTGGAGATCGGCTGTGGCACGGCGCGCAACCTTGTTGCGGTCGCGCGACGCTATCCTGAAGCGGCCCTGTTCGGCATCGACATCTCCACCGAGATGCTGCGGACGGCCCGGCAGATCGTCGAGCGGGAGGGGCTCGCTTCGCGTATCCGCCTCGCCCGTGCCGACGCCACGCGGTTCGATCCGGCCGTTCTCTTCGGCGTGCCGTCCTTCTCGCGGATCTTCATCTCCTACAGCCTGTCGATGATCCCGGCCTGGGAGAGCGTGCTGGCCCAGGCGCTGGCGTGGGTGCAGCCCGGCGGCGAGCTGCACATCGTCGATTTCGGCGGCCAGGAGGAGCTGCCTGCCTGGTTCAGGGTAGGGTTGCGGCGTTGGCTGGCCTTGTTTCACGTCTCGCCGCGAGATCGGCTGGAAACGGCGTTGGCGAGCCTCGCCGACCGGCGGAGAGCGAGCCTTTGCCGCTTCGAGCGGCCCTTCCGCGGCTACGCCCAGTATGCCGTCTGCCGCAGGGCGGGCTGAGACGGAACTGCCTGGGTCGCATGGCCCCTTCGTCTGGTGGGCATGGCCGGGCCGGGAGGAGCATTGGCAAGCCCCCGCAAGCGGTGCTACCCCAACCCATTGATTGAGTTGGGAGTACCCAAGATGACCGAAGCCTTCATTTGTGATGCGATCCGTACCCCCGTGGGCCGTTATAACGGTGGCCTGGGCGCCATGCGTGTGGACGATCTTGCTGCCCATCCGATCAAAGCGCTGATGCAGCGCAATGCCAATGTCGATTGGGGCGCGGTCGATGATGTCATCTACGGCTGCGTGAACCAGGCCGGCGAGGACAATCGCAATGTCGCGCGCATGGCGGGGCTGCTCGCGGGTCTGCCGGTCGAAGTGGCGGGTGCCACGGTGAACCGGCTCTGCGGTTCTGGCCTGGAAGCGGCCGGACACGCTGCACGTGCTGTGAAGCTCGGTGAGGCCGAGATGATGATCGCGGGAGGAGTCGAGGGCATGACCCGCTCGCCTTACGTCATGGGCAAGCCGGAAGGCGCATTCGATCGCTCCATGAAGCTCGAAGACACGGTGCTGGGATGGCGTTTCGTCAACCCGCGCATGAAAGCGGCATACGGCGTCGACCCGATGGGCCAGACCGCCGAGAACGTCGCGACCGAGCACCAGATCAGCCGTACCGACCAGGATGCCTTCGCCTATCGCAGCCAGCGGCGCTGCAAGGCCGCGCAGGACCGTGGCTTCTTCGACAAGGAAATCGTTTCGGTCACGGTCAAGAAGGGCAAGACCGAGATTGTCGTCGGCAAGGACGAGCACCCGCGCGGCGACACGACGATGGAAACGCTCTCGAAGCTGGCGGCGGCGTTCCGCGACGGTGGCTCGGTGACAGCTGGCAACTCCTCGGGTCTGAACGATGGCGCTTGCGCCATGATCATCGCCTCGGAGGCAGCGGCCAGGGCCAACGGCCTTACACCCCGTGCCCGTATCCTGGGCACGGTATCCGCCGGCGTGCCGCCGCGCGTCATGGGCATCGGTCCGGTGCCGGCGACACAGAAGCTGCTGGCCAAGCTCGGCATGACTATCGGCGACTTCGACACGATCGAACTCAATGAAGCCTTCGCGGCCCAGGCGCTCGCCGTCCTGCGTCAGCTTGGCCTCAGCGACGATGTCGAGAACGTCAACCCCAACGGTGGTGCCATCGCGCTGGGCCATCCGCTCGGCGCATCGGGCGGCCGGTTGATGATCACAGCCCTCAATCAGCTCGAGGCGACCGGCGGCAAGCGTGCGCTCGCCACCATGTGTATCGGTGTCGGTCAGGGCATCGCACTGGCGCTGGAACGGGTCTGATGCGCCACCTGCTGCTGGCCACCGCCTTCTGCCTTTCGGCGCTGTCAGCGCAGGCTCAGGTCGATGCACGATTCACCAAGGAACTGACGTCGAATGCGCCGGGCAGCAGCGACCTGTTGCTGCCCCGCTATGCCGGCTCCTTCATCCTGGCGCAGACCAGGAAGGACTTCGACGAGCTGATCCTGCCGCTCGGCAAGGTGATCGGCTCGTCGTATCAGACCGATCCCGACAAGAAGCTGCGCTACGAGAAGGTGGAGACAGTCGAGGGACGACTGACGCGTACCGTCTATGTCATCCCTGAGGGGCGCTCGACGCTCGAGGTTGTCCGCAACTACACCAACGAACTCGAAGGCAAGGGCGCCAAGACACTCTTTCAGTGCAGCAAGGCAGAATGCGGCGAGGACTTCCATAAGCTGCATGGCGTACCGCGCGCCTTGAAGCCCGAAGGCACAGCCTATAACCGCGCTCGCCTCGACCTCGTCCGGAACGTGCTGGAGTATGTCGATCCCGCTGTCGACCAAAGGCTATGGGTCGGCAAGTGGCCGCGCGATAACGGCTCCGATGTCTACGCCTCGATCTACGCCGCCACTCAGACCGGCGGCTCGATGGGCGACATTTCCGCCGCCCTGAAAGGGCGAGTGCTGGTGATGCTCGACGTGCTCGAGACCAAGGCAATGCAGCAGAACCTCGCCTTCGTTTCGGCCGAGCAGATCGGCGGTGCACTGGGCAAGGACGGCCGGGTGGCGCTCTACGGTATCCTGTTCGATTTCGATAAGGCTGATATCAAACCGGAGTCCGACAAGCAGCTCGTCGAGATGGCGAACCTGCTGAAGTCCACGCCTGGCCTGAAGGTGTTCATCGTCGGCCACACCGATAACAAAGGTGCTTTCACTTACAATACCGACCTGTCGCAGCGCCGCGCCGAAGCCGTCGCCAAAGCGCTCGCCGCCAAATACGGCATCGCGGCCGACCGTCTGGTCGCCAAAGGCGTCGGCCCATTGAGCCCGCTCGCCCCCAACGACAACGAGGACGGGCAGGCCAAGAACCGCCGCGTCGAACTCGTCAGGCAGTAAGGTTCAGGTTGATGCCGCCCTGGCGCATCTCGCTGAGCATGCGCTTGCGGCTGCCGTCCAGGTCGATGGCAGCAGTGGCTTCGAGCACCACGGCGACATCGAAGCCGGCTTGCCGGGCATCGATGGCCGACCACGCGACGCAGTAGTCGAGCGCCAGGCCGCAGAAGATCAGCCGCGAGAAACCGCGCGCCTTCAGGTAGCCGTCGAGGCCGGTGCGCGTCATGCGGTCGTTCTCGCGGAACGCGGAGTAAGAATCGATACCGGCATGGTAGCCCTTGCGCACGATCATCTGTGCCTTGGTCACTTCGAGATCGGGGTGGAAGGCGGCTCCCGGCGTGCCTTGCACGCAGTGATTCGGCCACAGGGTTTGCGGGCCGTAGGAGAAGTCCATGGTCGAGAAAGGCTCTGCGCCGGCCCAGGAACTGGCAAACGAAGCGTGGCCGGCCGGATGCCAGTCCTGCGTCAGCACGACGTGGTCGTGACGGGCGATCAGGCGGTTGACCAGCGGCACGACGGCATTGGCGCCAGGCACCGCCAGCGCGCCGCCGTCGCAGAAGTCGTTCTGCACATCGATCACGATCAACGCCTCGTTGGGCATCCGCTACGCTCCGCTACAATGGGGGGATGTCGCCGAGGCTCTGATCGCTTTCAAATGAGGCGATCCAGGGGCCCAATGAATTGCTTTCGATGGCACCGCGCAAGCCGCGCATGACGTCCTGATAGTAATACAGGTTGTGCCAGGTGAGGAGCATCGCCCCGAGGATTTCCTCGGAGCGGATGAGGTGATGCAGGTAGGCGCGGCTGTGATGTTTGCAGGCCGGGCAGGCGCAGTGCTCGTCGATCGGCCGCGGATCGTCGCGATGGCGCGCATTGCGCATGTTGAGTTCGCCACGGCGCGTGAAAGCCTGCGCCGTGCGACCGGCGCGCGTCGGCATCACGCAATCGAACATGTCGATGCCGCGCTTCACCGCGCCGACGATGTCGGCAGGCCGGCCCACGCCCATCAGGTAGCGCGGCCGGTCGGTCGGCAGCATTGGCACGGTCTGGTCGAGGACGCGGAACATCGTTTCCTGGCCTTCGCCGACGGCGAGCCCGCCGACTGCGTAACCGTCGAAGCCGACCGAGGTCAGGGCCTTCGTGCTTTCCTCACGCAGCGCGGGAAAGACGCTGCCCTGGACGATGCCGAACAGGCCGTAGCCCGGCCGCTCCGTGAAGGCCCGCTTGCCGCGCTCTGCCCACTTCATCGAAAGCTGCATGGAGAAGGCCGCCTCCGGCTCCTCGACCGGCCAGCTTGTGCATTCGTCGAACGACATGGTGATGTCGGCATCGAGCAGGCGCTGGATTTCGATCGAGCGTTCGGGCGTCAGGCGATGCTGCGTGCCGTCGATGGGAGAGCGGAAGGTGACGCCATCTGGATCGAGCTTGCGCAGCTCCTTGAGCGACATCACCTGGAAGCCACCCGAGTCGGTCAGGATCGGGCCCGGCCAGTTCATGAACTTGTGCAGGCCGCCCAACGACGCCACCCGCTCGGCGCCCGGCCGCAACATGAGGTGAAAGGTGTTTCCCAGTACGATCTCGGCGCCGGTGCCGGCGACGGATTGCGGCATCATCGCCTTGACGGTGCCGGCGGTGCCCACCGGCATGAAGGCCGGCGTCTCGATCGTGCCGTGCGCCGTGGTGATCTGCCCGCGGCGTGCATTGCCATCGGTGCCGAGCAGCTTGTAGGAAAGACTCATCAGCGCAACAAACAACAATCGCCGTAAGAATAGAAGCGATATCGCTCGCCTATCGCGTGCGCATACGCCTGCTTCATGCGGTCCAGGCCGGCGAAGGCGGCGACCAGCATGAACAGCGTCGAACGCGGCAGATGGAAGTTGGTGAGCAGCAGGTCAACGGCGCGAAAGCGAAAGCCCGGCGTGATGAAGATGTCGGTTTCGCCGCTCCATGGTTTCACGGCCCCGTCATGCGCGCGTGCCACGGATTCCAGCAGCCTGAGCGAGGTCGTGCCAATCGAGACGATCCTGCCGCCGGCCGCGCGTGCCGTGCCGATGGCGTGCGCGGTCGCCTCAGAGACCTCGCCCCATTCGGCGTGCATGGTGTGGGCGTCGGTATCGTCGACGCGCACCGGCTGGAAGGTGCCGGCGCCGACATGGAGCGTGACGCCTGCCATGCCGATGCCGGCGTCTGCCAGCGCTGCCAGCAAAGGCGGCGTGAAATGCAGGCCGGCGGTGGGAGCGGCGACGGAGCCGTCGTAGCGGGCGAAGAGAGTCTGATAGTCGGCACGATCCTGTGCGTCGGCCGTGCCGCCGCGAATGTAGGGCGGCAGGGGTACCGCGCCGGTTTGTTCCAGGGCTGTGAGAAATTCGTGACCGCTCTTGCCGAACGCAAGCACGATCGACCCGTCTTCGTGCTTGGCGTCGACTCGGGCCGCGAGCCCGTTGGCGAAGGCGATCGCATCGCCAGGACGCAGCCGCTTGGTCGGGCGTGCGAAGGAAAGCCACCGACCGGCGCCGAGGTCGCGGATCAGCAGAGCTTCGAGCGAAACATCCTGCCGGCCGCCACTGCCGACACGAACTCCCTTCAGCCGGGCGGGAATGACCTTGGTGTCGTTGAAGACCAGCAGGTCGCCGGGGCGCAGCAGGCCCGGCAAATCGCGCACCGTCCTGTCATGCAGGCCGTCCGGCGCGACATCGAGCAGGCGTGCAGAATCGCGCGGCGAGACGGGCCGCTGGGCGATGAGGGCGTCGGGAAGCTCGAAATCGAAGAGATCGACGCGCATTAACCGTCAGACAGCACCGACATCCATCACCTCGGGGGAGGGGTCGTCGGCAGGCGGGTCGTTTGCTGGGTTAACCAGCGCAACGAAACGATGCACGCCCTCCACGACCGTCCGCTTCACGCGCGCGCGTGTCTCCAGGCAATGGAGATGCGCCAGGGTCTCGCCGAAAGCGAATACGATCTGGTTGTTGTCGAGATGGCGCGGGAAGAGCACCGGCACCATGTCCCAACCCGTCGCGCCATCGGCGCCCGTGCGGGCGATGGCAGTCGTCATGTCGTTCAGACGGGCATCGTGATGGGCTACGAGCTGGTCGAGGCGCGTGTGCAGGCCGATGAACGGAAAGCCGTGGCTCGGCAGGACCAGCGCATCGGCCGGCAGGCGGCGGAAGCGCGAGAAGCCATCGAGGAACCAGGTCAGGGCGTCGGCCAGGGGCTCGTTCGGCCAGACACCGACATTGGTGCTGATCTTGGGCAGCACCTGGTCTCCCGCGATCATGACATTGAGTTCGGGGCACCACAGCGACGCATGCTCGGGGGCGTGGCCGCGACCTACAATGACGTCCCAGCGATGACCGCCGATAGTGATGGGGTGGGCGTGGATCAGGCGCTGGAAGGCCGTCGGCAGCGGCGCCACGCCCTTGGCATAGCCGCCCTTGTGCCGGTGGAAGTTGGCGATGCGATCGGCCGGCACGCCGTTGCGGGCGAGATGGGCTGCGCGGATCTCGTCGCTTTCCACGAAATCGTTGCGGGCCGCCTGGGCGCTCATGTACTCGCCCAGGGTCATCCAGAGCGGTGCGCCCCACTTTTGGCAAAGCCAGCCGGCCAGCCCCACATGGTCGGGGTGGAGGTGCGTGGCGATCACGCGCGTGACGGGCTTGCCGTTTAGTTTCTGGGCGAAGATCTTCTCCCAGAGATCGCGCGTCTCCTGCGTGTTGATGCCGGTGTCGACGATCGTCCAGCCGTCCTTTTCCTCCACCAGCCACAGGTTGATGTGGTTGAGTTGGAAGGGCAGCGGCATGCGCAGCCAGTAGATGCCGGGGGCGACGTTCTTGATGTCGCCGGGTTCCGGGACGTCGCCGCAGGGGAAGCGCAGTTGGGCCAGCAGGCGCTGGGAGAGATCGGGCGAATCAGGCATAGGAAGACCCTAGCGGCGACCGGGTCGGGCTGTCACGACCGCTGGCCGACTGCCCGCCATGCAATATCACGCCGGCAAAAGCCCTCCGGCCAGTCGATCAGGTCGACGGCGCGGTAGGCGCGGGCACGGGCTTCCACGACGGTGGGTGCCATGGCGCTGACGTTCAGCACGCGGCCACCATTGGCCAGGATGCGGGGGCCGCCGGCTCCAGTGCTGTCGGCTTTGGTGCCGGCGTGGAAAATCTGCACGCCCTCGACCTTGGCGGCGTCGTCAAGACCGCGAATTTCGCTGCCCTTGGGATAGGCATCGGGATAGCCCTTGGTGGCCAGGATGACGGTGAGGGCGACCTCCGGGGACCAGCGCAGATCGAGGTGGTTCAGTCCGCCATCCACGCAGGCCAGCAGGGCCGGCACGAGATCGGACTTCAGCCGCATCATCAGGACCTGGCATTCGGGGTCGCCGAAGCGGCAGTTGTACTCGACCAGTCGCGGCCCTTTCCGGTCGATCATCAGGCCGACATAGAACACGCCCTTGAACGGCGTGCCGGCCTTGGCCATCGCGCGCACGGTCGGCATCACGATCTCGTCCAGGGTCCGCTTTTGCATGGTGGCGTCGAAGATCGGCGCCGGCGAATAGGCGCCCATGCCGCCCGTATTCGGCCCCTTGTCGCCGTCGAAGGCGCGCTTGTGATCCTGCGCGCCGGCCAGCGGCAGCACGTGCTCGCCATCGCACAGGGCGAAGAAGCTCGCCTCCTCGCCCTGCATGAATTCCTCGATCACGACCGAGGCGCCGGCCGCACCGAAACGATTCCCCGCAAGAATATCGCGCACCGCCTCGACGGCCTGCTCGACCGTTTCGGCAACGATGACGCCTTTACCGGCGGCCAGCCCATCCGCCTTGACGACGATCGGTGCGCCCTGCGCGCGAATATAGGCCTCGGCCGCCGCGACGTCGGTGAAATGCTCGTAGGCCGCGGTGGGAATGTTGTTTTCCCGGCAGAGCGCCTTGGTGAAGCTCTTGGAGCCTTCGAGGCGGGCAGCGGCCTTCGAGGGGCCCCAGGCCTTGATCCCGGCGGCGGTGAAGGCATCGACGATGCCGGCGACCAGTGGCGCATCGGGCCCGACCACGACGAAGTCGATCTTTTCGCGCTGTGCGAGCGCTACCTGACCCGCGATGTCCTCGGCGCCGACGTCGATGCATTCCGCGACTTGCGCGATGCCGGCATTGCCCGGGGCGCAGAAGAGCTTGGTACAGAGCGGAGACGCCGAAATCACCCAGCAGAGCGCATGTTCGCGGCCGCCGCCGCCCACCACGAGGATTCGCATAGCGAGGCTTTGACCACAGTTTGCGTCGCGGGCACAAGCGGCTAGGCTGCCGTCTTCCATGGATAATTTCGACGCTCCTTCAGCCCCCAGCAACGTTCCGGAATTCTCAGTTTCCGAGCTCTCCTTTGCGCTGAAACGCGAAATCGAGACGGCGTTTCCGCGTGTGCGCGTGCGGGGCGAAATCAGCCAGCCATCCTTTCCGCGCTCCGGTCACTGCTACTTCCGCCTGAAGGACGAGAATGCCGTCATCGACGGCGTCGCCTGGAAGGGCACAATCCCGCGGCTCGGCATCCGCATCGAGGAAGGGCTGGAGGTCATCGCCACCGGCAAGCTCACCACCTATGCCGGCTCCTCGCGCTATCAGATCATCGTCGACCGGCTGGAGCTGGCAGGCGAAGGCGCGCTGCTGAAGCTTCTGGAGGATCGCCGCAAGAAACTGCAGGCCGAGGGCCTTTTCGATCAGGACCGCAAGCGGCCACTGCCGTTCCTGCCGGAAGTGGTCGGCGTCGTGACTTCGCCCTCGGGTGCGGTCATCCGCGATATCCTGCACCGGCTGGCGGATCGCTTTCCGCGCCACGTCCTGGTCTGGCCGGTCGCCGTGCAGGGCGAGAAGGCAGCCGGCGAAGTCGCGGCGGCCATCGCCGGCTTCAACAGACTTCCCGAAGGCGGACCTGTGCCGCGGCCCGACGTGCTGATCGTGGCGCGTGGCGGCGGCAGTCTCGAAGACCTCTGGGCCTTCAACGAGGAGGCCGTGGTGCGCGCCGCCGCGGCATCGACGATCCCGCTCATCTCCGCGGTCGGTCACGAGACCGACACGACCCTGATCGACTTCGCCTCGGACCGCCGCGCCCCGACACCGACGGCCGCGGCCGAAATGGCGGTGCCGGTGCGCGCCGACCTGTTGGCCGAGACGCTGGACTACGCCACACGACTGGTCGGCGGCGTGAACCGCCTCTTGCGCGAGTCGTCGATGGAACTGGCCGGCCTGGCCCGCGGCCTCGGCGATCCCCGCCGCCTGATCGAGGAACGCCAGCAGCGCCTCGATGTCAGCGGCGAACGCCTGGCGCATGCGACCCGCCAACTGGTTGAGCGCCGCGCCCAGGCGCTGACGGCCGCACGGCTGCTACAGCCCAATGCCGTGATCGCAGCCAAGGAGCAGATGCTCGTCGCCGAATCGCGGGCGCTGCGCAGCGCCATGGAGCGCTTCAAGGGCGACACCTTGCAGAAGATCGAGCGCACCGCCGATCGGCTGACGCAAAATGCTGACCGCTTGAAGCGCCATTCCGACGATCTGCTGCGGCGTGGTGGCGAGAGGATCGACCAGCTCGGCAAGCTGCTGGAGAGCTACTCCTTCCACTCCGTACTCAATCGCGGCTTCGCGCTGGTGCGCGATCAGGACAATCAACCAGTGCTGGCGGCGGCCGGCACAAGTGCGGGCCAGACCATCAGCATCGAGTTCGCCGACGGCCGTATCGGCGCGAAGGTCACCGACAGTGCAGGGCGACCCGCGAGGGTCGCAGCTCCGCCATCACCGCGTCGCCAGGACGGTGGCAGCGGTAATCAAGGTTCGTTGCTGTAGGGGGAAACAAAAATGACCAACGCACCGCTGTCGGCCGAGACCATCAAGAACTTCATGTACGCCAGTACGGCGACCGTCTCCATGCAGATGCTGAAGCGCGGCTTTCGCAACACGGCGGTGAGCGGCGTGCGGCCGCTCAATCCCAAGGCGACCCGGATGGTCGGTCCGGCCTATACGCTGCGCTACGTGCCGGGCCGTGAAGATCTCGATAAGCCGCCGTCGCCCAACGATCCGCCGCATGCACAGAACAAGGCAATCGAGGAGACGCCTGAAGGCCATGTGCTGGTGATCGGCACCGAGGGCAACCTGCGTTCCGGTACCCTGGGCGACATCCTGGCGCTGCGCCTCAAGGTGCGCGGCGTGGCGGGGGTGCTGAGCGACGGTGCGATGCGTGATACGCCGGTCATCGGCAACTTCGACTTTCCTGTCTATTGCGTCGCTGCTGCGCCGCCTCCCAGCATGAATCACTTGCATCCCGTCGAAGTGCAGACGCCGGTCGGCATCTGCGGTGTCGCCGTCTATCCCGGCGACGTGATCGTGGCGGACAGCGATGGCGCCATTGTCGTGCCGCGCCATCTCGCCGACGAAGTGGCGCGCGATTCCTTCGAGCAGGAGCGCCTGGAGAAATTCGTCGCGATTCGCGTCGGACAAGGCAAGCCGATCAAAGGCACCTATCCGCCGAACGATGAGACCAAGAAGCTCTACCAGGACTGGATCAAGGCCGGCGAACCCGCTGGAGGCTGAAGGAGAGGACGATGCGCAAAAGCCTTGCCGCTCTGTTGCTGTTGGCCCTCGCGGCCTGCCAATCCTCATCGGTGGCGATGGCGCCGCCGGGTCAGGATGCCGCCGGCAAGCAGTTCAATCCGCCGCCGCCCGGTACGGCCGCGGTCTATTTCTACAATCCGGCGGCTGCCAGTCCGGTCCTGAACGTGGCAGTCGACGGGCTCAACATCGGCCAGCTCGGCACGCAGACCTGGATGCGGGCAGAGATCAATGCCGGCCATCACGTCTTCCGTTGCCGCGGCGGCGACTCGGGCAATTCCATTTGGCTCAATCTGGCGCCCGGCCAGATACGCTTCATCGATGTGCAGATGTTGCCCGGCCAGTATGTCTGCACGATTCGCGAAACCAGCCCCGAAGCCGGACGCGCCGGCGTGCTGAACGGCGGTCGGGCGCTGCAGAATTAGGAAGCGCCGAGACCGGCCGGCGATTCGCCGTAAGGCGTGGTGATCAGTTCGAGCAGATGGCCGCTGGGGTCTTCGAAATAGATCCCGCGGCCACCATAGAGCGTTTTGATTTCACCGGGACTGCTTTTGTTCGGGTAGCCGTAGAAAGGAATGCCCGCCTTCTTGATTTTGGCGAAGGCGCTGTCGAATTCGGCGTCGCTGACCAGGAAGGCATAGTGCTGCGTGCGCACGTCCGACGAGGTGACGAAATCCAGGGTGACGCCATTGCCGGTCTTTACGGGCCGGAAATGACCCCACTGTTTCTCGGGTTCGACCCCCAGCAGGTCGGCGAGGAACGCGGCCGAGACATCCTTGTCCCTGGCCGGAACGATCAGGTGATTGAGCTCAGCCATACTTGAAAGGTAGTCGCGAAGGAGCCGGGTTCAAGTCCGGCCGAAGAGCGACCTGCTTGAGCTGTTTGCAGCGCCGTGAAATGTAGATCGGTACTGGGCGTGTTCGCGTATTCGATCTAGAGGAGCCGCCTTACTGCAGTCGTTAGAGCGTGTGTGCATGAAACTGGTGGTCAAGAAATCCTCGTTGCATGGCAAGGGTCTGTTTGCCGGAGAGGACATTCCCTGGGGCATGAAGATCATCGAGTACAAGGGAGAGCGCATCTCGGACTCGCTGGCCGAGCAGCGCATCGCCGAGGGCGCAGACTGCATTTTCGAGCTCGGTGAGGACGAAAACCTCGACGGCGCCGTGAACGGCAACGAGGCGCGTTACGCCAACCACGCCCGCACCAATCCGAACTGCTTCATCTTGCGTGAAAACGGACAGATCTGGATCGTCGCGGGAATCGAGGGGATCAGGAAGGGCGAAGAGCTGACCTTCGACTACGGCTCGGATTTCTATCCCTGAGCCGGTGGTCAGGAGGCAGCGGCATCCGGTACGACGCGGCGTTTCAGGGGATGCCAGCGGCTTCGCGGGATCGGCCGCAACGTTTGCAGGAACTGCTGCGCACAACGCTCCCAGGTGAAGCTCTCGGCATGGCGGCGGCAGTCCGCGGGATCGCGCGCTACGGCGGCGAGACAGGCGCGGCGTAGATCCTCGTCGAGAGCGCCGACCCTGGGATCGGTCACGACGTCGAGCGGACCCGGAACCGGATAGCCGGCGACCGGCACGCCCGAGGCCAGTGCCTCGACCATGACCAGACCGAAAGTGTCGGTGCGGCTCGGAAAGACGAAGCAGTCGGCCTGGGAATATCGTAGCGACAGCTCGTCGGTGTCGACGGAACCGAAGAAGCGCACCTCCTTGTAGCGGCGCTTCAGTTCCTTGAGCTGGGGACCGCCACCCACCACCCATTTGGTGCCGGGCAGGTCGAGGTCGAGGAAGGCCTTGATGTTCTTTTCGATGGCGACGCGGCCGGCATAGAGCCAGACGGGCCGGTCGCCGCTTCGTCCATCGTTCAGCGCGCCACGCGGTTGCGGCTGGAACGCCGTGATGTCGACGCCACGCGACCATGGCACGAGGTTCTCGAAACCGCGCCCGGCCAGTTCCTCGCGGATGGCAGGGGAGACGACCAGCACGGCCGACGAGGTCGAGTGGAAGCGGCACACAAAGGCATAGCTCCACGACAGCGGAATGCGGACGCGGGCGCGGACATATTCAGGAAAGCGGGTGTGATAGGCGGTCGTGAAGGGAAGGCCGCGGCTCATGCAGAAGCTGCGGGCCGCCCAGCCGAGCGGACCCTCCGTCACCAGATGAATGGCATCGGGCGCAAAGAGCTTGAGCATGTGGGAGAGGCGTGCCCCGGGAAACAGCGACAGCCGGATCTCGGGATAGGTCGGGCAGGGAAGGGTCCGAAATCGGTCGGGGCCGAAGACCTCGACTTCGTGGCCTTCCGCACGCAGCAGCCGGGCGACGGTCTCCAGAGTGCGCACGACGCCGTTGATCTGCGGTCGCCAGGCATCGGAGACGATGGCAATGCGCAAGTCCGCTACTCTGCGGCGAGGTGTTGGGCGGCCGACAGCGGCAGCCGGCTCGACCGGCGGGCCATCTCGTCGGCCCAGTGCACGATGCGCAGGCGGCCGTCGAAGTCCTCGACCAAGGCGGTGCAGCTTTCGACCCAGTCACCGTCGTTGCAGTAGAGGATGCCGTCGATGGTGCGGATCTCGGCATGGTGGATATGGCCGCAGACGACGCCGTCGACGCCGCGGCGGCGGGCCTCGTTGGCCACGGCGTTCTCGTAGTCGGCGATGAACTGCACCGCGTTCTTGACCTTGTGTTTCAGGAAGGCCGAGAGCGACCAGTAGGGCAGGCCGAGCTTGCGGCGGCCCCAGTTGAACAGCGTGTTGATGCGCAGGGCCGTGGCGTAGGCCCAGTCGCCCAGGATGGCGAGCCAGCGTGCGTAGCGGACGATGCCATCGAATTGATCGCCATGGATGACCAGCAGCTTGCGGCCGTCCGGTGCCTCGTGGATCGCCTCCTCCTGAACGCGTACGTCACCGAAGGTGAGCTGGCAGTATTGGCGCGCCGCCTCGTCGTGATTGCCGGGGATGTAGACGACGTTGGTGCCCTTGCGGGCCTTGCGCATGATCTTCTGGACGATGTCATTGTGGCTCTGCGGCCAGTACCACCAGCGCTTCAGGCGCCAGCCGTCGACGATGTCGCCGACGAGATAGAGGTGCTCGCTCTCGTTGCGCTTCAGGAAGTCGAGCAGGATCTCCGCCTGACAGCCTCGCGTGCCGAGATGAACGTCGGACAGGAAGATCGCCCTGTGCCGGGCTGGTTGATGGCGCTCGATGATTGTCATGAGAGCGGAACCATGTGGACAACGATCCGACCGACACAAAATCTGTCGTGCGCGATTGCATGGGACGCTTTGGATTGTGTATGTCAGCCGTTGCGTACCGATTAATCGGTTATGACGGTTCCATGACATTCGCCCCGGCGGGCTCCGTGCTGTTGATCCTCAACCCCATTGCCGGCCGCCGCCGTCGCGATCTGGTTGATGCCGTGGTGGCGCGCGTACGCGCCGAGGGCTGGACGGTCGATGTTGCCGAGACGACCGCAGAAGGCGACGCCTGCCGCCTCGCCGAGACCTGCGACGCGGGCCGCTACAAGGTGATTGCCGTGGCGGGCGGCGACGGCACCATCAACGAGGTCGTGAACGGTCTCTCCCGCAGATCTGCGACGGCACCGCCGCTGGCGATCGTGCCGCTGGGCACCGCCAACGTGCTGGCGCACGAGCTGGGCCTCGGCTTCAGCGCCCAGTCCGTGGCACACACGATGACGGCAGGACGCGAGCTGCTGGTGTGGCCGGGCGAGGCCAATGGAAGCGAGACGCTAGCGGATCCACCTCGCTGCTTCTCCTTGATGGCCGGCGTCGGCTTCGATGCCATGGTCGTGGCGGGCGTCACGGCACCGTTGAAGCGCCGATGGGGCCGAGGCGCCTATGTCTGGCGTGCCCTGGTCGAGGCGCGGCGCTACCGGCCGGTACGCTACGCCGTGGAGGTGGATGGCGAGGCATACGAGGCGGCTACAGTGATCGTGACGCGCGCCCGGCACTATGCCGGGCCGTATGTCGTTGCGCCCGAGGCGGCGCTCGATGAACCGCTGCTGCACGTCGGCCTGTTCGAGCGCTGGGGCAGGATGCACGCGCTGCGCTTCGGCGTGGCGCTGTTGAGGGGCGCGTTGCCCCGCACGCCGGGCTATCGTGTCCTGACCGGCCGCCGGGTTCGCATTTCGGTGACCGACAATGCTGGCGAGCGCCGGCGACAGCCGGTGCAGATCGACGGCGACGATGCGCTCACCCTGCCGGTTTCGATCGGCCTCGCCCCGAGAGGCGTACGGGTGCTGCGTCCCTAGCGGGTCTGCTGCAGGCGGCGCACCGATTCGGCGGTCGGATGGCCGTCGGCAGGTAGTCCGCTCTGCTGCTGAAACAGACGCAACGCCGAGCGGGTCTTGGGGCCGAGCAGACCATCGGTCTCGTCCTTGTAGAGGCCGAGCCTCGCCAGCCGGTTCTGGATGTCGATCACCGTATCGCGCGATAGCGGTGCATCGTCGGCAGGGGCGGCCTGCTGGACCGGCAATCCGCCGGCGATCTGGCGGGCCAGGATGCCGACCGAGAGCGCATAGAGCGTCGAGCGGTTCCAGTTCATCACCGCCTTGAAGTTCGGATAGATGATGAAGGCCGGGCCGCGGAAGCCGGCTGGCAGGAGAATCGAAGCGGCATCGTCCACTGCCGGCAGCGGTGCCCCGCCGGCCTTCTTCACCCCCATCGCCGCCCAGGCGCGCACTGGCTTCTCGATGGTGGTGTCGGCCTGATCGAGCGGAAAGCCGCGCGGCAGGACGATCTCCTCGCTGGAGGGCAGGCCCGGCCGAAAGCCGATGCCGCGCAGGAAGTTCGCGGCCGAGGCGAAAGCGTCGGGCAGGCTGTTCCAGATATCGATGCGGCCGTTGCCGTCGCGATCGACTGCCCATTTGGTGAAAGTCGAGGGCATGAACTGCATGTTGCCCATTGCGCCCGCCCATGAGCCGCGCATCTGGTCGCTGGTCATGTGGTTCATGTGCAGGATGCGCAGCGCCTGGACCGTTTCGTTACTGAAGAACTCTTGACGCTTGGTCATGCAGGCCAGCGTCGCGACGGAACGCACGACGCGGAAGTCGCCCATGAAGGAGCCATAGTTCGTCTCGATGCCCCAGAACGCCATGATGTACTGCGGCGGGATGCCGTATTCGGCCTGCAAGGCGTCGAGCAGGGCGCGATGCTGTGCCATGCGCTGCTGGCCCTTTATGATACGGTCGGGTGTTACGGTGCCACCGACATACTTCGCATAGGTCAGCGAGAACTCGGGCTGGCGCTGGTCGAGGTCGATGACCTTCTGATCGGGCGTCAGGCCCTGAAAGGCTCGATCGGCAATATTGGCCGGCACGCCCTGGCGCATTGCGTCGGCCTTGATGGTCTGCAGGCAGGCGCGGAAGTCGCCATTCTGGGCGGCCGCTGAATTTGCGAGCGCGCCTGCAAGAAGTGCCGACGTTGCGGCGAGGATCGTGATCTTGGGAAGAGGGGTCATGGGACGGAGAATATCACGAGCCCGCGACGGTCATGCCCTCAATTCGCACCGTCGGCGCGTTGGTCGAGCTCTTGAACTGCAGGTCATTTGCAGGCGTCATGTTGAGAAACATGTCCTTCAGGTTGCCGGCCACCGTGATGCCGCTGACCGGCCAGGCGAGCTTGCCCTTCTCGATCCAGAAACCCGAGGCGCCGCGGCTGTAGTCGCCGGTGACGCCGTTGACCCCGAAGCCGATCATGTCGGTGATGTAGAGGCCGCTCTTGATGTCGCCGATCAGCTCGTCGACCGAGACCTTGCCCTTCTCGAGATAGAAATTCGAGGTAGTGGGCGAGGGCGGGCCCGAGACGCCGCGCGACGCATGGCCCGTGGGCTTGAGGTTGAGCTGGCGAGCGGCCGCGAGGTCGAGCAGCCATGTCGTGAGCACGCCGTCGTCGATCACGGCAGTCCGGGTCGTCGGCAGTCCCTCGGCATCGAACGGCCGACTGCCCAAGCCGCGCTTGCGCAGCGGGTTGTCGAGGATGCGGATGCCCGGCGCGAAGATGCGCTCGCCCATCTTGTCCTTCAGAAACGACGTGCCGCGCGCGACAGCCCGGCCATTGATGGCGCCGGCGAGATGGCCGATCAGGCCGCCCGAGACACGGCGGTCATAGATCACCGGCACGCGGGCGCTCTGCGCCTTGCGCGGGTTGAGGCGGCGGACGGCATATTTCCCGGCGGTGCGGCCGACCTTTGCGGCCGCCATCAGATCCTCGAGATGCACGGCACTCGACCATTCGTAGTCACGTTCCATGCCCGTGCCCTCGCCGGCAAGAACGGCACAGGACAAGGAGTAGCCGCTGCGGCTGTAGCCGCCGCTGAAACCGTTGGAGGTTGCGAGCACGACGCCGGTTCGGCCCCAGCCCGCCTCGGCGCCCTCGGAATTGGTCACGTCTTTGGTGGCGCGCGCGGCGTCCTCGGCTTCCGCCGCCATCGCAAGCAACTTCTTGGCAGTGGGCCGTCCCTTGTCGTTGAGATCGAGGTCGGGCCAGCCCTTCGCCAGCAGCTCCGCCGGCGCGATGCCGCAAGTCGGGTCTTCCGGCACGACGCGGGCCATGTCGACGGCACGGCCGGCGAGTGCGCGCAGCGCAGCGGGGCTAAAGTCGGTCGAGGAGACGAAGGCCTGGCGCTGGCCCACGAACACGCGCAGGCCGAGGTCGCGGCCTTCGCTGCTCTCGAGCTTCTCGCGCTTGCCCAATCGCTGGGCGACGGAGATCGACTCGCCGTGGACGAACAGGGCGTCGGCTGAGTCGGCGCCAGCCTGCTTCGCCCACTTCAGCAGGTCGACCAGGAGATTGGCATCGGGGGCACCCGCAGCAGACTTCTTCGTCGGAGCCTTCTTCGGGGAACGTGAGGCGGTCTTCTTCGCTTTGGCCATGCGGCCGTTCTACGCGCTAACGGGCCGTGTCGTCGAGATAGTAGGAGAAGAAGAGCAGGCCGGTTGCGGCGATGCCGACCGTCCAGAAAAGCGCACGTACCAATTCTGCCACGATCGCCAGATCGGGCCACAGGCGGGCGGCGGCGTCGCCGACATATTGGTAACCGACGATGCCGATCATCGTTCCAAGCAATAGCGACAGGACACCGTTCCAGAAGTGACGCACAACCCGCATTACCGGACCCTCGCGACGCCGAAGCGGCGAGCTAGGGTCGGGCGGAACAGCCAGGTTAGATGGGGCGGCGTGCGGTTGGCGGGCAGACGACATGCCCGACGTTATAGCAGGTGCCGCCCGCCAAAGCCTCAATTGCCGGCGTAGGCGATGCCGGCGCGGGTCTCGGAGATGGCACTGTCCACGAACTGGATGGCGCGGTCGCGATGGCCGCCCTTGTTCGCTGGTGCACGCAGCAGCTCGGCGCGAGCCGCCTGCAGCGACCCGATGGCGGCCTGCATGTTGGGCTGATTGGCGCCGGCGGCACAGGCGCCGATGATGATGCCGACGGTGAGGCTGGCGGCGGCAATCTTCAAGGACGGACTGATCATGGGGGAATACTCCGAGAAAGAAACGGGCGGGGAAAATTTCCCCGCCCGCATGCTATCTGCCGCTCTGTGGCCGGTGAACGGCTATTTCGCAGCCGCTGCCCTGTTTGCAGCCGAAGTGACGGCTTTCAGAGATGCGGCCACGATATTGGAGTCCATGCCGACGCCCCACAGGACCTTGCCGTCGGCGGTTTCCGCTTCGATGAAGCTCACCGCCTGGGCGTCGGAGCCGGCGCCGGTCGCGTGCTGGTGATAGTCGCGCACCCT
>WBZX01000927.1_pt1 | contig 24058 bp, 19 predicted proteins | sample 5204211 | NCBI WGS metagenome assembly WBZX01 (sample SAMN12344362, study PRJNA552823) | activated sludge metagenome | biome: Activated sludge suspended growth; feature: Nitrification reactor; material: Wastewater; isolation source: activated sludge from nitrification reactor of wastewater... | reverse complement strand
CGAATCTTCACATATAGTTCCACTGTATACATCCTCATCACCTTTTACTTGATGCTCATCGCATCAGATTACAGGCTTATGATTGGTACACTATTACTCCGCGATTGCCGCGAAATTTCGTGCGCCTGGGGTAGATATACCCGGGGTAGGGTCTGCCAGGAAAAAATGTCACAGGATATGTGAGAATTCTTAGCACTGTTTTGTGTATTCAAGAGGAATGCTGAAGATAAACATACATAAACGTACAGCTTTATATTATCTATATTTGCATAATTCAATAGCTTGCTCGAATTAATAGATTTATTCTAGCTTAGTAGTTTGAATATGTTATTTTGGGTCATTAAGTAAAGCATACACTCCAATAAAATCCTTATTCTTCAATGCATTTTATGCTATCTTGCAATTATTCAATAAAAGTGAAAAGAAAATAGTGAAGTATAAAATTTGTTAATTTTCTTTGTTGATTAGGATAATTTTTGCATGGCTATTGATCAACTAAACAAAGATGAATTTGGAGAACAATTGGGGGAGATTGTATTTCCATCTTGTCCTATCAGAAGTATAGAGTATCTAAAGGGTAGAGATAATGAGCTAGAAACCATTGAACGTGCACTTTATCAGCAAGGTCGGCATATTTTTATCTATGGTGATCGTGGTGTTGGTAAAAGTTCTTTGGGTGCAACCGCTGCTTATCAATACCAGAGTTCAGATGCTGAACCAATATTTGTTTCTGGATCTGTAGATGACACCTTTAAATCAGTTATTGTAAACATTGCCAATCAAGCGTTGGGGAAGTCAAGATTTGAAAGCAGAAAGCATCGAGAAGATTATGGGTTTACTTGGCGGGGTTTAAAATTAGGAATTGGAGTTGAAATAAGTCCAATAGAATTATTTTCGGCAATACAGACAGTTGGAGATGCAACTGAATTACTAAAACAGATAACAGCAATTCATTCTATTAAACCTATTATCGTTATTGATGAATTTGATGCCCTTACAAATTCTAAAGAGAAAGACAAGTTTGCGTCACTGCTTAAACAGCTTGGTGATCAGTCAGTTAACATAAAATTTATCTTTACTGGTATTGGAAAAACACTAGACGAATTACTTGGTGCGCATAGTTCGACTTATCGACAACTTGAAACAGTAGAACTTTCTAGGCTTTCGTGGGAAGGTCGTCGTGAGATTGTGATAAAGGCTGCTGATGCTTTTGGTTTGTGCATTGATGACAATGTAAATTGGCGAATTGCCACAGTAAGTGATGGATTTCCATACTATGTACAGTTAATCACTGAGAAGATGTTATGGGAAGCTTTCAGCGATTCTGAAAAAATTAATGAATTAGGTTTTACACATTATTATAGAGGCTTAAAGAAATCGATTCAAAGTATTAATGCTGAATTGAAAAGACCTTATGAAAAAGCAGTTATTCATAGAGAACTGAAATATGAACCTATAGTATGGGCTACGGCAGATGGAGAGGATTTATATCGTAATATTGAAAGCATGTATGATTCATATAAAGCAATAATTAAGCAAATTGATAATCAAGAGCAAATTCTACTTGCACGTGATAAATTCAGTCAACATATTAGGCAATTAAAATCAAACAATTATGGAGAGATTTTAGAATCAATTGCAAATAGACCTGGTTGGTATATTTACAAAGAAAAAATGTTACGTGGATATGTACGTATGCAAGCTGAAGCAAATGAAATTAAATTACTTGGTGAAAAAGAGGCACCACGTCAGAAAATGCGTACACCAAACAATGCAAGAACAGGTTATTACGGTTCTAGAATTCCGAAAGATGTTAAATTTGCAAATGAACGGAATACTGAAAATGAAGATAATAGTTAGTGAGATGGTTGTGACTTATGAAAATTAAATAAAATTATAAAAAGTAATGAAATTTTTTTAAATATTAATTTCTTTACGACTAAAATTGGGAGATCAAATTATCAGAGTATCTTTAAAATCTGCTAAATATTTTAAAACAGTAAACGATGTTACATTCTCAGAATGTATTAATCCTTACGTTTAGCAAGGATTCAAAGATAATTTTATTGTTGCCAATTTCAGAAAATAATGAAGATATATCAAAAATTATTTGTTACCTTAAACATAATTTATCTATCGCTCCCATCAAAAAATGAAAAAGTGTGCTTTTTGTGATATCGAGTCTCGACCAACAAAAGAACACATCTGGCAGAAAAATCTTATAGATAAAAATAAGATGAATTATGCCTACAGTCAAATGTCCAACAGATTGTTTCCAGGTGAACCGGTCATTAAAGATGTCTGTGCTATATGTAACAACGAACACCTCAGCAAATTAGATAATTACTTGTCTTCATTGTTCAATGAACAGCTGCAGTATGTCATTGAAGCAGGAGAAGATGTAACTTTTAGATACTCGTACGACCTTCTTTTGAGGGTGCTCCTTAAAATATCATATAATGCATCGCGCGTCGCTAACAACGACAAAAATACAAAAACTCATAAGAAGTTTGCAAGGTATATACTTAATGCAGGGTACTCTCCGCAGATTATGCTTAGATTACAAATTGTGACCTCCTCAAAGAAAATAGATTTAAACAGTGGTGAACAAAGTGATTTTGTACCTCAGCTATTTCGCTGTGGATATATACCTTACGACGGGGTACTACATCATAGATTTTTGATAAAACTAGTGGCCATAAATAGCTACTGGTTTTATCTCATCATTCCATTCAAAAGTGAGCCCGCACACAAGTGGCGAGAAATGTTAGAAGGTTTTGCAAATTGGCGAATTCCTTCAGGGATTTTTATAGAACCAACACAGCATAGTTTGTATGTGCCCGTCAACAAGACAACATACTTTGTCCCTCAACTACTGGGTTCAATGCTCAATGCTGAATTTATCTAACGAATGAATTTAACTATAATACTTTTTTGCCCGGGGTTAAAATCAGGTTTTTCAATGTAAGGATTGAGGTTAGCCAACTCAACTACAACAAAATAATAGTTAATCGCATCCATAAAAAACTATATTTTTACTTCACAAGACTTCTGATTTTCCAACACATTTCCGAATTGCATTTAGCCCCTTCCAACCATCGATAAATCTGTTTCGAACTTTTGCCGAGTTCATGTGCAAGTTTCGTAACTGTCCATCCATGATGGATAAGATTTTTAATTTCATTCGCAACGGAACCAGCTTGCATAATTGAGGGCATAAAATTTTCTAGGGTAAGTTTTCTTTCTTTGCAAACGTTTTGGAACAACTGTTGATAGCGCTCCACAACAGAAAAACTCACGGGCTGATTTAGCAAGGGTGCCGGATTTCATGTTGATCCTGATATTCTTTCCCAGTTCAAGGCTGAAATGGCACAGCAAATCTGGCCGCAATCTACTGTCCGGGCTTCAAACTAAACTTTAATCAGCCACCGAATCGATCTTTTAAGCAATGTTGACTTCAGCATGGCTTAATTTACGACATCACGCAGTAATCTGTTGCTTTATTTCTGCATCAAAAAAACAGTCTGTTTTTCGGCAGATCTTCCCAGAAATACCGAAATCGACTTAATCCCAATTTACATTGATACGGCTCTGACTTGATTTAACGCATGTTTAACGCGGGTATCTAACAATCATCCTTGTCATGGTATTCATTCATCAACTAAAACGCTTGGAATACCATTAATTGCTAATTGCTCTGTGCACGATTAGCGATAATTCGATAATTGGGTAATTTAACTATTGATCAGATATTTTTTGATATTTCCATAATCATATTATTGTTATTCTAATCTAACGCAGTATAATTCTTTCAAAATAACCTAAATAGTGAATTAATCATGCAATACAGTTTATACCGAAAGATATTTTTTCTAACTGTTCTCATCTTTCTAGCAAGAGAATGTGTAGCGTTTAGACTTACTCCTTCAGATGAGCAGGGTTTAAAATCGGCAAAAGAATCATGTGCAGCATATGACGCGATTGGTGGAGATTCTTTTTGCAATGATTTAGGTGAAAAATTAACAATTGAAGGTAATGTGATCAGGCTTATTTGGTGGCTAGAAACTCCTATTGGCAACTGTACTCCTAAGCCGTGTGTTGGTTGGGTGAGTCATGGAGAATTTTTACCTGACAATATTCCAAGTAAAAATCAAACCGAAATCCCTTCATGCAAAGGCGGCTCAATCATCAATGTCAATGAAGGTTCAGTAGGTGAATCTGTAAGTATTGTGGGTACACCGTTTGATTTGATTTATTCTAGTGATCGAGTACCTGGGAATGGTGGTAATTATTTGCTGCATATTCCCTTAACTGGTGAAGGTGCTATTGGTGCCGGGTTAGGAATTAAATGGCTCGATCAAAGCTCCCAACAAACTTTATTTGATACAAATTTTTATGATTTTGTTTGGAATGGCTTAGATACCGCTAATCACGAGATTTTAGAGCCTATCAAAGTAGAGGTTGCGCTAACCAATTACTATGCCGGAAATCCCGTGGAGCTTGGCTATACCATCAGAAACGCCTTTTGGTTAGGCAGTCTTGATAATCGCCGTTTTGGATTGGGAGGTTGGTCATTGTCAGCGCTTCATTATCTCCATGGCATGAGTGCAGGTTGGGATTTGCCTACCATTATCTACATGGGGAATGGCCGGCAACGCAGTGTAACTCCTCAACCGATTACAGGCTCAACTATTAGTGAAGCATGGTTTGTAGTCGATGACTCAGAGCCCGTTATTTATACCTTTGACGCTACCGGCAAACATTTGTATACGCGGAACAGTTTAACCAATAGTCTGCTTTATAAATTTAATTACAACGCCAATAATCACCTGATATCGATTGTCGACAGCTTTAGTAATACAACCACTATAGTTCGCAACACTGCGGGAGCAATCACAGGTATCCGTAGCCCCTATAATCAGTTAACTAAAATTACCCGCAATACGAGTGGATGGATTACTCGCATCACAAACCCCAACAATGAAGCATTCGCGATGAGTTATAAAAACTCAAAAGGCTTGATGGCAACTTTTACAAAACCGGGCGGACAAATCGCCTCCTTTACCTATGACGCTAATGGACGTTTGGTTATGGATAGCAATTCAGCTGGTAATTCGTTGTCATTAGCCTCAATCGGCGAGGGCACTTCCTATCAGGAGATAACGGCAACCACGGCAGAAGGTCGTACTTCTTCCACAATCAGTACCGTTTATGAAGCTAGAACTCCGCCGGGAGAAAAAATTAAATTTCAATTTAATACGACAGCAACAGATGAATCCGGGTTAGAAACCACAACCGCATTTATTCCTGAACAAGGACTCTCCTATAGTTATCCCGGATTTGATTATAATGAAACGTATGTGCCAGATTCGCGATTCAGTTCGGCATTATCCGTAGTTGATAAAATCAATATACAGGGCGCTACTATCGCCAATATTGCATTTACTCGCTCCGTTGTAAATAATTCCGTAGCTCCCACTCTGTTCAATTACAATACGCTAACCACTTCAGCCGATGTTAATGGCAAGGTCAGCCAAGCAGTATATACACGGACATCTGGTACAAATGTAATGACTTCGCCCCAAAATCGAACCAATAAAACTGTCACTGACAAGTATGGGCGTCTTATGTCAGCAACCTTTGCTACTTTAGCTCCTATTCAATTCGGTTATGACACTCGAGGACGCCTGACCAACATTAAACAAGGCACTCGCACTTCAACGATCAGTTATGATGCCAGTGGCTGGGTTAGCAGTATCACTAACCCGATGGGTCAAATCAATGCCTTTGCCACTGATTTGGCTGGTCGTGTTACGGGAATGACATTACCTGATGGTCGGGTAATAAGCTTTGGCTACGATCTGAATGGCAATCTCAATAAAGTGACACCCCCGAGCCGTCCAGTGCATCAACTTGATCACAATGGATTTGATTTGTTAAGCACTTATACACCGCCATTATTGGCAGTAATTGCCAATGAAGCTACGCATTACACGTATAACAATGATCGCCAATTGACTAAAATAACTCGTCCCAACGGACAGCTGGCACAATTTAATTACTCGCTCAGTAATGCAAATTTAGCATCGATCATTACACCTGCAGGCACGTTCAGTTACGATCACGATATCACGATAGGCAAGATTTTTAAGACCACCGCTCCCAATGGGTTATCAAACAATCTTACTTGGGCTGGAAATTTACTCACCATGGAAGAAATACGTAATGCAGCAGATGTTCCATTGGGTTCAGTTTCATTCACTTACGATAACGACTTTAAAGTAACCAATACCACTATCAAAGATGTTAACAATAAAACTTCAGTAATTGTTTTTACCTACGATCTGGATAACCTGCTAACCAAAGCAGGTACGATGACATTAACGCGAGCAGCTAAGACCGGATTTGTAACAAAAACAACGTTAGGTCAGGTAATCGATAACTATGCCTATACCGCGACTTTTGGCGAGTTTGCAACCCACACTGCCACCGTTGCTGGTTTACAAGTCTTTTCTGAAACACTAACACGCGATGCGCTAGGGCGAATTATTAATAAAACAGAAAATATCAATGGGACTGTTACTGATTTTACCTATGCTTATGATAGCGCTGGGCGTCTCATTGAAACCACCCGCAATGGAGTAACTTATGGTCAATATGTGTACGATGGAAACTCGAATCGCATCAGTGGAACTCAGGCGGGTGTTGCGATCAATGCCCAATATGACGACCAAGACCGATTGATTACGTATGGATCAAAAGCCTATCAGTATACTGATAATGGAGAACAGAAATCTGTAACCGACAGCGCAGGTGGAGCAACAACAAGTTTCAGTTATGACGTATTCGGTAATACTCAATCTATACAGCTATCCAATGGCAGTATTGTGAAGTATGAAGTAGACGGCTTTAATCGGCGGGTAAATCGTATCGTCAACGGTGTTGTTAACAAGCGTTATTTGTATCAATCACAATTGCAAATTGTGGCTGAACTCGCAACAAATGGAGCGTTACAGTCTCAATTTGTGTATGGCTCCAAAGATCATGTGCCTGATTATATGATTCGTGGCACCACAAAATATAAATTCGTTACTGATTATTTAGGTTCCGTGCGTTTGGTTGTTAACAGCGCAACCGGCGCAATCATGCAGCAAATTGACTATGACGAATTCGGCAAAGTCTTAAACGACACTAATCCGGGTTTCCAGCCATTTGGTTTCGCAGGCGGATTATACGACAAAGATACAGGTTTAGTTAGATTTGGTGCTCGTGATTATGATGCAAATACAGGCAGATGGACGAGTAAAGATCCAATATTATTTGCAGGTGGGGATAGTAATTTCTATGGGTATGTTTTCAATGATCCAATTAACTTTATAGACCCTATGGGGTTGTCTGCAAGTTTTGATCTGCAGTCTGCAATTAACGCCACTTTAGTTGGGGCACTTACTGGTGCTATGGACGTTGGTCAATTTGGACTTATTATACCGGGTGGAGTGATACCAGGAGCAATAATAGGTAGCGTTGTAGGAGGTGTGTTTGGATTTACTATTAATGCAGTGACCCAAGCGGTAGGTTTAGGAATACCAGGGTATGGGTATGCTACTACAGTGCTAGGACTCCTTTATCCTCCGTCAAGATTAGGTACGGTATTCGGAATGGTAATGACACTCGTATTGGATTCACCCGGAGATGCTCTTCGTCCTAACCCCAAACCAAATCATCGTCCCAATCTATGTACTAGCCTTAATCCTTCAGGCTATTAATCACTAATCTTATTTCTTTAAGATGAATATGTGCATTAAAAATTAAAAGTGTGTGGCGTTTTGGGAGAGGTTGGTATATCCCAGCAAGAGAAGCTACAGTAAATTTATCAAAGATTATGTTTGAGTGGAGAAAAATACTCCTGTTTTTATTTTTAGTTGAGTACCAATAACTCGCAAATTTGTCCCAAATGAAGCGCCTCCTTATAGTTACGCTCAATGCGACGGCTATAGCAGTATTAGCCAAACAGATCGGCAAGCATCCCAAGTCAGTATTCAGTTACAAGGGCAGACCAATCATCCAAGTTAATACAAAAGCCTGGTATAAAGCGTTAAAACGTGCCGGTATTGAGGATTTTCGCTGGCATGATTTGCGGCATACCTGGGCAAGCTGGTTAACCCAAAATGGTGTGCCGCTCAACGTCATCCAGGAAATGGGTGCATGGGAATCTGCTGAGATGGTGAGACGTTATGCACATCTGGCTCCAGAGCAATTTGCTCAACATGCCAGAATCGTGGATAACGTACTTAATGGCACAAATTTGACACAATCGAAGTAAAGGCGGTTCGGTTATGTTTCTAAGTCTTTGTTTTATGGTGCTGTTGAGAGGAGTCGAACCTCCGACCTACTGATTACGAATCAGTTGCTCTACCAACTGAGCTACAACAGCCAAAGCCTAAGTGAAGCCACGCATTATAGATGTTTGGGGAATTGCGGGCAAATTATAAAGAATTGAGTTCAATTATTCGCAGTTTGGCTATTCCACTTTGAGGTATTTAAAAGTTGTGTCTTGAATGATCTGATTCGGTATTTCTAACAACTTTCGCCTAAGTTCGGCGAATTTCGTCAAAAATCTGTACATTTTTGGCATTAGAGTCCATAATTAATAGATGGCTTCGGAAAATACAAATGCTAGAAATATCTTGATTATTCATGGTCCCAATTTGAATCTGTTGGGTGTTCGTGAGCCGGAGATTTATGGTGGTATTACGCTTCAGGATATTAACAGAAATCTAGTCAAACTAGCTGAAAATACAGGTGCTAAACTGAATTTCTTTCAGAGTAATGCTGAATCGGCTCTGATAGATAGAATTCAGCAAACAATGAGTGACGGGACGGATTTTGTCATCATCAATCCGGCCGCATATACGCATACCAGTGTTGCCTTACGTGATGCGCTTGCTGCTGTAAAGCTGCCTTTTATCGAGGTGCATTTGTCGAATATCTATTCTCGCGAATCTTTTCGCCAGCAATCCTATTTTTCGGATCTGGCGGTTGGTGTTGTTAGTGGTTTGGGTGCTAAAGGATATGAATTGGCACTGGAATATGCAATGGCGTCGTATTAATCGAATGTTGGGTTTACGCTGTGCACTACGGATTTTCTTTAAACTTCAGTTCTTTTTACAATGTAGTCATAATCTTGCTCATTTTTGTACTAAATACTATTGATTTTCTAGTTATAAAACTACCTTAAAACGAGGCATTGTCTCGGGAGATTGCATATGGATTTAAGAAAGCTTAAGAAACTCATTGAATTGGTTGAAGAATCAAGCATTGCTGAATTGGAAATTACGGAAGGTGAAGAAAAAGTTCGCATCAGTAAGTCTGGTTCCGGGGTGCAGAACTATGCATTTATGCCGCCTGCCATGCAGCCGGTTATGCCTCCGATTCAGCAACAAATGTCCGCATCTGTGCCGGAAGTGGATAAAGCCAATGAATCTACAGCTTCTGACAAGAACTCTATACTGGATGGCCATATTGTTAAGTCTCCCATGGTGGGAACATTCTATCGGGCGGCATCACCCGGAGCGAGTGCATTCGTGGAAGTCGGACAAAGGGTCAAAGAGGGCGATACATTGTGCATTATTGAAGCAATGAAGTTGCTGAATGAGATTGAAGCCGATAAAAATGGTGTGATCAAAGCGATTTTGCTAGAGAACGGTCAGCCTGTTGAGTATGGCGAACCTTTATTCGTAATCCAATGATTATCTGAATAGAGACTAGATGGATAATATGTTTGAGAAAATTCTTATAGCAAATCGTGGCGAAATTGCCTTGCGGATTCAGCGTGCTTGTCGTGCGATGGGTATTAAAACCGTGGCCGTGCATTCCGAAGCTGATGCTGAGGCGAAATACGTCAAGTTGGCCGACGAGTCGGTTTGTATCGGCCCAGCGCCGGTGGCACAAAGCTATCTGAATGTGCCGGCGATTATCAGTGCCGCAGAGGTGACCGACGCACAAGCCATTCACCCGGGTTATGGATTCTTGTCAGAAAATGCGGATTTTGCCGAGCGAGTGGAAAAGAGTGGATTTGTGTTTATCGGTCCGCGGCCGGAAACGATTCGTTTGATGGGCGATAAGGTCAGTGCCAAGAATGCCATGAAAAAGGCGGGTGTGCCCTGTGTTCCAGGATCAGATGGTGCTTTACCTGAAGGCATTGACGAAATTAAAAAGATTGTGCGGGAGATCGGTTATCCGGTGATCATTAAAGCTGCGGGCGGCGGTGGCGGACGTGGCATGCGGGTGGTGCATACGGAAGCTGCTTTATCCAACGCGGTGATCATGACGCGTAATGAAGCGCAGGCAGCATTTGGCAATCCGGTCGTTTATGCGGAAAAATATCTGGAGAATCCGCGCCATATCGAATTTCAGTTATTGATTGACGAACATGGCAATGCAGTTCACCTGGGTGAAAGAGATTGTTCCATGCAACGTCGCCATCAGAAAATTCTCGAAGAAGCACCAGCTCCGGGTATATCGGAAAAACTGCGCAACAAGATTGGCGAGCGCTGTGCGGATGCTTGTCGTCGTATTAAATATCGCGGTGTGGGCACATTTGAATTTCTATTTGAGAACAATGAGTTTTACTTCATTGAAATGAATACCCGCTTGCAGGTGGAACACCCGGTGACGGAAGCGATTACCGGTATTGATCTGGTGCAGGCGCAAATTAATGTCGCTGCAGGTCATATATTGCCGATCAGTCAAAAAGATGTCGTCATCAAGGGGCATGCGATAGAGTGTCGCATCAACGCAGAAGATGCGTATAAGCTGACGCCTTCCGCCGGACGCATTACGCAATATCATGCACCCGGCGGTCCGGGGGTGCGGGTTGACTCACATGTTTACCATAACTATATGGTGCCACCGTATTATGACTCCATGATCGGCAAGATTATTACCTATGGAGATACGCGCGAGCAGGCGATTGCACGCATGCGGATTGCTTTGTCCGAAATGGTGGTAACCGGTATTAAAACAAATATTCCACTGCATCTGGATTTGTTGACCGATGCATCCTTTCTGCGTGGCGGTGTCGCCATTCATTATCTGGAGCAGAAATTGGCGCTGCATAACAAAACGAATTGACAACGCACAAACCTGCATCCGTTTTAACGACTAACGTTTCCTGACAAGAATGTCCTGGATTACGCTGATTATCAAAACTGATGCGGCATATGCCGAATTGCTGAGTGATGCGCTGATGGAACAAGGTGCATTGTCAGTGGATATTCATGATGCCGCCGCCGATACGCAAGATGAACAACTCCTGTTCGGGGAGCCCGGAGAACCCAGCGAAGTAATTTGGCAGAATGCTGAAGTTTCTGCATTATTTAATAGAGATGCAGATATCGATCAGATTTTGCGCAATATTACACATGCAGCACAGCTAGGCGACCAGCCCAATTATCGTCTGGAGTATGTTGAGGAGCAGGACTGGGTACGACTGACTCAATCACAGTTTGATCCGATTCAAATATCATCCCGGTTATGGATTGTTCCAACCTGGCATCAATCACCTGATCCAACGGCCATCAATCTGATACTGGATCCCGGGCTGGCTTTTGGCACCGGCAGCCATCCCACCACGCAACTTTGCCTTGGTTGGTTGGATCAGAATCTGCGACCCGGGGACAAGATCCTTGACTATGGTTGTGGTTCCGGAATACTGGCTATTGCTGCATTAAAGCTGGGTGCGGATCATATCACCGGTATTGATATTGACCCCCAGGCGATCAAAGCCAGTCAGGAAAATGCGTTGCGCAATCACTGCGATCCAGCAAGATTTATTTTCACCACAACGCATAAAGTCGCTGAGCGGGATTTGCAACCGGAAGAACAAATGGATATCGTGGTTGCCAATATTCTGGCGAATCCTTTGATCATACTGGCGCCTATTCTTGCAGCAGCAGTCCGGAAACAAGGTCATATCGTTTTGTCAGGAATTCTTAAGGAGCAGGCCGAAGAAGTCAGAAACATTTATCAACAATGGTTTGATATGCGCATTGCCGAGGAACAGGAAGGCTGGGTGTTGTTAACCGGAATCAAAAGGTGAAATAATCACCGCCTTAAGCAGCGATTGTATGGTGTATATGAGATTGTTGACATCTAATGCGATCAAATACGGGGAATAACGTATGGCGCTGGTGACGCTCTGTCCTGGTTGTGGTACAACCTTTCGGGTACATGCTGTGCAATTACAAGCTCACAGCGGTGATGTGCGTTGCGGGCATTGTCAGCGAATTTTCAATGGATTTGCCATGCTGATTACCGTCAATGAATCGGCCATTGAATATCCATCCCAATTTCAACCACAACCCGTCCGTGAGCCTGAAGCGCCGGTAGGTGCAGTAGAAAGTTTTGCAGTCACCATAGATTCCAATGATGCGATGGATTTACCGTCTCCTGCGGATGCGAATCAGGAGGAAATTGCATCCTCAGCAGACGATCTATTTGATGCTGAAGAACCGTCCAAGCAGTCATGGGGCACGTGGGGAACGGTAAATGTTGTGTTATTGCTCTTGTTGATCGGACAGATAACGTACATTCATCGTACCGAACTGACCACCATCGCGCCGGGATTCAGACCTTATCTGGAGCGATATTGTGCGTTCATGGCCTGCACAGTACCCTATCCGCAAGATATCCAGCAGTTGGGCATTGAAGCATCCGATTTGCAAAAGAATCTTGTGCGACAGCCTGAAGTGACGACTTTGTCAGCAGTGATCCGCAATCATGCATCTTTTTCGCAGGCATTGCCCGCACTGCAACTCTCGCTGCTGGATGCGGATGATCAGCTAATTGCCAGCCGTATCTTTACCGCACGGGATTACCTGCGGGAAGAAGATAAGGCGCTGTCATTTATCGCATCCCAGCATGAAATCGAAATCAGACTTGATTTTGATAGCAGTGGTCTGAATGCATCGGGCTATCGCCTGTTGCTGCTTTACCTTTAATCAGCCTCGATAATAGCAGGCGGGAGGTGAGGTATAATGTCGCATTCATCTCTCTTTACGCATGTTTTCATCAATGAATAAAAATCCCCGTACTACTTTGCTGGAAAATCTGTTTGCCCAACGCATTCTGATTCTGGATGGCGCCATGGGTACCATGATTCAAACCTTCAAACTGCAAGAAGCCGATTTTCGTGGCCAGCGTTTCGCCGATTTTCCGCATGATCTACGAGGAAATAATGATCTGTTGACACTCACGCAACCGGAAATTATTCGTTCGATCCATACGGGTTATCTGGAAGCGGGCGCAGATATCCTTGAAACCAATACCTTCAATTCCAATGCGGCTTCGATGGCTGATTATCATATGCAGGATTTGGTGTATGAGCTGAATTACGCTGCGGCAAAATTAGCACGTGAAGCTGCGCAAAGCTTTGAAGCAAAAACACCGGAGAAACCGCGTTTTGTTGCCGGTGTGATCGGACCTACCACTAAAACAGCATCCATCTCTCCGGATGTCAATGATCCGGGTTTTCGCGGTATTACTTATGATCAATTAGTCGCTGATTATACCGAGTCGATTCGTGGGCTGGTGGATGGCGGGGTGGATATTCTGCTGGTCGAAACCATTTTTGATTCGCTTAATTCAAAAGCGGCGCTTTTTGCCATTGATCAATACTTCGAAGATCATGGCATTCGCTTACCGATCATGATTTCAGTTACCATTACCGATGCCTCCGGACGCACGCTGTCCGGACAGACACCGGAAGCATTCTGGAATTCGGTCAGTCATACCCGACCACTCTCAGTCGGTATTAATTGTGCGTTGGGTGCCGAACTCATGCGTCCTTATATTGAAGAACTGGCGGGTGTGGCGGATGTTTACACCAGTGTCCATCCCAATGCCGGCTTGCCCAATCCGTTATCGGAAACGGGCTATGATGAGTCCCCTGAATATACCGCGAATCAAATCAAAGGATTCGCGCAAGCCGGCTTTGTCAATATTGTTGGCGGTTGCTGCGGCACAACGCCGGCACATATCAAGGCCATCGCGCAAGCGGTCAGTGCTATCGCACCGCGTAAAGTGCCTGAGATTCCTAAGAAGCTGCGTTTGTCCGGTTTGGAGCCCTTGAATATTGGCGACGATTCGCTGTTTGTGAATGTCGGTGAACGCACTAATGTGACAGGTTCCCGGGCATTTGCTCGTTTGATACTGAACGATGATTACGCGGAAGCCCTGAATGTGGCGCGCAGCCAGGTGGAGAACGGTGCGCAGATTATCGATATCAACATGGATGAGGCCATGTTGGATTCACAGAAAGCCATGGTAACTTTCCTGAATCTGGTGGCTGCCGAACCGGATATCTGCAAAGTACCGATTATGCTGGATTCCAGTAAATGGAGCGTGATTGAAGCGGGTCTGAAATGTGTACAAGGCAAATCCGTCATCAATTCCATCAGCATGAAAGAAGGCGAAGAAGAGTTCATTCATCATGCCAAATTGGCGCGTCGTTATGGTGCGGCGGTGATTGTGATGGCATTCGATGAACAAGGTCAGGCGGACACTTTGCAGCGCAAAGTGGACATCTGTACGCGTAGTTATCGTTTATTGGTTGATCAAGTAGGTTTTCCACCCGAAGACATTATTTTTGATCCGAATATCTTCGCGATTGCGACGGGGATTGAAGAACATAATAATTATGGCGTCGATTTTATCGAGGCTACCCGCATCATCAAACAAACGCTGCCATACGCCAAGATAAGCGGTGGGGTATCCAATGTATCGTTTTCCTTCCGTGGTAATGAGCCCATTCGTGAAGCCATTCATACGGATTTTCTGTATCACGCGATTAAAGCCGGCATGACCATGGGCATTGTGAATGCCGGACAATTGGGGGTTTATTCGGATATTCCTGCAGAATTACTGGAAAAGGTAGAAGACGTCATATTGAACCGGCGCCCGGATGCAACCGAGCATCTGGTTGAGTATGCAGAAAATTTCAAAGGCAAGAAAAAAGAACAGGTTGAAGATCTCGCTTGGCGCGATGAGCCGCTGCAACAACGGCTGACCCATGCTTTGGTCAGAGGCATTTCCACGTTTATTGTGGAAGATACCGAAGCGATGCGTGTGGAGATCGACAAGAGAGGCGGTCGTCCGATCCAGGTGATCGAAGGGCCGTTGATGGAAGGCATGGGTGTCGTAGGTGATCTGTTTGGCGCCGGTAAAATGTTTTTGCCGCAAGTGGTCAAATCGGCACGTGTCATGAAACAAGCCGTGGCGCATCTATTGCCTTTCATCGAAGCGGAAAAGAAATTATCGGGCGATAACAAACCCAAGGGAAAAATTGTCATCGCCACCGTCAAGGGCGATGTGCATGATATCGGCAAGAATATCGTCACCGTGGTTTTGCAGTGTAACAACTATGAAGTAATCAATATGGGCGTGATGGTGCCGAGTGCGCAGATTCTGGATATGGCGCGGCGTGAGAAAGCCGACATCATCGGTTTGTCAGGACTGATCACGCCTTCCCTGGAAGAAATGGCGCATGTGGCCAAGGAGATGCAACGTGAGGGATTTACCATTCCACTGCTGATCGGTGGTGCAACCACTTCCAGGGTGCATACCGCCGTCAAGATTGCACCGCATTATGAAGGGGCAACCGTATGGGTGCCCGATGCCAGCCGTGCGGTCGGCGTGTGCAGTAATCTGTTGTCACAGGATTTGCAAACGGGTTATGTGCAGGAGATTAAAGACGAATACGAGAAAGTACGCATTCAACATAAAAACAAAAAGGGGCCGACACAACTCCTGTCCATTGCGGATGCGCGTGCCAACGGGTTTAAGACCGACTGGAAAAATTATCAACCCTATCAGCCGGAATTGATCGGTATCCGCACGTTGAATAATTATCCGCTGGAAAAAATTGTTCCCTATATCGACTGGACGCCTTTCTTTCAGGCATGGGAACTGGCTGGGCGTTATCCGGCCATCTTGCAAGATGAGGTGGTCGGTGAAACCGCCACGACTTTATTTCGCGATGCACAAATCATGCTGAAGAAAATCGTCGAGCAAAAATGGTTGAGTGCCAATGCGGTGATTGGCCTGTTTCCAGCCAATGCCGTGGGTGACGATATAGAGATCTATACCGATCAATCGCGCAGTAAATTAGCCATGATTTACCATTGCTTGCGCCAGCAAACCGTAAAACCAGGCGGAAAGCCCAATCGATGCCTATCCGACTTTATTGCGCCGAAAGAAACCGGCGTCAAAGACACCATCGGCTTATTTGCAGTAGGTGCCGGGTTTGGTATTGATGAGCGCGTCAAAGCCTTTGAAGATGCCAATGACGATTACAGCGCAATTATACTCAAAGCATTGGCGGATCGTCTGGCAGAAGCCTTTGCCGAACATATGCACGCGCGGGTGCGCCGGGAATTCTGGGGTTATGCCAAGGATGAAACTTTAACCAATGAGCAGCTGATTAATGAAGAATATCGCGGCATTCGTCCTGCACCGGGTTATCCGGCTTGTCCTGACCATACCGAGAAAGGCCCGTTGTTCGCAGTTCTGAATGCTTCCGAGAATGCCGGTATCATCATCACGGAATCCTTTGCCATGGTACCGACTGCCGCAGTATCCGGCTTTTATTTTGCACACCCCGAATCCACCTTCTTTGCGGTCGGGAAAATTGGCAAAGACCAGGTGGAAGACTACGCCAGCCGTAAAGGTTGGACATTGGAAGAAGCTGAGCGCTGGTTGGCGCCTGTGCTGGCGTATGAACGATAAATCGCATGTTTGCTTTGTTTTCTCCGGAGAGTCAGGGCATATTTTGCGTTGCTGCTACAGAGTCACGAACACTTCGCATAAATATCAATGCACCTTTATCCGTCAATACCGGAAGGGTTCTGAGCCGACCGGGTGCACGGGTGTAGGAAATTGTTTGATATCGCGGACAATCGCTTGCACATCGGCATAGCTTATTGGCTCCACATACACAGCCGGCTGTGTTGAACGGCTTAAACCCCAATTGCTGTATTTTCGTCCGTCATTGATATAAATGCCATGATAAGGTTGCGTCGTAGTTTCTTGCGCGCGGCTATTCATTGATTTTTCCACAATTGGTAGTTCAGGCAACCTGTTTTCTGGCGCGTTGGGGTAACAATCTGTTGCAAGATGGCTTGTGTCGCAGTGGCTTTATTCGCAAGCGCGGTTACTGTGGCAACTACTCTGATAGTTTTATTTTGCATTGTATTTATTCACTGTTTCAGTGAATAAAATAGTTTCAGAAAGATAAAACAGATGCTTTTTTTAATCTATACGAAGGAAGTATCAATTTGGATGCATTGGGGTGTTTTTATATGCCTTGTTTGGGTATGAAAGCTGCAACGGCGTGGCAACTTCTATAGCAGAGAACTCAGCCTGTATTTAAGGCAATGTGTAAAAGCATTTTTTATTTCTGTACTTAGTGTATCTCTCCACTGTTCTATCCACAGAAATTGTGGGAAAGATCCTTGTATCAATTTATGTCGTCAGATTTGGTTTTCTGCATCCCAATTTCACACATTTACGCATCAAGCAATGGAGTGGCCTGAAAAAAGCAACGGCCTACTTTGCGAAGGAGTCGCGGTGAAGTACGGTCGAATGGAATCCCTGCGACAACACTATCCGGTAGCGTTGATGAGCCGCGCACGCCTACGACAGTGTAGGTGATGCAAAACAAGGCTTAGAAAAATATTTCATGTTCTACAACCAGAATAGACCTCACACCGCACTTGACGACAAAACACCCAATGAGTTCTACTTCGATAACCTGCCTGCAATGCAAAAAACTGTCCAATCAAGTGAGGCCACTTCTGACTATTCAATTTGCCAGTTGATGCTCAAAGATAGTGATTCGCACAAAAATCCCTAACTTTCAGTAAGTTTGCGTAATATTTCTTCTAACTTATCCGATAGTTCAAGACTAAATATTTTTACGACTTCACTTTGTTTTTTTACAAGAGCATCATAAGTATGATTCTCAGCTTTTTCAGTAATTATACTTTTTTCAAAATGTAAATTGCGATTATCAGCCTTTCTGTACACGAACCACTGTACCGATAACATTACATTATTATTAGTATCAGCATCAAAGCGATGTACATCAATCACTACCTGATAATCGATACTTTTGGCATTGCGCCACGGAAAAACAGTCACATAGTAATTATTGAGCAACGTTTGTAAATTATGAGCGAGTACCTGAGTGAAATTTTTTTCTAAAGGCTCCGCCCAGCGATGCATATCGTTGATACTGATTTCCGAATCTGATTGCCGCACAACAATTGCTGATCTATCCAGGTATTTTGGGAAGTTTACAGGGCCAAGGCCAATGTGCTTTTCTCTTCTACTTTGAGTAGCAGAAATGCCGCCACCAATATCTTCAATACTGCTTAAAATATAATACTGGGATGGTTGAGTTGTGCCACAACCGGTAAAAATTAAGCACAAAACGCCAGTTGTAGTTAGATAAAATAGCGATCGAATCTTAGTTATCAGCATAAATTATTTCCCTGATTTTTTTCCCTGAAGCAAAGCTTCTGGTTGTCTTTCTAAGGTATCGGTAAGTTCACGAATTGATTTGGCCGCATTCGTTAATTCATCCATTGCGATGTGTATTTTGTAAACGGTTGGTGATTCCTCATTACTTAATTCCTCAATATTAACCAATACTGTATCAATCTTCGATAAAGTAAATGCTACTTTATCAAGTAGCAGGTGAGTCTTGTTCGATATTGGTACAATCTTAGAATCAATGTCGTTAATAAAATTGGTAGCTGTTAGCATTGCTTGGTTTGTCGCCTTCAATGCTTTTTCTAGATTATCAATGGACTGATTTAATTTTGGATTTGTTGCAACTTCTGAGATCGCCGTTGCAACGGCATTTATGTCATTGGTTATACTTGAGAAATCCAATGCACGAAACTTCCTCTCAAACAATTCCAGGGTCGATGGAATGATAGGCACCTCGATTACATCACCATCGCCGTAATACACATAAGATGAATTTGGGTGGTAATCTAGTTGTATGAATAGTTGGCCTGTCAGCATGCTTTGCGTTTGTAACTGCGCACGCAGACCAAATGTTTCAACTAATTTTTTTACATTATCTTTTTCCGATTCAAATTCCTCACCTATAGTAATTACGTTCTCGGGATAATATTCAGCAACGACGGGAATACGGATCTCACCTTTAGTATAATCATTGATCAGGGAAATATTTTTTACTTTACCCACTTGAACACCTCTTAAACTGACCGGTGCTCCGACATTTAATCCGTTGACAGAACCTTCAAAGTACATCACAAAATCGCGTTTTTTTTTATAAAGTTGATCGCCACCTAACAGTATTACAGCGATAGTGGCCAGAATACAACCACCCAAGACAAACGCCCCAATAATCGCAGGATTTGCTCGCTTGCCCATTATTCACCCCGGTTTAAGAAATTTTTCACTTTCGGATTGGATGTATCATTACGTAGCATATTTGGATCACCAGTTGTCAACATTGTTTTAGTGTCCGCATCCAAAAAGACAGAGTTGTTGCCTATAGCAAAAATACTAGCCAGTTCATGGGTTACAATTACAACTGTCATGCGCAAACTGTTGCTAAGCTCCAGAATCAAGTTGTCCAGCCGTCGCGAACTGATCGGATCGAGTCCGGCTGATGGTTCATCGAAAAAAACAATCTCTGGATCCAAAGCGATTGCACGCGCCAGACTAGCGCGTTTTCGCATACCTCCACTGATTTGCGATGGATAAAATTCCTCAAATCCCGACAAACCGACCAATGCCAGTTTCAGTGAGACTACTTCGGCAATCTGCTTGTCTGACAATTTAGTATACTCGCCTAACGGCAGTGCGATATTCTCAGCCAGTGTCAACGAACTCCAAAGCGCCCCGGCCTGAAACATAACTCCAAAACGCTGCTTTAATGCTTCTTGTTCGTGCGGCTGTGCTTTCCAATAATTCATTCCATCAATAATGATGTCACCTGAAGCAGGTGGCTTGAGTCCAATCAGGTGTTTCATCAAAGTACTTTTTCCACAACCACTGCCGCCCATGATAATAAACACATCTCCCCGGCTAATAGTAAAATTCAGATCGCGCTGAATAATAAAATCACCATACGCCATGGTGAGGTTATGTATTTCAATATACACCCCGGTGTGTTGTTGGCCGTTTTCACGACGAGTCTGGTCCGTCTGAAATAATACTTCCATATTAGATTCCCAGATTATGGAATATAATCGTAAGTAAAGATGCAAATATCACAATCAACAATATGCCGGTAACCACTGCAGATGTAGTAGTTTCTCCAACGGCCTGAGCGCTCCGCCCGCACTGCATACCACGTAGACAACCGGCGTAGGCTACCAAAATACCATACACCGTTCCCTTAAAAAGGCCGACAAAAAAATGATTTAAATTAAGAGCGCGTACTGTCTGGTGATAATATTCAAAGAAACCAATATCAAATACTGTTAAAGCAACTACAGCTCCAGCCAAAATGCCGATAATACCGGAGTACATCGTCAATAACGGCATCATAAGAATCAGCGCCAACAATCGCGGCAACACTAGAAAATCTATTGGTGATATACCAAGCGTTTTTAATGCGTCGATTTCTTCATTAACTTGCATTGTACCCAATTGAGCAGCAAATGCAGCACCTGTACGGCCAGCCACAATAATTCCCGTCATTAGTGCACTAATTTCACGCACCATACCAATACCAACCAAATCGGCTACAAAAATCTGCGCTCCGAATTGACTGAGTTGCAACGCACCTATATAGGCCAGAATCAGTCCGACCAAGAAACTAATAAGTGATACAATTCCCAGCGCCTGAGGCCCAGCTTCCTGGGTAATTAAGAAAAAATCTGATCTGCGAAATTGGGCTTTTCCAAACACCAGACGCTTTAACGATAAAACAGTTTCTCCGAGAAAAAAAACCATTTCAACCGCACTGCGCTGCCAGTCAATGACAGTCTGCCCAAATTGGGTAATGAAGCTGGTTGTTTTTTGTTGCTGATTATCTGTTTGTGTAGCAGCTTCGGTTGTAGCCAAATTCAATAAATTTTGTACACCATTAGGCAATCCAGAATAATCGATATCAAGAGCTCTCTCTTTGGCATACCTGGTCAACTGAGAAAGAAGAATGAGCAAACTACTATCCCAGTCGCCCAGTTTCTGACTACTAAAAATTATCCTGTTGACTGGATAAGTATGAAACGAAGACTCAACGTCATGAAATGTCGGATGATCCTGCCGCAGGTTCCAATTGCCACTTAGTATCAGATTCAGTTCATTAGCGTTATTTTGGTTGACGTCGATTTTAACCGTCGGTTCTACTGATGCACTTTCTTGCATAAAAAACAATCGTAACTTATGTTAATGGATACATTGGATTAGTAATGGCCAAGTGTCTGCAGGATTATTTTTCTGAAATCAGGCGTAAGAATTTTGAACACCTGAACACCAATGAGGTGGAAAACTAGAATCGTACTCCAAATTGAGGTTCCAACTCTAACTGATGTGTAGAAAATCTATCATGCAGCATGTCTGAAGGTTGATGCCTTTCTCTCTTTTCTTGCATACCATAATGTAATTCAATTTTTTTCCATCGAAATTTATTTTCTGATGTTTCTTTTGAACTTCGCCAATTTCGCGTTTCATCGTTTGTTTCTTCTTGTCCATGTTTGTCACGCACAATTTTTTTCTTGGTCATTCCTTGTGTATAAAATTCATCTGGAAAATTTAGTTTTAGTCGTGATTCGCCCATCACCATTGAGACCAGTGAAAAAAAAAGTATCAGCACTAACCAGTATTCATAAGTCGGCGTGGTAAGTTTGCTGTCACACACATTAGTCATCATTTATGCTTCCAGTCGAGCGTTTCGAACCAGTATTTATGTCTAGCCAGAATCCAGCTATCAGCGTCTCTAGCAGTAATCCAAGCATTCAAATAATTCAAAAACTCCTGCTCATTTTTGTTGATAGCCATTCCCGCTTTGTAACCAACCAAGGGTTCATTAAGCGGGGTATCTACTTTATCAGGATATTCTAGTGCCAAATAGCGTGGTATCGGTGTTGAATCGATCCACACATGGAGTTCACCATCAAGTATGGATTTTTTGACTTCTTCGTGTGTATTGAATGACTTGATAGTTGCTTGACCAAAAAGTTTTTTTACAAGTTGCTCGGGAACGGTATTTGATACGACACCAATTGTCACTTTGGGATCATTCAATTCATCAAGAGAGTCAATGTGTCTCGTTTTCAGCAACGACGCAGCCAGATCAATACCTGCGCTGGCATACGGATTGGAGAAATTGACTTGCAAGGCACGCTCCGGTGTAATTGCCATTCCACTGATTATAATATCAATTTTCTTTGATTGCAGCGAACTGATAAGTTTTGACCATTCGATTACGTTGAATTGTGGTTTTACACCTAGATCACTGGCGAGTTGTTTGGCCATTTGTATTTCAAAACCATTCAGACTGCCTTTTTCATCCTTAAATGCCCATGGTTCGTACAAAGTAACGCCAATTCGCAATACTCCGGATTTCAAAATATCATTTAGCGCATCCGCATATACGGGCTTTGATAAAAAGATAAGTATTAACAAACACGATATTAATTTTATCCCGTGCATCGTCAAGTAAGGCATGGCACATGAACCTTCGGCTTTATCGTTTTTTTTGGTAGTAATAAACATAACTATAGCTTTAATAAAAATTTATGAAGAACATTTCTGTGACGGCATTCTTTTTGTAATATAGGCAGCCACTAATCCTGCCACCAAAATAGCAATATAGAATTGTCCAAACACCGCTTCAATTATTGATAGTGCACGCGCTGTTGCACTAAGGGGCACAATATCGCCATAACCGAGCGTAGCTAGCGTAACAAAACTGAAATATATGAAATCCTGCAATTGCTCAAAAGCACTCTCACTAGTTGAAATGTTAAATGAACCGGGGATCAAAACATTTACCATTATATAAAATAGCTCCCAAATAACCCCTGGTAATAGGTAGATACAAATGCCGCCAACAAGGCTGTTAAAATCGATGGCGTTTGCTAGAACAATTTGCCGGATAGCCAAACTGATTGATAGTAACAAAAAAATAATATAGCAACTTAACGATAGTAGAACGAAAAAAAATACTTCTGTAAAAATGGCAAGCAGGTTTCCCGTAATACCGATAATTGTCAAAACAACACCAAACAAAAATATATGAGGCGCCTTATACAAACTCCAGATTCCAATTAAAAGAAAGATTGAAAAAGTAAACTCAGAGATATGCTGATAATTTTTTCCTGTCAAATCCTTCAGTAATAGAATCGCGAGTAGTAAAAATAACAACCCTGCTAACAAGAATAAAAGTTGTGTTGTTTTAAGGTAGCCATTAAGTTAATTCGATCTAACTGTTTTGTTGCTTACCAGATTAACCTCACAAATTAATGATGTGGCTTTACGTTGTAAAAACTGCTATATAAGACGGGCACCAAGATCATCGTTAGTACCGTTGCAAAAACCAAACCGGCGATAATCGTCACGGCCATCGCTGCAAAAAAAGCGTCAAATAATAACGGGATCATACCTAAGGCTGTCGTTAGTGCCGCCATAGCCACAGGCCTTAAACGGCTAGCACCTGAATCGACAATGGCTGTTATCAATTCCTTGTTCTTTTTTTGCAAATTGATTTCATCAATTAAGACAATAGCATTTTTGATGAGCATACCTGCCAGGCTTAAGATTCCCAGCAACGACATAAAACCAAACGGTTGGTTCGTCATAAGCAAACCAATTGTAACACCGATCAGAGCAAGCGGAACTATAGAAGTGGCCTCACTTGATTGGACAGTTTTTTGCATTTCTTAAGTGGAAATCTTGCGTAAATGCCTACCCTGTTTTTTGCATTGCAGGCAGGTTATCGAAGTAGAACTCATTGGGTGTTTTGTCGTCAAGTGCGGTGTGAGGTCTATTCTGGTTGTAGAACATGAAATAT
>WBZX01000171.1_pt3 | contig 24064 bp, 50 predicted proteins | sample 5204211 | NCBI WGS metagenome assembly WBZX01 (sample SAMN12344362, study PRJNA552823) | activated sludge metagenome | biome: Activated sludge suspended growth; feature: Nitrification reactor; material: Wastewater; isolation source: activated sludge from nitrification reactor of wastewater... | reverse complement strand
GTTTCCCCTCTTTCGACCTGTAGGCGGGACCCCCGCCCCCGGTCATTACAGCAAGCCGATCTGTCCATGATGAGCCTTCAGTGAGTTGCATTGCCTGCAGGCGCAGCGCACGTTCCATCTAGCGTGCGCACCACCGTTGGCGAGCGCGATGACGTGATCGATTGTCGGCGCATGCGCTGCGTTTGTGCCAACCGATCGCCTTGGGGCGCGACAGCCACATAGATGGCATCTCCAGCGATCGCGCTCGAAGATCTCGAGGTCGGTAAAGTTCTCGACCTTCGCCTTCCTCAACAACGCGCGAGAGCGCTGTTTCTCAGTCCTCTTCTTGATGCGCTTCCACTCCGCTGAGCATCGATCGCTGCACGTCTTCGATCCGTCGATCCACCGCTTAGAGACATCCGCACCACAACACTTGCACGGGTACATGGGGCGACTGGCCATTCTGACCAGACGATCGATTGCTACCAACACAGACACGAGATCTCGCTGGAACTGTACAGACTGACGTCGCGCGGCATGCCTGCGCGCAGTCAGTTCTGAACGTTCGGCTCTCGAAAGGCTAACGATTCCCCTCGAGGCCTTGAACGCACGGAGTTTGCATGCCTTGGTGCAGTACATGGAAGTGCTGTGCTTCGGCCAGTAGGACGCCGAGCACTGGCAGCAATTCCGCGGTCCCATGGCGTCGCTCATCCGGCGTGTAGCGCATCGGCCGGTCGCTCGATCGGAAAGCCGTCCAGCCCGATCGCCCGAGCAGAGCGCTGACCCTTGTCACGTGCGCTCTTCACCTCGTGGCAATCGTCGCACAGACCCTGTCGGTTGCCGGGCTGGTCGAAGTCCGTGCCACCGTTGGTGAGGGCCACGATGTGGTCGAGCTGCGTGGCCAGGCGCACCTTGCCGTTGCGCTCGCACTCCGCGCAGAGCGGATGCACGGAGAACCACCGCGCGCGGTACTCCTGCAGGCGGCGACCACGGATGCGCTTGTGCCTGGAGAACATCACAGCGGCTCGGACGGATCCCGCTCGCGCGATGAGAACAGGTCGCCATCCAGTGTGCGACCAGGGGCAGGCTCGTCCTCGTCGGCCAAGGCACGCAGCAGCGTGGAGAGCTGAGCCTGCACGGTAGCCAGCGTGGTCTCGATGCGCTGCAGTTGACGGTGCTGCCCGAGAGCGGAGAGCTGCATGCCTGAGTCCAAGACCAGCACGGGGCGTTGACCCAGCGCCTCGAGCAAGTAGAAGCGCAAACGTGCAGCCACCTCGTCAGACACGGGGACGGGACAGGTGAGCACCAGCACGTCGTCGTCCAACAGGTGCAGGGCTTCCACCTGGGACACGAGAGCATCAAGGTCGTCAGACATAGGTGGCCTCATTCGGCGATATGCCCAGAGCATTGCTGCCTGAGCGCACAGGGCTTGGTCTGGCCCTGCGGAGGCCCGCCGTCAGCATCGCGCCAGCGTGCCGACCGATGCGAGCCGGGAGTATGCCCACGGCGCTGCTCTCGCCACCGTGGCCGCGCGCTGGCTCGCGGATCTCGCCAGCGCATGGTACTGCGGATCACGTGCGCTTCGCAGGCTTGCAGGACTGCAGCGCGGTCTCTTCGCAGGTCGGCGTCGAGGGCTTGCTCGAGGCGGCCTTCTTCGGCGCGCTGGCCTTCTTCGCCGGGACCTTCGCAGCTTCCTGTTTTTTCACCGGCTGCGAGGCATCAGTAGCGCCCGAGGCCGGCACCGCAGAAGTCGTCGGTGCCGATGCGACAGCCGCAGGGGAGACGGGCAGAACTGGGGCCTGCACCACCTGCACCACCTGCGCCGGCTTGATCGCTGCTAGCACCTTGTCCAGGCACTCCATCTCCGAGCGCGTGCTCGAGCGGGCGTAGCTGAACAGATTCCACAGGATGCCGATCGACATCGAGTCGCCCTGCGGACACAGGCCAGGCGGGAGCGGCGCGGCCTGCACCGGCGCCGGGAGCACGTACATGTTCTGCCGACTCCAGTCCTCGAAGCTGGCCGAGCCGCCAGCGCCCGCGGCACCACCGGTGGCCGTCAAAGTGCCAGAAAGACTCGCGCTGGAGTCGGCCCGCGCGCTCGAGGTCGAGCCGGCGCTGGAGGTCGATGTGCTCGAGCTCGATGGCGAGACATTCAAGGTCGAGGGCGGACCGGGATGGGTGACCGGTGGGGTGCAGGTTGGCCAATTGGTGCCTCCGTTCTTGCACGTGGTGGCGAAAGCGCCGGAGCTGGCCAGAGCCAGGAGCGCGGCGGAGAGGATGCGGATAGTTCTCACGGTTGGGGCCTTTCTGGGTTGGGAAAGCGGGTTGAATCGTTGCATCTATGTCCGGACTTCGCAAACGCGCCAGAGCACGCCACCCAGCGGGAAAGTGTCGCCGGCGCGCACCTTGAACGCCCGGAAGCACCGGCCCTCGAGCGTGAGCAGCGTCACCGCCCAATTGCCCGGGCCTTTGGGTTTCAGCACCAGGGTCACGCGGCACCATCAGGCGGTCGCACGGGACGCCTCCACCTGCCGGATGCTGCGCACCCAATGGCGAGCCAGCGCCAGGCCATCGGTCCAGTGTTCGGTACCGAACAGCCGCTCGAGCGTGCGCTGCGTTTCAGCGTCGACAGGATCGGCGAGCAGCGCATCGCGGTCGCCCACCACCGCGATCGCGCGGCCCTGGCAGGAGTTGCAGAAGCCGGTGTAGTGGTCGTGCGTCGGCTCGGCGTGCGCGTCGGTGCAGTTTTGGCAGGTCAAGGTTTCCCCTTGGCAGAGTTGTCACCAGCGACGCACAGCGCGCACTTCCACATGCCCGTGCGCTTGTCGGTCTTGCCTCCGAGCAGCGGCGCAGGGCCGCGGTGGAAGTCGCACATTTTCTTCATGTTCAGCCCGGTGCCCGCGATCTTGAGCGGGTTCTCTGGCGGAGGGAGCGGCGCAGTGCTCATGCGGACACCTCGACATCAGCGAACAGCGGAGCGTCGCCTGCGAGCCGACGATGCGCAATCTCAGCGTACTTCGGATTCAGCTCGATGAGCAGCGCATTTCGACCCAAGCGATCGGCTACGAGGCCAGTGGTGCCTGCGCCGCCAAACGGGTCCAGCACGGTGCCGCCATCGGGGCAGCCCGCCTTGATGCACGTCTCGGCCAGATCTGGCGCCATCGTGGCGAAGTGAGCCTCGGCAAACGGCTTGGTCGTGATGGTCCAGACGCTGCGCTTGTTGCGGGTGTCGCCGGTAGGTTTTCCAGTGCGGGCGCGACTTCCGCCATCCATACACATCGGGTCCACGGCTTTGCGCGTGTCTGGTCTTTCGGCTCTGTTGTCGCCGGGATATGCAGACGGCTCTGCAATCGCCTCCGCGTCGAAGTGATACCGCTCCGACTTCGACAGCAGGAACACGTACTCGTGAGCCTTGGTGCAGCGGTCGGTGACCGACTCAGGCATCGGGTTCGGCTTGTGCCAGATGATGTCTTGGCGAAGCCACCAGCCATCCGCCTGCAGCGCGAAGGCGACACGCCAGGGGATGCCGATCAGGTCTTTCGGCTTGAGTCCTTCCGGGCGACGGTAGGCACGCGCGACCGGCGTACGCTTATGTTCGCCTCCGGTCATTGCTGACGACTGTGCGCCGCCGGATGCCGGACTGCTCGCATAGCTGTCGCCCAAGTTGAGCCACAGCGTGCCGTCATCGCGCAGCACGCGCCGCACTTCGCGGAACACAGCCACCAGCTCGGCAACGAACTCGGCGGGCGTCTGCTCCAGGCCGATCTGCCCATCAACACCATAGTCGCGCAGACCGAAGTAGGGCGGGCTGGTGACGCAACAGTGAACGGACTGCTCCGGCAGCGTCTTGAGCATGTCGCGGCAGTCGCCGGTGAGGATTCGAACGCTCATGCCTGCGACGTCCGGAGCATCCAGTGCGCGATCAGCAGCGCCTCGGCACGGTTGTGGTGTTCGGCCAGGCGCAGCGGTGCGTCGGGGTAGAGGGTGAGCGCCTTCTGCATCGATTCCTTCTTGCTCGCGCCCAGACCGTAGAAGCCCTTCCACACCTGTGGCTCCACGGAGTCGAAGCTGAGCCGGAGCACCTCGAGCACCGCCTCGATGGCCCCGAGCGTGCGCATGAGCGAGCCCTGCGTCTGGACCGCGTTGTTCTTGCCGCCCATCGTCCGCACCGCCTCGATGGCAACCACGCGAGGCTCGCCGATCGGGCAGTACTCGCGCAGTGCACGCGCCAGGGCACCACCGTCGATGCGGCGCCGAATCAGGCCGGAGCCGGAGAGCGCCACGGTGGGCATGTCGATGATCGCGCAGGTGCCGCGCGAGTCGACGAAGGCTGCAGCGCCGGTCAGGCCGGGATCAATGCCGACGGCGATCATGCCAACCACCACAGGGCGAGGGACATAGCCGCGAACCAGGCAAAGTCGAACCGCCACTCCCGGATGAACGCCGCGACCGCGCGCACCAGAGGTTGTCCTTTCACGCCCTGCCTCATGGGCACACCTGCGACACGATGCGCGCCAGTCCCACCAGGACCTTCATGGCGTAGAAGCCAGCGACCACCGCCAAGCCGCAAGCGATGACGGTCAGCACCGTACCGGCAGTGCGGCGCAGACGCCAGCCGCGATCGAGGAACAGGGGCCGCATCATCGCCATGTGCCCCAGAGCCCAACGCCGGCGAGCGCGCAGAGCACGGACAGCACCAGCACCACCAGCACCACGCGCACGCCCAAACGCGGCGGCGCGCCAGGCGTTGCTTCCTCCTCGCGATCGGCGTCGACCGCACTCTGCAGCGCAGCGGCCTCGAACTGCGAGTCTTCAGAGACGAACAGGGTCATGGTCGGTTTCCTCCTGGGGATTGAGCCACGGTGCCGGGATCCGCATCGGGCAGTTGCCGTCCGGCCAGGACAGCGTCGAAGCGTCGAGCACCACGTGCCGCGAGCGCAGGTAGGGGTCGGCTGGCAGCGAGTCGTTGCGGCGCGCGCAGCTCGCGCACGCTCGAGCCGGCACGCTCGGGATGCATGGGTCCACGCCCTCGCGGGGCTGTCCAGCGTGAAAAGTCATCGCCCGAAGTCCCGCACCATGCCGGGCGGCAGGCAGTCCGGATCGATCGGCCGGAACTCGCCGTACTGCACCACGGTCGCCGGCCGGGCCTCGCGCGCGGCCTTCACGAACGCCAGCTGACCGGCCGTGAGCCGTTCGCCGTCGCGCTGGCGCTGCTCCAGCTCCTCGAGGCACGCGGTGGCCTTGCGCGCCTTCCACGCGCCAGCCACGCGCTGCAGCTCGCTCGCCAGGCGCCCAAGGTCGGCCTTCGGTGGCGGCAGCAGGTCCTGCTGCTTCGGTGCTCGAGCAGGAGCACGCAGGCACAGCGCCCGGAACTCCGGCAGCGACGGAGGATGCGGAGGCAGGTTCTCGAGCCCGTAGGTGATCGCCTCCGGGAAGTTGCGGAAGTTGCGCAGCTCGCGCTGCCACGTGTCCCGAAGGGACTTCACGTGCGCCACCTCGTCGCCGCTCTCGGGGCACTGCCAGAGCCGGTCGAACGCGGCGCCGTAGTTCCCGCGCATGGTCGACCAGATGCGGTGCACCCAGGTGCCGGGCAGGAACGGATCCAGGTCGCCCGGGCCGGCACCGCCGGCGTCGAGCACATCACGCGATGCGTCGGGTCGTGACATCGATCACCTCCTGAACCGGCTCGGCCGGCGTTCGAGAGCCCGGAGCCTCGGGCGGGTTGACCATGAGCGCGGCGGTGCGGAGCTGGCGGCCCACGCGATCGGACGCCGGCGTGCCGCCGAAGCGCTGCCGGTCCTGCGGGGTGATCCAGTCCGCGTGCAGGCCCTGCGAGCCGCGGAAGCACCAGACGCGCAGGAACTGCTCGAGCGAGAGCTTCGCCAGCCCGGCCTCCTTGCGGGCCTGCTGCAGGACGACGTCGCTGACCGGCGCGCGCTTCTTGCGCCGGAGCTCGAGCCAGGCATCCCAGACGTCACGCGTGACATCCTCGGGACAAGGTAGGCCAGGGGCAGGGGCGGCGCGCTTTCGGGCCGGCGTTGACGCGGCAGGGGCCTCCGTGGAGCCATCCGGAGGGGGGGCAGCAGGCGGCGAAGCCGACTCGCGCGTCTCTCCTACGTTAGTAGGAGAGATAGATAGTATTCCCTTCTCTTCTCTTCTCTTGGATGCTGTTTCACGCGGGACAGCAGCGTGACGCGAGGGTGACTGTCCTTGTGACAGGGTGCCCGTGTCCTGCGGGACAGGAAGCGGACCGCCGACAGGCATGCCAGCGCTGATCCATTGGTCGAAATCGAGAGTGGTCACTGACGTACCGTGCCGCTGGTTGTGCTTTCGCACGCGCGCGCACTCAGAAACCCACCGTTGGCGGAGCTTCGAGGACCACGCGTCGAGCGCAATCTCACAAGTGACCGCATGGTAAAGACGGCCATCCGAGCACTCCACGAACCCGCGCAGAATTGAGTCACGCACCTGTCCCCAGGACAAATCGATTTTTCCGCGTGACACGTAACCGGCCTTGTCGGCGAGCCACTTCTCGTTGTTCGGGACTGAGCCGGCCGGGACCTCGTGCCAGGCCGCGCACCAGAGCATCAGCGCCGCCCAACAGATCTCCGGGGGCTGGTCGACCACCAGCTCGGAGCCGCGCAAGCGCGCGACGTCCAGGCCCATGCGGGGGAAGTCGCGCAGGTCGACCTCCGGGGGCACCAGCGGCGCCGGTCTTGGGTCGGTCATGCCGCGGCCTCCAGCTCCATCATCACGACGCGCTCGCGCCAGACAGCGAAGCCCTCGTCGCCGAAGCAATCGCGCACCGCCTGCCCGACCTTCACGCGCTGCAGCTTCTGGCGCACCAGGTGCAGCTCGCCGTTGATCGCGGAGAGGATGTAGCCCAGGTCCACCTTGTCGGCGTCTTCAGCCGCACAGAGCCGCGCGAGCACCTCCTGCCGGCGCGTTTCGAGCATCTCCTCCGCCTCCACGAAGGGCATGGTCCTGACCAGCTCGAGGAACTCGGTCGGGAACGCGTACTGCTTGCTCATGCCGAACCCCTGGTCGTCCAGAGCAGCTGCTGGATCATCTCCTGGTTGCCGGTCTCGATGTTCGAGTCGACCAGCGCCAGGAGATCCTCGGCGGAGTGCTTCGTCTGGTCCTGCATGGCGATGCACTGGCCCACCGCGTGCGCGAGCACGGCCAGGATCTCGACCGCGTCCATGCTCGCGGCGTGCTGCTGGATCGCCTGCATCACTGCGGTGCGGGCCGCCAGCACGTGAGCCGACGGCGGCGTGGATTTCAGGCGGCCGCTCATGGCGCGTCGGCCAGGAGGTCGTCGAGGTCGACGCGGTTTAGGTAGTCGACCAGCTGCTGCACCTCGAGGCGAGAGAAGACGTATGGCACCACGCCGCGCCAGCAATGCAGCCGACCGTCGGAAGACAGCGCGACGGCGAACTGATCCGGGCCAGGAGCGAAGTCCAGCGCGACGCTGACCTCCGCCGGCAGTTCGGTCGACGCCGGAAGCGCCGGCTTTTCCACCTGCAGGCTGACGCTGCTCACCGGCACGTGCACCTCGCGGACTTCCTGCTCCGCGGCCACCACGCCAGGCGCAGCGCCGCCAGCGCGCTCGAGCGGCACGCCGTGCGCAGCACGAAGCCAGTCACCCAGCGGCGGCAGGTCGACGTCCTCCGATTGGCCAGGAGCCACGCGGCGGATGTTCACCACCTGCGCCAGCGCGGCCGGCGGCGCCGTGGCGTGCTCGGAGAGGATCGGCGCCTCCGTGAGCGGCGGATGCGGATCGACCACCGGCTCAATCACGCCGCTCGGCGACACCGCGGTTCCGGAGCCTTGAACGTAGCCATCGTCAGGATCCGGCTCGTCAGTAGCACGCGCAGCGGAGATCGCGAGCTCGCCCGTGGTGCGCCGCACCAGCTCGTAGAACACCGGCCCGCGACCGGTGGCGCTGACCTCGTGCGACCGGTTGAGGTAGCCGGCCAAGTGCGCGTCCTCGCACGCGTCGCGCACTTGCGAGGGGGTGAGCCCGCGCAGCTCGCCAGCGATCATGCCCACGGTGGCGCGCGGCCTGCGCGGCAGGATCGCCTCCAGGTGGGCGAGCACCCGGTACGCCACGGTGCCGGGCTTGGGGGGGAACGTGTTCATGCTGCCTCGCTGCTCGAGCTGGCCGCCGGCGCCGGAGCTTCGGCCTTCTTCACCGGCCGCCGGCGGCGTGCCGGCTTCGGCGCGGACGCTGCAGCGACAGCCGCCTCCGCCGCCTGCGCGGCCAGCGCGTCGACGAAGGGCTGGAACTTGTGCACCGTGTCGATCCCGGCGTTCTTCGAGAGCCCGCCGCGGATCTTCCAGATCGTGCCGAGCGGCACGCTGGAGAGCTGCGCGAGCTTCTCGAGCTGGGGATTGCGGAGCTTCAGGAGCGCATCGCGCACCTGGGCGGTGGTGGGGACGGGTGGGATCAGCATGGCGGCGAGGTTAGCAGAAACGGAGGGATGCGTGCAAGTCGCACCACTTCACCAGGGCAGCTGTGCAATTGCACGCCGGTTTAGTCCGTTTTCCACAGGCACCTACGCCCGGAGAACTGCCTACTTGTGCACAGAGCCCGCGCGCTTCTTCCACAAATACCCGTTGACTTCGCGTTTGCATACGGGCAAAGTGCAGTCATCCCGCAGCAGCGGGGCAACCCAGGAGAACGAAGATGGCCACCACGAACCGCAAGAGCCCGAGCGAACAGCGCCGGGACGAGATGCTGACGGTCCTCGCGATCAAGCACCTCAACCTCCAGACCCTCGAAACGCGCAAGAGCGACTCGCTGGACTTCAGCGACCAGGCGGTCTGGAGCATCAAGGCCGCCCTCGAGGCCGCCTACGAAGCCGGCGCGCAAGCTGGCATCGCCGCGGTCGCCGGCCGCCGCTGACCACACCCGCGAGCCCGGCGAGCCCGGGCTTGGGAGTGTGGCCGCCGGCCACCGCACCAGGAGCACCTCGATGAACCACCCCCAGACCTTCGCGCAGCGCCACCCCTTCTACATGACGGCGGAGACGACGAAGCGCACCATCGAACTCGGCCGCGCGCTGCGCGCCCAGATCCAGCGCCGCCGCAACAGCGTGACCATCACGGTCGACGCCTCCGCGGTCGACGCCGCCCTGCGCGGCCTGCTGCACCGCGCGAAGGGGAGCGCAGCATGAGCACGATCGCCTACCCCTTCACACCCGAGCAGCTGCACCACGCGCACGGCGGCAAGGTCACGACGGTCCACGGGATCGAGCACCTCAAGGGCAAGCCGCGCGACGGCCACTCCACGGACTTCTGGTTCTTCCGAGCAGACGTCGAGTGGGACGATGGCACGGTCTCCAGGAACACCGAAGTCCCGCCGCACATGCTGGCCGCGGAGGACGCGCCGAACCACCCGCACCTCAAGCTGCTGCTCGAGGCCATGAACGCCTACCTCGCCGCGAACGGCGAGTGGCGGCGCGACGCCAAGCTGCAGGGCTGGATGGCCCACCGCGGGCCGGGCACGATGAACAAGCCTCGGAGGTCAGCATGAGCGCCGTCCGCAAGCTGAACGAGCCCTGGCGGCCGGTGCGCTGCGCCTCGAGCTGGCGCATCTACGACCAGGACGGGACCGCGGTGGCGAAGCTGGCCGCCAGCGATGGGCCCTCGAGCGACCGGCTGGCCTACGCCGCCAGGCTGGTGGCGAAGGCCCCGGAGCTCGAGCTGCTACTGGCCGAGCTGGTCGCGGTGGCGGACGCTACCGCAGAGCACTGCGAGGGTGGCCGCCGCCTCGGCGCCCAGGCCGGGCCGGTGGCGCGTGACCTTCACCGCCGCGGCCTCCGGCTGCTGCACGCGATCGCCACGCCGGAGACGCCGCGATGAGCGCCCTGCAGCTCCACCTCGCCCGCGAGGCCGCCCTCCACGCCGCCTGGGAAGCATTCCTGGCGGACGTCCCGATGACCTGGGTGCGAGCATGAGCTACACCTCCAGGCTTCAGCAGCTGCTCGCCGCGGCGAAGCGCGCGCACGGACTGCTGCATGCCGAGCGCGACTCGCTGGTGGAGTCGCACACCCCGATGAGCCTGCAGCCGAAACCGGAGAACGTGCCCGAGCCCGAGGTCCGCGCCCAGATCCGCCGGATGGACCGCGCGCTCGCGCAGCTCCGCAAGGCGATCGGCCACTACGAGATGCCGCCCGCGGTGATCACCTGCAAACGGTGCCGCACCACGGACGGCCGCCACTACTGCAATTGCCCACAAGCCACGCCCGAGAACCGAATCACAGGACCCGCCGAATGAACAAGACCACCACCGCCCGCGGCCTGATGAGCGCCGCCAACTTCCTGCCGCTCCAGCGCCGCTCGAGCATCATCCCGACCCGCCGCCGGTGGTACAGCCGGCTGTGGCGCGACCTCTACGCGCGATACCTGCGCTGGTGCGAGCGCTGCACGGTCGAGGAACGCGAGAGCTACGAGGACGCCGGGATCAACATGGGCCCGGAGTACATCCGCAACAGCTACCGCCAGGAGGAACTCCTGCGCGTGCGCATCGCCGACCTGGAGAACAGCTGATGAAGATGAACGCGCCCACCACGCGCGACCGGCAGAGCTTCCTGGGAAGCACGGACGCGCCAGCGGTCCTCGGCGTCTCCGCCTGGACAACGCCGGTCGAGCTGTGGCACCTGAAGACAGGCCGCGTGAAGCCCGAGCCGAACCTCGAGCGTGAGCGCCGCTTCGCCCGCGGCAAGAAACTCGAGCCGTTCATCTGCGACATGGTCGTCGACAAGCTGCGCGACCTCGGCCACGAGGTCGAGGTCCTGGCGCGCAACGAGCGCTACACGGACCCAGAGCACGCCTTCCTGAGCTGCGAGATTGACCAGGAGCTGCTGATCGACGGCGAGCACGTGAACGTCGACGCGAAGTCGGTCGGCGGCCAGGCGCGCACGAAGTGGGGCGTCGAGGGCACCGAAGACATCCCGATCGACTACATGGCGCAGTTCATGGATGGCCTGATGATCACCGGCCGCCAGCGCTGCCTCGCCGCCGCGCTGCGCAGCTTCGATGACGTCGAGATCTTCTGGTGCACGCGCGACGAGCCGACCATCACGGGCATGCGCGAGAAGATGGTCAGCTTCTGGCGCGACCACGTCGAACGCGACATCCCACCGGACCCGATCAAGTTCGCCGACGTCCGCGCGCTGTTCCCCGAGCCTAAACCGGTGCGCGTCGAGGCCACCCAGGAGATCCAGGAGTTTGTCCAGGAGCTCGCCCAGATCGCCGACCGGAAGAAAGCGCTCGAGAACCGCGAGGACTGGCTGAAGTTTCAGCTGGCCAAGTTCATGGGCGAAGCGGAGACGCTCAGCGCCGGGCCGCGCGACCTGCTGACCTGGGGCATCGAGGAACGAGGGCAGTTCGACCTGGAGGGCTTCAGGCGCAAGCACGCCGATTGGGCCGCCCTGTTCATGAAGACCAACCGCGTGCGGATCCTTCGCAAGGCGAAGTCCCGCGCCGCACGCTCACGCTGAAGGACCAGCATGCAAGTCGAACTGATCACCCGCGACGTCTACCTCCGGCACACCGCCGGAGACGGCTCCAGCGTCGTGCGAGAGCACCGCGTCTGGGACGCCGAACGATTCATCGCAGCGCAGCAAGCCGAGGCCGCCAGGCTGGCCAGCGCCGCGCGAGACAAGGATGAGCCCGCCGGATTCGCCGTCGAGCAGATCACCCAAGAGCAGTACCGCAACGAGAGGACCCAACGATGAGCAAAGACCAGCTGCGCGCCGCCGCCACCGGCCAGGCGCCGCAACCCCCGAAGACCATCTTCTCCTACCTGGACGACCCGCGCGTCAAGGCAGGGATCGCGGCGGTCGCCGGGAAATACCTGACGCCCGAGCGCATGCTCCGGCTGTGCGTGATGGCGGTGAAGAAGACCCCGAAGCTGGCGCAGTGCGACCCCCAGACGGTGCTCGGCGCGATGATGACCAGCGCCGCCCTCGGCCTCGAGCCGAACACCGTGCAGCAGCAGGCGTTTCTGATCCCCTACAACACCCGCCGCAAGGTGGGCAACGAGTGGGTCGACCACCTCGAGTGCCAGTTTCAGATCGGCTACCGGGGCTTCCTGACGCTGATGCACCGGTCGCCGCTGATCGGCTCGTGCCAGGCTGAGGCCATCCACGAAGCTGACCGGTTCGAGCATGAGCTTGGGTCGAAGACCTTCCTGACCTACAGCAAGAAGCTGGCGGAGCGCGGGCCGCTCATCGGCGCCTTCAGCTGGGTCCAGTATGCCGACGGCGGCGAGAGCGCCTGCGTCCTGCCGGTCCAGGAGATCCACAAGATCCGCGAGCGCAGCGAGACGTACCGGTCGCTGCGCGGCAAGGTCGACGCTGCGGAGGACGGCTCCAGCGACTGGAAAAAGGCGATGGCGAAGCTGATGGACACGCCCTGGGTCATGTGGGAAGACGACATGGCGGTCAAGTCCGCGATCAAGAAGCACGCGAAGCTGCTGCCGGTGGCGGTCAACGATGCGCTCGCCGCGGCGGCCGGGATCGACGATCGCTCCGACGGCGGTGGCCTGGACCTGCGCTCGATGGTCGACGTCGAGACGGTGCGCGCGGTGGTCGCCGACGGCTCCGAGCCGCCCGCGCTCGAGGACCACACCGATGAGCAGCAGCAGAGCCGCGAGGGCTTCGGCACCACGCAGCAGCGCCGCGAGCCGGCGCCGGCGGAGCACGCCCAGACTCCGGCGGCCACGCCGGCGGCCGCGAAGCGCACCACGCGCGCCGCGGCACCTGCGGCCAGCCCGAGCCAGGCGCCGGCCGCCGGCGGCGCGCCAGCGCCCACCTACGCGCAGCTCGCCGACGACCTGCAGAAGTGCCGCGATCGGGATGCCGGCCTCGAGGTCCTCGACCTCGCGCGCGGCCTGCCCGAGGACCAGATGCGCGACCTGCGCGCCGTCTTCTCCAGGAAGTTCCCGGAGTAGTTCACAGGGGGGCGAGCACAAGCGTGCTGATCGGGAAAGTGAACGTCCAACCGTTCTCCTGGTGCCCGAGATAGTCCGAGTTGCGACCGGCGCCCCCCACCTTAACCACCACCGCCAGGAGCCACCATGCCTCTCAGCGAGCAGTGCAAAGAGCGGGGCCGACTGCTCAAGGTTCGATATCACATGCTGCAGCGCTGCTTGAACCCGAAGCATCCGAACTACGCTGACTACGGCGGACGTGGAATTGCGGTGTGCCAGGAGTGGCGCGAAAGCCCCGCCGCGTTCATTGCTCACATGAGCCCGCGCCCGAAGGGCATGACGCTCGAGCGCATCGACAACAGGCGCGGCTACGAGCCAGGGAACGTGCGATGGGCGACTCGAGCAGAGCAAGTGCGCAACCGACGAAACAACATCATCGTCCAGCTAGGAGACGAGACGATGGTCCTCAAGGATGCATGCGCCAGATTGGGCATGTCCTATGACGCGATCTGGCGGCGCCTCAAGCGTGGCGCCAGCTTGCAGACAGTGTTCTCAACCCCGGTGCAGAAGCGCAAGCCGCGCAGCACCACCACGCGAAAGGTCAGCGATGTTTGAACTCTTGAATCCCACGAAGGCGAAGCTGCTGGATGTGGTCGTGCTCAGTCAGAAAAACAGGGCTCCAGACGAGAACCCGGGCGCCAAACTGAACTTCGAGATCCAGCTGAGCGCCGACATCCTCGCCCACTTCGATGGCCACCTGAAGGGCTTCCTGTTCACGAAGAACAGCGGCAGCGAGGGGGCCAAGCAAGCCGCGCTCGATGGCATCCCGGAAGCCTCCGATATGCCGAACCTGACGGGCATCGGCATGAAGATCGGCAAGTTCCCCTGGAACCAGGAGCTCACCGGCTACGAGCTGGTGATCGACCACGGGATGGGCGGAAAGAAGTCCGACCTCGTGATCGACGACGGTCTGCTGTCGAACTGGCGCTTCACCCCGAAAGAGGGGGGCACCGTGATCGCCCGCATGAGCTTCGAGTCGGCGAATGTGACCGAGGCACAGTTCGGCCGGCTGGCGAAGATGAAGTCGCGCGACATCGAGATCACATTCCACCCGCCCGAGGAAGTGCAGCAGCAGATCCCGAGTGGCGCCCAGACGCCGGCGGCGAAGTCGCTCGAGCCGGCCGAGGGCTGGCATTTCCCGACGGGCTCGAAGGGAGCCACCCAGGCGCCGCCGCAGTCGGCCACCACGGAGAACGTGAAGGGCAAGCCGCCGGCGGCCAAGAAAGCCGCCAGCAAGCCCGCAGCGAAGACATCCGCCGACAAGGCCAGCGCGAAGGCCAGCGCCGCCACGGAAGCCTTCGTCGCCGGCGGCGCGAAGCCGCACTGAGCATGAGCAGCCTGCCGAACAGGCACTTCCGGCAGGGTGCCGGAGTGCCCGGGCTGCGCCTCAACCGGCGCCGCGGCTACCTCGTGGTCGACGTCGCCGCCACGGTCGACCGGCGCAAGGTGGCGACCAGCTTCCTGCTGAGCACCGCCGGGCCGCTGGCCGCCACCGCAGAGGCGATCGCCTTCCGCGAGCTCTTCACCGGCGTGCCGTACCCATTCACCCCGCGCCAGGCTTGGATGCGCCTGCGCGACCACAGGAGCAAGCGATGAACCCAGACACCGGCCACCTCTTCAGGCTGCGCCGCGGCGAGGACGCGCCCGAGGGCACAGAGATCCTGCCGGACGACCTCCAGCGATACGCGGAACTCAAGGCCCGCATGGTCGCCGGCGTCAAGGTCGGCTACGGGCCAGGTACCGGAGAGCCCGTCGCCAAGGTCAACCTGCGCTCGAGCACGCCGCTGGCCAAGTGGGCGAAGAAGAAGCGCCTCGAGCGGATCCGCAACAAGTCCCGCCGCGTCAACCGCGGCCGCAAGTAGCACCACCGGGAGAACCACCAGATGAGTGACATCACCAATGAGGCTGGCGGCGATGACGTGATGCGCCTGCGAGCGCACGCGGTCGGCATCGCACGCGACATCGCCGATGCCTTCGCCAAGGAACGCAACGACGGGAACAGCAGCGCCGCGCTGTTCCGCCACCTCGCCGACCACCTGCTGGCCGAGCCCGAGCTCGTGAGGACGATCGCCGCGTGGCACGCCGCGGCGCTTCACCAGGTGGATGGCGGAAAGCCGCACGCAGCACAGCCCGAGGCCCAAGCCGAACTGCGCGGGCTCGACACCGCGACGCGGGTGAGGTTCTACGAGCACGACTTCTATGTCCTGAGCAATTTCAGCGCGTTCACCCTCTACTGGCGCGGGCTTCGCTTCGACACGAGCGAGGCCGCCTATCACTGGGAGAAGTTCACCGACTCGGACGGAGCGCTGGTCGACGTGGACGCGATTCGGCAGGCGATCCTCACCGCACCGTCAGCGCACGAAGCATTCAAGATCGCCGAGAAGAACAGGGTCCACCGCCGCCCCGATTGGGACGACGTGAAGGTCGGGATCATGATCGACATCCTGCGAGCCAAGGCCGCGCAGCACGAGTACGTGCGCCGCAAGCTGCTGGCGACAGGCGACCGTGAACTGGTCGAGGACTCGTGGCGCGATGACTTCTGGGGCTGGGGGCCGAACCGCGGCGGCAAGAACATGCTTGGCCGGCTGTGGATGCAGGTTCGCGCCGAGCTTCGCGCCGCCACCCCACCCACCAAGCCCGCGCCACAGGCCGAGCCCGCGCAAGTGTGCTGGCGTTGCAAGGGGAAGGGCTGGGTGCACGGCGACTACCCTGGCACTCAAGTGCCGTGCCCGGTTTGTGGGGTCGCGCCACAGGCCGAGCCCGCCGCCAGGCCCGCCTGGGAGGACGCCAGCGCCTCGGAGCGCACGCGCGCGCGAAGCCTGCTCGCCCGCCACTGCTCGCTCGAGCTGCGCGCCACGCTGAGCGCCCACCAGGAGGAATGGTGGCGCCTGAACCGCGAGCGCGAGGCCAGCGAGGCGGACATCCTGCAGGTGCTGGCCGCCGGCCTGCGCGCGCGCCGCGTCGAGCCAGGCCGGGTGATGAGCGACGCCCAGAGCGCCGCCGCGGTCGACGCGCTGCGCGACGCGGAGCTGCCCCAGGCGGTGCCGGGCCGCGCGCGCGACCTCGCACGGAAGCTGCGCGACAACTTCGATCCGATCAGCAGGATCTCGGACGCCTGGAGCATCGGCATGGTCGCAAACCTGCTCGAGGAAGTCGCCGACAACTGGAACCGCCGCCCGGCAGCTGGCATGGTTCTTTCCCAGAGCGGGAAGCGCAGCAGCCTGCTCGGACCGGTGGTGATCGACGTCACCGCCCGGTGGGCCGGAGCGAAGACAGGCACGGACGGCTGGCTGTTCAGCCACGAAGCATGGCAGAAGTTCGTCGAGGCCCTGAGCACGGAGCCGCCGCTCGAGATCCAGACCTCGCCAGGCGTCAGCGCGCCGGAGAGCGTGCTGCACGCCAGCTGCATCGCCCGCGGGTGCCAGCAATCGCCGACCTGCAGCTCCGGTGAATGTGCGATCGGACCAGGAGGAACACCACTGTGAGCAAGCCGAAGTACAGCATCGAAGCGCCCGACCAGGCGCGCCTGAAGCGCGCACGCGCGGAGATCGAGGCGGTGATGCAGAAGCACGACCTCGCCGGCGTCTGCATCCTGCACACCCCGGGCATGACGGAGTGGTTCTACCAGCTGAACCCGAGCTATTCGCGCCTTTTCATCGACGAGGCCGCCGGCGTCGCCAGGGTGAAGTCCAGGCTGCTCGATTACGGCGGCGACCGCCAGGCGCAGCTCCTGGATCAGGCGTGCACGGCGAACATGGTCGCCGGCCTGATGGGCGAGCTGGTTCGCACCACCGGGATGTTCGGCTACCTGCAGCAGGTGGTCGACCACGCGCTGCGCGCGGAGCACACCGCGGCGAACTTCGTGCCGGACCCGAGCGAGGGCAAGATGCAATGAGCGTCGAGCGGCGAGATCCAGACTCGATCGAGGTCCTCGGCGGCAAGCCCGGCGACAAGGAACGCTACCTCCACAGCGACTACCTGATCCGCAGCGGGATGTGCCCGAACGGCCACGGGCTGATGCAGCTCGGCGGTTGGGGCCAGGAGTGCCCGGCCTGCGGCTTCACCTGCAACACCCTGCCGGAGTTGACCAAGCAATGAGAGAGCGGCCTATCAGCGTCACGACCGGGCAGCCTTCGAAACGCGGCAAGCGCCTCAAGTCGGTTGATGGCCTGACTTGGAAACAGCGCAACAGGGAAGCGGTCAATGCTCGGAAGCGTGCGCTGTACGCGCAAGACCCGGAGAAGCACCGTCAGCGGCAGGCCGCGTACAAGCGCGGAGAGGCCAGGCAACGAGTGCTCGAGGCAAACCGAGCGTGGTCCGCTGACTACCGCGCTCGCCTTCGCGCCGAGATGATCCTGGCCTACGGATCGCGCTGCAATTGCTGTGGCGAGACGCAGCCGCTGTTCCTTCAGCTCGATCATGTCGAGAACGATGGCCATATCGACCGAAAGGCGCATCGGACCTCGAACAAGCTACTCGCACACCTAAAGCGAGCCGGATGGCCACAGGCCAGATACCAGCTGCTGTGCGCAAACTGCAACTTTGGCAAGCTGATGAATGGAGGCGTATGTCCACACGCGAACGGCCAATTCTGATGAGCGCGCCGATGGTGCGCGCGCTGCTCGCCGGCACGAAGACCCAGACCAGGCGCGTGATGAAACCTCAGCCGCTCGGTGGCATGCCGACGCTCCTGCAGCATTTGGCGGACATTGGCCACCAGCGATGGGCCACAGATGAACCAGACGAGGAAATGGTCTGGAAGTGCCCATACGGCCAGCCCGGCGACAGGCTGTGGGTGAGACACAGCGCTGCCTTTTTCCCCGTCTACTTCAAGCCGATCCCAGGATGGGAGGGCCTCTACGCTGCTGGGACCGATGGCCTGATCTACCGGATGGACCGCGGAGAGCCAGCGGCCCTTTCCGGATCGCCCACCAGCAAGGGCTATCTGACCGTCTCCCTGAGCCGAGGTCAGGCGGAAACGCACGCAGTGCACAAGTTGGTTTGCGAGGCTTACTACGGATCACCGCCATTCGATGGCGCGCAGGTGCGCCACATGGATGGTGAGCAGACGAACAATCGGCCAGAGAACCTCGACTGGGGATCGCAGGAACAGAACTGGCAGGACCGCAAGGTTCATGGGCGAGGCATGGGACAAGATCACCACGCGGCGAAGCTGACTCCTGCAGCGGTGGAAGTCATCAAGGCATCGGCATCGTCGCAGCGTGAGCTCGCACGTGAGTTCGGTGTCTCGCAGGCAACGATCTGGGAAGCGAAGCACGGTCGGTCCTGGGCAGAGCATGCACCTGAGCCGCGCAACATGCCCGCCTTCAAGATGTGGAAGCCGTCGATCCACATGCCCAGATGGGCCAGCCGCATCACCCTCGAAGTCACCGGAGTGCGCGTGGAGCGGGTGCAGGACATCAGCATCGCCGACGCGATGGCCGAGGGCGTGGTCGAGTGCAACGAGAGCCTGCGCGGACTGGAACCGTGCATGGAATGGCGCTACGCCTACGAAGACCTGTGGAACTCGATCAACGGGCCCGGCGCCTGGGACTCGAACCCGTTCGTCTGGTGCGTCGACTTCCGGAGGATCTGACCGTGGACAGCAAGACAGAGATCCGCGAGAACCTGCTCCGAGCCGGAACGGCGCGCCTGTGCCTGCACATGGCCAAGGAAACGAACGAGCTCGCACTGGCGGCATGCCGCATGGTTGCCGAGGAACGGCGGCCGCTCAAGCACAGCGACTACAAGCCGATCGAACGCGCCATCAAGTCGGCCGCTGAGACGCTGCGCTTTCTGCATCGGCTCCAGACGATGACGCTGGAGAACTTCGAACGCGCGCCAGGGGATCCCGGCCTCGAGCCAGGCAGCGATGCGCAGCTCGAGCGCGCGCTCCGAGGGGGAGACTGATGCCCATCAGCCCTGAAGCGAAGAAGCGCTACCCGCCCGAGTGGCCCCAGGTGCGCCTCCAGATCCTCGAGCGCGCGAAGTGGAAGTGCGAGCACCCCGGCTGTGGGGCCGCGCACCACGCGGTGGGGCATTGGCACCGCCAGGAGGACGAAAGCCTCGTGTGGACCCCGCTGACCAGCCGGTACGGGCCCTGGAACGCGCAGGGATACAACGAAGCGACCTCCGCCGGCGCCGGCCTGTGCTGGCCGAACACAGACGTCCCGATGACCTGGAAGCAAGCCCGGGCGGTGGCCGCCGACTACCAGGACCAGGACGGCCCGCAGCTGATCGTGATCGTCCTGACGGTGGCGCACCTGAACCACGAACCCGAAGACTGCCGGCCGGAGAACCTCGCCGCGTGGTGCCAGCGCCACCACCTCGCCTACGACCTCGAGCACCACCAGCGGAACGCCTACGCCACCAGGCGCAAGGGCAAGGCGATCGGCGAGCTGTTCTGACCACCAGGAGCCAACATGGCACTCGACCTGACCCTCAACTACCGCAACGCCGCTGGCCAGCGTCATTGGCTACACGCCGGCGATCCGCGCCCAGACCAGACGATGACGCTCCTGGTCTCGGAGGACCCGGCCGGCGTGCACAAGAGCGCCGCCGTGCAGCTCAACCGCGACGAAGCGCAGCTGCTGGTCGACCACCTGCGCCGGGCCTTCCGGCTCGAGCGCTGAGGGTTTCACGTGGAACCCCCCCTGGTCGAGGGGGGTGCGCAGTCGTTCACGCTTCGCCGCTTGCATATGTGCAAGTCCGGTCGCATAGTGAAGACATCGACGCCCCACCACCAGGAGAACCCGATGAGCACCCTTCACGACACCTACACCACCCAGAGCCAGGCAGACACCTTCTGCCGCACCTACAACGGGTGGGTGAGCCAGGGCCGCTTCGCCGCGGTCCACCGGGCGGGCCCGGGCCAATACCAGGTCTGGCTGAGCATCTGAGGGGGAGAGAAGCATGGCCACGGTGATCTACAACTGCAAGCACTGCAAGACAGGCAAGCGGGTGAGCTACCCGAACAAGCACGGCGACAGCTGGTGGCGCGACGGAGCGCCCGGCCAGGGCAGCGTCTACCCCGGTGTGCGCTGGGGTGCCGCCCAGATCGGCGACAAGCCGCGCCTCGAGGGAGACGGAGCCTGCGCCTGCGGCCGCGCGATGAGCTGGGGCTTCCTGCAAGCCTGGACGAACCCGGCCACCAAGTGCGACGCGCGCTGCGAGCATGCCCGGGGCTTCAAGTGCGACTGCAGCTGCGGCGGAGAGAACCACGGCGCCGGCTGGGGTGGGATGTTCACCGGCCTCCTGGCGGCCTGATTCAGCACCCCCTGAACAAGGGGGATTCTCTGCGGAATCCTTCGCGCTATTTCTCTTGCATATGTGCGAAGCGTTGGCCATAGTAAAGCCATCGACCACGCCAACCCAGGAGAACAGCATGACCGAAACCACCACCCTGAGCCCCGCCTACGAACGCGCTCTGGCCGAGCACGACGCCGCCGGCGCGAAGTTCCGCCAGATCCGCGACGACTACCGCGCCGGCCGCGCGACCGACGATGAATTCCTGGCCGCCCGCGAGCGTTACGCCAAGGCCACCGCGGTCTTCGACGCCGCCTATGACCGCGAAGGTAGTCAAGTGGCCCTATGGCTACGAGGCGTGGAAGGCCGACAGCGAGCAACTGCGGTTCGAGGCTGTGAAGGCCTAACGCCGAGCTGTGCGGCGAGCGGAGCGAGTCCGAACGAGTGACTGTTGTGCCCCTGATTCCGAAGTGAAAGGACAGACGAATGAACCGACCCCTCGTGATCTACCACGGCAACTGTGCGGACGGCTTCAGCGCCGCGTGGTGCTTCTGGCGCAAGTACGGCGCAGGCGCCGACTACGTGGCCGGCGTGTACCAGCAAGACCCGCCCGACGTGGCCGGGCGCGACGTGTACCTCGTTGACTTCAGCTACAAGCGCGCAGTGGTGGAGCAGATGCTAGCGGCGGCGAACCGCGTGACGCTGATCGACCACCACAAGACCGCGATGGATGACCTCCTGGCTCTGCGCTCGCTGGACTACGGCGACCGCTTCGGCTGGTTCTGCGACCTGAACCGCAGCGGCGCCACCTTGGCCTGGGACTACCTGTTCCCGGGCGAGGACCGGCCGCTGCTGCTGGGCCATGTGGAGGACCGTGACCTGTGGCGATTCAAGCTGGCCGGCACGCGCGAGATTCAGGCGTTCGTGTTCTCGCACGAGTACAGCTTCGATCTGTGGGACAAGCTGATGAGCGCCGACCAGGTGGAACTGCTGAAGATGACCGCAGCCGGCGCCGCTATCGAGCGGAAGCACCACAAGGACGTGGCCGAACTGGTGGCCGTGTGCAAGCGGCGCATGGTGATAGGCGCCTATGACGTGCCGGTGGCGAGCCTGCCCTACACGCTGGTGAGCGATGCCGCGCACCTGATGGCACAGGGCGAGCCGTTCGCCGCCTGCTACTGGGACACGGCCGAAGGTCGCGTGTTCGGCCTGCGCGCCACCGACGATGGCGTGGACGTGTCGGACGTGGCGAAGCAGTACGGCGGCGGCGGGCACGCCAAGGCTGCCGGCTTCAAAGTGCCGCGCGGGCACGTCCTGGCGGTGGCGTGAGGCTGGGGCACAACGTCGGCGGTAACCGGCTTGCGCCCACACAGGAGCAACGATGAACGACACCCTTGCCGGCGCAAGTCCGGTTGACCAACCAGTTGGGCGGCCGTGTCCGAAGCGGTACGAAGGTGGCCGGATCAAGGGCGGGTGCAGCCTGCATGATGCCGAGAAGCCCGAGCTTTGCCAGAAGGCCCTGCAAAGCTGCCCCGAGCCGCGAACGGTGGACTGCTGCGGCGTGGTGGACGAGCACGACATCGTGGAGTGCCACCGCTGCGGCAGGCAGTGGACGGTGCCATGCAACTTTGACGAGGACTACGCATGACGTACTCGTGGCTGGTGGAGAACTTCACCAAGGACGGGAAGTCCACCGGGCTCTACATGGCCTGTCAGGTGAACATGACCGTGACTGCCGACGTGAACGCGGCGCGCAAGTTCCGCAGGCAGATCACGGCCGAATTCCGCGCGCTGGACATGCGCGAAGCCAGGCGCGGCGACTGGCGCGCCGTGGAGCACGGCTTTGAGGACAGCAAGCCATGAGCAGAGAAGCTTTTGGCGACCCGCCAGAACAGCAGGAAGTGCCTGAGTATTGCCCGAACTGCGGCAGCGACTTCTACATGCCTGGCTGCACGCACTGCGAAGAGGTGAAGCGGCGCTGCGCCGCCGAGTCCGAAGCGCTGGCCCTGCGCGGGGTTCTGCACCGCATGTTGGAAGCGCCGACGACGCAAATCAGCGTTGGCTGGAAGGATGCGATCAGGCGGGCGATGTTCGCAGCCGTGCCCGACAGCAAGACGCCCAACGATTAGGTTGAGCGGCGAGTCGGAGGCGAGTCCGACTCGAACCGCCAGTTATGCAGACTCGTGGAGAAGCGATGGAACTCACGCACGAACAACTGGACACCCTGCGGAACATGCTAGGCATTAATGACCCGTGGCATTCAGAGCCGAAGCCGTACCGCGACTACTACTGCGCCAACCCGGGCGACGAGAACATGCGCGAGTTGCTGCGCCTGGGCGCGGTGGAGTTGTACTCGGCGCGCGACCGCTACGAGTGGTTCAAGACAACGCCGGCCGGGCGTGGTGCTGCGATGGAGAGCTACAAGGCCATCCGCAAGACCAAGAGCGCCAGGGTGTACTCGAAGTTTCTGGACGCGCGCGACGTGTGGCCCGACCTCACGTTCCGCGAGTTCATCACGCGACCGATGTTCGCCGAGACGCGGCGGGCTGCATAACGTTCGAGTTGAGGGGCCGCCGTAGGCGGTCACGCTCGAACGAGGGGTTAGGCCTTGGTTGATGAACAAGAGGACATAGGCATGCGGACTTGTGAAGACGGCTGCAACGGCTGCGACGAATGCACCGAATACTACTGTGACGACGAGTATGGCGACGAGCCGCACGGCCCGCCCGAGTACGGATGCTGCCTGCCGCCCGGCGAATGCTGCATGCCGGGCCTGCACTTTCCAAGCGAGTGCCACACCGCAGCGGACTACCAAAGGAGAGGACGATGACCGTTCTTCATGAGTGCCTTGACCACGATTCACCGCATCTGATATGCAAGCACTGCTGTGCTGTTGGCCGGTGCGACAAGGCCGCGCCAAGCGAGCTTGAGCGCGAGTGCAACGACACCGATGCCATTCTGCGGGCATTGGGCTTTGATCCCGAAAACGCCCGCACTGAAGGTGGTTCTCTGAAGCTGCAGATGGTGCTGGAGTCGATAGGCCACCGCGACGTAATGCTGAAGCGTGAAGCCAAGCTGAAAGAGCGCAACCGATGCGCGTTGATTTGCGACACGACGCCACCCTACCCGTTCAGGCCTTCGATTGAAGCGGCCTACGCCATCCGGGAGGACATGCCATGAAAGACAAGCCGATTCTGGGCCTTGCCCCGATGCTGGAGGCGCTAGGCATTGAGCAGACAGTGAGCTTCAATGATTGCTACGCGCTGCTGGGCGAGTTGTTTGCCGCGACGCGGTGCAGTCCGAAGGTTGGAGAGTTGAGCGGCAACGAATGGTGCGCGCTGGTGAATTTGGCCTTGGCCCGCCACAAGGGGCCTAACGTCGAAGCTCAGGGGCCGAGCCCTGCGCGGTGATTCGATGGACAACAGCGTTGCCGGGCTCGGTCCCTTGCAGCGCCCTGTTAGGCCTGTGGCCGAAGCGCGAAGACGATGGAACTGACGCCGATAAGCACCCTGCCAGAGCCGACCAAGGTGATAAGCCTGCGCGAGGCTCGCAACAAGTACAGGCCCGACAAGTGCCAACACAAGCACATGACCGTGGACGAGGAACTGAACGAGGTGCAGTGCGACGACTGCGGCGCGAAGCTGAACCCGGTGGCGATGCTGCTGCGCTTTGCGAACGAGGAAAGCCGCTGGCAGCGTGAGGGCGAGCGGCTGAAGGAACTGCACAAGGAACTGGATGCGCGCGTGCGCTGCAAGTGCCAGCACTGCGGCCAGATGACGCGGATTCGGATTTGAGGCCTAACCATTGCATGCCGCACAGCGAAGCGACGAAGGCCAAGAT
>WBZX01000497.1_pt3 | contig 24067 bp, 13 predicted proteins | sample 5204211 | NCBI WGS metagenome assembly WBZX01 (sample SAMN12344362, study PRJNA552823) | activated sludge metagenome | biome: Activated sludge suspended growth; feature: Nitrification reactor; material: Wastewater; isolation source: activated sludge from nitrification reactor of wastewater... | reverse complement strand
CCCATGCGGCGACGCCGAGACCCACGCCACCCGTCACCGCTGCCGTCACGGCGATCCGCCACCATCGTCGACGCCGGGCCGCGATCGGATCGGCGTCCAACGCAGCCAGCAGCGCACGCATGTCGGGGTGGCGTCGCTGCGGATCGGCGGCGAGCCCCTGCACGATCACGGCGCGCAGCCACGCGGGCGCGTCCCCCTGGAGCCCTTCGCCGCGCACGCGGCCGGCCGCGACGTTGCGCATGACCTCGGCCGACGAGTCGCCAGCGAAGGGCCGTGCACCCCACAGCGCCTCGAACAAGGCCACGCAGAAGCTGAACTGATCGCTGGCGGCGTCGCAGGCCTGGCCGCGCCACTGTTCGATCGACATGTACGCGGGCGTGCCCATGACCTCGCCGGTCATGGTGAGCGGCTCGTGCATCGCGCTGCTGCTCGCGGCCGCGGGGCCGGTGCTCGACGACAGGCTCGCGGCGGCGCGCAGCTCGGGGCGGATGCCACTCATCGACGCACTCGCGCTCGATGTCTCGGCGCGGGGATCGAGCGCAGCGAGTCCGAAATCGGCGACCTTCGGACGGCCGTCGCGGGTGACCAGCACGTTGTCGGGCTTGAAGTCGCGGTGCAGCACGCCGGCGTCGTGGGCCGCCGCGAGGCCTTGGCCGATCTGCGAGAACATCGCGAGGATCTCTGCGACGCTGCGGGTCTGCTCGCGCAGCCAGCCGCGCAGCGTGAGACCCTCGACGAACTCCATCGCCAGGTACACCTGGCCCTCGTGGGCGCCAGCCTCGAACACCTGCACGACGTTGGGGTGGCTGAGCTTTGCCATCGCCTGCGCCTCGCGCAGCAGTCGCGCGCGCGCGGCCTCGCTGGTGCGATCGGCCCGGATCAGCTTGAGCGCGACCTTGCGATCGAGCATGTCGTCGTAGCCGGCGTGGACGACCCCCATGCCGCCGGTGGCGATCGGCTCGAGCAACACGAAGCGACCCAGGCGCACGGGCGCGTAGTCCTCGGGCACGAGCCGCGAGAGCGCACGCTGCAGCGCGGCGCGCTCGACCACGTCGGCGGGGCGCTCGCCATCGTTGCCGGTGTCGACGCCTTGCGGCCCGAGGCCGCGCACGGTCAGGGCTTCGGTGCTCGGCGGTCCGCTGTCGGGGGTCCGCGCCACGTCCGTCGACTTTGCCACGGCCGCCCTCCACCTCGCAGGCGGCGCTCGCCACCTCGCGCTGCGCAACGCTGCGCCACCCACCGCCGGGCGACCCGAGCGCGAGTTCGAACCCACTCGTCGACCGCGCGTCGGCCCCACGCCGGTCGTGGTTCGCGCCGCCCCGCTTGCCGCGTCTGCGACTGTCGGCGTAGCCTGACGAGGTGCGATCGCTACGACTTGTCCTGCCCCTTGCGATGCTCTCGCTCGTGCTTGCCTGCGGTGACGACACCGGCATCGGGTCGGGCAGCCTGAGCGGCACCACGACCTTCACGACCACCGCGGCGGACTCGTCGACCAGCGGTACCACCGGCGGCGACGACAGCTCCGGCGGCATGTCGGCGAGCGCAGACTCGAGCACGAGCGCCGCCGCGGATTCGTCGAGCTCGGGAGCGGACAGCTCGTCGGATGGTGGCAGCTCCGACACCGGCATCGACGCCTGCGACATGGTCGACGAGCCCGATGCCGCGGGACTCGACGAGAACGGCGACGGCATCGACGGTGTGCTGTGCCGCGCGGTGTTCGTGAGCGCGTCGGTCGGTAGCGACCTCAACGACGGCCTGATGCCCGACGATCCGGTCGCGACCATCGCCCGCGGCATCGAGATCGCACAGACCTACAATCCGCCGCGCATGGTGTTGGTGGCCGAGGCCAATTACCTCGAGACCGTGAACGTCGATTCCGGCGTGAGCCTCTACGGTGGCTACGACGCCGTCGACTGGAGCCGCGACACCGCGCTCAACATCACCACCATCAGCGCGACCGAGGACCGCGCCTTGATCGCGCAGAACCTCGAGCTCGCGGTCGAGGTCGACGGCTTCACCATCAACGCCTCGGACTACACCGACGGTGGCGTGACCTCCTACGGTGTGTGGGTGCGCGACACGCCCGAGGGCCTGTTCACGCTCGACTACTGCATCGTCAACGCGGGCAGCGGCGGTGCCGGTGACGACGGCGCGACCGGGGATGCGGGCGGCGATGGCGAGGACGGCGACGACGCGGCTGGTTCGGGCGGCGCGGGCGGTGGCGCCTCGGCGTGCAACGCCACCGGCGGCGCGGGCGACACCGGCGCAGGTCAGTGCATCGAGAACGTGCAGACCTCCGGCGAGGCTGGCTCGGCCGGTGGTGACACCACCACGGTCGGCAACGGCGGGCCCTCGGGCGCCGATCGCTGCGGCAGCAACATCATCTCCGACTGCGACGACAGCGGTGGCAATGGCACGGTCGGCGGCAACGGCTTCGCCGGTGTGAATGGTGCCGGTGGGGACACCACCAACGCCAACCAGGGCAGCTTCGGTGGTGACGGCGTGTGGTCGCCACCGGGTGGCACCGATGCGACGCGCGGTCGTCACGGTGGCGGCGGTGGTGGTGGTGGTTCGGGCGGCATCGACGAAGATCCGTTCACCTGTGGTGGCGCCGATCTCAACGGCGGCGGCGGCGGCGGCGGTGGCTCGGGTGGCTGCGGCGGCGACCCGGGTCAGACCGGCCAGGCCGGCGGTGGCTCGTTCGCGATGGTCGTCATCAACTCGAGCATCACGATCCGCAACGTCGATCTGAACCTCGCCACCGGCGGCAGCGGTGGTGACGGTGGCGACGGTGGCAATGGCGGCACGCCCGGTGGCGGTGGCACCGGCTGGACCACCAACAACGAGGCCGGCGAGGGTGCCAACGGCGGCAACGGCGGTGGTGGTGGTGGTGGTGGTGGTGGTGCGGGCGGCTGCGGTGGCGCGTCGGTCGGCATCGCGACCGTGGGCAACGCCGAGGTCGGCATCACCAACGTCAGCTTCAACGGCGGCAACGGTGGCACCGGCGGCGCGCCGGGTGAGGGCGGCATCCGTGCCGATGGCCTCAACCTGCAGGCACCCGCCGGCGAAGACGGCTGCGATGGCTTCCGTGCCGATCAGCACGCGTACTAGCGCAGGCGCGCGGCCTCGGATCTCGGTCTGACGTGCGCAGGTCGGCCCGGTGTCACAGCACCGGGCCGGCGTCGTCGCCGAGCAACGCCTGTCGGATCACGGGTAGTGGCGCCGCGCCGTAGCCGAGCAGCGCGTCGTGGAACGCCTGCAGGGTGAACGGCTTGCCCTGCGCCTTCCACTTGGCCTCGACGTCGTCGCGCAGCTTCAGGATCGCGAGCTTGCCCAGGGTGTACGAGAGGTACATCGGGTCGAAGGTGCCGCGGTTGGCCTGCTGGCGCGCGTTGGCGGGGTCCTGGAAGGCCTGCTCGCGGAACATCGCCATCGATTGCGCGACCGTCATGCCGCCGGTGTGCAGGCCCAGCGCGCTCAGGTAGCGAACGTCGCGCAGCAGCGCGTGCCGCAGCTGCCCGACGTGCACCACGGGATCGTCGGACACGCCGGCCTGCCACATCATCTCTTCGGTGTAGTGGGCCCAGCCCTCGCCCATCGCGTAGTTCCAGTGCGAGCGCAGCACCCGGGAGGGGTTGGCCTTCATGTGCAGGCCGTGCAGGAAGTGGCCGGGCCAGACCTCGTGGATCGTGATGAACTGCAGGTCCGGCTCGGTCGGAACGTACGCGCGTTGCTGGGCCTTGGGCCAGCTGGGGTCGGGCGGACTGATGTAGTAGAAGCTCGGCAGCGCGGCGGTCTCGAACACTCCGGCGCCGCTGAGGAACGCTGCGTTCCAGCGCATGAACGGCGGGCTGTCCTTCACGATTGCGACGTCGTCGCTGGGGATCGTGACGATCGCGTGCTCCTGCACGAACTGGCGCATCGCGGCGGCCTGCCGGGTTGCGACCTCGAGCACGGTGGCGGGCGTCGGTCGCTTGCGATCGATGCGGGCGATGACCTGCGCGACACTCCGCTTGGGATCGATGCGCGCCGCCGCCTCGCCGAGTGCCACGAGGTTGCGCTCGAGATCGGCGCGGCCGAGCTGCTCGAGGCGCTCGAGGCTGACATCGAAGCCCTGGGTCTCGCGCAACATCTCGGCGAAGCGCTCGGGGCCGAGCGCGTAGTCGGCGGTGGCGGCCGCGAGCCGACCGACGAGGAATTGCTCGTAGGCCTTCAGTGCGGTCGTCATGCCGGCGAGGGCGGTGGTGAGGGCCTGGCCGCGCTCGGGCGTGAGTCCCTGCATGGCCGCAGGCACGTCGGTCGCGACGAATGCAATCGTGCCGCGGACCTGCAGCAGTGCGGTGTCCACGAAGGTCCGCGGCAGTGCAGCCTCGAGGTTGGCCTGGGCCTGCGCGAGGTAAGCCGCGGTGCCATCGGCGATCGCGATCACGGCGGCGGCTCGAGCGTCGATCGGCGCGTAGTCGCGGCTGATGTACGGCGTCAGATCGAGCGCCCCGAGGTAGTCCATGGGGTTGGTCCACGGCTGACGCCGTCGCTCGAGCTCGAACAGCTCGCCGCGGATGCTCTGCAGTAGGGTGCCGCGCTCGACCCTGGCGATGGCGTCGAGGGTGCTGGGATCGATGGCCTCGAAGCGTGCGCGCGCATCGTGCAGCGCCTTGGCCTCGGCCGCGAGCGCGTCGGGGCTCGCGTCGGGCAGCTTGCCGTCGTAGACGTGCAGCCCGAGCTCGACGCCGCGCGCCGGGTGACGCGCGAGCGACTCGTCGAGCCAGCGATCGGCCTGCTCGCGGAACGCGAGGCTGGGATCGGTGGTCGGCGCCGATGGGGTCGAGGCCGCGGCGGCGGTCGGGGTGGTCGTGTCGGCCGGCGCCGGAGGCTGGCAGGCGAGCAGCGACGTCGCGAGGGCACAGGCGAGGAATCGGTACCGACGATGCACGGGCCGGCGAGGGTACCGCGACCGCTGCTCTCGCGTCGCGTGCGTCGAAGCTCGAGCCCCGTCGCGCCGTGGTCGTGCGACACTGGTCGGACGCGCGGTGATGCTCGCCGACGACACCGTCATCCGCTCCCCTCGCGGTCTCGATCTCGATGAGGTCGATCGTGCCGCGGGTCAGCGCGTGGGTCGCTACGTGGTCACGCGACGCATCGGTCGTGGCACGACCAGTGTGGTCTATGCCGCGGTCGATCCCGAGCTCGGCCGAACCGTGGCGCTCAAGCTGGTGGCGCGTGAGCTCGGCGAGCCGGTTGCGACCGAAGCACGGGCGCTGGCCGCGATCACACACCCCAACGTCGTGACGGTCCACGATGTCGGCGTCACCGAGGCTGGGCTGACCTTCATCGCGATGGAGCTGGTGCGCGGTCAGACCCTGACCTCGTGGCAACAGACCGCGCCGTCGCAGGCCGAGCGTCGACGCGTACTCGCCGACGCCGGCCGCGGCCTCGCGGCGGTGCACCGGGTCGGCTTGGTGCATCGGGACTTCAAGCCCGACAATGTCATGATTTCCGACACGGGCCGCGTCGTGGTGTTGGACTTCGGGCTCGCGGCGGCGATACGCGCCACCGACGACGCGCGCGAGGGTGAGGCGGCGGATGCCGCCGACGTCGTCGGCACCCCTGCATTCATGGCCCCCGAGCAGTTCGCCCACGGCACGACATCGTCGATGTCGGACCAGTTCAGCTTCTGCGTGGTGGGCTGGGAGCTGCTCACGGACGAGCGGCCGTTCGGTCGCGGCTCGATGGCCCAGGTGCAGGCGCGACGCTGCAGCGGCCAGGTCGAGCCGGCGCCCGCCCGTGTGCTCGGCCGCGGTTTGCGGCGCGCGTTGCTTCGCGGTCTCGAGCCCGACGCGATGCGGCGGTGGCCTTCGCTCGAGCCCCTGGTGGCGGCGCTCGAACGCCCGCCATTGCTGCAGCGGCCGCGGTGGATCGTGGGGACACTCGCCGTAGGCGCGGTCGGGCTCTACGCGGTCGCGACCCGACCCGACCCACGTTGCGTGTCGCCGACATCGGCGCTCGTGGACATCTGGGACGAACCTCGCCGTCGCGAGCTGGTCAGCGCCGTCACGCAGTCGGGCCCGCTGATCCGCCGCGCCGACGACTACGCGGCCCAGTTGACGGCCGCATGGGCGACCGCATGCGAGTCGCACGCCCGTGGCAACGACAGTCGGTTTCCCGAGCTAGCCTCGTGTCTGTCCGATCACGCGATGGGCCTGGCCGAGACCATCGATGCCGCGCTCGGAGCCGACCCGCCGGCCTCGGACGTGCTCGCGCGCGCGCTCGGGGAGCTGCCCGATCCCCGACGGTGCGTGTCGACCTCGGCCACGCGGCCCCCGGGCCCGCCGGCCGAGCATCGCGCCGCAGTCGCCGCCGCGCAGCGCCGCCTCGATCGCGCAAGGCGATCGTGGTCGCTCGGGCGCCCCGACGCGGCCAATGCCGAGCTCGACGCGGTCGAGGCCGAGATCGAGGACCTCGCCCATCGACCGCAGCTCGCCGACTTCCGCACGCTCCGCGCGTCGATCGCATGGGAGACGGATGGCGCTGCGGCCGTGCCGGCACTCGAGGCCGCGTATGCGCTCGGTGTCGAGGCCGGTACCCATGATGCGGTCGTGTTGACCGCGCTGGCGCTCGCGCGTCAGTTCGCGTTCAAGGAGAACCGAGCCGACCTCGGGATGGCGTGGATCAAGGTCGCGCGCGCGCATCTACCCAGCAGCGAGCTCGGCCCGGGTGCTGCGCTGCGCCTCGACGAGGTCGAAGCGATCTCGCTGATGCAGGGTGGCGATGCCGAAGCATCGCTCGCGGCGTTTCGTGCGGCCGTGTCGGAGGCCGAGCGGGTGCTGCCGCCCGACGACGCCCAGCGCTTCACGCTGCACTCCAATCTCGCCGTCACCTACGCAAAGATGCGCCGCTACGACGAGGCGCGCCAGCACTTCGCCGCCGCGCGCGTGGGTATGGAGGCGCTGTTCGGCGTCGACGGGCTGGTGCTCGCGACCCACCTGGGGAACGAGGCCGCGATCTCGAACGCGATGGACGACATCGAGGACGCCGCGACGTTGCTCGAGCGAAGTCTCGACATCTTCGATCGGCACCTGGGACCCGACCACCCCTCGAGCGTGACCACGCGTGCGAACTTGGCGTGGACGCACATGGTGCTCGGCGACCTCGAGCTCGGGACCGCGCTCGCACGTGGGTGCGCCGAGCTGGCCCTGCAGAACTTTGGTCCCGCCAATCCGGCCAGCGGCAGCGTCGCATGGCGTGCGGGATGGGTGCTGGCGCGGGCGGGCGAGCTCGACGCGGCCGCTGCTGCCGGGGCGCAAGCCGACGCGGTGCTCCGCGACGGACGCGGTGCGCCGCTACCCACCGCATGGGGCGCGCACGCACTGCTGGGCCACCTGGCGGCGACGCGGGGACAACCGCTCGAGGCCATCGCGCGGCTCGCAGAGGCTGCTCGTCTGGTCCGGATCGAAGATGGCGACGACGAGGCGGCGTTCGTCGACGTGCTGCTCGGCTTGGCTCGGCGCGACGTCGCAACCGGCGATGCGATCGAAGGCGTCGGCTTGGCCGCGGCCGCGTCGCTGTTGTCGCGCTCGAGCGACTGGGACTTCCTCGCGCCCGAGATCGCCTCGGCACTCGCGCCGGGACTGCCCGAACGCTGACGACCGCGAATCACGACGCCGGCAACACCTCGAGCTCGGCGATGCCGAGCCGCAGCTGCCCCGAGCTCAGGCGTCGCTCGATGCAGGACGGCGCGTCGACGAAGCCGGCGTCCTCGAGCTGACGACGCAGGCGGTGGATCGCCACGTTCACGTGCGTGCGCTCGGTGGCCATCATGCGCGCGAGTTCATCGTGATAGACCCAGCCCTGTTCCGCAGGCGGCACGCCGGCCACGACGTCGCGCAGGCGCGCGCGCGCCAACGCCAGCGCGACATGGTGGTGGGCGCGGCTCTTGAGATCGATCGCTTCGGCCGTCGTGTGGATCAGCAGCGACACGTGTTCTTCGTCGCTGCTGACGCGAAAGCGCAGGCGTGCACCACGGAGCAGTCGTCCCGAGACCTCGGCGGTGCGGTCGCCGAGCGACGGCAGTGACAGTCGCCATGTCACACCCGAAGCGATCAACAGGTCCGCGTGGTGGACTTCGCTGGCCACACCGTCGAGCTCGAGGATCCACCGACCGGCCCCGTCTTGGTGCACGGTCGCCTCGGGGTGCTCGTCGTTGGGTAGCACCAGCATGCGGTGGGCTGCTGCGACCCACGTGCCGGTGTCCTCGCGGCGGGCCATCGCGGGCGGCGGCCCGTCGTCGTCGACGGTGTAGCCCGCGGTGGCGCCGAAGCGAAGCACGGTGCCCGCGAGCAGGCTCGCGCGTTCGCTGGGGTTCAGCCGCTTGCCGGCCACGTAGGTGCCGTTGCGACTGCCGAGGTCGCGGAGCTCCCAGGCGTCACCGACCCAGCGCAGCGTGGCGTGCTCCTTCGAAACGTCGGTGGCGCTCAGCTGGAGCGTACACAGCGGCGAGCGACCGATGAGGGCCTCGGCCGGTGGCATCCAAGGCGTGCCGTCGGCGATCGGAGTCAGGCGAGCCATCGCGTGGGTCGGGCGTCGAGCATGCCACGGGGAGCGGAGACCGGCGCAGCGTCACGGCACCCGGCCGAACAGCGGCACGGGATGACCCACATCAATCGGTTCGTCGTCGCCCAAGGCGATCTGATCGCCCTGTCCCAGCTGCCCGCTGCTGTTCTCACCCCAGCACCACAGCTCATGGGTGTCGAGCCAGGCGCACGTGGCATAGTTCGCGGCGCCGAGCAGCAACGCCGGTGCAGCCAGGGGCAGCGGCGCGGGCGGAGTCTCACCCGGCTCGTCGCCGACGCCCGAACCCGTGCCCGCGCCGTTGGCACCCTGGTAGCCGGTGCCGAGGCAGCGGACCTCGCCGACGGTCGAGCGCGCGCACAGGTGCGCGATGCCCATGACCACCTCGAGCGTGTCCGAGGCGACCGGCAAGGATACCGGCGCGTCGTCGAACCCACCGCGCACCTCGGCGGTTGCACCGGTGCCGAGCTGACCGGCCTGGTTGGCACCCCAGCAACGCACCTCGCCGTCGGGTGCGAGCCGGCACGCGCTCATGCCCACCGCGATCGCGTCGGTCTGCGTGATCAGGGTGTCCTGCACCGGCATCGGCGGCATCTCGCCGAGCTGGTCGCCGATCGCCGTCATCGCGTCAACGCCGACGCCGAGTGCCCCCGTTCCCCAACACAGCACGTCGTCGTGGCTCGCGGCGCAGCAGGTGGTGACGCCGCACGCGATGTGCTCGGGTACGGCGTTGCCGAGTGGGACGATGGGCGCAGGCGCATCATCGGTGGGAAGCACGGTATCGGTGTTCCCCTGGCCCAGCACGCCGGCGTATCCCTGACCCCAGCAGCGCACGACGCCGCCATCGAGCAGCGCGCAGTCGTTGGCGAGGCCGGCCGCGAGTTCGCGGACCTCACCACCACCCAGCGCGACGGCGGGCAGCGGGAAGTCCGCGGGCTCGTCGCCGAGTCGATCGCGGCCCACGGCGCCCCAACAACGTACCGAGCCGTCCTCGAGCACGGCGCAGCTGCGCGCCCCGCCGGTCTGCACGGCGATCGCACGTGCACCGAGCTCGACCGCGCGATCCAGCCGATCGTCGGTGTCGTCGCCCACCGCGTCGGTGTGACCGAGCCCGAGCTGGCCCGCCGCGTTGTCGCCCCAGCACAGCACGGCCCCGCTGCGCGTGAGCCCGCAGAAGTGCGCGCGACCGCCATCGATCGCGACGAGCTCCGAGGCCTGGCAGTCAGGGTCGCACCCGTCATCGGCGACGCCGTTGGCGTCGTCGCACGCCTCGCCATCGTCGAGGATGCCGTCGCCGCACGTCGCACTGCCGCCATCGATCGCGTTGCCCGTGGATGTCTCCGCGTGGCTCGACCCTGGACCATCGGCATCGCTCGCTCCCGATACCGAGGTTCCGTCGTCGTTCGACGGCGCCCCGGTACCCGACGACGAATCGCCGCTCGTCCCCGGCGACGTGACCAACAGCGGTTCGGCGAAGCAGCCGACGACGACAGTGAGGACGAGCATCGCTGGGGCCTTCATGCCGAACGATTGTATCGAGCGGCCGCGGCGCGGCAGTGCGGTGCGAGGCTGGCGGCGATAACACGCGACAACAACTTCGGCGGGGCGCGAGCGAACGGCGTGGCAGAGGGCCCCGCGCAGCCTTTTTTGTGAGGGTGCTCGAACCCGGCGAACCGGTCGAGCCGGACGGCGCCGTCGCGGCGATGTCATCGGCGGTAAGCGACGGCGGCACGGCAGCCTCGCTACCTTGCGACGATGCCGATCGAGTCCACTCCGATGATCGTGCCGCGGCGGCTGTACCCCGTCTGCCTCGCCGCCCGGCTGCTTCCGCTCGCTGCGACCGGCCTGACGGTCGTCGGCTGCGATCCCGGCGACGGGCCTGGGGACGCGGGCGCAGCGGAGGCGAGCCCGTTGCGCGCGGCGGGCATCGTGACCTCGACCTCGTTACCGCTGCCCGCGGCCGTGACCAACGCTTGCGAGGCGCCGTGGTCGGTTCACTTGCTGACGTACGACCCCGGTGAGGGCACGCGGCCGCGCGAGATGTACTTCGCCGCGTGCACCCCCGAAGCCGGCACGCCGCGCCTGTGGGCATCTCTCACCACGGCCACCAGCGTTACCGCGCAGACGGCAGGGCTGCTGCTCGAAGCCGAGCTCGACACGACCTCTGGCGAGCTACTGCCGACCGGGATCACGCGCGAGTTCCCCGAGTGCAGCGAGCTGCACGGCGTTGCCGTGCGGAGCGACTGCTCGATGGTGAGTGTCCTGTGCTTGCGTGCGTCCCGGTCGTCCGAGGTCGATCCCCTGACCAAAGATCTGGTGGCTTCGCTGCCCGACGATGGTGAGGGTGGTGCACGCTGGTGGCTCACGCAGCCTGGCTCCGAAGCCGAGGGGCAGGTCAACGGTGAGGAGTGGTTGTACGAGTGGCCGGACGGCGACCTCGCGGCCGAGCCCGCGAGGTACGTCGTCGACAAGGCGATCGGCGGCTGGAACTACGGTCGCCAGGCGCTGCTCTACGCCGAGGCGCAGGACACCTATGCGGCGTCCCTGAAGGCCACCGTATTCGGCGGTGGTGCGTGGCACCAAGGCGACTCCATGCTCGTGGTCGATCGCAGCGACTGGACGCTCGACCTGCAGCGCGGATGGTTGTGGGCGTGCGCCGCGGGGCACACGATCTTCAACCACGCGACCTTCAACGGCACCACCGGCAAGTACGCGGTCGGGTGCGGCACCGATCTGCCGCCCTTCGGCGAGATGGGGGCGTACGGCGGCGTCTGGGCCCGCCTCGAAGGCCGCGAGTCGACCGGCATCCTCACGCTCCCTGCGACGGGGATCCAAAACGGTGGCGGCGCCGGCACGCTGCTGCCGCTCGATGACGGTGGCTTCCTGGGCGTGCTGGTCGGCCCGAGCGACGGCGGCTTCGGTGCCGACCAGGACTTCACGGCCGAGGGCCCACACTCGAGCATCGCCATCGCGCGGCTCGATGCCGACGGGGCGCTGGTCGGCGAGCCGAAGTGGGTCGCGGCACCCGACGATCGGTGGTTGTCGTTTCCCCAGCTGGCGCCGCTGGGGGACGGCGTGTTCCTGCTCGGCTACGGCACGATGTCGAGCGTCGATGCCCTCGACGACTGGGGCCTGCTGCGGAGCCCCGCGACCTACCACCTGCAGGAGATCGACATCGACGGCAACGCGATCACCGAGGTGCAGACGCTGGCGCCGGGCGTGGGCTGGGGTGAGCAGGACGAGTTGGTGTCGCTCGGTCGCGGGCGCGTGGCGTGGGCCTATACGCCCGAGCCCACCCGCGAGGGCACCACACAGCCACCGTGTGCGCACAGCGTGCTCGCAAGCCATGTCTATCAAGCCACGCGCGATCCCGGTGGCGGCAGCGACGGTGCGAGCGACGGCGGCAGCGATGGCGGTGCGGAAGGCCACGCCGACGCCGGCAGCGATGTCACGACCGCGGGGCCGAGCGACGCCACGGCGGCCAGCGCCGATACGTCGGACGCGACCGGTGATGCCGCTGCGGACGGCGAGGCGAATCCCGGCTGTGGCTGCGTCGCCGGAGCGGCTCGAACATCCGCACACCTGGCGTCGTGGTCACTGCTGTGCGGCTTCGGGCTGCATCGTCGTCGCCGCGGAGCTTGCCGGCGCGCCGCCCATCGAAGCGGGCCGAGGGCCATCCATCGTCGATGAACTCGTAGGCGCCGAGCTCGACCGCGGCGCCCCGCGGCCCTGCGGTGCCATCGAGGTCACAGCCCTGGCCGCCGGTCGGTCGCTAGCCGCCGGGGCTCAGCAGCCGTCGTAGACGTAGCTGCCGTTGCCGGGGGTGGTGAGGTTCACGTCGCGTAGCACGATCGAGTGGTCGGGGTACTGCGCGCAGCCGTTCGCGAAATCACCTTCGACGTACTCGATCATCAGCACCGCGTCGCCGTAGACGTCGACGTAGTCGGCGCACTCGTCCCAGGTGCTGCACTCCTCGGCGACCGCGAAGTCGGTGCCCATCTCGTCGTGGCGGTCGAGGATCTCGGTGGAGTTCTTCTGGGCGATGGCCATGCCGTGCTGGTGCGCGGCGTCGGAGAGCAGGGCCATGTACGCGACCGCGTCGTCCTGGCTCAGCAGATCCATCGAGCGCGAGTAGGAGTCGAGGTTGTCGATCTCGACCGCGTCGAAGCCGTCGGTGCCGCACTGCGCGATCCAGCCGCCCACGATCTCGGCGAGCGCGGTGCGCTTGGCGTCGGTGGAGGTGTCGAGCAGCATCTCGTCCCAGTCCTGATCGATCACGGGATCACCGTTGCCGTCGCGCAGCACCAGGTCGGGGTGCTGATCGAGCCAGAACGACTCCTCGTCGGGCTGGGCCTGGAAGCCGTTCACGTAGCAGATGTTGTAGAGGCCTGCGGCGGGGGTGTCGTTGCGATCGCGCGACACGATCATCACGCCGGCGGGCGGCTCGTAGCCGCCACCGAGCTGGTAGTCGAGCCCGCCGTCGGCCGGCGGCAGCGCGACCATGCCGGGCTCACCGGTCGAGCCCGCGCTCGGATCGGTGTCGGTCGAGTCGTTACCGGTCGGGTCGGTCGTGTCGGTCTCGGTGCCGCTGCCGGCAGACGTGCTCGCGGTGGTGGTGATGTTGCTCTCCGTCGAACTCACGGGGCCGGTGCCGTCGCTGCTGGCGCTGTCGCTGCCCACGCTGGCCGAGACGGTCGCGGTTGCGGTTGCGGTTGCAGTCGCGCCTTCGCCACCGTCGGTGCAGGCGGGTGCGAGGGCGACAAAGAGGAGCACGCGGCCATGCAGTTGCATCCCGCCATCGTGGCACAGCTCGCGGCGGCCAGCGGGCGACTTCCGGCGCACGCTACGAATGACGCTGTATCGCGCCGTCCTTCGCGACCCGGGAACCTGCGGCGTGCCGGCACTGGCGCGTCACTGGCACAGCGGTCCGGTGCAGCTGCTCGCCGCCACCGTCATGCACGTGCCGTACGTGCCTGCGTCGACGCCGGTCGGCGGTGTACCGTCGGCGATCGGCGCGTGCAGCAGTGCGACCGCGTACGGGGTGGTGTCGCAGCTGTCGGTCTCTCCGTAGTACTCGGCGAAGCCGGCCGTGGGGCCGTGGATGCGGCCCCAACCCGCGGGGGTCGTGATGGTGCCGAGCAGGATCTCGCCGGGGATCGTCGGATCGTGCACGGCGATCGACCACTGCTGCGGCTGCTCCTCGCGCACGATCATGCGGTACGTGACGTTCTCTCGCCACGCGTACGCGAGCCGACAGCTGTAGCCGATGCCCTCGCCGCCAAACGGCTCACACGAGGCCTGGGGCCCGGGTACCGCCGCGGTCGCGTCCCAGATCGAGCCGATGAGCATCTTGCCGACGACCTGGCCGCCGAGGATGCCGTTGGCCTGGACGCCGGTGTATCCGCCCTGATCGGTGCCATCGAAGAAGAACTGCTGGGCCCAGAACCAGCTCGAGCCGTCGACCGGCTCATCGGTGATCGTGAACGGGTAGACCAGCTCCGCGAACGGCCCGCCCGCGAAGTACGCGTGCGTGTCGGCCATGCCGCCGGGGGTCAGCCCGCTGCCGGGGGCACCGCCTTCGACGCCGGTCTGCATGCGCACGGTCGCACCGTCGTCGCACACGCCACAATCGAGGCAACAGCTGCTGGCGTCCTCGTCGTCGCTGCAAACGCCGTCGCCGCAGGCATCGGCGCCGCTCGAGCTCGCGGTGTCGTCTGCGGCGGTGGTGGTCGCGGTGGTCGCGGTGTCCGTCGCTGCGGTGGCGGTGCTCTCGGAGTCGCTGTCCGTCGACGTGGTGGCGGACTGCGTGGTCGACTGCGTGGTCGATGCGGTCTGCGTGCTGGCGCCGCCGGTGTCGGAACTCGACGAGCTGTCAACCTTGCCGTCGGCGTTGCTGGTGCAGGCGCCGGCGATGGCGATGGCGATGATCCCTCGGACGTGCGGCGGCATGCAACGAGCCTACACCCGTACGAGCGGTCAGGAACTCGCGGCGCGGCGGCGGCGCTCCGCCGTCGACGCGGCCGCGATCCTCCGGGATCGACCTGCTATCACGGCCGAGAGCGACCCCGGTACAATGGCCCCCGCGTGACTTCGGCTCCCGCCAGCAGCACCGGCGCTGCGCCAACTGGCGCGCTCGCAGCCGACGACCCCGCGGTGCTGGTCGGCCGCGTGATCGCGGAGCGCTATCGCGTCGAGGCGGTGCTCGGGCGTGGTGGCATGGGTGCGGTGCTGCGCTGCCACCACCTGGGGCTGCAGCGAGACGTCGCGGTCAAGCTCCTGCACCCCAAGCTCGCCGACGACCGCGAGATCGCGGCCCGCTTCGAGCGCGAGGCCGCCAGCGCCTCGCGGCTCGATCACCCCAACTGCGTTCGCGTGCTCGACTTCGGCGCGTGGCAGGCGGTGCCCGGCGCGGCGCCGGCGAAGTACCTCGCGATGCAGCTGCTGGAGGGCGGCGAGCTGACCGCGCAGCTCGGCAAGCCGCTGCCGCCGCGTCGCGCGATCGCGTTGATGCAGCAGATCCTCGCCGGTCTCGAGCACGCCCATGCGCACGGCATCGTCCACCGGGATCTCAAGCCCGAGAACGTGTTCGTGACGCGCGATCACGACGGCGAGGAGCTGCTCAAGCTGGTCGACTTCGGCATCGCGAAGATCACCGAGGCCGACAGCGCGAGTCCCAAGCTCACCCGTGTGGGCTTCGTGTTCGGCACGCCGCAGTACATGAGCCCCGAGCAGGCCGCCGGTGGCACCGTCGATCTGCGGACCGATCTGTACGCCGCGGGCGTCATCCTCTACGAGATGCTGGCCGGCATCCCGCCCTTCATGGGTGACGATCCGACCGCGCTGCTGCGCCAGCATGTGTTCGACGATCCGCCGCCGCTCTCGCACGCGCTACCCCACGGGCTGCGTCAGGTCGTCATGCGCATGCTCGCGAAGGACCGCGACCGTCGCTTCGCCAGTGCCCGCGAGGTCCGCGAGGCGCTGGCCGAGATCGACGCCGAGATCGCGGCCGCGTCGTCGTCGACCGCGCGGCCGGTCTTCGGCACCATCGCGCGCGCGACCACCATGACGCCGATCAGCGCGGTCGGCATGCCGCCGCCGGCCCGCGAGCCCAGCGCGATCGCGCGGCTGTGGTGGGTCGGGGCCGCGGCCGTGGTGCTCGGTGCAATCGCGCTGGCGAAGCTCCCCGACGGCGCCTCGACACCGAGTACCGGGAACGCCGATCCGTCGGCAACATGGCTCGCCGATCGGCTGCAGGCGTGGCAGCGCGGTGACGCGCCGCCGCCGGTCTCGGAGGCCCCAGGGGCCGCCGCGGTGGTGGCGGCCGATACCCGGCCATCGTCGCTCGCGTCGCTGCTGCCGACGCCGACGCCGACGATCGATCGCACCGCACTCGACGAGGCGCTCGGCCGAGGCGACCACGCGGCGGCGCTGGTACAGCTCGACGCGCTGTTGGTGCTGCATCCCGACGACGGCAGCCTGCTGCTGCAGCGCGCGCGCGAGCTCACCGCGGTGCCGTCGCGCGACGACGACGCGATGCAGGCTTGGTCACGCGCGCTCGAGGTCGACGACGACGCGCTCGACGAGCCGGCTGTGTTGACCGAGCTGGTGACGCTGCTGCAGCGACCGCCGCTGCGCGTGGCCGCGACCGAGCTCGCGCTGACGCGGATGGGTGATCGCGCGCTGCCGGTGTTGCTCGACTTCGTCGCTGCGCCCAAGCCGGTGCTCGAGTACTCGCTGCGACACCGCGCGCTCGATCGCATCGCGGCCGACGCCGATGCGAGCAGCAAGCTCGACCGCAGCCTGCAGCAGTCGCTCGATCTGTGGCAGGCCGGCCAGGCGCCCGAGCCGTGCGTGGCGTTCGGCGCGGCACTCGACGAGATCCAGGCCGAGCCCAGCCCGGGTGTGCTCGGCACGCTGCACCGGGTCACGCCGCCGGTCGCGGCCGCCGACGCCGACCCTGCCAGCGCCGAGGCCTGTGGTGTGCTGCCGATGCGTCTGCAGGCGGTGCGCGCCCAGGTGCTCGCAGCGCATCCGGTGCCGGCGACGGCGTGGACGGTACCGCCCGCCTACGCCGCACCGAAGAAGAAGGCCGCAAAGAAGCGCCGCGGTGTGCTGCAGCGTCTGTTCGGCGGCTGAGGGCCAGCGGCAGCGACGCGCGTGGGGTGCCAAACCCCCGGGGTCGATCACGGCTTTGCGGCGTCGATGATCGCGCATCGGTGAACCACTGGCCCCATCGTGGTCACTTCACGCCGAAGGCCCTCCCGAAGTGTCCAAGCACCGCGCCACCCTCGCCCTTGCCCTCTGCGCCTTGACCGCATCCGCGTGCCACGAAGACGGCGAGCTCGCCTTCGACGAGCTCGACGTCACCTGCGACGGCAAGTGCGACGGCTTCTCCAGCATCAAGTCGCTCGTGAAGGATCCCCGCGACCTCTCGCTCGATGATCTGCTCGGTGCCGGCGTGCCGCTGGTGATCGGTCGATTGAACGATCTGCTGTCGAGCTCGAAGTGGGTCGACGTGAAGCTCGCCGAGCCGGTGCTGCACGACGCCGCCGCGCTCGACTCGCTGGTCAGCGGCCTCGCGACGCTGTACGGCGAGCGCGAGCTGACCACCGAGGTCAACGAGCTGCGTCGCGCCCATCTCGCCGCCGGTGCCGACAAGCTCTACGCGGAGCTGTCGCTGAAGCTCGATGCGTCGTTCGGCAAGCAGTGGCAGGTGCCGGTGAAAGGGCTCGACGTCGGCAACCGCCAGCTGTCGTTGCCGGTCGGCTTCGACGCAGGCGCCACCATCGAGGGCCGGCTGATCCAGGCCCACGCGACTGCGCCGGCCGATCCACTCGCGTCGGCCAAGGTGCTGCGCGGCTTCGTGGTGCCGCGTAGCGTCGCCGAGCTGGGCCAGATGAAGCCGGGCGAGGTCGTGGCCCTGCGCGGCAAGGGGCGGCTGGGTGCCAACCTCTCGGTCGGCACGCCGTTGGTCATCGCCGAGCCGCTGTCGGTGCTCAGCTACAAGCTGGTGCTGACCGCAGGCCTGGTCGCGTACGTCGAGGGCGTGCTCGACATCCAGCTGGTGCGCATGGGCGGCAGCGAGATCGTGCTCGACGTCGGCGTGCAGCAGGCCAAGGTCCGCTCGGCGCGCGTTGCCATCGAGGACGGTTGGGGTGTGCAGGGCCTGCCGACCGTCAACGTCGACATCGGTGCCATCAACGTCGACCTCGCGCAGCTGGTGGGCAAAGCCCTGACCAAGCAGCTCGACGACAAGGTCAACCTCGTCTCCGCCCACGCCGGTAGCAGCACCTCGACCACCCGCGCGAGCGTGGCACGCTTCCGCTTCGACCTCGCGCAGGCGAACCCCGCCGAGCTCGAGGCCGCGCTGGCCCAGGCGTTGGTCGGCGACGTCCGCCTGGCGCAGGCGCTGGCGAACCGCGGCGCCGCCGGGGTCGAGCAGGACTTCGACCTGCTGCGCTCGGGCGTGGCCTCGACCTCCGAGGCCGGCATCGACCTGCTGGGGCTCTCGTTCTACCGCACGACCATCACCAGCAAGGGTGAGGTGGTCGCGCAGACGCCCGGTGGCGTGCGCTCGCTGCTGTTCGACTCGCTCCACGAAGAGGGGGGCATCTTCGTCAGCTCCCACGGCTACACGCGCGTAGGCCTTGCGGGTCTCACCTTCGCACCCGAGTCGAAGGCGCCACCGGTCGGCGAGACCAACTTGATCGTTCAGCTGCGCGAGGCCGACAAGGGCATGGAGCGCGACAAGCTGGTCGATCACCTCGACGCGCTGATCCTCGCACTCGGCGGCGAGAAGGCCTACGCAGCGATCGATGCCCCCGCGAACGCGCTCGAGCGCTTCGCGCAGTCGCTGTGCCCCGGCGCCAAGGTCCACGACACCTGCGTCGTGCAGGCCGCCACCAACGCGGAGCTCGCCGGCATGCGCGAGGCGGCGATGGCCGCGTTCACGCCGACCATCGCGAACCTGCCCGACGACACCCGCGAGCTGCTGGTGACCGCGGCGACCCACAAGCTGCTGGTGCAGGGCACCTTCGAGATCCAGGAGAACGGCTTCATCGGGCCCGGCACCTCCATCTTCATGGACTTCCGGCTCGACGACGGCGCGCTCGCGCAGCTCGCGACGCAGCGCACCGGCTTCGATCTGAAGCAGGCGCTCGGCGACATCCTCGGCGCCAGCGAGGTCGATCGCGACACCGATCCGGCCGACCTCATGGGCGAGCGCCTGGGCGTGGCGAGCGACGCCGGCAAGGAGCTCGATCTCATCGCGCAGCACTACGACGCCTTCGCGGCCGACTACCAACGCTTGCTCGCGGCCGAGGGGGCGAACATCGTCGGCGTCGGCACGCTGGGCCCGAGCGCGCTCGAGATCCGCTTCCCGATCGATGCCGCCAAGCGTCCGCTGTACGCCGACGCCACCGCGCGCTCGCTCGCGCAGGCCCGCAGCGAGCGCGTGCAGGCGCTGTTCGACGCGCTGCTGGCCGACGCCGACGACCTCGGACCCGATCCCGAGCAGACCGTTGCGTACGGCCTCGCGGCGATTGCCCCCGGCGATCATCTCGATCTCCGGCTCGCGGTCGATCACTTCCTCGAGGACACCGCGTTCGGCTGGCGCGAGCCCTACCGCGCCGCGATGTATCCGACCCACGTCGGCGGCTACGCGCGCGGCCCGAAGACCGCGCGCATCGACGGCGGGCAGTTCGACGTCGACGCGCTGGTCCAGCTCGCGCAGTGACCGCGTCCGCGGCCCGCGAGCGACGGGTCGAGGATCAGGCCGATCGAAGCGGGCAGTCGGCCAGCTCGCTCGCCGTCGTGCGGGCTCGTGCGCGGTGCGAGTGAGCGGCCACTCACCGTCGCTCGTGCGCCGCGACCCACCGCGCGACCTCGGTCGCGGCGTCCCGGCGCGCGGCACCGGCGGCCTCGTAGGCGGCGAGCGCGTCGTGTGCGAGGTCGATCGCCCCTCGACGATCGACATCGGCGATCCACAGCGCGGAGGCGAGGGCGAAGCGGGTCTCGGCGAGCGCCGATGGGTCGATCGGCGGACGCTCGCGGATCGTGGCCGCGCGCCGCAGCGGCTCGATCGCCGCGCTCGCCTGTCCGTCGGCCGTCAGCTCCTTGCCCAGGGCGGTCAGCGCGAGCGCGACATCCGGATGCTCGCGGCCGACCGCGCGCTCCCAGATGCCGAGGGCGCGGCGGTGGAGCGCGAGCGACTCTCGATGTTGGCCCTCGTGCCCGCGCAGGATCGCGAGGTTGGACACCACCTGCGCGAGATCGGTGTGGTCCGGCCCGAGCGCCGCCTCGAGGGCCGGGAGCGCCTGTTCGTACGACGCGAGCGCGCCAGCGACGTCGCCCGTCTCTTCGCGCGCCAGGGCCACGTTCGCGAGGCTCCGCGCGATGTCGGCGTGCCCCGGCGGTAGCACGCGCTGCCGGATCGCGAGGGCGCGCTCGTGCAGTGCGAGCGCCTGCTCCCAGCGACCGTCGGCCTCGTCGACGACGGCAAGGTTGTTCAGCACCGCAGCGGTCCTCGCGTGGTCGATGCCGTATGCGGATTCTGCGACCGCGAGGGCGCGCTCGAGCAGCTGCCGCGCCTCGCCGCTGCGGCCCATCGACCGGCGCGCGGTCGCTTGGTTCGCGAACACGCTGACGAGCGCCGGGTGCTGCGACCCGAGGGCGGCCTCGATCAGCGCCGCCGCCCGCGTGTACTGCTCGTCCGCCTCCGCGTACCGACCCAGCGCGATCTCGGAGGCGGCGAGGTTGACGAGTACGGACGCCACATCGGGATGATCGGCTCCGAGCGCGCCTTCGAGGACCTCGTACCCGCGCTGCTGCAGGGTCCGCGCCTCGTCGTAGTGCCCGAGCTCGAGCTCGGTCGTCGCGAGGCCCTGCAGGGCGCGGGCAAATTCCGGGTGCTCCTCGCCCGCGACGCGCTCCAGGATCTCGAGCGCTCGCTGGTGGTCGAGCCGCGCGGCCTGGTAGTCGCCCGCGCGAGCGCGGATCGACCCCCGCGTCGTCAGCCTCGCGGCGTCGCGCAGCCCCTCGGCGTCCGCCATCCGTGAGTCCTCGACCTCCGCGAGGCGCATCCACGTCTCGGCGTCGTCCGGCGCGCCGAGACTCGTCCCCAAGATCCTCGCGAGCGCTGCGGCGCTGCTCCCTGCGAGGTCGACCTCTCCCGCCTCCGCGGCGCCGAAGTAGGCCTCGCGCAGCGCGGCGACGGCCTGCGCGTGGTCCCCCTGCTGGTCCAACGCCGTGCCCATCGCCAGGCGCGCGGCGGCGAAGAGCCGCGGTGCACCGAGGTCGCGCACCTGATCGAGCGCCGCTTCGGCCCGCGCGCGTGCCTCCGAGGGTCGACCCGACGCGGCGGCGGCCCACGACCGGGCCAGATCCCCACGCACCGCCGAGACGAGGTCTTCGCGCTCGCGCGTCGGCGCCGGCAGCCGGTGCAGTCGCGGCGCGTCGGTGCACGCCGCGACGTCCGGCAGGTTCGCAGCGGCCGAGATCGCGGCGCGCACCGCCTTCGGATCCGCGTGGACGAGCTCGCCCACGAGCGCCTCGAGGTCCATCCGCCGCTCGTCGAAGCACCAAAGGGATCGCGCATACGTGTCCGCGTCCCAGGTCCCCTCGACCTCCCGCGCGCGGCAGGCCGACGCGCGGGCGTCGGTCCAGCCGGTCGCGAACGCGTCCAGTCGCGGGATCACGCGCTCGGCCGTCGTGGGCGCGTAGGAGACCCCGGTGGAGAGGATCGCGTCGCGCACCTGCGCCCGCGTCTCGTCGTTCCAGACGTCGGTCATCGCGGCGGCGGCGTCGCACTCGCGCTGCTGTTGGAAGCGCAGGAGCGCCCGACCTGCGAAGGCCGCGAGCGCCACGCCGGCGCACCCGATGACGACGAACGCGAGGCGACGTCGACCCGCGAGCGCGCGGCCGCGTTCGAGCGCCGACACGAGCTCGTCCATCGAGCGCCAGCGCGCCTCGGGCTGTGTCGCCAACCCACGCTCGAGCGCGCGCCGCAGCCATGCCGGCGCACCCGCCGAGCGCGGCCAGTCGCGCAAGCGCCCCTCGATGACCGAGGTCGCCAGCTCGACCACCGCGTCGCCCGCGAACGGGCGCTCGCCACAGATGGCCTCCCACGTCGCGACGCAGAACGCGAACTGATCGCTGCGCGCGTCCGCGGGGAGGCCGGCGTGTTGTTCGGGTGCCATGTACGCCGGGGTGCCCACCCGCGTGCTCGCCGTGGTGACCTCGAGCAGGCGCGACGGATGCCCCGCATCGCGCTCGCTCGACGACGGCGGCGCGGTCGTGCGCGCGAGCCCGAAGTCCATGACGCGTGCGCGACCGTCCACCCCCACCATCACGTTGTCCGGCTTGAAGTCGCGGTGGACGAGCCCCTTGGCGTGCGCGGCTGACAGACCTCGCGCGGCCTGCACGAGGACGTCGAGCACCTCGTGCCAAGGCCGCGAGCGCGAGAGCCACCGCGTCAGCGTCTCGCCCTCGACGTACTCCATCGCGATGAACACCGACGCGGTCGTGCCGGCCTCGGCCCCGCTACGGCTCGACTCGAACGTCCCGACGTCGTGGATCGCGACGACGTTCGGGTGGGTGAGCTGGGCGAGCGCCTGCGCCTCGCGCAGCAGCCGACGATGGCGATCCTCCGGGTCGCCGCCGCCGTCGACGTAGAGCACCTTCAGCGCGATCTTGCGGTCGAGGCGGGGGTCGAACGCCGCATACACGACCCCCATGCCGCCGTGGCCGATCCGGCCGAGCACGACGTAGCGCCCGAGCGCGACGCCGCCTTCGGGCTCTTCGAACAGGCCCGCACGTGCGCGCCGCCGTGCGACCTCGAGCTGCAGATCGTCGCGCAGGGCGCGGCCGATGCCACGCCAACGCTCGCCGTCCGCGTCACCGACCATCGTGCTGGCGGTCGTCAGCCCCTCGGCGTCGTCCTCCATCGCGCGCGCGAGCCTAGCACCCTCCGCAGATGTCCCGTCGGTCACGGCGGGTGGAATCCCAACGTGAGCCGAGGCGCGCGCTCGGCCCCCGCGATCGAGTCGAACCATCCGACCTCTTCGCCGGTGCCGTCGAGCACGTCCTCGCCGATCCAGAATTGCACGTAGGCACCGGCCGCGAGCCCATCGTGGGCGTCGACGAGCGCCTGCACGAGCGGCGCGAGGTCGGGCGTCGCGTTGGGGCCGGGCTGCTGCCACACCAGGCCACCGGACTCCGGCCAGCGGACGGAGTCCGTCGAAAGCACGACGCTGCTGCCGTCTTGCGGATAGTCGAACGTGCCGCCGACCGCCGGCGCATCGGCGGTGTCGTGCACCCAAACACGCAGGGCGTACGCACCTTGCCACTGGTACTCGTCGTGGCCGGAAATCTCGAGCACCACGCCGTCGACGATCGATCCGGCAGGCAGCGCCGCCGGCAATCGGAAGCGCATGTAGCCGTAGTAGTGCTTGCTCGTGGGGAACTGGCCCAGATACTGGCGACCCTCGGCGTTGTCCTCGCCCGAGGGGTACCAGTGGGCGAGGTAGCCGTCGCCCGCGGGATACATCGCGCCATCGTCGAGGTTCTCGCTCGGGATCAGCGGGCCGAGCACGACCGCATCGCCCATCGCCCCGGTGTTGTCGGCGTCCGTGCTGCTCGTACTCCCGGCTTCGGTGCCGGTGTCGAGCTCGCTCGCGCTCGACGTCACCGCGCCTGCGGTGGAGTCCGCGGCGGCCGTCGTCTGGTCGCCGGTGGTCGGGTCGTCGTCGCCTCCCGGGTCCGACACGGTCCACGCGACGGACTCGGAGAAGCAACCGAGCGCGGTGGTCAGTGAAATTGCGAGTGCGGTGCGGGTGCCCATGGCCTGCAATCCAGGAGGAGGCGCGCGAGGACCGACTTGATCACCACCCGCGTCGGTTTCCCGATCGCCCGGTCACACCCCGTCCAGCCAGCCGGGCAACGCCGGGTTCTCGTCGTAACGGACGAAGTCGGCGCTGGCCTGTGCGTCCCCGCGGGCACCGAGCGCCACGACATGCACGACCGCCTGACGGATCGGATCGAGCGCGCACGCGGCTTCGAGGTCGCGATCGGACACCGCGCACGTCGGTGTGGCGGCGAGTCCGTGCCCCGCCGCGGCGACGAGCAGGTTCTGCGCGATGTGGCCGGCCTCGAGGAGCACGACCCGGAACGCGCCAGGATGCGGGTACTTGCGCTGGGTCCGCTGGAAGTGCGCCACGAGCAGCACCAGCGCGCCCGCGTGCGCGAACCAGGTCTGGCCGCCCAGCAGCGTCGAGGCCTCCGGCGGCGGTCGATCGTGGATGCGCGAGAGCGAGTGATCGATCCCCGCGTAGCGGTACACGCCCGGCGCCAGACCGCTCACGCGGTACGCACACACGTACGCCTCGAATGGGTGACGCGCTCCGCCCGACGGGCAGGGCGTCAGCGGCAGACGCTCGCCGCCGTCGTCCGCCGCGCCGAACCCGACGATCGCGAGGCCGGCGAACAGGCACTCGGCGAGGAC
>WBZX01000926.1_pt1 | contig 24074 bp, 26 predicted proteins | sample 5204211 | NCBI WGS metagenome assembly WBZX01 (sample SAMN12344362, study PRJNA552823) | activated sludge metagenome | biome: Activated sludge suspended growth; feature: Nitrification reactor; material: Wastewater; isolation source: activated sludge from nitrification reactor of wastewater... | reverse complement strand
GCGACGTCGACATTGGCTTCGCACACCGCAGCGATTTCTGCGGGCACTTTGGTGCCGCGTGGCACAAAGAGGGGGTTCTAAGCCGGAACCGCCGAAAATTCCGTCAGCCGATCAACGTGGCTTGTCCCGCGCCCGGTCGATGGGGTAGACCCAACAGTCGTGTCACTAGCCGCCATTTCGATCACGGCAATGCCAGCCGGACGTCACGTCCAGATTGTTCCGGTCTGGATGAGGCCGACTGACGTCTCGGATGACGGGTGGCATACAACTGCTGTGAGTCCTGCAGGGGGGCAGCTGCCTGACCGGACGGCGAGCATCAGCCCATCTCATGTATTAGTCATGTCAGCTTTGACACTGCGCACGCGACGGCACCCGACCCGTTGCAGACCCCCAGACATATGGAAAGCTGACGCTCAACGTGGAGTTAGCCGGCGCGGCGCGGCTTCATCGCGCAGCGTCCGTGTTGATGGATGGGTTAGAACTCTCTGGGGCACACATTTGAGAAAGACTATTTTTCAGCCAACGCAAAACCCGCGTTGCCAGATGCAACCACTGAGACAAATACAAACGGCACTGGACTAGTATTTAGAGCGCCATGCACTTGGCCAGGTTTTGCTATGGCAATATCTCCAGCCTTTAGATGAGCGACTTTGCCGCCTCCTTGGTAATACTCAGCCTCTCCAGAGATAACCGTCCAAGTATCTTGGCCGTCCGGGTGAACATGAGCGGTTATTTCTTGCCCAGGATGGGCATGCCAAACAACAACTGCTGAGTCCTTGGTTTCCAGAACCACTGAACGAATTGGTTCGCCGTCAGACGGACGAATATATTCTGTTACCGAAAATATTCTTGATTCCATTTCCATATCCACTCCAAAAATCAATTTGGCTTGAGAAGTTATTACAGAACAACTGTATCCGAGAGTTCTACGTTGCCGATAACCGGCCCGAAACGGCGGCGCAACGCGCCGCTGTTGGGGGTCCGTGTTCATCGGCGGGTTAGACCTGTGCTTGCGTAAGACGAATATCGACTTCTCGGTCGACGTATTTCCATTCCTCTGACGCACGCAGTTCGGAAAGCAGCCTGTTGAACTCAACCTCATGAATTGGCGCGTATTCGAACCAATTCAGAAAATCGAACGGTTCATTCTCTGAGAGGTCGCGGCAGTGGTGGAGCTTGCGCGCTACTGCAGGCAAATACTGAAGCCCGATTTGGACGTGCTTCGACTGTTCGAAAACGCTCCGGCGTTCGTCTTGCGTGAGCTCCCACCAAGCTGCGTTCTTCCGGATCGGTATTAGCGCACCGCACGTTGCTTCTGGGCGCGCCAGACCTTGCTGCTTCGCTACAATTTCATTCTTCTCTGCGCGCATGACATATCGTTCATTGCTGGTTATTCCACGAAGTATCCAGGGTGCATTGGTTTCAGACTGCAACTCTGAAGCGGATACGACGTTGAGCCTTTTGGCTTCAGGCAGGGGCTCGCCAACTCTCGTTTCGGCCCTGACAATCCGCCAAGGGCCAATGTCTGCGCCGACGAAAGCAAATAATCGTGTATCCATTTCAATCTTTCATGTGTGAATGTTTTAACTCTTGCAGCTTCGAAGAACCTATCTGCCGATCCCGTGATTGTGCATCATCGCCTCCGCGCAACTGCGACGACCGCCCGCAGCAATCACATTGAACTTTCGAATCGAAACTGCTGAAGCGAACCTACGCGGACGTACGGCCGCAGTCTGTGCGCTGCCGGACGGAGCGCTGCCAATTTGCGCCTACTGGCAGGCTGTGAGTGCGCGGATGGGCCAGCGACCTCCCTTCATAGAGGGAGCGAAGCAGGTCAGAGACACTATTGAACGTCCGCTACCGGGAAGATGCTTGACCGTCCGCAACTGGCCGCCTGCCGCCGACCGCGGTCTGGCTCGAAAGCAGTCTGTCAACGCGCCGTTTCATTGTTGCCATGATCATCTCTTAATCGCGCACAGGCGGCCACAGGCGGGCAGTATGAACCAGCGTCAGTATCCACACCGTTTCGCCGTCGATCTGATACACCAGGCGATAGCTTTCGTGCGGGATCAACTCGCGGGTCCCGGGAATCTTTCCCGGCTTGCCCAGCATGGGGTGCTGGATCAAGCGGGCGGCCGCGTCGCTGAAAATCTCATCCATCCGGGCCGCCGCGCGCGGATTGTCGGCTGCGATGTAGTCCCACACATCGGCACGGTCTTGCTGCGCTTCGGGCGTCCAAACAACCCTCACGCCTGGCTCGCCACACTGGCACGCCGTGCGGCGAATTCGGCCTCAACTTCATCGTTCGACCGCCCCAATCCAGCGCGCATCGAAGCCCGGCCGGCTTCGACCTTGCGGCGCAGGAACTCGTCGTACTCGCGCGACTCGCGCTGGCGCTGAACGAACTCGCGCATCAGCTCGCGCAGCACTTGCGACGCCGGGCGATGGGCCGCCTCGGCTTCGGCCATAAACTCGGCGCGCAACTCAGGCTCCAGCTTCATCGTGAAAACGGCTTGTTTTGACATGATCGGGGCCTCCTGCCACTTGATACTAACAAAGTATATACGCCGTCATTACTAAGCGCTATTCACAGAACGCTGCAAGGCGGGCGTGCGCTAGGCCAAGGCCTGTCGGAAAACATTTGTTTTTCGACAGGCCTTCAACGGTCCTCTGCACCAACCTCCGAGTGGCCGCAAAATTGTGCGGAAAACTCTGTCGCCAGACGCTACCATACGGAAACCTCGTCTTAATGGTTTTCCGCTTATGTTGGTAGGTTACATGCGCGTGTCGTCGGACTCCGACCGCCAGAGCACGAACTTGCAGCGCGATGCGCTGCTCGCCGTCGGCGTCGATGCGCGGCATCTGTTCGAGGATCATGCTTCCGGCGCGAAGGACGACCGCGCGGGCCTGGCGCGGGCGCTCGAATTCGTTCGCCCTGGCGACGTGTTGGTCGTGTGGAAGCTCGACCGGCTCGGCCGTTCGTTGTCGCACTTGCTCGCCATCGTGACCTCGCTCAAGAAAAAGCAGGTGGCGTTCCGCTCGCTGACGGAGAACCTGGATACCACGACGCCCTCGGGCGAGTTTCTGTTCCAGGTGTTCGGCGCGCTCGCGCAGTACGAACGCGCCTTGATCCAGGAACGTGTCGTCGCCGGTCTGGCTGCCGCCCGCAAACGCGGCCGGATCGGCGGCCGGCCGCAGGCGATCACCGGCGAGAAGCTGGAGGCCATCGTCGCTGCGCTCGATGGCGGCATGTCCAAGGCGGCGGTGTGCCGCAACTTCGGCGTCAAGCGAACCACGCTGATCGAGACCCTGGCACGGGTTGGTTGGACGGGCTCTCGTGGAGCGTCATCGCGATGACGACCAAGAGCGAACGATTGACCGTCCTGTCGGACGCCGAGCAGGAAGCCCTGTACGGCCTGCCGGACTTCGACGACGCCCAGCGGCTGGAATACTTGGCGTTGACTGAAACCGAACTGGCGCTCGCCAGCAGCCGGCCTGGTCTCCATGCCCAGGTCTATTGCATCTTGCAGATCGGTTACTTCAAGGCCAAGCATGCCTTCTTCCGCTTCGACTGGAGTGAGGTCGAGCACGATTGCGCCTTCGTGCTGAGCCGCTACTTCCACGGCGAGTCCTTCGAGCACAAGCCAATCTCCAAGCACGAGCACTACACCCAGCGCGAGTGGATTGCCGATCTGTTCGGCTACCGGCCGTGGGCGGCCGAGTTCCTGGCGCAGCTCGCGCAGCAGGCCGCGCAGACCGTGCGGCGCGACGTGATGCCGGGGTTCATCGCCGCCGAGCTGATCGTCTGGCTAAACGAGCACAAGATCATCCGGCCCGGCTATACCACCCTGCAAGAGCTGGTGAGCGAAGCCCTGTCCGCCGAGCGTCGGCGGCTGGCTGGCCTGCTGTCGGAAGTGTTGGACGAATCGGCCAAGGCCGCGCTGGGTCGGCTTCTAGTGCGTGACGACACCCTGTCGCAATTGGCGGCGCTCAAGCAGGACGCCAAGGACTTTGGCTGGCGTCAGATGGCCCGCGAACGCGAAAAGCGCGCCACGCTGGAGCCGCTGCACCGGATCGCCAAGGCGCTGCTGCCCAAGCTCGGCGTCTCGCAGCAGAATCTGCTGTACTACGCCAGCCTGGCGAACTTCTACACCGTCCACGATCTACGCAACCTGAAGGCCGATCAGACCTACCTCTACCTGCTTTGCTATGCCTGGGTGCGCTACCGGCAGCTTTCCGACAACCTGGTCGATGCGATGGCCTACCACATGAAGCAGTTGGAGGACGAAAGCAGTGCGGGCGCAAAGCAATCCTTTGTCGCCGAGCAGGTGCGCCGTCAGCAAGACACACCGCAGGTCGGCCGCCTGCTGTCGCTTTACATCGACGACAGCGTGCCCGATCCCACGCCGTTCGGCGATGTGCGCCAGCGCGCCTACAAAATCATGCCCCGCGATACGCTGCAAACCACCGCGCAGCGCATGAGCGTGAAGCCGGTGAGCAAGCTGGCTTTGCACTGGCAGGCGGTGGACGGCCTGGCTGAGCGCATCCGCCGCCATCTTCGGCCGCTGTATGTCGCGCTCGACCTCGCTGGCACTGATCCGGGCAGCCCGTGGCTCGTGGCGCTGGCCTGGGCCAAGGACGTGTTCGCCAAACAGCAGCGCCTATCGCAACGGCCGCTCGCCGAATGTCCAGCGGCCACGCTGCCGAAACGCTTGCGACCGTACCTGCTGACCTTCGATGCCGATGGCAAGCCGACGGACCTGCATGCCGACCGCTACGAGTTCTGGCTGTACCGCCAGGTCAGGAAGCGCTTCCAGTCGGGTGAACTCTACCTCGACGACAGCTTGCAGCACCGGCATTTTTCCGACGAGCTGGTTTCGCTGGATGAGAAGGCCGCCGTGCTGGCGCAGATCGACATCCCGTTCCTGCGGCAGCCACTCGATGCCCAGCTCGATGCGCTCGCGACCGAGCTGCGCGCTCAGTGGCTGGCCTTCAACCGCGAGCTGAAGCAGGGCAAGCTGACGCACCTAGAATACGACAAGGACACGCAGAAGCTGACATGGCGCAAGCCCAAGGGCGAGAACCAGAAGGCGCGCGAGAAGGCGTTCTACGAGCAACTGCCGTTCTGCGACGTGGCCGACGTGTTCCGCTTCGTCAACGGCCAGTGCCAGTTCCTGTCGGCGCTGACGCCTTTGCAGCCGCGCTATGCGAAGAAGGTCGCCGACGCCGACAGCCTGATGGCGGTCATCATCGCGCAGGCGATGAACCACGGCAACCAGGTCATGGCACGCACCAGCGACATCCCGTACCACGTGCTGGAGAGCGCCTACCAACAGTACCTGCGCCACGCAACGCTGCACGCGGCCAACGACTGCATCAGCAACGCCATCGCCGCGCTGCCGATCTTCCCGTACTACTCGTTCGACCTCGATGCACTGTACGGTGCCGTCGATGGTCAGAAATTCGGCGTCGAGCGGCCGACCGTGAAAGCGCGCCACTCGCGCAAATACTTTGGGCGCGGCAAGGGCGTGGTCGCCTACACGCTGCTGTGCAACCACGTGCCGCTCAACGGCTACCTGATCGGCGCGCACGATTACGAGGCCCATCACGTGTTCGACATCTGGTATCGCAACACGTCGGACATCGTGCCGACCGCGATCACCGGCGACATGCACAGCGTCAACAAGGCCAACTTCGCTATCCTGCACTGGTTCGGCCTGCGTTTCGAGCCGCGCTTCACCGACCTTGGCGATCAGTTGAAGGAACTCTACAGTGCCGACGATCCGGCGCTGTACGATCAGTGCCTGATCCGGCCGGCCGGGAGAATCGACCGCGATCTCATAGTCAGCGAGAAGCCGAACCTCGACCAGATTGTCGCCACGCTCGGACTGAAGGAGATGACGCAGGGCACGCTGATCCGCAAGCTATGCACCTACACCGCGCCGAACCCCACGCGGCGCGCGGTGTTCGAGTTCGACAAGCTCATCCGCAGCATCTACACGCTGCGCTACCTGCGCGATCCGCAACTGGAGCGCAACGTTCACCGCTCACAGAACCGCATCGAGTCCTATCACCAGCTACGCTCAACCATCGCCCAGGTCGGCGGCAAGAAGGAATTGACCGGGCGCACCGACATCGAAATTGAGATCAGCAACCAGTGCGCCAGGCTGATCGCCAACGCGGTCATCTTCTACAACTCGGCCATCCTCTCGCGGCTGCTGATGAAGTACGAGGCGAGCGGCAACGCCAAGGCGCACGCTCTCCTGACCCAGATATCGCCGGCGGCCTGGCGGCACATCCTGCTGAACGGGCATTACACCTTCCAGAGCGACGGCAAGATGATCGACCTGGATGCGCTCGTGGCGGGGCTGGAGCTGGGATGACGGAAATTTCGGCGGTTCTGGCTTAGAACCCCTGACTCCTACGAGCCGCCGCCCGAGCTTTCCGGGCTGGGCCAAGTCATCGGGACCGCGATCCAGGAGAACCCCGACGAAGGGACAACGGCCTTGAAGTTCGACTTCTCGCTGTCCAAGGGTGCCAGCCGTTCCGCTCCGGCGCCCAGCGGCAAAGAGACCGATAGCGTCAAGACCGATGGCAACAAGCTCACCTTGCGCGGCACGCTGCATTACTTGTGGGAGGAAGCGGGGTTCAACCGTTGGGCGCCCACCATGGCCGGCAAGCGGAGCTGGTACGTCATCCGCAAGTATCTGCTTCAGGCGGCCGAGGACAAGACGGCCAAGGGCGCGAGCCTGGCCGGCATGCTCTACATCCCCGAGTCGTTCAATGCCGAGAAGAAGGCCGAAATCACACAGCGCCGCATGGCGCAGATGATGCGCATCGCCGCACCCGAGAAAGGTGCGCGGCGCCTGATGCTGGTCATCGGCGAGGTCAAAGAGCTGGCCCAGGCGCGCTACGGCCACAAGATCGTGCTCAAACATCTGCCCGACTGTCACTTCATGATGAATGACGACATCCACAAGCGCTTGCTCAAGCGTTTCGAGATCGAGCTGGGCTTGTGGGATGCCTTGGAAGGGTCGCATCTGATGATGATCGGCACCTTCAGCATTGGGGCCACGGGTGTGGCTTCGCTCGAAGAGACCGCGTTGATGTGCGTCACCGAGCACTGGATTCCGTTCGAGAGCACCTACGAGAAACTGGTCCTCGATGCGCTGACCCAGCAGAACCGGCGCTTCATGAAGGGCATGCGCTACAACTTGCCGTCCACGCGGCCGCTGGCGTGTGCGGTGGCCTCGGACACTGAGCCGGAACCCACCGCCATGTACGTGGTGCCCCCTGGCGCCAGTGACGACTACCTGGCGGCCGTCGATGAGCTGGTGGCCGGCAGCAAGTTGGTCTCGTGGGTCTGGAAGGCCGGCGACGAGCCTATGCCGCCGCTACCGGCCCTGCCGGCGTGACGCCCATGCCGTACTGCCCTGCCCTACTGCTTACCTCAATCGCCGTGCGGTTCTGTCTTTCGCGCGCGAAACCGCTTTTCCCACTCCACCAACAACAAGGACTTACTGCATGAACCGACAAGATCTGATCGACGCCATTGCCGCCGACACCGAATCCTCGAAAGCCGCCGTTGGGCGCTTCCTCGACAGTTTCATCAACCAGGTGCAAGGCACCGTGGCCAGCGGTGACGCCGTGAAGTTGAGCGGCTTCGGTACGTTCGAAAAAGCCAATGTCGCCGCCCGTGCCGGGCGCAACCCGAAGACCGGCGAGACCATTTCCATTCCGCCCACGGTGCGGCCGCGCTTCACGCCGGGCGCCACCTTCAAGGCACTGGTCAAGGGCTGAGGCACACCATGAAGACCTCCCCTGCCCTATCCGCAACTGAGGCGGCGGTCTTGCGCGCCCTGCTGGGCGGGCCGGTCTCGGGCGCGCAGCGCCTGGCCGAAGCGGCCGCCGGCTGCCGTCTGTCGGCCGACCTTGCGCGCGTGCATCGCCATGTTCTGGCCATTCGGGCCTTGGTGGTGCGGCGCTATGTCCGCTCGCGCCCGGACCACGGCCGCGCCCGTTTGGAAATCACGCGCGCCGGCCGCCGGGCGCTGCGTCCGGCGTCGCCTCGCCTCGCCTTGTGGTTCTTGACTCCAGTGATGGCTTTGGCCGCGAGCGCCTGCACCACCACCCCGCCGGCCGCGCCCTCGCGCATGCCGCTGATGGGCTACCCCACCATGACGGGTTTGGCCCAGGTGCGCGATGCCAAGACCGGCGAAGCGTATTTCGTCCCCTGCAATCCCTGCGCATCCCCCACCGTCAAGACCCTGGCCGGCGCGGATGACGCGCGCCCCGCTGCGGCAATGCCCCGCCGGCAGGCCCTGGAGGGCGTGGTTGATCGTCGCGCCGTCCTGGAGAGTCTGGCGGCCCCTCCTGCGCCCGCTTCCGAGCCGACGCCTGCCCCTGCCGGCGTGCTTTCGCCGCCTGCCTCAACCGCCGCCGTGGCCGCCGCGACTGGCTTCACCGCTTCCGCCGCCACCGTGATCCCGCAATCTCTTGTGGTGGCGGCCCCCGTCCCGGACAAGCTGGCCGTGCTGTTCGCCTCCGCTTCGGCCGAGCTGGACGCCGAGGCGCTGCGCGCCCTGGCACCGCTGCTCCGCGCGGCGGCCCAGGGTGGCCACGTCACCATTCGCGGCGGTGCCGATGCTTCTGGTTCGACGGCCGCCAATCGCACGCTTGCCGCCAAACGCGCGGCGGCCGTTCGCGCCGCCTTCCTGGCGGCCGTTCGCGCCGCCTTCCTGGCGGCCGGCGTGCCGGCGGCTCGCCTGAAGGTATCGGTTTGCGCGACCTGCTACGTCGCGCCGAATGCCACACCGGACGGCCGGCGCGCCAACCGCCGCGCTGACGTAGAGCTGGCCATGCCGTCCCAGGCTGAGACCGGCGATGCCGCCACGCATAAGGGGTGATGTCGTGAGGCCACTACTTTCGTTCGCTATCGCGCTTGCTTGCATGCCGGCGCTGGCCACCGATCAGCTTCCCGCTCCCTCGCCTGCACCCGTTGCCGCGCCTCAACCTGTGGCGCCTGTCGATGTTGCCGTGTCCGGCGCCTTTGACGTGGCGGCCGACCTCGGCCGTACTGTCTATGTCGAGGCTCTGGCCAGCTCGCACCTCACGGGCGTGCTGCGCGATGCGCTTGCGCGGCGGGGTTTGTCTTTGGTCGCTTCGCGCGACCAAGCGACGGTTGTCTACGAGCTGGACGGCGCTTTTCAGGCGCTGCGGCCGGCGACTCAGCGCCGGGCCGACATCCGCTTGGGCGGCTACGCCGAAAATCCGGCGCCGCTGACCACCAAAAGCGGGCGCGGCCCCTCTGTGATGCTGTCGCTCAACCCGCTGGCCATCTTGATCGGCACCATCGCCTCGAACGTCGGCAACGCCACGGGCGCGCAGGATTCGGTCAATGCCGCGACGGCCGGTGATCCTGACGGCAAGTGCCTATCTAAGTGCGACGAATGGCGGTACAAGCAGCGCAACGTCGTGAACCTGACGCGCTTCGGCCCGGACGGTACGGCGACGTGCTCCGCACTCGCCACGGTCGAGGACGCGGCCTTGCGGCCGGCCGAGCTGATTCAGACCTCGCTCAATGCGCTGGCCAGCGCTGTCGGTTTGCCCGACGCCTTGGCCGGCGCCGTCGCCCGGCCGTGACGCTTCGCTCGCCGTCCCTCCTGATCGCTCTTGTTTGTGCTGTCACCCTGCCGGCGCCGGCCTTCGGCCAGGCGCGCCAGTTTCTCGTGTATGACGGCAAGAGCTATGGGCCTGACCAGCTCGACGTTGCCGCCGTTTCCCCGGTCGCCGTCGCGGCGCCCAAGCGCTTGCCCAATGGCGATTTCGCCGTGCCGCGTGCGGCCGATGGCCACTTCTACATCGCCGGGGCGGTCAATGGCTTCCCCGTGGTGTTCATGGTCGATACCGGGGCGCGCTTTACCACCGTGCCGGCGCGGCTGGCCAGCAATGCCGGCATCCGCGTCGGTCGTGTCACCTTTTTCGAGACGGCCGGCGGCCGCGAACGCGGCGGTCTGTCGGCCGCCAACGTCCTCGCCCTCGGGCCGTTCACGGTGCCTGATGCCGCCGTTGCCGTTCTCGACCGCCTGCAATCGCCTGTGCTGGGCATGGACGCGCTCAATCGTTTCCAGATTTCCCATGCCCACGGCTTCATGACCCTTCGTCCTGCCCCATGAACCCCCCTACCCCTCGCGCCTGGGTGCGCTTGCCGTCCGGGCGCCGCCTCGACCTGATGAGTCCCGATCCCTCCGCATGGCTTGACGAGGACTTGGCGATTCGCCTGGCGCGCACTTATCGCTGGGGTGGCGAGTCCGTTTGGCCCTGGCCGTTGTCTGTGGCCCAGCATTCGCTTTTGGTGCTCGCTTTGCGCCGGCAGTGGTCCGATGCCCCTCTGAGCCGTTCTGACGCGCTCCTGGAGCTTCTACATGACGCGGAAGAGGGGTTGTTGGGGTTCGACTGCATTTCGCCCTTGAAGGACGTGCTGGGCCTGTCTTTCCGGGCGGTTTCGTCTCGCCTGATGGCTGCCATTTTCGCGCGCTACGAGCTGCACGCATGGACGCCGGCAGCGCACATCATCCACAAGCAGGCCGACTTGGTAGCGGCTGCCTCGGAGGCCGTGCATTGCATCGGCTGGCCTATTCATGAGGTCCGCGATGTCCTGGGGATCGTACATCCTGTCCTCGATGTCGATCCGCTGGCTGAGACCTACGGTTGCCGACCGTGGGAGCCGTGGCCGGCGGATGTTGCGGCCGAGCGATTCCTGGGCGCATTGGAATCGTTGAGGGCTGTTGAGCTGGGCCAACTTGAGGCCCAAGCCTGACCCCTGGGCGTCTCCCCTATGGGGCCGGGCTTTCGTGCTGCGCATCGAGCCGTCGACCGGCGAGCCGGTCTAGTCTCGCCCCTGGCGGGCTTCAATCCCTGACGCCTTCGCGCCTGCGGCGCTGCGCGCTGCGCTTGCCTCCTGGGGGATCGCTGCGCGAACCCCCGCCGCGCGGGCTTGGCGTCCCCCTGGGGCGCCGGACAGGGGCAAGCCCTGACCGGCTGGGCCTGGCGGCCTAGTTGGGCGACTTTCGCGCGCGAAAGTCGGAAGCGTGGATCTGAATCCGTGGTGTGCTGGCGCTGGTGCGCTGAATCCGCTTCGCGCGGGGCCGCACTGCACCGCTCCCTTCGCCTTGATTCGTCGTCATGGTGCCCTCCGGCCGGGCTTCTCCGGTCAAGGGCCGGGCTGCGCCCTGAAATCCTCACCCGTTCGGTGCTCGCCTGCGGCTGCGCTCCGCGTGCGGCTTCCGGTTTCACCCTTGACCGCGCCCGTCCTGCGTGCCCCTGGACGCCGAGGCGATAGGTAGACGGTGCAGTGCAAAGGCTGGCCCCGCGCTCCGCTGGCCATGTCGGTGCTCGAAGGGGGTAGGGGAGCATGCGCCCCTGCGGGGCGACGAACTGCGAGACCTTGGGGGCCTGTTCCGGCCCCCAAACCCCGGCCCGAGGGCTCCAGGTTCCGGTCGGCAGGGGGAGAAGCGCAAGGCCGGGAGGGGCAAAAAAAGATGGGTTTTTCTTCGTCAAACTATTGACGGTCAATAGTTCGCGGGGTAGAATGACGGCATTGCTTGAATGCTTGGAGTGATTCGATGCCTCGCTACCGTCAATACCGTTTCGACAACTGCGCCAACACATTGGCCGAGGCCATCGAGGCCGCCAAGCGAGCCGCTGACAACTTTGGCTTGCCGCAGACGGTATTGCGCAACACCGATACTTGCGGCTGGTGGCACTCCAACCCGTTTGCCCGTTCGATAGCCGTCTCGGAGCTGCATGCAACGTACTTGCCTGCGCGCTACTTCTCTTACTGATGCTACCGGGTGATGCGATGCGATTCCAGCGCTACGGGCACTTCGAGTTCCGCGATACCGACCGCAAGCGGGCGGCTTTCCTGCGCAAGCAGAAGGCCGAACGTGAGGCGTTGCCGTTGTTTGCCGACCAGGTGGCGGCCGCGCAGATCGGTGTCGATGAGGAAATGCAGGCACGGCGGCGCCAGTGGGAGCGCGACCTGGCGCGTAGTCGTCAGCGGCAGGCCGATAAATGGCGCGAGGCGCGCCGTCGCATCCGCACCTACCCTGAACCCGTCCGTGTGGCCCTGCTGGGTTACTGGCAAGCCTGTTGCTGGCCTGGCGATCCCGTTTATTTCCTCTCCATGCTGCACATGTACGACCACGGCCGCTTGCAACTCGACGTTCCGGCGCTGACCCAGGAGTGACCATGCCCCAGCCCCTCATTGACTACCTGGCGCGCGCGGCGACCTTTTACCGCGACCAGCTTCTCAGCTCGCCTCATGCCATCGCCTACCTGAAGTCTCGCGGCGTGCGCGGCGACACCGCTGCCCGTTTCCGGCTGGGGTATGCCCCGGCGGGGTTCCAGGCGCTGCGGGCGTCTTTCCCGGACTACGGCGACCCTGCCTTGCAGACGGCCGGCTTGGTGGCCACGAACGACGCTGGCCGGCGCTACGACCGTTTCCGGGATCGCGTTATGTTTCCCATCCTCGATGATGCCGGCGACGTGATCGGCTTCGGTGGCCGCGTGATCGAAGGCGACGGGCCGAAGTATCTCAACTCACCGGAAACCGAAATTTTCCAGAAGGGGCGCGTGCTGTTCGGTCTGACCCAGGCGGCCGAGGCCATTGCCGCGACCGGCACCGCCTATGTGGTGGAGGGATACCTGGATGTCGTCAGTCTAGCCCAACATGGTGTGCAGAACGCTGTGGCCACGCTGGGCACGGCTACAACAGGCCAGCATGTGGAGCGGCTGCTGGGCTTGGCCAAGCGCGTGATCTTCTGCTTTGACGGGGACGACGCCGGCAGACGGGCGGCTGCGCGCGCCCTGGACGTGTGCCTGCCTCATGTCACCGACGCGGCCGACGTGAGTTTCCTTTTCCTTCCGCGCGACCACGACCCGGACAGCTACGTGCGCGCCAAGGGCGGGGACGCCTTCAACGACTTGGCCTTGGAGGCTTCGAGCCTCGAAGGCTTCTTCCTGGCCAGCGCGATGCAGGGTTGCCAGTTGGAGTACGCCGAGGGCCGGGCGCGGCTGGTTGCCACGGCTGCGCCGCGTCTCCAGCAGATCAATGCACCGGCAATGCTGTGCCGGATTCTGACCGCCATTGCTGGGCCGTCCAAGTTTTCCGTGGGCGAGCTGATCGACTTATGCGGCTTGGAAAAAAACATGCTTTCAACTATTGACCGTCAATAGTTTTATGGTAGAATTCAACTCATCGGCAGCGGATGGACGGCCGATGAACCCCGGAAACAACTGTGAGCAGACAGTGGGGCGCTGAACCGATCTTTCGCACGCGAAAGGGACGATCCACCGAAGACCATCATCAACATGACTTAGGAGCTTTGACCATGCGTACTACCGTTTATGCCCGCCTCTTTGACCGACTGGCCGACCTGATCCCCAGCCTGCAATCCGCCCGCGCTGGTGCGGTTTTCTGCGCCCCTCCGCGCATCCCTGACGACATGGCCGTGTATTGCCACATTGCGGCCGCCGAGGGTGACATGCGCCTGATCGAGCTGGCCGACGACAACCAGAAGAAGGGCACGGTAATGCCTGCGCCGTGGCTCAAGCTGCGTGTGGATATGGCCAACAAGCTGGCCGAGGTGCTGGAGATGGAAGACACCTTCGGTTATCAGGTGATCTACACGGGCGGCAGTGCGGTGAATCCGCGCCGCGCCCAAATCAACATGTTCGCTATGAACTGGCTGCAAGTCATGGTGAATTTTGAGCTGTGCTTCCAGCCTGCCGATGTGTCGGTGGCGGCCTGATCGACAACCAGGGAAAGGACGAACGATCATGAAAACCATCGCTATCGCCAACCAGAAGGGCGGAGTCGGCAAGACCACTGTTGCTCGCAACCTGGCTTTCTTCGCCATCGAGCGCGGCTTGCGCGTCCTGTGCGTTGACCTCGATCCGCAAAAGAACTTCAGCAAGACCCTCCGGGCACTGCGCGAGCGTACCGTGGGCGACCAGGGCGACGAGCTGCAATCGCTGACGGGTAGCGCCTTGTTCGACGGAGAGGCCATCGAACTGCAACCGCTTCCGTGCGGGGAGTCCGCTGCGCTGGTGGCTGCTGACCGCGAGCTGGTGGACGTGGCCAGCCGCCCGCTGGAAGACCTGCACGCCCCGCGCGCTGCGCTGGCCAAGCTGGCCAAAGACTTCGACGTGTGCATCATCGACACGGCCCCGACGCTGGGGAATCCGCTGTATGCCGCGCTGATCGCCGCTGACTTCGTGGTGTGCCCCTGCACGATGGATCAAGACGCCATCGACGGCCTGGGCGACCTGTTTGAAGACATTGCGCGCGTGCAGCAACTGGAATGGAACGCCGACCTTGTGACGCTGGGCCTGCTGGCCAACCGCGTCAATACCCGCCGCGCCTTCGACCGCAACGCCCTGGAGCAACTGCGCGACGAGCTGGGCGAGGTGGTGATGGAAGGGGTGCTTTACGACCGCGCAGCCACGCAGTACGCCAAGGATCGGCCGGTGTGGCGCGTGCAAAGCGGCGAAAGCCAAATCCTGGCCGCCCGCGAAATGAAAGCGGTGTGCAACCAGATTTTCGACAAAGCCGCGATCTAAAAGGACAAGGACATGACCGCAACCGCAACCAACAAAAAGCCCGGCCTCAACCTGGGTAAGCTGTCCGCCGTGGCTCAGATCGCCGTCAAGCCGGTGCAGCCGGCCGACGCCGAAATCGAACTGGCGCGCATCTACAGCGTCAAGCAGGTTCGCAAGACGTTCCGCAACCTGGAGGAACTGGCCGAGAGCTTCAAGCTGAACGGCATCATCGAGCCGCTGGTGGTGCATGAAGAAGCGGACGGCCGCTACCGCATCATCGTCGGGGAGCGCCGCTACCGCGCCGCGCCGCTGGCTGGGCTGGTCAAGGTGCCCGTCATCATCAAGAAGGGGTTGACCGAGCTGCAAATCCGCCGTTTGCAAGTCACAGAGAACAACGACCGCGACGACCTGACCGCCTACGAGGAAGCAATGGGCGTGATCGAAGACGTGGAGCTGTACGGCACCAAGGAAGCCATGACGATCTGGAACCGTGGCGAGGCATGGGTTAGCAAGCGCATGGCTGTGCGCCGCTATGCAGACCCGGTGCGCGAGCTGCTGGAGAACGATCTGTGCGGCGACTTCGAGGTGCTTCACTGCCTCAACCAGATTTACGACATCGAGGACACGCACACCGAGTTTTCGCGCCTCTCTCACCGCATGAACGAGGGCTTGCCCTTGTCGCGCGACGAAGCCCGCAACACGCTGGCCAGAATGAAGGCATGGAAGCAGCAGCAAGACGATCTGGCCCAGCGCCGCATCGAGCTGGACAACGCCAAGAAGGCCGGCGACAAGGCCCCGGAGAAGACGCCTGCATGGCTGGAAGAACAGCGCAAGCGGGATGCCGAGCGTGCGGCTACTGGAGCTGATACCGGCGACCAGGACGAGGACGGCGGCCAAGGCCCCGCACCGGCCCCGGCCGTCGCCTCGGGACGCGGCCAGCAAGCCCTCCCGACGATGGAGCTGACCCCGGAGCAGAAGGCCGCCGCCGAGAAGGAGCGAGCCAACGAAAAGCTGCTGTCGCTGCGGGAAGAAACCTTCGAGTGGGGCGAAGCCAATCAGGCGCAGTTCTTCAGCATGAAAACCCACATGACGACGCTGGGCCACAACATGCACGAAACCGAGTGGGTGCTGTGGCAAGGGTTCCTGGCCATGACCTTGCCGATGCTGGAAGGCATCGGCCCGGAGCGGGCAGTCATGTACCTGAAGAAGCTCCAGGGCGAGCTGAAGGACAAGACCCCGGCGCAGTTGTGGGAGGAAATGCACCCCGACATCGAGGGCGCTGGCCGGAATGCTTCTCCCGACATGCCGGACGGCTGGCGTTTCTGACCCTCTCCTGAAGGCGGCCGCTGGCCGCCTCTTTTCAACTTTCGCGCGCGAAACCGCGCTGATGTACCGGACGGCCCCATGAGACTGAAACGCCTTACCCCGCAAGCCTTCGACCGAACTGCCGCCGACACCCGCTTGGGCGAACAAGCCCGTGAAATGGCGCGGGCCGTTCTGGTGGATGGCCGCGCCCAAGTGGACGTGGCCACCGAGCACGGGATGACCAAGCAGCGCGTGAGCTTGGCCGTTGCGGCCATCGAGCGGGCCTACAAGAAAGCCACCACGCCGGGCGTGAGTTCCATCCGCGTGGAGCTGGATCTTCCTGAAGCCTTGGCGCTTGAGCTGGCGGCTTTGGCCGAGGCGATGAAGGGGTGCGACGACGTGGCCAAGTCCGCCGAGGCGCTGGAGAAGGCCACTACGGCCGTGCGCAAGGCCACCAAGTTCTTGAAGGCTGCGCCATGACCTGCACGATCAACCAAGACGAGGCGCAGGGTGCTCCCTTGCGCCTTTGTCGTTTATAAACGATAATATGGACATGTTCACCGTTCGGCACTACATCACCGAGGACGAGCACGACCCGTTTCAAGAGTGGCTGAAGAAGCTGCGCGACCCGATTGCAAAAGGCCAGGTGGTCAAGCGAGTGGGCCGCATTGAGGCGGGGAACTTTGGCGATCACAAGCCCTGCCGCGAAGGTGTGTGGGAGCTGCGAATCGACCAAGGCCCCGGCTACCGCGTCTATTACGCGATGGCGGGCGCGGTGGTAGTTCTACTGCTGTGCGGCGGTGACAAAGGCACCCAGGACGCCGACATCGAGCGCGCGATTGGGTTTTGGAAAGACTGGCAACGGAGGTCAGCATGAAGGATCGAAGCCACGACGAAGCAATGGCCGAACTGTTCAAGGAAGACCCGGCTTTTGCGGCCGAGTACCTGAATCAGCTTCTCCAGGATGGAGAACCGGCCGATCTACTGGTGGCGCTGCGCCAGATGGCGCAAGCGCGCGGTGGCGTGCGCGCTATCGCCAAAGAAACCGAGCTGAATGCCAACCAGCTCTACCGCACGCTGTCGCCCCAGGGCAACCCGGAGCTGCGCAGCCTGTCGGCCGTGCTCAAGGCGCTGGGCCTGCGCTTGGCGGTGCAGCCAGTCGGCCAGCACCATGCCACGGCATGAATCGGAACGCACAAAAGAAAATGCCCGGCGAGCAGGCCGGGCACTTCAAGACCATCATCAACCCCTAACGGATCAACCCGCTTGGCAGCAAGAGACACATAAGGAGCAATGAATGTCCAATAGTACCACAGACAGCGAAACGGCAACACTTTTTCCACTCGGGCGATCAGATGAACCGGCAGGTGGGAACATCCTGGCCAGCGCCGTGCAACCTGACCTGTTTGTGGTGCTTGAGGCGATCCATGATTGGCCCGTCAAAGATGATGTGTCCTCAATGGAATACCCCATCTTCTCCCTGTCGAAGAACCGCGACACCCGCATCCGCGTCTATTCGCGCGCCGGCCGGAGCATCCGCATCATCCCATCTGCCGTGGGTGCTGCTACGGTGTTCGACAAGGACATCCTGATCTATTGCATCAGCCAGATCGTGCGAGGGCACGACGCCGGCATCAAGACCTCGCGCCGCGTTCGCGTGGACGTGTACCCGTTCCTGCTGGGCACGCGCCGCAGCACTGGAGGCGCAGCCTACGAGCGCGTGGTGGACATGTGCCGGCGATTGAAGGGCACGACGATTGAAACGAACGTCAAGACGAACGAGAAGGAGCAACTGGAAGGCTTCGGCTTGATCGAGGACTACCGGGTGACGACCTGGACGAAGAACGGCAAAGGCGCGCTGGAACTGGAGCTGACGATTTCCGAATGGCTCTACCGGGCCGCAATGGACTTCGACATCCTCACGCTGCACCCCGACTATTTCAGCCTTGGCCAAGCCCTGGAGCGCCGGCTGTACGAGCTGGCCCGCAAGCACTGCGGTGACAAGGCGTGGTGGGAAATCGGCCTTCCGCTGCTGCTGGAGAAGACGGGCAGCTCGCAGACCCTGCGCCGCTTCAAGCAGGAGATCAAGGAAATCGTGGAGCGCGACCCATTGCCCGACTACCGGATGTTCCTGGACGAGTCCGTGAAGCCCAACAAGCTGGTCATCATGACCCGAGACAACGGCAAACTGGTCTGCGAGGCCAACAAGGCCGGCAAGCTGTCCTGGGTGTCCTACTTCCTGCAAAAAAAGCTGTCCTGATCCCATGCAGAGGCTCGCCGCGCTGCGCTGGCTTGGCCACGGGCAGAGCCTCAACCGCCCATCGTGGCCCCTTGGCCAGCGCCGGCCCGGATTCGTCTATCGGCGTACATTTCGCCTTCTTGCCAAACTGCGCGAATTCGTCTATCGCGGTACGGTTTACTCGTCTATCGCCGCACAGCCATGCGCGACAAAACTACCGAAAAACCCGCGTCAGCATTGGATTTTTAGCCCGGCATCATCAAAAAACGGCTTTTTTGCTGCCACGCTGAAAGCATCCGATACGCCTCGAAACACTCGTCTATCGGCGTACATTTGGGCACTTATCCACAGAAAACGCGGCCGTTTCGTCTATCGCCGTACAAACACTCGTCTATCGCGGCACGTTTTTTTCGTCTATCGCCGTACAGGGTTCTCGTCTATCGGCGTACATGCCGCTTGGAAAAATCCTTGCGCGACAAGGACTTACGACCGCTTATCCACAGCGTAACACGCGCGCGCGATTTAACGCCTTTTTATTTAACGTTTTAACGCCGCCGAAGGGGGGTGCCCCCCCTTCTCGAACCCACCCGGCCGGCTTCGCCGTCCTCCCATCCCCCCAGGGGCTTTGCCCCTCGGCCTGCGGCCTCACCCCAAATCGTGCGCGCCCTTGGCGCGAGTGCTCACAAAGCCCGGCTGCGCCGGGCGGGGGTGCTCCACCGCCCTGCAACCACGGTCTAAGCGGCTCAGGCCGTCCGCAAGCGGCCGTCCTGACCTGCCCCGCACGCGGGGCACCCTGCGGGCGCTAAGACGCCGGATAAATCACGCCCGCCGCGTCCTACGGCCGCGCCGGCCGCTCAACCGGGCGCGCAGCGCGCCGTGGAAGACCGTTCCTGCTGCACAACCGTCAAAAGGTCTTCAAAAGGGAGGGGCGAAGCCTTCCGCGATGGGCATGAAGGTTTAAAAGGGCTGAAATGGCCGCGCATGAGGCCCGCCACGGCGTTTTCTGACCCTTGGCCAGCCCTGACCCCTCGGACGCCCGGAAAAATCGCTTGTAGCGCGTTCTGTGCGGTCGGTTTTATGACTGACCAGCTCATGCGAACCGCTGGCCAGCCGCTGGCTCACGGCGGCCGCCTCGATGCCGTGCGGATGCCTGCCGGCGAAAGTGAACACGATAGACGAATCACTGCCCGTGAAGGCCCTGTTTCCGGGGCTTGGCGGCCGAATTCGAGTGCCAGCACGCATGAAATCGGCCTGATCCTGGCCGACTTGCCCATTTTTCCCGGCCTGGAGCCATTCGAGGCTCGGGCTGACGCGCCCGATTCGTCTATCGGGGGCTTTTCCAGAAGGACGGCCGCCGAGGTGGCCACCGACCCGGCTTCCAGCTTCCACCACCAGCTCGACGCCGGCACGCCGAAGGCAAGCGCGACGGCGGCCGATCCTGGCCGGCCTTCGCCTGTTGCGTTTGTTGTTGTTTACTGTAAAATACAACATACAACAACAAACAACACGATCAAACGAAAGGAGCCTGTCATGGCAAGCGAAGCGATCATCACGGAAGAACTGATCTGTAAAGCCGCCGAACAACTGGCGGCCGAGGGGATGCGCCCGACGAACGAGACGGTGCGCGAACTGCTGGCGAAGTGGACGAGCACGAAGGGCGGCAGCTACGCCACCATCGGCCCGGTGCTGCGCGCCTGGAAGGCCCGCCGCAAGGCTGCCGAGTCGGCCGAGCCGGTGCGCGAAGCCGCGCCCCAGGTTGTGCTCGACAAGGTGCAGGGCTGGGCTTCAGACATGTGGGGCGTGGCCCTGGAGCTTGCCAATGGCCGATTGGCCTCCGAGCGTGAATCCCTGGAGCGGGTGCGTCAGGAACTCGAAGCCGAGACTGCGGAGGCGCTGGCCCTGGCCGAGAAGCGCGAGGATGAACGCGATGAGGCGCGCCGGCAGGCCGCCGAACTGACCGACCAACTGGCCAGCCTTCAGGCCGACGTGGCTGCACAAACCGAGCGAGCCGCGGCTGGGGAAGCGCGGGCGGCCGAACTGGAGAAGCGGGCCAACGAGGTGCATGACGACCTGAAGGCCGAACGGGCGCGACGCGATGAAGCGGAGGCCGCACGCCGGACGGTGGAAGCCGAGCTTTCCATCCAGCGCGCGGACGTGGCCCGACTCTCCCAGCAGGCAGCAGACTTGGAGCGCGAGCTGGCCCAAGTTCGCGGTGAGCTTGGGCGAGTGCAGGAGCAAGGAGCGGCCGAGCTGGCGGCGGCGCGGAAAGAGCACGCCGAAGGGGTGGCTGCTCAACGTGCCCAGCATGATGCCGAGGTGGGGCGACTGAAAGATGCTCACCAGCAGGCATTGCACGACCAGAAGCAGCGCAGCGTGGAGGTCATCGGCAAGCTGGAGACTTCCAAGCAGCGCATGGAGGCCGAGCTGGACGAGGCGCGCAAAGAGGCACGCGATGCGGCCGCCCAACTTGGCCGGGTGACAGGGGAACTCGACGCGCTGCGCAGTCAAGTCGCCAGTCAAGAGGCGACCATCCGGGGCTTCACCGCAAAGAAGGCTGACAAGACATGATCGGCTCCGCGTGGCTGCATCTGGCCAGCTTCGCGGTCATGCTGGTGGCGACCCGCGCCGTTCGGCGCTGGACGTGGCTGTACGCCCTGTCCGTGCTGCCCGGCACGCTGGCCCATGAGGCTATGCACTGGCTGGCCGGCTGGCTGTTTGGTGCGCGCCCAGTTTCCCTGTCGATCCTGCCGCGCCGGACGCCTGACGGGGAGCTGCTGCTGGGGCGCGTGCTGTTCATGCGCCTGCGCTGGTGGAATGCGGTTCCCGTGGCCCTCGCGCCGTTCCTTCTCATCCCGTTGAGCGCCGGCCTGCTGTGGCATTCCGCTGGCTGGCCCGCTCTGGCGTGGCCCAGCCTTGGCCTGAAGCTCCTGGCGGTGCAATGCCTGCTGGCAACGTGGCCGAGCGGCCGCGATTGGGGGCACGCCCTGGGCGGTGCGGCCGTGGCCGGGGCGCTGACGCTCTCCGGCCTCTACCTCTACAGCCGTTTTGGCTTCGCCCTGCGGTGACTTTCGCGCGCGAAAGTCCGCGCTTGCGTGCGAGTTGCTTTCACTATGAAAGCAAATAAACGCCAATATCTATTGACGGTCAATAGTTTGACGGGTAGAATATAGGCATTGCTTCAGTGATGAGGCGATGCCCCGGCAGGGGTGACGGTGAGCAGACCAGACCCCAGCCGCTTAGACCATCTTCAACCCTCCGCATAAGGAAAACGACCATGCAGACCGCCCGCGTCGCCCAAGCCAACACCACCGCCCAAGCCACGGATTACCCGCAATGGGTGATCGTTGAGAACGCCGGCACCGATGCCGAAGACGTCTGGAGCGACCACCACACTTTCAAGGCGGCGCTGAAGGAGCTGGAGAGCTGCGGCGGAACGGATAACGGCTTCGACCTGATGAAGCGCCTCCCCGATGGCACCCTGACCACGGAATTCTGACCCATGCGCTGCATCGACCTCTTTGCGGGGGCCGGTGGCTTCACCGAGGGCGCGCGCCTTGCCGGCGCGCGCGTGGTGTGGGCCGCGAACCATTGGCCGCTTGCCGTTCAGTACCACCAGACCAACCACCCGGACACTTGGCACGAGTGCCAAGACCTTCAGCAAGCCGACTGGCGCGCGGTGCCCGCGCATGATGTCGTGCTGGCTTCGCCGGCCTGCCAAGGGCATTCGAGAGCAAGAGGCCGCGAGCGGCCGCACCATGACGCGCTGCGCAGCACGGCTTGGGCCGTGGTGGCTTGCGCGGAATATCACCGCAGCCCGGTGATCCTGGTCGAGAACGTACCCGACTTCGAGAAGTGGGTGCTTTATCCGGCTTGGCGCGATGCGTTGCGCCGGCTGGGGTATGCCGTCTCGCCGCATCTGGTCGATGCGGCCGATCATGGTGTGCCGCAGAACCGGCAACGCCTGTTCCTGGTCTGCACGCGCTCGCGGCGGCCGCTGCGCTTGAGCCTGCCGCGCCGCGAGCACCGACCCATTGCCGACGTGATCCAGTGGGATGCCCACCCGTGGAGTCCGATCGCCACGCCCAGGCGCAGCGAAAAGACGCTGCGCCAGATCGCGGCGGGCCGTGCTGCGCACGGCGACCGCTTCTTGATCCCGTACTACTCCAGCGGCAGCGGCCTCACTGGCCGCAGCATCCACCGGCCTGTCGGCACCATCACGACCCGCGACCGCTGGGCCGTGATCGAGGGCGACCGGATGCGAATGCTTGCCGTGCCCGAGGCACGGGACGCTATGAGCTTTCCGCCGTCCTACGTCCTCCCCAACGTCCACCGCGATGCCATGCACCTGCTGGGCAATGCCGTCTGCCCCGTGGTGGCCGCTGACTTCCTCAACGAGCTGCGCCTTGCGGCTTGATCGAACTTCCTGGAGCTACCCCATGAAACCCTCTCGCTTCCTTCCTGTGATCCTCGCCGGCCTCGCCTTGAGCTGGGCCGGCTCCGCTTCCGCCTACAAGCCCGGCGTGCTGCGCGAGCTGGCCGATGCCATCGAGACGGCCGCGCCCGTATCCGTGCCTGCGGCCGGCTCTATCGAGGTGGGCTTTTCACCCAAAGGCGGGGCCGAGGCCCTGGTGCTTCGCGTCATCGACTCCGCGAAGACAGACATCAAGGCACTGTCCTACAGCTTCACCAGCCCGCGCGTGGTGGCCGCGCTGCTGCGCGCGGCCAAGCGCGGGGTGGCCGTTTCCCTGGTGGCCGACTACAAGAACAACGTCACCGACGACCGGAGCGGGAAGGGCCGGGCGGCCCTTTCCGCGCTGGCTGAAGCTGGCTGCGACGTGCGCGTAATTTCCGCTTACCCGATCCACCACGACAAGGTGCTGATCGTGGATCGCCAGACTGTCGAGCTGGGGAGCTTCAACTACTCCGACGCGGCCGCGCGCGTGAATTCGGAGAATGTCCTAGTGAACTGGAATAATCCGGCGCTGGCCAAGGCATATCTGGCCCATTTTGATCGCAACTGGCGGCAATCCGAGCCTTTCCGCGCCCGGTATTAACAGGAACTCGGAGAACATCATGACCGTCGATTTTTTCCTTATTGACGCCCCGCACGCCGTCCCCCAGGAATTCCAGGCTTGGGAGGCCGCGAAAGCGCATCACCGCGCTGTTTTTCTGCGCTGCGTGGATGCCGAAGATGGCAGCGCCGAACAATCCCGCCTCGATGCGGAAGGCCGGGCCGCGAAGGCCGACGCTGACCGCTTGGAGCAAGCCGCGCGAACGGCTTGGTTGCGGGCGAAGCGGCAGTCCGTGGAAATCCACCTCAACGATGACACGCGCGAAACCCGGCATTGCTTTACCGAGCAGCCGTTGCGAATCCACGCCGGTTTCACGCATGAGGATGCGGCCGCTGGCTGGCGTCAAGTCCTGGCCTTTTCTGCCAGTCCGACGCCTGACGCCGACACCTTGGCACGGATCGAGCGGGCGAAATCGGATGCCGTCTCGCAACTGGAGTCCTATTGGGCCGAGCTGGCCGATGCCACCGATATTCAGCGCGTGATCTACCAGGGCGTGCATTACACCTGGGATGTGCTTGGCGAGGGAATCGGCTTCGGCGGGCAGGCATTCCGTGTTGAGTGGCTGGCCGCTGATCGAGAGCCGACCGAGTGCAATTTGTTCGCGCAGGGCCGCATCCCAGTTTGGATGCGTGACAAGTTGCCCGACAACGCCCGTTCCATCGAAGACTTGGGCTACCGGATTAATCCGTTTCCGGCTGTGGATGACAGCTTGGATGACGACCCACCGTATTAACCCCTGGGCGTCTCCCCTGCGGGGCCGGGCTTTCGTGCTGCGCATCGAGCCGCCTGCGGCGTCTCGCCCCTTCGGGCGTCAATCCCTGACGCCTCCGCGCCGTGCCGGCGCTGCGCGCTCCGCT
>WBZX01000924.1_pt1 | contig 24164 bp, 29 predicted proteins | sample 5204211 | NCBI WGS metagenome assembly WBZX01 (sample SAMN12344362, study PRJNA552823) | activated sludge metagenome | biome: Activated sludge suspended growth; feature: Nitrification reactor; material: Wastewater; isolation source: activated sludge from nitrification reactor of wastewater... | reverse complement strand
GAACCCATCGGCTACATACCTCCCGCAGAGGCTGAGGCAAACTACTACCGGCATCTCGCCAGTCAAGCCGCCGAGGTGGTGGCCTGACTTAAACCAACTGGCCTCCACGAAACCCGGGGCGATTCATTCTTGATTGAGCAAATCGAGCTGAGCGATACCGTCAAGCAAGTACAGCGCCTCGGGTCTACGAAGGTTCGAGTCGAGCGCGTACCCCCAATAGTGGGTAGACGGGAGAATGCTCAGGACTTCAAAGGCAAACTGCAGGTCTTAGAGTTCGACTTCGCAGACATGGATGAGGCTCAAATCTGGGAGACCGATCTGCGATTGGCGTGCTCGCGAAAAGGGTGTGTCACTCAGGCGCTCACTGGGGACGAAGCGGTTGCGCAGCAAAACTCCGTCTATCTGCTCTCCAACAGTTCTGAGCGTGCCGGCAGGATGTCCGCCGCCGCAAAGCACATAGTTAGCTTGGTGGGGCGCAAGACGCCGTTCTGAAGTCGATAAGGCGAAGCATGCATATGAACACAACCAATTCCACGGTTGAAGGCCCTAAAGCCGACAGGTTCCGGCGCTTCATGATCTTCATGCAGGGGTTCGCCGCCTCGCTGCGTCACCACCCGATCAACAAGACCGAGCCCGGCCCAGCAGAACTGCACCGGATGCCCGATGGCAACGCCCAAAGCATGCGCGATGAACTGGAGCGGCTGGAGGTTCGTATGGCGGTCGTGGAGCGCGTGCGCCGGGCGCAAACTGCGCAGGGCAAGCAGAGGTAGGCGCTAGCCAGTGCCCTACCGGGCCTTGTGGTCCACACGCAGCGACTGGTGCGACGGATTGCACCTGAGCATCCCCATCCCAGCAAACCTGCGTCCCAATCCCGGACAGGCCGGCACTCCGTCGGCCATAACCAGGAGATGGTCGTGCACCACACCTTCCAACTTGATGACGCAAACTGCCCCCGCAGCCGGGCTATCACACGTGTTGCCCATAGGTTCCCAGGCATCACCGACGTGGTTGCCGGCGACGGCGCCACCTGGCCGCGCCTGATGAGTGCCGACGGCCTCACGCAAGTGATCTTCACCGAGGTCGCCACCGACAACGATCTGGCCGAGGCCGCCCAGCACATGGTGCTCCAGCGTGCCGGGCTGCTGATGCTCCCGCGCGAAGGCTACTAGCGTTGCAGCAGTAGGCGCTCGTCGCGTTCTTCCCCATTCGGCATTGGAATACGAATACCGAACCAAGTCGCCTTAGCGGGGCCCCCTTGCTTGGGGGAGGGCAACGTCGAGGTCGAAGGCAACATCAAGAACGTAGTCCGCATACTCGTGAGGCTTCTCGTTCAGGTGATAGTTCAGCAGTTCTCTTCCGAGCACAGGGGCGTTGTCCGCGAATCCGGTCGCCCGACAAACCGCATCCTCGTCCGCAAGTAGCTGCTCAGGCGAGCACTGAGGATACAAGACCTCTCCATCTGTGTACGTGCCTGGGGGCCAAGAGTGCCGAACGTAAACATGGCAACTATGGCTTTGGGCTGCTGCGCGAAGTACTCCGAGTGCCAAAACCGAACTGAAGATTACAGGCATGCTGAGCAATGCCCTTTGAACGTCAATTCGTATTCGGTTGCGATCTACGGCCTCCGGGAAGTGAGCCGCTCCATTGACAACGTAGTCGTCTGCGTCGATGTGAGTGGCGCCGAAAAATTCGGCGAGCTTCCTGGCTGCGGTAGTCTTTCCCCGGCGGTTGTAGCCATCCACGACTAGCAAAGTACCAGGTACGGCATGGCCTTCCATTCGTAGCGCAGAGGCGAGCGCATCGATACTTTCGAACGCAAGTGGCATAAATGGTGCTGACCTGTGAAAGGGGGGCTAGCGTCGCAGCAGTAGACGGGTCACGCGCCCCTGCCCATCGTGCCGTTCAATGGCAGGCACCACCTGTGCAGCCATGTGCTGCAGGTCGGCCGAAGCCCGCTGAGGCCTGGGGGCTGGCGGGTCTGGCAGCGCCTGCCTCACACTGACGTGCCCACCGGGCACCGGGATGTGCGCCAGCCGGTGAGTCCGTGGCGGTAGTGACGGCGGGTTGGTCACCCGTGCCAATCGGCGAAGCCAGTCAAACGCCACGTGCCACCCCCAGGGCATTTGGCAGGTGCACCAGCTCCAGCGCGCCCAGCAGGGCCAGCGCCACATGGTCATGGGCGCAGCGGACACGCAGGGCACCCAGCACCCCACCGATGGTGGCCTCAGGCCCACGTGGGTCGCGCTCGCTGGCGATGTCCCACAGGTCGATGTCATCAAGGCCAGCGTCACCATGGCTGCACAGCGTGTGCACCCAGGTGGCGGCCGGCTCGCAGGGCTCGCTCAGGATGGCGTCCAGGTCGGACAAGGAGATGGTGGCGGCGTTGGGCATGGGTGCGGCTCTCGTTGGTGTTGATGTCGCCATTGTTCGGGGCGGGCACGGGGCTGTCAAAGCACTGTGCGGCGTTAGGTTGCGCAGGCCTGACGTTAGCCTTGTGGCCCGTCCGGGCTGTCCTCGTGCGCGCTCGTGCTGGGTAAGTGCGCGGGCTTCACGCTGTTAGTCTGGCGCATCTGGTGTGCTCATCTGGCCAGAGTGGCGCAGGTTGGGCCGAAGGGATGGTGTGAGGGTAGCGCAGCGGGGCTCACCGTGCCCCTGTCCACACCTGCCAACCCGTCCACCGGCGTGCCCACACCCCCCCCGGGGTACCGGGTGGACTGGACCCAGAGAAATCATGGCGTATGCCACCCTAGAGGTTCTGCTGGCTGTTGGTAGACGGTTTCGGAATCGACCCCCCCCATCATTTCCCAGCCATAGAAATCGCCCCATCCCAAAAAAACGGGCCAGGAAGTCGCACCCCGGCCCCCTCATCATTTACACGCCGCCGCCTACCATGGCCGCGTCCACCTGTGCACTGAACGCCCGCAGCGACATCAACGCCAGCGCATCACGCTCCAGCACCCGCGTAGTCTCCGAGCCCGACTGCGTCTGCATCGCGTCAGCGACGAACGCCTGTACAAGCACCGTGGCGTCCTTCAGGCGCTCCGCCTGCGCAGTGCTCAGCACGGCCAGCACCTCTCGCGCCGCCACCACCAAGGCCGCAGCCTGCGCTGTCTCGTCCTTGTCCAGCCGGGCCATCCTGCCCTCCTTGTCCAGCAGCAGCCCCAGCTCCGCCACCTGCCCGACAAGGACCCCCAGGAAGTGCACGGCGACCTCCTCATGGCCGGTGCCCATCAGCACCATGTCCCGATGGTCGGACATGTCCTGCACGCTGCCCGCCACGTAGACCAGCCGGCCGATGGCGCTAGCGAAGCGTCGGAACATGGCGTCGGTGTGCTTGCGGAGCCCGGACACGGCCGCTTCAGCCCGGCCAAGGTGCACCCCACGAAGCAACAGGTGCGCGATGCCCTCGACCGCCACCACGGCGAAGGCGGAGGCGCAGCTGCACGCCGCCATGATGTTGATCCCCTCCAGGTCGGCGATGGCCGCCAACTGAGCTAGCGGCGTGTCCTTCAGCTTGAGGTGCGGCCCCCACACATGACACCGGTCGCTGCGGTAGTTGGCGAGGTCGGCGTGCATGTCGGTGACGCGCGCCAGCAGGTGCACAACCATCTGACCGGCCGCCAGCAGGTCGTGCGCCGCACTGCGCTCTGGGTTGAGCCTGCGCAGCTCGGCAACGGCTTGGTTGCCCGGGGTGCCGGCGAAGTCCCCCACGCAGCCGGTGGCATCGGCCAGCTCTTGCAGGATGCCCTCCACGCCGGCCCAGGGGAAGTGAGGCACCAGGGTGTTGACCGCGACGTCGCGCACGAGTTGGCGCAGCTCGTCGGGGTGTATGGGCGTGGTGGGTTGGGGCACGTTCAGGAGGGCATCCAAAGCGCCCAGGGGGTCGTTCAGATCGCCCAGCAGATCGGCGGGCTTGGGGTTGGTGGAGTTGGTGGTGGTCATGGTGGGTGCTCCTTGGTGGGGGTGGCGGTGCGCGGCTACTTGGCGACGGTGGCGGGCAATGGCTACTTGTCTAGCGTGGTGGCTTGAGGTGCAGGTCGTGCACTCTCTGCCTTTGATGGCCGGCCTGGGCCGGGCCTTGTGGGGTTCAGTCCGCCCGGTGGCACCCAGACTGCGGTCGGCGCGCCGGTGACGCGGGGTTGTGCACGTGCCCATCCAAGGCTTCGCAAGACAGGCCCCAGCGCGATGCCAGCGATGCCGGTGGCGTCGGTGACGTACCGTAAAGACATGAACGGTGGGCGCTCGTTTGGGGGCAGTGAGTTCCACCAGGTGGTGACCGTGGCCTGATGTCGCGCCAATTTCCGGCGCAGGTACGCGGTGGACGGTTTTTTGGGGCTGGTGGCCTTGGTGGGGCTGGAATTAGTTGTCATAAAAGCTCCAACTGATTGATAAATCGGGGGGGTGGTCAAGGTGGTCAAGGATCGGCCAAGGATCGGGGTCTATCCTTGGCCAAAACCGCCGCAGAAGAACCCCACAAGACCGCGCGAGACCGCACGAAAAAAATGGGTGGTCAAGGTGGTCAAGGTGACCAAGGTACTTTGCAACTCGGCAACGGTGCGCGTGCAGTAGTGCATACCCAATGGGGTATAGGCATTTTTTGTTCTCTCTGCTGAACTTAAAGTACCTTGGTATCCTTGGTATCCTTGACCAAGCCAATAAACATGCGGCTTCCAGCCGGTCAAGGGTCCGCGACAAAACGTGCCCGACCCTTGACCACGTGCCCGTAGCCTTGACATTTCCATGTCAGGCCCCGCCGAAGTCATGCACGCCGGTGGCGGTGGTGAAGGTGGCCCTCAACTCCGTCAGGGCAGGCAGCTCGACCATCTGCACGCGCTTGTCCCCAGAGCGTGCCCGGGTCTCGTGCAGTCCGTTGGTCCAGCCTTTGAGCATGCGCATCGCCGCAGGCCACTCGGCATCAGCGCCGCGCCCACTGCGCGATGCTGTGAAGGACATGCGCAGCTCGGACTTGTCGATCAGCGTGACCTCGTCGGTGTTGAGCACGACCCGCTGCGAACCGTGCCCGCTGACGGCACCCTCGGACAGGCAGGAAAACCACCACGCCGCCGCCGGGCTGCGTAGGCTGGTCAGCGCGATCTGGCGCGTCAAGGCGGCCGACTTCGGGATGATGCGGGGATTGAAGTCGCCCAGGTTCACCCGCTGCAAGTAGCCCAGCAGGGCACCAGCACCGCCAGCGTCAAGCCACTTGTAATACCTGGCCCAGAAGTCGTGCCGGCCTTGAAGGTCGTTGCCTGTCTCGACCACCACGGCGCGGCGCTCATCAATAGTCGCCTGCCAGACGTGCAGGTGGTTGGTCAGCAGAACATACATGCCCATGTTCACGCCGTTCACAGGGTCCAACCCCTTGCCTTCGTAGGTCATGGACGTGGCCGTGGTGCGGGCCTTGATCCGGTCGGCCTGGCGTGGGTCGCCAGCGAACAAGGCTTCGTCCAGCACGATGAACAGCAAGGTGCGCAGGTGCAGCGTGAACCGGCCGGCCACCTGCTCCGGGTCGTCAAATACCTGGCCATGCACGCCGAACATGCGCACCAGGGCCTCCATCAGGCTGTTCTTGCCCGTGCCCTTGCCGCCGGTGAAGATCAGGATGGCGCCCGGCACGCTGCCCGGGTTCTGGACCTTCCAGGCAAACAGGTTCAGCGCATAGCGCCTGACCCTCACGTCGGGCACCAGGGCCTCCAGCAGCTCCAGCCACGGCGCCACGTCGCCGGCCGTGGGCTCGCACCCCCAGCCCTGATACAGGTTCAATAGTGACGGTGGCGGGGCCTCGCATGGTGGCGGTGCCATAACCGTGCCGTCGAACTGCCGGCGGTGGGGGCTGCGCCTCCAATCATCCACCGCACGGATGTCTCGGTCGCCATTCCGAACGGTCCACTCGGCATAACGATGTTGCAGGCTGGCAATGCTGGTGAAGCCCGCCACGTACTTGAAGCCCGCCACGGTATGCACAGAGGTCTCGAAGTCGACCACCTTGGTGTCGCTGCCCATCGTGACCAGCGCATAACGCCTGTTCAGCTCCGCAATGTGGGCCGGCACCTCGGGCTTCACCTCCTCGGGCAGCTCGGCCGCTTCGGCGCGGTCCAGGCGGCCGAGTTGGGCCGGGCTGGTGACTTCGTGCTTGCAACCCGCGCAGGTCGCGCAGTGCTTGCGGAAATACTCGCAGGTGATGGGGGCGGCGCCGTAGCGATCAAACTTTTCCTGTGTCTGTGCGTGGTCGTATCGGGCGTCGCCAGTGCTCCACTCGTGTGCCAGGTCGGCACCTTCGGTGGAGAACTTCACCACGCCGATCATGCCCCGCCAGACGGGCTCGGGCACGGCGCCAGCCTTGTCGGCGATGTCCTTGAGAGTCATGCACTTCTCGGCCGCCTTCCGTGCCGAAAACGGGGGCGGCTCGGCCATGCCCAACTGGTCGTTGGCGGCAATGAGCTTGACCCGGCCCACGGCCTTCTGAGCGATACCGCTGCCGGCGCCGACCTTCGCGGCAAACTCGGCCTGGCCGTAGACCTTGCCCGACACGTGCCCCACCTTCACGCGCCGCCCGTTCTGGTGCTCCGACCCGATCAGCCGCAGCACCCCCGCTGCATTGGTCGTCACCGACGTATCAACCCGCAACCCGTGCACCTTGGCCAGATCGCCCAGCGCACGCGCCACCGGCTCCCACTCGGCCACAGGCACCGGCTTGTCCATCACGAAGTAAACATGAAGCCCGGCACCCGACTCCACCACGTAGGTGGGCCGCAAGCCCGTGGCCTTGATGAACGCCTTCAGTGCCGCAATGCCCTCTTGCAAGGTGGCGTAAGTGCCCGCCGGGTTTTTGGCGTGCTTCTCGGCGCCGCAGTCGATGTCCAAGGGGAACACCTTCAAGCTGATCGCGTTAGCCTGGGTGCGGGCCCGCTTGCCCTTGTCGTTGGTCTCGTTGCCGTAGGCGGCCAGCGCGTAGTAACGCGCAACCCTGCCCACCCGCTTCTCGGCCTGCTGTATGAAGCCCTCGAACGTGTCCGCCCATGTGTGGACCATCCCGCCGCCCGGCTTCAGCTCGGCCAGGCAGTAGCCCTGCCCATCCGTGCCCACCACATCGGCATAAAAGGCGCGGCGCTGGGCCGCTTCGTCGGGCTTGTCGCCGGTGGTGGTAACGTCTAAAATAGTGTTCACGATTAAACGCCTCCTTCGCGTTTGATCCACGGGGCCGACGCTGGCAGGCGTGGCCCCTTCTTTTTTCAGGAATTGGCCTTGCTCTGGCTGGCCAGCGCGCCCAGGTCCACCACACCACGGCGCCGGGCAGGCGGTGCAGCCTCGGGCAGCTCGTCGGCGTTCTGGCCGACCACGGTCGCGTCCTCGACCACCTGCGTGTCCTCGACCTCGTCAGCGCGGACGCCGGCACCCTGAACACGAAGCCGAAGCCCGCGCGGCCCGCCGATGGAAATCTCCACCGCCACGGGCGCCCCCTGGGCGTTGGCCCTGGCTGCAGCGTCTGCCTTCTCGCGGGACTCAATGGGCAGTTGCACCGCTCGGATGCCGCGCATCAGGTCGTCAGGGTCAACGTCAGCGCACTGCATTTCCTCGCGCAGCCGTTGCACCATCTCAAGTTGGGCCTCGGCGGCCTTCAGTGCGGTCTGATCGCGCAGGGCCTTGAACCCGTCACCCGTGCCGCCGGCCGTGGCGGGTACAGGGGGGGTTTCCGCAGCAATAGACAGCGGCGCCGGCTCGGGTTCGACCAGCTCCGGCGTTTCCATCACCGTGCGGTCGAAGTCGCCCCACAGGTCGGCGTCGCTCACGGCTGCACCTTCGCGTCACGCTCGGCGACACGCTGCGCCAGCCACGCCCGCACCTCACTGAGGAGCCAGCCAGAGGCACGCGGGCCAATCTTGATCGGGGTCGGGAAGCCTTCGGCCGCGTAGATCGAACTACGGGGCAGGCCGGTGATTTTGGTGACTTCGGGCTGACGCAACACCACGTCGCATGCGGCGCTGTGGGTGGGGGAATCGGGGGTCATTTGCTGGTGCTCCTGTCTGAACACACCGGTGATTTCGGTGCATGTCCAGCAGTGTCCAGCCCGCGATTTTTTTCGCGGTTTACGTGGCCAGCTTCCTCAATTCGGCGATGTCACGGCGCAACGTGCGCTCTGGCACTTTGGCCAGGGCCGGCACAGTCCGGCGCAGGTAGCCGACCAAGGCCACAGCCGACCTTTCCGCAGCCGGTCCGGTTAGTTGGGCCAGAGCAGCGCGTACCTGAGTTCGTCTGCCGGCCGCAGTCGTTACCGCCTCGCGCACGGCTCTCACGTCGCCCCACACGGCTTTCTTTCGCTGGCGCTCACCCTCCTCCCACACCTTGAAGAGGGCATCATTCACGCTCAGCAGCTTGCGCCGCCCGGCGTGCTTCTCCACAGCCATGGTGAACTCGCCTTTCGGCCGGCCGCGTCCAGCCATCACGCCGCCCTCAGCGTCACCACGTTGCCAGCAGTGGACACGCCGTTCACCAGCGCCTCCAACCGTGCCCCCAGGGCATCGAACGCGCGCACCTGCTCCTCCTCGCGCCTGTCCCTGATGTAGATGCGGCGCACCTTCGACTCCAGCATGTGGTTAAGGCACTCGTCGATCACATCGCCGCTCACCCCCAGGCGGGCCATGAGCGTGCCGGCCGTGCGCCGCAGGTCGTGCGGGGTCCACTGGCCGCCGGTCAGCGTCAGGGCGTCGGTCTTGAGGCTGCGCCCCGACATGCGCCGCTCAGGCCGGCGCTGGCGGTCGGCGATCTGTTTGGAGAACGACTTGACGCACACCGGCACCGACGTATCGCGCGAGGGGAACACCCAGGGTGTCAGCTCATCGGATTCGGGCAGCTTCACGCGCAAGGCCCGCAGCTTGGCGAACTGCGCCAGTGTGAACGCGGACAGGTGCACAACATGATCGCGCCCGTTCTTGGTGTCGAACACATGCCACTTCGCCGCCTCCAGGTCCACCACGCCCAGCTTCACGCCGTACTCATCGGCCACCGTGCGCAGCGTGGCCAGCTTTGCCTGACGGGTGCGCGGCGCCTGGGGCAGGGTGTCAGCCCACACCGCGCCCATGCACTCGCCCACCCGTACGCCCGTGCCCAAGGTGAGCCACACCGCCGCCTCGCTGCGCGCCGACATCCTGGCCCCCGGCACCGCCGCCGCCAGCTCGCCCACCTCGTTTTCGGTTAGCGCCCGCTCACGTTCTACGGCCTTGCCCACCACCCGCGCTTTCTTGAGCCGCGCTACCGGGTTGACCTCCACCAGTTCACGGTCCACCGCGAACTCGAACATCTGGCGCAGGTCGGACAGCAGCACGCCAGCGGTGCGCATCTGCCCCTTGCCGGTCTGGGTGTCCAGGATGCCCATGATGTCGGCCTTGCGCACGTCTTCCACGGCGGTATCGCCCAGGGTGGGGAACACATGCCGCTCGAACTGATCGGCCACGTACTGCCCGCCGTCTTTGCGTCCGGTGCGGCTGCCATCGGCCCCCTGCTTGGGGGACAGCTCGATAGCCCGCCAGTTCTCAAACAGCTTTCGGACCGTGACCCGCTGGGCCACCGCCTCAGCGGCTGCGGCCTCTGCCACCTCCAGCGCCACCCTGGCCTGAATCTCTCGCTGGTGTTCCTTGCGCGGGTCCAGGCCTTTCTCCCGAATCGAACGCAGACGGGCAGCTTCCGCTCTGGCGTCGGCCAATGTCTTGTGCGGGTACCCGCCCGCCGGGTCTTCCGGGAACATCAAGTGCCACTGTTCGGCACCGGTGGCCGGGTCGGTCATGCGCAGGTACCACCGCACCGAGGACTCCCGGCGACGCAGGTAAAGACCGCCGCCATCGTGCAATGGCTTGGTGTTGCTGGACTTCGCGTAGGCGTCCACCTTGACGGCGGACAGCGTGTTCAGGCGGGCGACGCGGGGCATCTGGTTTTCTCCGTATTCTGTTGCCGGACGCTGCTGGCAACAGAATCGGCAACAGAATGATATTGGATTTTGGGGGACGCCTCAAGATGACCAAGGATTAACAGGCAACGCTAAGTGATTGAAAATTAACACTTTGTGGTGTCTTCCGAGTTGACCTTCCCAGGTGCTCGGATTGAATTGGGTGCAAGGGGTAGCGAGTTCGAATCCCGCCACCCCGACCAATAAAATCAAAGGGTTAGCTCTCACAAGGAGCTAACCCTTTTGACTTTCTCGCTCTAGCGGTACGGTTTGAGTTCCACAACCGTAGGCGTACCAGGCCTCGCTGCCTTTCACCAACTGGATGATCGAGGCGCTCATGCTGCAGCCCTCCGCTTCTCCTGCGAACGGATCACCCGTTCGTGAAGGGGGCGTCAAGGCCTGAGGCCTCAGTGATCGCCAGTGAGCGTCGCCAGCACGTCTGCATACCAAGCGCAGTTCAAGCCCAGTGATCCATCCAGCGCCTGGTCGCGGCTGCACGCGTCCATGCGGGTCGAGTGAACACCAAGCAATTGCCACGACGGTGCCGCCGACCGCTCATTGGTGCGCCGTCGCACGACAGGCGAGCCGCTGCTGCCCCGGTGGGTACGAGCATCGGTCAAGAAGCAACCCTGACGCTGAAATCGGACACCATAGGCTGAAGCGATGGACGCACTGCGCCCCACGGCCAGATCGTGGATGGTGTCGTGTAAGCCCAGAGGAAAGCCGACGATGGTCAGCGCGTCACCGATTGCGACAGATTCATCGCGCGATTCGAGGTGCGTCTCGTCGAAAGCCTGCAGCACGGTGCCCGACGGCAGGCCCCCATCTGGAATGCCCATGACGGCGATGTCAATGGCGCCGCCCCCGTCGGTTGCCTCCCGCCATTGCATGCGGCCTTCTCGGTAGAGTGGCAGCGAGACGACGGCGTGCTGGGTCAAGTCCGCCGAGTCGGTATGCACACCAAATTCAATGCGGTCGGGGGCATGCCCGTTCTCCGCATCGGCAAAGACGTGACGGTTGCTCACCAAGAAAAGCTGTTCATCGCGGCGGTAGAAGAAGCCGCTGGCGCTGGTCAGGACGTCGGCCCCCGAAAATGTGGCGATGTGCGTGGTTGTGAGCAGCAGCCAGTCGACACTGGCTGTCGGCTCGGAAAGGCGGGGCTCGATGCGGCATAGAAGCAGCGCCAGGTTGCGCGCGACATCGCGCTCGAACGCCGCCAGCACAACGTCAGAGATGTCCGCATGCAGCAGGGCCGTGCGAACCACTTCGGCATGGGTTTCGAACGACACCATCAAGTGGGCGCGCGCCGGCGCGGAAAGCGCCTCGATGACGGCCGGCACCAGCGCGTCAAGCGCCAATTGGCTGCCCTTGAGTTCGCAGATGCGCTCGGTGGCCTCTTGCAGGTTCTTCACAAGGCCATCCTCCAGCGAAAACGAAAAAGCGCGGCTGGGCCGCGCTTTCGAGGGCAAAGTCGGGGCCAGCCCGACACAGGACCGTGCTACCTGGCGTCAGACCAGATTGCGAATGTTCGATGCCTGCGGGCCCTTCTGGCCCTCGGTCACCTCGAACTGCACGCGCTGGTTCTCCGCCAGAGTCTTGAATCCACCGCCTTGGATTTCCTTGAAGTGTGCAAAGAGGTCCTTGCCGCCGCCATCAGGGGCGATGAAACCAAAGCCCTTGCCTTCGTTGAACCATTTCACGGTACCGTTTTGAGTCGTCATGTCGATTTCCTTTCGAAGTTGCCGGGCACAACAGAGCCCCAGCGAAGAGACGCCAAGAAAATCTTCAGAAGTGGATTCGACTCGACCGCCGGCAGAACGCCGGACCGGGAAGAAAGACCTAAGAGCGGATGGTCTTGTGCATATCAGCCCAGCGATGGTACACGAGATGGCCTGAGCGCGCCCGTGTTTCTGCCGCGCTTGGGTTTGCACCATATTTCAGACTTCGGCGCTGAAAGGAAGAGCGCCTCGAACTGCAATCTCGGTGAGATCCTAAGATGTCGCTCCAAGGGCAAGCACGCGCTCCAAGGCTTTGCCGACTACGACGCATAACGTTCGAGGTGAGCCGCAAAGTGCAGCTTGCTGCACTTTGTCGGTTCGACCGAGTGGTTCGGCGTCATGCGGCCTTGTGAGGAACCAGCTTGACCTGGAGATCGCAGCCGACAGCGGCCGCGTATTTCTTCAGCGTTGCCAGTGACGGCGCGTGGCGACCTGCCGCCTCGAGGCGTGAGATTGCGCTCTTGGTCGTGCCCATGCGTTCGGCCACGGCGTCTTGGGTCATGCCCGCCTTCGCGCGAGCCTTGAGCATTTGCCCAGCCAGCGCGTACTCAAGTTGAAGACTTTCGTATGCCTCGGCGAAGCCCTTGCGCTTGCGTGCGGACGCGAGGAACTCGGCGTGATTGTGAGGAACGGGTTTGAATTTCAGGTCAGCCATGCTGCACCTCCTTAAGGCGTTTGCGAGCGAGCTTCAGCTCGCTGTCAGGGGTTTGCTGCGTCTTCTTGATGAATGCGTGCAATACAACCACGCGCTTTCCGACCAGATAGCAGTAGAACGCTCGACCAATGCCGGTGCGACCACGCGGCCGAAGCTCGAACAGGCCATCGCCGAAGGCGCGCGAATGTGGCAACCGAAGACTTGGCCCGTATTCGGCTAGAAGCTCGATCAGGCGGGCATAGTCGGCGAGCACATCCACGGGCCATTCCTGGATCTCGGAGAGCACCCGTTCGTGGAAGTAGTCGATTTGGTATGCCATACTGCATGTTAGCAAATGCGCTAACCTTTCGCAAGGTGAACCCTATGACGCCGAACGTGGAGCTAAGCGGGCGCCGACGGTGGGGAACCAGGCCCGCGCGGTGCAACGATGACCTGAGGTGTTGCCGCCGACCGAAAACTGACCCACTTAGAGCGGTAGTGCCGATCCAAATTTGACCCGGGTGTTCAACCTACCCTGCTTCTTTCCGGAGCAGGGGGTACGGAGTGATCACCATGGCCATGATTGGCAAGGTCAAGCGGATGTACTTCCGCGAGAACGGTCATTGACGCGGATTGAGCGCTCTAACGTTCGAGCTAACGCGCCCGGAGCGGACGGGCGCCTTGCCCGCGAGGCGCAGCATAGACAGTGAGCGCCTCGCGGGCAAGGCGGCCGGCCGTGGAGGGTCGCGTGTTGAGCGAGGGGTTAGTGTCACCGACCGCCATATAGGAGCCAGTGCGTGATCGGCATGTAGGAGCCAGTCGCGGATCGGCATATAGGATCCACTGCGTGATCGGCGTAATGGATCCAGTGCCGGATCGGCATATAGGAGCCAGCAGGCACACGGTGACGGGCGTCTCGAACTGAGCGACGCCGTCTCTACCCTTGGGGCTTTTGCCCGAGGGGACAGGGATGGCGCGCAGGAGATTCGAGATGCATCACTATCGACAAGCCTTGCTGCGCATGCGCCAGGGCGACTCGGACCGCGACATCGCCGCGGCTCGCGTCATGGGGCGGCCGAAGGCTGCCCAGTGGCGTCACATTGCCCAAGCCCAGGGCTGGCTCGACCCGGAGAACCCACTGCCGGACGACGAGGCCATCGCCGCCGTGTTGCAGGGGCCGCGCCGCGCCAGTTCCACCGTCTCCACGCTCGAAGGCCACCGCGAACGCCTGAGCGCGTGGGTGGAGCAAGGCGTCTGTGGCACCGCCATCCACGCAGCACTACGCCGCCAATACGGCTGGGCTGGCAGCTACTCGGCCGTGCGCCGCCTGGTGGCCGACATCCGCAGCCAGTTGCCGCCCGAGACCACCTGCCGGCTCGACTTCGACCCTGGTGACGCCGCCCAGGTGGACTTTGGCGCCGGCCCCACCCTCGTCCACCCCGACGGCCAGCCCCGGCGCACCTGGGCCTTCGTCATGACGCTGGCCAGCAGCCGCCACCAGTACGTCGAGTTCGTCTGGGACCAGACCGTGGCCACCTGGCTGGGCTGCCACCGCCGTGCCTTCGAGTGGTTCGCCGGGGTGCCCCGGCGCGTCATCATCGACAACGCCAAGTGCGCCATCACCCGCGCCTGTGCCCAGGACCCCACCGTGCAGCGCGCCTATGCCGAGTGCGCTGAGGGCTACGGCTTCAAAATCGACCCCTGCCCGCCACACGATCCGCAGAAGAAGGGCATCGTCGAGTCCGGCGTGAAGTACCTCAAGGGCAACTTCCTGCCGCTGCGCACGTTCCGGGATCTGGCCGATCTCAACACCCAGGCACGCGCCTGGGTGTTGGACGAGGCCGGCGTGCGCTGCCACGGCACCACCCGGCGCACGCCGCTTGCGCTGTTCGCCCTCGAAGCGCCGCTGCTGCAAGCCCTGCCGACCCAAGCGCCGGACCTGGGCACTTGGCACCGGGTGAGCGTGCACCGCGACTGCCATGTGCAGTTCGAGCGGGTGCTGTACTCGGCGCCATTCACCTTGGTGGGCAAGACACTCTGGCTGCGCGCCACCGACGCGGCCGTGGCCTTGTTCGAGGACTACCGCCATGTGGCCACCCACCCACGCGGGCAGCGTCCGGGCCAGCGCGTGAGCGTGCGCGAGCACCTGCCGCCCGAGGCGCAGGCCTTCTTCGGCCGCGACCGCGCCTGGTGTGCCGCACAGGCCGAGCGCATCGGGGTGTCCTGCCTGGCGCTGATCGAGCACCTGCTGAGTGACCACATCCTGGAGCGGCTGCGGGCCGCGCAAGGCGTACTCAGTCTGCTCAAGCCCTATGGCCAAGAGCGCCTGGAAGCCGCCTGTGCCCGGGCGATGGCGCACAACTCACCGTACTACCGCACTGTCAAGACCATCCTGGCTACCGGCGCCGACCAGCGCGCCGATGTGCCGGCCGCCACGCCGAGCGGCTACGGCCGCACCCGCTTCACCCGGCCAGCCACCGAACTGTTCGCCGACCTCATCCCCCACCCACAGCAAGACCTGCTGCATTGACCTTGAAGGAGATCCACCATGACCTTGAACCCCGCGCCTGAGTTGGCGCCGCAGTTGAAGCAACTGCGCCTGTCGGGCATCTTCGACTCGCTCGAAGCCCGCAACCGCCAGGCCATCGAGGCCAAGATGGCCTACACCGACTTCCTGGCCCTGCTCATCAGCGACGAGGTGGCCCGGCGCGAGCAGAAGAAGTTCAGCTCCCGGCTGCGCCGCGCGCAGTTCCGCACCACCAAGACGCTGGAGCAGTTCGACTTCGAACGGTTTCCCCAGCTCAACCGGGCCCTGGTGCATGACCTGGCCACTGGGCGCTACCTGCAGGAGAAGGCGCCGGTGCTCATCGTCGGGCCCTGCGGCACGGGCAAGAGCCACCTGGCCCAGGCCCTGGGCCACTGCGCGGTGCGCCAGGGCGTGGACGTGGTCTTCAGCACCTGCGCCAGTCTGACCCAGAGCCTGAACGCCGCACGGGCCACCGGCGCCTATGAGCGCAAGCTGGCCACACTGTCCCGGGTGCCGCTGCTGATCATCGATGACTTCGGACTCAAACCGTTGCGCGCGCCGGCCGACGAGGACCTGCATGACCTGATCGCCGAGCGCTATGAGCAGGCCGCCACCATCGTCACCAGCAACCTGGACTTCACCGAGTGGGACCAGGCCTTCCCGGCCAACCGCCTGCTCGCCAGCGCCAGCCTGGACCGCCTGCGCCACAACGCCTATTGCCTGGTGCTCGACGGGCAGTCCTACCGCGCGCCCAAGCAGTTGGCAGGCATCACCAAACCGTAAGCGTGTCCCCAAGGCCCTCTTGCCCGGCTGATGGCGGATGAGCACGATCAGGGGATCCTGCATGCCTGCGATGGTGTGCATCAAGCCCCGGTAATGCACATCATGCCCAAACCAGTCGTAAGCCCCGAACGGCGCCGTCGCGCGCACAGCGAAGAGTTCAAGCGCGAACTTGTGGAGCTCTGCCTGGAGCCAGGCGCGTCGGTGGCCGCCATCGCGATGGCGCACGGCGTCAACGCCAATCTTGTGTTCGGCTGGCGTCGCCGGCATCTCGAAGCCACTCGCCAGTGTGAGTCGGTGACACCTGCTGTGAAGCCTGCGGTGTTGTTGCCGGTGGCGATCGACGCCACGCCCGGCCAAGCCCGCCGTGCGCCGGTGCCGTCAGCCCCGGCAGCGCCAGCCCCGCGCTCCAGCACCGGCACCATCGAGATCGAGATTGCCGGCGCTCATGTGCGCCTTCGTGGCCCGGTTGACGACGCCAGCCTGCGCGTTGTGCTGAGCGCCCTGCGTGACGCCGCATGATCGGCTTGCCATCGGGAACGCGCGTCTGGCTCGTGGCCGCCCACACCGACATGCGCAAGGGCTTCGATGGCCTGGCCGCCGTGGTGCCAACCGCGCTCGCCGAGAACCCCTTCTGCGGCCACGTCTTCGTCTTCCGGGGCCGGCGCGGCGACATCCTCAAAGTGCTCTGGTACGACGGCCAGGGCCTGATGCTGCTGGCCAAGCGCCTGGAGCGCGGCCGCTTCATTTGGCCGCAAGTCGAGTCGGGCAGCGTGTCATTGACGCCGGCACAACTGTCCATGCTGCTCGAAGGCATCGACTGGCGCATGCCCGTGCGCACCCATCAACCTGAGCTGGCGGCCTGAGCACTGTATGGGTTGGCCTCCGGTGCGCCACCGATGGCCCAGGTCGATAGGCACCGGCACAGTAGAGGTCAATGAAGGCCTCGTCCACCCCCGCCCACAAAGCCCCGTGCACCCAGGCTGAACTGCGGCGTGTCATAGAGGCGCAGGGGGCCGAGATCACCCTGCTCAGGCTCACCGTCGACAAGCTCAAGCTGCAACTGTTCAAGCGCGTGCGCGCCGAGTTCGGCAGCGCCAGTGAGCAGTTGGACGGGGGGCAAATGGCCCTGATCCAGGGTGAACCACTGGATAAACCTGCGCCGCCCAGGCCGCCTGTTGCGCCCAATGGGTTGGATGCCGCCAACGCCCCCGCCATAGCCCGCAGCCTGCCTGAGCACCTGCCACGCCAGACCGAGCTGCTGCGCCCCGAGGCCACAGCTTCGCACCAGGACGCCGCTGGCCAGCCCTGCGGCTGCAGCGCCTGTGGCGGGCGGTTGCGCCAGATCGGCACCGATGTCTCCGAGCAACTTGAATACGTTCCGGCCCACTTCAAGGTCATCCGCCATGTGCGCCCCAAGCTCGCCTGCGTGGCCTGCGAGTCCATCTTCCAGGCCAGCGCCCCCAGCCGCCCCATCGTGCGCGGCATGGCCGGGCCGGCCCTGTTGGCCCACGTGATGGTCTCGAAGTACTGCGACCACCAACCCCTGTACCGGCTCAGCCGCATCTACCGGCGTGCTGGCGTGGAGATCGACCGCTCCACCATGGCCGGCTGGATCGCCCGGGGTGACGAGCTGATCGATCCCCTGCTGGTGGCCCTGGGCCGCTACACCCTGGCGGGCGCCAAGGTGCACGCCGACGACACGCCCGTGCCGTGCTGGACCCGGGCCGTGGCCGCACCAAGACCGGCCGGCTGTGGGTCTATGTGCGTGACGGCCGGCCCGCCGGCAGTACCGACGCGCCGGCCGTCTGGTTCCAGTACTCGCCCAACCGCAAGGGTGAACATCCGCAGGCGCACCTGAACGACTTCCAGGGAATTCTGCAGGCCGATGCCTACGGCGGCTGGGGCAACCTGTATGACAGCGGCCGGGTCACCGAAGCCGCCTGCTGGGCGCACGCCAGGAGGCCTTGGTGGGACTTGTATGGGAGTACCGGTCGGGCTGCAGACTCGGTGGCCGCGCAGGCCCTGGGGCGCATTGCCGGGCTGTACGCCATCGAGGCCGAGATCCGGGGCCAGCCGCCCGACGTGCGGCGAGCCCATCGCCAGGCCCGTGCCGGCCCTTTGCTTGACGAGTTGCACGCCTGGCTCAGCGGCTTGCTCTTGCGGGTCTCGGCCAAGTCGGAGATCGCCAAGGCCATTGGCTACACGCTGGGCCGCTGGCCGGCGCTGACACGCTACCGTGATGACGGGCGCATCGAGATCGACAACAACGCCGCCGAACGGGCGCTGCGTGGGGTAGCTCTCGGGCGCGGCAATTACCTGTTCATGGGCTCGGACGCGGGCGGCGAACGTGCTGCGGCGATCTACAGTCTGGTCGAGTCGGCCAAGCTCAATGGGCTCGATCCCGAGGCCTACCTGCGCGACGTGCTCACCCGCATCGCCGATCACCCCATCAACCGCATCGCCGAGTTGCTGCCGTGGAATATCCAGCAGCAAGCCGCTGAGCAACAGCCAACAGCCTGCGCCATGGCCGCCTGAGGACGGCGCCACGCGCGGACACGACAGAAGGAGGCCGGCGTGAACTCGCAAGCCATCGACCCAAGGATGATCGAAGCCCTGGAGGGTGCCAGCAGCCTGCAGCTCTACCAGCTCAAGGCCATCATCGAGGGCATGCTGGCCGATCCGCGTCGCAGCCTGGCTGCGCGCACCCAACTGCACCTGGGCCAGACCGTGCGCTTCGTCGACTTCCGCGACGGCCAGATGCGCAGCGGCAAGATCATCGCCTTCAGAGATACCCAGGCCACCGTGCTCGAACAAGGCACGAAGCGGACCTGGAAGATCCCTTGCCTGTCGATGCAGGGCTACACCGACGCCGAACGGCAGGACGAGCAAACGTCGTACGTGCCGCCGCCAGAGCCCGTGACCGCGACGACCAAGGCGCGCGAGTTCCAGCGAGGCGACACGGCGACATTCGAGGATCGCGATGGCCGAACCATCACGGGAGTGGTGGTGCGCATCAACCAGCGCACCGCGACCATCGGCACGGGCGACGGGGGCTCCTGGCGCGTGCCGTTCCACATGCTGCGCCACGTGCTCGACATCTGAGCTGCAGTCAAGAGGGCCTCTGGGCCACGCTTACACCAAACCTGGCCCGCAAAAGACTGCAAAATCACCCTCGGCATAACCCCCTCGGGACGTCCGTTTACCCACCTGTTGCTGGCTCCAATATGCCGAACATCAGTGGCTCTATTACGGCGGTCGGTGACAGTTAGGCCTCGCTGCAGCGGCGTGACCGCTCTCCAGCACGCACGCTACGTGGGCGTGGCCAACTTCAACCCGACGATGCCCGCCACGATGAGCCCCAAGCTCACCAAGCGGCCAGGGTTTGCCGACTCCCCGAACAGGACGATGCCCAGGATGGCCGTGCCTACGGCACCCACTCCGACCCACACTGCGTACGAGGTGCCTACAGGCAGCGACTTCATGGCCACACCCAACAGGACGACACTGACCGTCATGGCAGCCAACGTTGCGGCGCTTGGCCAGAAGCGAGTGAAGCCTTCGGTGTACTTGAGGCCAATGGCCCAGCCGACCTCGAAGAGACCAGCAATGATGAGAAGAAGCCAGGCCATACCGCCCCCATGCAACGAAGAAGGCGTGATTCTGGCGGAGGGGTATGCGGACGCCGGGTTTCATGGCTGGCGATGAACTGCGGCGGGGCGGTGCGAGGCCTAACGTTCGAGGTGAGGCGCAAATTGCAGCTTGCTGCAATTTGTCGCCTCGACTGAGGGGTTAGGCGCCCGGAGTAGGTGCTTCATGGAAGTATCTGAATCTTCTTCACAAATTTCAGTCGCTCGTTGTCCGCTGGACCGGCAATGCGGTTTCGGTTCGGCTCAATGGAGTATTCCAAGACGACGCTCTTGCCTTTCATCGACTTCTTCAGGTGGTACGCCTCAGTTCCCGGTTCTTCTTCGAACCAGTCGCCGCATTTGTTGGTGCAGTAGGCGTCGACCTTTTGGCCGGACGTTGTCTCGACAACTACCTCCATGTCGTCAATTCCACCACCATGAACAAGCTTTCCCATGACGGTGGCGCCAAGTGAAAACTGAGGAACGGCAATGAGTACAGGGAGCAGTTGAAATAGCTTCATTGTGATTTCGCGGAATGTGCATGAGACTGTGCAATTCAGGGAGCCTAACGTTCGAGGTGAACCGCAAAGTGCAGCTTGCTGCACTTTGTCGGTTCGACCGAGGGGTTAGGCGTCATTGCGTCACCGATCTGTCGTTGATCGCTCGAAGTAGCGCGCGAGACGGAAGTATGCCGAAAGGTAGAAGCAAATATGCTGCAGCGGAGCCGGCATAGCGAATCTTTGGTGGGAGCATGCGGCTGCTTTTTAGATTGAACGCTGTCCACAGGACCAATGGCAACAGACCAAGACCAGTGGTCAAGAAGTACAGCATCAGGGCTAAGTACGCTTTCCCGTCGTCTGAGTGCAGAAAGGCAAACAAGCCAGCGGGAGCTGCACCGGCATTGCGGGCGATGTCGGACCCAAACCCATAGAGACCTGCGCAAGAAAACATGAGCATTGCTCCTGCAATAACTAGCAAGCTAAGTCTAGAGAGCATCGCGACTCAACCTCTGGAATATTTGAAAATTCAACATGCTCGATCCACAGCCGAACGTCTTGTTTGACGCCTAACGTTCGAGGTGAGGCGCAAATTGCAGCTTGCTGCAATTTGTCGCCTCGACCGAGGTGTTAGGCGGCATTTTGGGGAAGCAATTCACTTGGACGAGGTGATGACAATACTGCCGCTGGCCCTGACGTACGTAACGGTGTACTTGCCGTTTGTGAGTTCGTACACCATTGGGGCCTCTGTGACAGACCACTCTGGCAGAGGTAGTGCATTTCGAAGGTTTTCGACTGAGGCAACGGATTGCGCCCCCTTGTGGTGCAAGAGTGCCGAACCACTTGCTTTTTCCCCCCAATTGAAGCGGACACGGTTCAACTTTTTCTGACCTACAAATCTGAGCCGCAATGTGCTCGATATTAGACCTGTGCACTTCAGAAAAGCCTAGCTCATGCCTTGGAAGGAGCGCAATCGTTGTGAAGAAGATTGCGGGAAGTGCAACCAGTACGAGAATGCCTCGCCTTGTGGTGACAACCGGACTCCGCATATGCCGCCTAACGTTCGAGGTGAGGCGCAAATTGCAGCTTGCTGCAATTTGTCGCTTCGACTGAGGTGTTAGGCCTCATCGGAGTTCTCGACCGGGTATTTCTCAAGAAAAGCCATGAATGCAAGCTCAGCTTCAACCTTCTTCCCTTGGGCGTGCAGCGACCAGAGAGATACATACTCGTTCATCTTGTTCATATCCGCTCGAAAGTCGTACACGAGGTTGCATTGGCCAGATTGTGAAACGGCATACGCGGAGAAGATAAGTCTCCCAGAACCTATGGGTGGAAGCTCAATTTCCTCATTGGCGAAGAAGAACCAGCAGCTATCTGCCTCGATCTCAAGTTTGCTCAGATACGAAGCAGGCTCAGTTAGTGCAAATTCACTCAACTCTACCTTTGCGGCTTGTTCTGCGCGGCTCCTCGCTTCGGAGTAGGTGAGGCAAGGGGAGTCTGAAGGCTTGGTATTGACCATTGCGAATCGCTCAGACGTGCGTCTTGAGGCCTAACGTTCGAGGTGAGCTGCAAATTGCAGCTTGCTGCAATTTGTCAGCTCGACTGAGGTGTTAGGCAGGGCTTTGCTGCCGGAGCCGCTGAGCAGGTGACGAGCCTGGAAAGCAACGCAGGCGCCAGCCAGACAAGCGTGATGACGAAGCGGGAAAGCCATACCCGTATTGTGTTTGGGCTTTGGCTGTTTACCAGGGGAGAAACGAGCGCCTTGAGCCACCACCCACCCCAAACCCAGGCCGGCCCCGGAAGCGGCGGCCAAACGGAACGACGAGCGGCCATGACCTTTGTGGTGTTTGGTGAAGGTGACCTCGGCTGGTGCGCTGGCCGCCGAAGGACGGACGGCCCGAACTGAAGCTGAACGCCGACACCCTGAGATGAACGAAGCGTGACGCCAGCCGTGCAACGCACGAGACCAAACGGTGCCGAAGGCAGGGGACATTGGCCGCATGTGGGTGCGCTGCCTAACGTTGGAGCTAAGCTGCGACCGGAGGCGGCCGGTGCTTGCCCGCGGAAGGCAAGATGCCACAGGTGCGTGGAGCGGGCAAGCGCCGGCTGCCGTAGGGCGTCAGCTTGAGCGAAGGGTTAGGCGGCGCGGTGAGCGAAGGCACGGCGCCGACGAGCAGCCAGCGCTGCCGAAGCGCGAGCCAGTTTGGACGAACTAAGAGCGAACCGGCCACGCTGATGCGACGAGGGAGTTCAAGGGAGGCCGCGGTGGTTCTGCCCGCGCGCAGAGCCCAGCCGAAGCGAACCGAAGTGACAGAAGCGAAAGAAGCGCGGGTGCACGGCGGCGAGGAACAACTGATTGACGGTAGCGTGCGTGTCCTGGACGCGCCACTGGTGGGAGTGCACCGAAGAACACAGCGATGCATGTTTGCCGAGCGCCTAACGTTCGAGCTAAACTGCCCGCGGAGGCGAGCACTGTAAGCCCGGGCTGCGATGATGCACCGAGTGCCGCAGCACGGGCTTACAGTGCTTGCCGTAGCGGGTCAGCTTGAGCGAGGGGTTAGGCATCACTGCGCAGGCAGAACGACATGACGGAGTGGTGAGGCCAGAACCACAAGGGCGCCTACATTGAGAAGCGCAGTCGCCCAGAAGACCTGCCGGAAGGACTGCTTGCTGGACTTGTGGCGAAGGAATTGCTGCGCAAGAAGTGCTCCTGGCCAGCCCCCAGCGAGGGCAAGCAAGTGCAGAGTTTTCTCAGGTGTTCGCCATGCTCCACTGCTAGCGGCGGACTTGTCTAGGGCGTAGGCCATGAACGTGATGGCGCTCAGGCCGGCATAGAGGCCGGCTACCCATAGTGGGAGCTTCCAAAGCACAGCGACAGCGGTGTAGACCACAAGGAACGCCGGGATTGCAAAGAGAGTTGCAGTGCCCCACTGTGCACGCGCTGCTTGCGCCGATTGCCTTGGTGCACGACGCACTTGGACGAGTTGAATGTTCTTCGCGCGTTTGCCCTTTGGTCCTAGTTCGACTTCGAAAGTGACGGACTGCCCGAGGTGTGGGCGACTTGGACCTCGAGGCCAAGCGGAAACGTGTACAAAGATTGGTTCGCCACCTTGGGTGGACTCAATGCGCCCAAACCCGCGTTCGTCGTTCCAGGACGTGAGAGTGCCTTCAAATCGCATGAGTTAACGAGTATGTTTCGTGATGCCTAACGTTCGAGGTGAGGCGCAAATTGCAGCTTGCTGCAATTTGTCGCCTCGACTGAGGTGTTAGGCCACGGGCTTTGCTGTACAGCGGCACGGCGGAACGATGTGCCACGAACCCTCCTCACGGCGCATGAACAGAAGCGCTGCAGTTGGAGATGATGTGGCGTGGCCTGCATTTGGTGATTTTGCTGGACACGACCAGCGAGCCAGGCAGAACAAACCCGAAAGCTCGACGGGCTGCTTTCCGTCGGTTCGATGTGCCTCGGTTGGTGCGCTGGCCGCCGAAGGACGGACAGCCCGAGCCGGTGCTGAACGAAACCAACGTTCGATGGCCGCTGACCATGAACGGCGCGCGAGTCCATGGTTTTCGTTCGGAGCTTCGTCGTGAGGTTCGCCGGCCGCCAGCGGACGGACGGCCCGCACACTGAATGGCTGCTCTGAATTTCGCGAAGGCGCAGAGCGGCAACACGAAGCGGCACTGCGAAACGATGGAACATGGCGCGGGGCCTAACGTTCGAGGTGAGGCGCAAATTGCAGCTTGCTGCAATTTGTCGCCTCGACTGAGGGGTTAGCCGTCATTGGCCTTTTGCCAGAACGACGACCTTCGTTCGATGAACCATACGCCGCCTCATGACTCATGATCGCAATTCCAGCATTGCCCACTGCCTTCGGGATAGTAAACGGCGCTGCACCTTGGGCAAGCGCCAGCAGCCCCGTGTGGTATGTACGGTGACCAGCCATTCCTGATGTTTCGTATGGCCATCGCCTCCTCGTGAGAGCCAACCTCAATGCGCCAAAGCAGAACGCATTCGTCTTGTTGAAGACTTCCATCATTGAACTTTGGAGGATCCTCTCCGAGGACAACGGAAGTGGCCTCCTGACTTCCTGGACTTCCCCATGCCGTGTAGACGCGCTTCATGATGGCTAACGTTCGAGGTGAGCCGCAAAGTGCAGCTTGCTGCACTTTGTCGGCTCGACTGAGGGGTTAGAACTCGGGCTCATGATTGGACTGTAGTGGGTGTTCCTTGATGGAAGACCAATTGCCAGGTTGAATCGCCCCGGGTTTCGTGGAGGCCAGTTGGTTTAAGTCAGGCCACCACCTCGGCGGCTTGACTGGCGAGATGCCGGTAGTAGTTTGCCTCAGCCTCTGCGGGAGGTATGTAGCCGATGGGTTCA
>WBZX01000923.1_pt1 | contig 24171 bp, 23 predicted proteins | sample 5204211 | NCBI WGS metagenome assembly WBZX01 (sample SAMN12344362, study PRJNA552823) | activated sludge metagenome | biome: Activated sludge suspended growth; feature: Nitrification reactor; material: Wastewater; isolation source: activated sludge from nitrification reactor of wastewater... | reverse complement strand
TCATCTTGCGCAGTTCTTCGAGCAGACGCTTGGCTTCCTCGCGCTGGCCGTTCTTCGCCATCTCGCGAATCTTGTCGAGCATCTTCTGCAAATCGTCGCCGGTGATGGTGTTGTTGGGATCCATCTTCTCCGCCTGCTCCTGCATGCGGCGGCGTTCCTCGGGATCCTTCATCTTCTCGGCGAGTTCGCGCTGCCAGCGGCCCATCGCGTCGTAGAGCTGCTGGATCAGGCGCTCGATTTCCTCGTCGCCGGCCTGGCGCTGCATGGCGTCGCGCAGCTCCTGGCGGGCCTGCTCGACGGCGCGCTCGGCGTCCGAAGTCGCGCCGCTTTCCAAGCGCATGGCGAGATCCCAGAGGAGCTTCTGGGTATCGATGATCGTCGGCTTGTCACCGTTCTGGACCAGACGCGCCGCGCCGATGCGCAGGCCGAGCTGCACGACGGGGTCCTCGCGATAGCTCTCCGGCTTCCCCTGGATGAGACGCATGCCGTCGGCCACGTCCATGCGGAAGCCCTTGGGGTCCCGCGTCAGCGCCTTGCGCAGCACGATCAGGGCGCGCGCCGTCGGGTCGTTGAACACACGCTCCGGCAGCAGGAAGGTCTCGACGGAGCTGCGACCCTTCTGGCCCAGCGCGTCGCTGGCGAACAGCATCACCGTGACCTTGAGGCCGGCCCAGGGATGGCTGGTGAGGTCGCGCACGAAGGTGTCGGAAACCTTCTTGGCGCTGCCGGCGACCGGCAGGTCGATGCGCAGGACTTCTGGTTCCGCATCGTCACTCAGCGCGTCGTCGCCCAGCACGCTGCCATGCAGGCGGACCTGGAGCTGAACGCCGGTCACGCCGAAATCGTCACCGGCGACGTATTCGACCTTGGTCGACCACTTGTCGACGCCGATGGGCCGCGAGAAATCGATCGTCGGCGGAAGATCGGGAATGACGTGCAGCTTCCAGCGCGCCTGCTCGTCGCCGCGCGCCTGCAGCGTAATCGACTTACCTTCGGTGATGGTCTGCTCGACCTGGTACTTGCCCTTGCCGACGGTGGAAAAGTCGGTCGCTTCCTTCTTCGCCCCCTCGCCGCCGATGACGAGTTGCGGCGGCTTGCGGCCGCGGACATCGTCGACGAAGCCCGCGATCTTGCTGCCGACAGGCACGCGCAGCAGCTTGTCCTTGTCGGCCATGTCGAGATAGACGGGCGGCTTGCCGGTATAGGCCGGCGGCGCAATCCACAGGTTGGCAACGACCGGCGGCGGCGGCGGAAAGGCCGGCGTCACCGCGGCCGCCATGCGGTCGCTGCGCCAGCCACCGGCGGCGGCAATGGCCACCACCAGCGCCAGGATCGGCACGAACCGCAGCGCCCACTTGTCGAGATTGGCGAGGCCTGGACGCGCCGGACCGTTGTTGAGGCCGGCCAGACGCTCGGCCTCGCGTCGGCGATGCGCTTCCCAGAGCGCGCTCGCCATCGGATCGGTCTCACCCGCGGCCAGACGGTCCTGCACGGCGACCAGCGGCCGGTGCGGCACGCCGCTGTCGCGTTCGAGCCGCCGGATCGCGGCTTCCCGCGCAGGCCAGGCAAAATCCCGGAGGCGCCACCAGGCGAGACCGGCGAGCCCCAGGGCCAGGGCAACGAGAATGCCGGTATGGACCCACGGGCCGAGGCCGGCGAAGAGATCGAGATGGGCGGCCGCGACGAACAGGGCCACGAAGGACAGCAACGGCACGAGCCGCGGCCACAGACCTTCCCAGGCCAACGCCGCCCATGCCAAGCCGACTTTGCGCCCCAGTCCGGGCGCTTGGATCGTCGGTGTGGTCTGGCTCGCGTCCATCGTTTCCTTTCGCTAGGCCTTGATCTTCTCCATCCAGGGCGGGAACCGCTCGGCGGAGAGCATCTCCTCGATCGACGGTCGCGGTCTGACGACCGCAAACCGCGTGCCATCCACCATCACTTCGGGCGCCAGCGGCCGAGTATTGTAGCTCGACGACATGACAGCCCCATAGGCTCCGGCGGAACGTACCATGACGAGATCGCCAGCTGCCAGCGGCGGCAGATCACGGTTCTGTGCCAGGAAATCCCCTGATTCGCAGATCGGCCCGACAATGTCGCAACGGATCGTGGCGGCATCGGGGCGTGGCTGGCGAACCGGCAGGATGTCATGCCAGGCCTCGTAGAGCGTAGGACGAATGAGATCGTTCATCGCTGCGTCCACAATGACAAAAGTTTTCGCAGAGCCCGGCTTCACCAGAATGACTTCGCTGACCAGGACACCTGCCTCGCCGACCAGCCGACGGCCGGGCTCGAACGTCAACTCGCAACCCAGCCCCGCGGTTTCCCTGGCCACCACGGTCATGAATTCGGCAACCGAAGGCGGCGTTTCGTCGGCGTAAACAATCCCCAGGCCGCCGCCGATATCGAAACGGTCGATCCTGTGACCGTCGGTCCGCAGCTGCGCGATCAGTTCGCGCACGCGCACGATGGCGTCGCGATAGGGCTCGACCTCGGTGAGTTGCGAGCCGATGTGCATCGCCACGCCCACGACCTTGAGATTGGGCAACCGTCCAGCCAGCGCGAAAGCCTCGCGCGCCAGGTCGATGTCGATGCCGAACTTGTTTTCCTTGCGGCCCGTCGTGATCTTGGCGTGCGTCTTGGCGTCGACGTCCGGATTCACACGGATGGTGATGTCGGCTTTCACGCCGAGCTGGCCCGCCACGGCGTTCAGGGTTTCGAGTTCCGCCGAGCTTTCGACGTTGATCTGACCGACGCCGGCTTCTAGAGCCGCCATCAGCTCCGACGGCTTCTTACCGACCCCCGAGTAGATGATGCGGCCGGCCGGGATGCCGGCCGCGAGCGCGCGACGCATCTCGCCCACCGACACGATGTCGGCGCCCGCCCCCATCTCGCCGAAGAGGCGGACGACCGCGAGGTTGCTGTTCGCCTTCATGGCGTAACAGATGCTCGCGTTCATGCCCTTCATGCCGTCGGCGAATTCGTTCCAGGCAGCCCGCAGGGCGCCGGCCGAGTAACAGTAGAAGGGCGTGCCGACCTGGGCCGCGATCGAGGCGAGCGTCACGCCTTCGGCATGCATCTCGCCGTTCTTGTAGGTGAAGAAGCTCATCGGCCACGCCCCTTTGCGCTCCGGGGCGCCTTTGCGAGATACCGGCCGCGCGCTTCCTTGGCGGCGCGCGCCACATTGGCCGGCGCCGTGCCGCCCAGGCTCCTGCGCGCGGCGACCGATGCCTCGACCGTCAACACGCCATAGACGCTGCGGTCGATGCCGGGCTCGACGGCCTGCATCTCGGCGAGCGACAGCTTGTCGAGATCGACACCCTTGTCAGCCGCTATCCCCACGAGCGTCCCCGTCACGTGATGGGCCTGACGGAACGGCAGGCCGACCTTGCGCACCAGCCAGTCGGCAAGATCGGTGGCCACGGAATAGTCTGCGGAAGCCACGGTCCGCATCCGCTGCGGATTGGCCTTGAGGTCGCGGACCATGCCGGCCATCGCCGCGATGCCCAGTTCGAGCGAGTCCGCCGCATCGAACAGCGGCTCCTTATCTTCCTGCATGTCCTTCTGATAGGTGAGCGGCAGGCCCTTCAGGATCGTGCAGATCGCCACGAACGAGCCCAGGATGCGGCCGGTCTTGGCGCGCGTCAGCTCGGCGGCGTCGGGGTTGCGCTTCTGCGGCATGATCGAGCTGCCGGTGGTGAAGGCATCCGACAGGGCGATGAAGCGGAACGGCGCCGAGCACCAGATCACGATCTCTTCGGCAAGGCGCGAGAGATGGACCGCCGTGAGCGAGGCGGCGCCGATGAACTCGACCACGTAGTCGCGATCCGAAACAGCATCGAGGGAGTTGGCCATCGGCCGCTCGAAGCCCAGCGCCTTTGCGGTCTTGCGCGGATCGATCGGATGCGGCGAGCCGGCAAGGGCAGCGGCCCCCAGCGGCGATTCGTTCAGCCGCGCACGGCAGTCGGCGAGCCGGCCGCGGTCGCGTCCGAACATCTCGACATAGGCCAGCAGGTGATGTCCGAAGGTGATGGGCTGCGCCGTCTGCAGGTGCGTGAAGCCCGGCATGATCGTGGCCGCGTATTCCTCGGCGCGCTCGATCAGGGCGGCCTGCAGGTCGGCAAGCATCGGCTCCAGCCGGTCGATCGTGTCGCGGACCCACAGCCGCACGTCGAGCGCCACCTGGTCGTTGCGCGAGCGCGCCGTGTGCAGGCGTCCGGCCGCCGGGCCGATCAGCTCGGCCAGCCGCGCCTCCACATTCATGTGGATATCCTCGAGCTTGGTCGAGAACTTGAAACGGCCCGACCCGATCTCCTCGCGCACCTTGGCGAGGCCGCGCTTGATGGCGCTGCCGTCCTTGGCGGTCAGGATGCCCTGGGCCACCAGCATGTCACAGTGGGCCATCGAGCCCGCGATATCCTGTGCGTAGAGCCGCCGGTCGAAACCGATCGAGGCGTTGATCTTCTCCATGATCTCCGCCGGGCCGAGCTTGTAGCGCCCTCCCCACATCGTGTTGGCCCGCATCGTGTTGGAGCGACTCTTCGGCGCTCGCGCAGCCCTGTTCTTCCGTGCCATGAATTAACGCCACTTGTGCTTTAGGATCGCGGCTTATGGCATATCCCGAAAGAGATTTCCTCCCCGGCAGACGGCTGGTGCTTGCCGGCGGCCTGGCCGCCCTGGCCCTGCCGGCGACGGCCCGGCCCAGCCTGGCCGGCCTCAATCCGGACCTGGCCAGGGGCGCCATGGAGCGCTTCGTCCCGGCCAGGAAGCCGAAGCCGCTGGCCAACGTCGAGTTTCAGGACGCCGGCGACAAGCCGGTCAGCCTTAGTAAATTTCGTGGCAGGGCCGTGCTGCTGAACTTCTGGGCAACCTGGTGTGCGCCCTGTGTGAAGGAAATGCCCAGCCTCGACCGCTTGCAGGCGGCGTTGCCCAAGGATCGGTTCGTGATCGTTCCGCTGTCGATCGACGGGCCGACCAAGCCCAAGGTCGTCCCCTTCTACAAGGAGCAGAAGCTCACCCAGCTCGGCATCTACTTCGACAAGGGCCGCAAGGCGATGCAGGGCCTCGACGTCACCCTGCTGCCGACCTCGATCCTGGTTGATCCTGCCGGCCGCGAGCTTGGCCGCATCGAGGGCGATGCCGACTGGGACATGCCCGAGTCGATCGAGCTGATGAAGGCGGCCATCGCCGCTTGATATGACGCCGCCGCCTGCGATCTCCGATGCCGTCACGATCGAGCTGAACGCGGTCCTCGTCGCGCTCACGGGGAACCAGCCGCTGGTGCTGACCCTGGAAGACGGCGCAGTTCTTCCATCCGGCCCCTTCGCGACCGAGCATCCAACTCTGCAGAGCGGCGTTCGCGCCTGGGTCGAGCGGCAGACCCAGCATCCGCTAGGCTACGTCGAACAGCTCTACACATTCGCCGATCGCAACAGGCCCGCCTCGGACGGCCGCCGCCGCGTCGTGTCGATCAGCTATCTCGGCCTTACCCGAGAACGGCTGTCGGCCGGCGCCCGCGATCCCGAATGGCGGAGCTGGTATCGCTATTTCCCGTGGGAGGATTGGCGCTCCGGCCCGTCGCCGCTGGTCGCGCAAACCATCCTGCCGCAATTGGCGGCATGGGCCGACGCAGCGGACGATGCCGCGAGGCAGCGCGAGCGGCGGCAGCGGATCGACGTCAATTTCGGCGACGGCGTCGAGAACTGGAACGAGGACCTTATCCTGCAGCGCTATGAGCTGCTCTACGAAGCAGGCCTGGTTCCGGAAACCCAGCAGGAGCGAAATCGCGCGACAGCGTCGGCCATAGAACCCGTTCCGGGCATGCCGATGCGCCATGACCATCGCCGCATCCTCGCCACCGGCATCGCGCGGCTGCGCGCCAAGATCAAATATCGCCCAGTCGTCTTCGAACTGATGCCGCAGGAGTTCACCCTCCTGCAGCTCCAGCGCGCCGTCGAAGCGCTGGCGGGCCGGCCGATGCACAAGCAGAACTTCCGCCGGCTGATCGACCAGCAGGGCCTGGTCGAGCCCACCGGCGCGTCGACCTCGGAGATGCGCGGGCGGCCGGCCAAGCTCTTCCGTTTCCGTCGCGAGATCGTCCTCGAGCGCTCGGTCGCCGGCACCAAGCTTCCCCTCTCCCGCCCGATCTAACGCGCCTCCTTTCTGCGAAATCGAAGGCTTGACCCTTGTTATGCTCATTTTTAGTATAAATATTGAATGCTCTTATTGAGCATAATGAGGTGTTCAATGTCCCTGTCCTCCGCGCCGGACCTGATGGTCCGCACCGCCCCGCTCTACGACCGCGTGAAGTCGGTGATCCCGTCGATCGAATGGCCGGCCTTTGCCGGCGATATCGACGCCATCCTGAAGCTGAAGCGCGAACACGATGCCGTCATCCTGGCGCACAACTACCAGACGCCGGAGATCTTCCACTGCGTCGCCGACATCGTGGGCGACAGCCTGGCGCTCGCCCGCGAGGCGATGAAGGTCGACGCCAGGGTGATCGTGCTGGCCGGCGTCCATTTCATGGCCGAGACGGCCAAGCTCCTGAATCCGGCCAAGCGCGTCCTGATTCCCGACCTGGGCGCCGGCTGCTCGCTCGCCGAGTCGATCACCGCCGCCGATGTCCGCCTGCTGCGCCAGCGCTATCCCGGCGTTCCGGTCGTCACCTATGTGAACACCTCGGCCGCGGTTAAGGCCGAGAGCGACATCTGCTGCACCTCGGGCAATGCGCGAAAGATCGTCGAGAGCCTCGGCGTGCCGAAGGTCATCATGCTGCCCGACGAATATCTGGCGCAGAACATCGCCACCGAGACCGGCGTCGAGATCGTGACCTGGGCCGGCCACTGCGAAGTGCACGAGCGCTTCTCCGCCGCCGACATCCAGCAGCTCCGCGCCGGCCATCCCGGCATCGTCGTCCTCGCCCATCCGGAATGTCCGCCTGAGGTCGTGGCCGTGTCCGACTTCACCGGCTCGACCGCGGCGATGATCGACTATGTCGGCAAGGAACGGCCGACGCGCGTCGTGCTGGTGACGGAGTGCTCGATGAGCGACAACGTCGCCGTCCAGCATCCCGACATCGACTTCGTGCGGCCCTGCAATCTCTGCCCGCACATGAAGCAGATCACCCTGCCCAAGATCCGGTACGCGCTGGAGACGATGCAGCACGAAGTCACCATCGACCCCGCGGTCGCGGCCCCGGCCCGTCGCGCCGTCGAGCGCATGCTGGAGGCATGAGAACCGCAATGACCACACCTGCTCTTCCTGCCCTGCTGATCGAACCGCTGGTCCGTGCCGCTCTCGTCGAGGATCTCGGCCGGGCGGGCGACATCACCACCGACGCCATCGTGCCCGCGACGGCACGCGCCGAGACCGTGCTGGTCGCCCGTCAGCCCGGCATCGTCGCCGGCCTCGATCTCGCCGCGACCGCGTTCCGGCTGGTCGATCCCGCCATCGAGATCGAGGTCGAGCGGCCGGACGGCGCGCGGCTGGCGCCGGGTGACCGCATCGCCACGATCGCCGGCCCGGCACGCGGCGTGCTGACGGCAGAACGCGTGGCCTTGAACTTCCTGGGCCATCTCAGCGGCGTGGCGACTGCGGCGGCCACGCTGGTCGAAGCGGTGCGCGGACACAAGGCGCGCATCTGTTGCACGCGCAAGACCATGCCGGGCCTGCGCGCGGTGCAGAAATACGCCGTACGCGTGGGCGGCGGTTCGAACCACCGTTTCGGCCTCGACGATGCCGTCCTCATCAAGGACAACCATGTCGCCGTTGCCGGCGGCATCGGGCCTGCGATCCGCGCCGCGCGCGAGGGCGTCGGCCATCTGGTGAAGATCGAAGTCGAGGTCGATACGCTCGCCCAGCTCGACGAAGCGCTGGCGGTCGGCGTCGATGCCGTCCTGCTCGACAACATGACGCCCGAGCAGCTCACCCAAGCCGTCCGCACGATCGACGGCCGCGCCATCGCCGAGGCGTCCGGCCGCATCACGCCGCAGACGGCGCCTGCCATCGCGGCGAGCGGCGTCGATCTCATTTCAGCGGGTTGGCTGACCCATAGCGTCAGCGTGCTCGATATCGGCCTCGACTGGCGAAGCTAGGCTCACTGGCTCACTTCGCAATGTTTGTGCATCTCCTTGCAGACACGCAGGACGGCCTGCACGACCATCGAAGTGGTAGAGCTTTCACCGGCGCCGGCGTGGCCTGCGATGAGGAGTTGCGAGACGTCGTCGCTGAAATGCACGACGTTCAGCGTCGCCGTCCGGTCGCCTTCGGCGATCTGCAGGCGGCGGGCATGGGAGTCCTGCATCAGGATGCGCACCGACTTGTTCTTGCGGGCAAGCTCGAGCGCCGTGGCAAACACCTTGTCCGCCGACGCATCGAGGATGACCGTCGCGAAATCGTAGCCCGGCCGGCCGTTCTGCTGGCCCTCGGTCATCTGGTGGATACGGCCCATCGCCTTGCGTGCCAGGAATACCCATTGGGCCTCCGCAGCACCGAACGGCATGGCCGCCAGCACCAGGCCGCCGAGTGCGGCCAGCATTGTCAGTCGGTCGAGTCTCTTCATGAATGCCGCCCCATTTTTCAAGGGCGGCATTCTACGCAAGCGTCGCCAGCGACGAAGCGGAAAACGGTGCGAGCTCGGCGAACCGACCATCGCGCACCTTGGCTGCCCATTGCGCATCGGCCAGCAATGCACGACCGACGGCGACGAGGTCGAACTCGCCGCGCTCCAGACGCGACTCGAGTTCGCCCAGCTCGTCGACGTCTGAGGTTTCGCGCGTCCGGAACGTCTGCACGAAATCCGCCCCCTTGAGACCGACCGAGCCCACGGTGATCGTAGGCTTACCCGTGAGCTCCTTCGTCCATCCCGCGAGGTTCAGCGACGAGCCTTCGAACTCGGGCTCCCAGAAGCGACGGGTCGAGCAATGGAAGATGTCGGTGCCGGCCGCGGCGAGCGGTTCTAGGAAGCGCGCCAGCTCGTCCGGCGTCTGCGCAAGGCGAGCCGTGAAGTCCTGCTGCTTCCATTGAGAGAAGCGCAGGATGATCGGATAGGCCTCGCCGACCCGGGCGCGGATCGCCTTCACGATCTCGGCGGCAAAGCGCGTGCGCCGCACGAAGTCGCCACCCCAGGAATCGTCGCGCCGGTTGGCGCCCTCCCAGAAGAACTGATCGATCAGGTAGCCATGCGCGCCGTGGATCTCGACGGCATCGAAGCCGATCTCCTTGGCGGCGCCCGCCGCCCTTGCGAAGGCGTCGATCGTATCGGCGATGTCGGCCTCGCTCATCGGCTGGCCGACCTGCTTGCCCGATGCCGACAGGCCCGAGGGACCGTCCGAGGGCGCCTCCGGATGCGGGCCCGTGCCCGGCTTGCGCATCATGCCCTGATGCCAGAGCTGCGGCGCGATCCGGCCGCCGCCGGCATGCACCTCCTCGACGACGCGCCGCCAGCCGGCGAGGCTGGCAGGCGCGTGAAAGTTCGGCACGTTGGCATCGTTGGTCGCGGCCGGCCGGTCGACCGTGGTACCTTCGGTGACGATCAATCCGACACCGCCTTCGGCGCGACGGCGATAATAGGCCGCCACATCCGGACCCGGCACGCTTTCCGGGCTCTTGGAGCGCGTCATCGGCGCCATCACCAGCCGGTTGGCAAGCCGCATCGACTTGCAGGCGAACGGGCGGAAAAGCGCACTGGTCATCGGAACATCGGCCTCAGGGAAAGGTAACGTCGCCGTAGGGATAGAATTTCTTCAGGTCGACGTTGCGATACGGCAGGCCGTCGAGACGGACGGTGCCGAGGAAGGGCTCGACGGGTTCGACCAGCAGGATGGTCTTGGCGAAACCCGAATCGTCGAAGCCGCGTCGGAAGTGGACACGCGACTTGATGGCGAATGCCTTGAACGACGCCACGTCGAGACCGAGTGCTTCAAGCGACAGCGGCTCCTGCACCTGAACGAGATAGCGACTCAGCACCAGCACGTTGCCGCGGCCGAACTCCACGACGATCCAGGGCTGGCCATGTCCTTCGGCAGCGTTCAGGACCGTGCCGGCGATGCGCACCGGCTGGCCGGCCGATTCGTCGGCGAGGCCGCCAACGTCCATGTCGAACGGATCGCCTGCCTTCACGCAGCCGGCGGCGTTGAGCGCATCGCTCACCCTGGCATCGGCGATGGTCGCGATCAGGACGCCCGAGAGGTCCTGCTCGATGATCTCTCTCAGGAGCCAGGTCGCCGATCCGGAGCGATCGCTGTGATCGGCCAGGACCACGGGGGTCTCGCCTCGTTCGATCGCTTCCTTGGCGAGCCGCACGCCGTCGGGAATGGTGTGCACCTTGGTCGAGCCGAGCAGATCCTCGCGGCGGCGCCAGGCCCACAATGCGAGATCGTCGGCGGCCCTGCGCGCCAGCGTCTCGTCGCCGTTGCTCATGGCCTGGATCGTCATGCCGACATCGGGCACGTCGGCAAAGGGAAAGCCGAAGAAGACGTTGATGTAGAGATCGGGCTCGCGTGCCTCCCAGACCAGCGCACGCTGCACCAGATCCATCCACGGCGACGCACCGGTCCATTGCAGGACGGTCGGCGAGATGATCGGCACCTTCACCGTCACGGTCTTCGGCGCATAGTCGCCACGGATGGCGCGCACCAGCATGCGAGCCGCCCGCTCACCCTGCAGGTAGCTGTCGTAGTGCGGGAAATACTTCACCGTGAACGCCATGTCGGCGTGGCGCAGGAATTCCTCGTCCTCGTTGCCGTGCGGATCGAAGGTGCCGACGATGAAGGCGCCGCTGCCGACGACCTCACGAACGCGGCGGGCAATGTCGGCCTCCGGCCGCGCCACGCCGCGAACGCCCATGGCGCCGTGCAGGGCGAGGTAAACGCCGTCGAACTCTCCGCCGGCCTTGAGGTCGGCGATCATCCGGCCGAGCAGGGTCTCGTAGGCTTCTTCGGTGATCCAGCCCGAACCGGTGCCCGTCCGTGGCCACAACGGCGATTCGATGCCGACCAGCTCGACGTCATCGTACTCGCGCGCCACCTTCACGAAGCCGCCCAGGTAAGATCGGGCATCGTGCGCCAGCAGCGCCTCGCCTTTGGCCGGCGAGCCTTCGTAGGTGAAGTCGGCCAACGTGGTGTCGTTCGGAAGGAACGTCACCGTCTCGTGGGCGAAGTAGAGGACGGCGATACGCATCGACGCCGCCCCCTTATGCATCAGCGCGTCGGAACCGGGCGCTCGCCCGAATAGTCGTAGAAGCCGCGCTTGACCTTGCGGCCGATCCAGCCGGCTTCGACGTACTTCACCAGCAGCGGGCACGGGCGATACTTCGAATCGGCCAGGCCCTCGTGCAGCACCTGCATCACCGACAGGCAGGTATCGAGGCCGATGAAGTCGGCGAGTTCGAGTGGACCCATCGGATGGTTGGCGCCGAGCTTCATGCCGGTGTCGATCGCCTCGACGTTGCCGACGCCCTCGTAGAGCGCATAGACCGCCTCGTTGATCATCGGCAGCAGGATGCGATTCACGATGAAGGCCGGGAAGTCCTCGGCATTGACAGGCTTCTTGTCGAGCCGGACCACGACCTCGCGCACGGTGCGGAAGGTCTCCTCTTCCGTGGCGATGCCGCGGATGAGCTCGACCAGCCCCATAAGCGGCACTGGGTTCATGAAGTGCATGCCCATGAACTTGCCGGGACGGTCGGTGACCGACGCGAGACGCGTCACCGAGATCGACGAGGTGTTGGTGGCCAGCAGCACGTTCGGCGGCAGGTCCACGCAGACCTTCTTGAAGATCTCGCGCTTGATCGCCTCGTTCTCCGTCGCCGCCTCGACCACCAGGTCGCATTCGGCGAAGGCCTTGTAGTCGACGACAGGGACGATGCGCTTCAGCGCCGCGTCCTTGTCCTCGGGCCGGATCATGCCGCGGCTGATCTGGCGGTCCATGTTGCGGCCGATATTCTCGATGCCCTTGTCGAGGTGCGCCTGGTCGACATCCGCGAGATGGATGTCGTACCCTTTCAGCGCGCAGACATGGGCGATGCCGCTGCCCATCTGGCCGGCACCGATAACGCCGATGCGCTTGATCATGATGGGTATCCCCCTGGAGTTCTGGCTACGGGGTTCTGGCTACTTCTTCTCGACCGCGGCCGTCAGCTCCGGAACGATCTGGAACAGATCCCCCACGAGGCCGTAGTCGGCCACCTGGAAGATCGGCGCTTCCTCGTCCTTGTTGATTGCCACGATGGTCTTGCTGTCCTTCATGCCGGCGAGATGCTGGATCGCGCCGGAGATGCCGATGGCGATGTAGAGGTCCGGAGCCACCACCTTGCCGGTCTGGCCGACCTGGTAGTCGTTCGGCACATAGCCCGCATCGACGGCGGCACGGCTGGCGCCGAGGCCGGCGCCGAGCTTGTCGGCCAGCGTCTCGAGCATCTTGAAGTTCTCGCCACTCTGCAGGCCACGGCCGCCGCTGACGACGATCTTGGCGCTGGTGAGTTCGGGCCGCTCGCTCTTGGAGAGTTCGGCACCGACATAGGACGACAGGCCCTTGGCGCCCTCGCCGCCGATCTTCTCGATCGCCGCCGAACCGCCTGCTGCGGCCGCCTTGAAGTTGGTCGGACGGATGGTCACGACCTTGACCTTGTCGGCGGTCTGCACGGTGGCCATCGCGTTGCCGGCGTAGATCGGGCGCACGAAGGTATCGGGCGAGACGACCTGGATCGCCTCCGAGACCTGCGCGACGTCGAGCAGCGCGGCGACGCGCGGCGCGATGTTCTTGCCGACCGAGTCGGCCGCCATCACGACGTGGCTGTAGTTCGGCGCGAGCTTCACGACCAGCGGCGCGATGTCCTCGGCCAGCCAGTTGGCGTAGGCGGCATCGTCCGCCTGCAGCACCTTGGCGACGCCCTGGATCGCGGCGGCCGACTTGGCCGCTTCGTCGGCGCCCGAACCCGCCACCAGCACGGTGACGTCGGAACCCATCTGGCCGGCAGCCGTCACCGCGTTGGCGACGTTGGCACGGACCGTTTTGCCGTCATGCGCGGCAACGACGAGAATGGCCATGGTCAGATGACTCCCGCTTCGTTCTTCAGCTTGTCGACCAGCTCGGCAACGGTCTTCACCTTGATGCCGGCCTTGCGCTTCGGCGGCTCCTCGACCTTCAGGGTCTTGAGGCGCGGCGCGACGTCGACGCCCAGCGCGTCCGGCGCCAGGGTCTCGATCGGCTTCTTCTTCGCCTTCATGATGTTCGGCAGCGACGCGTAGCGCGGCTCGTTCAGGCGCAGGTCGGTGGTGATCACCGCCGGCATCTTGATCTTGATGTTCTCGAGACCGCCGTCGACCTCGCGCTTCACCTCGACCGAACCGTCGGCGACGTTGATCTTGTTGGCGAAGGTGCCCTGCGACCAGCCGAGAAGCGCGGCCAGCATCTGGCCGGTCTGGTTGGAGTCGTCATCGATCGCCTGCTTGCCGACGATGACGAGGCCGGGCTGTTCCTTCTCGACCACGGCCTTCAGCAGCTTGGCCACGGCCAGCGGCTGCAGCTCGCCATCGGCCTGCACGAGGATGCCGCGGTCGGCGCCCATGGCGAGCGCGGTGCGGATCGTCTCCTGGCACTGGGCCGGACCGGCGGAAAAGGCGATGACTTCGGTCGCCGCGCCCTTCTCCTTCATGCGAATCGCCTCTTCCACGGCGATCTCGTCGAAGGGATTCATGGACATCTTGACGTTCGCCGTCTCGACACCCGTGTTGTCGGCCTTGACGCGGATCTTGACGTTGTAGTCGATGACCCGCTTGACCGCGACCAGCACTTTCATCGCGTTGCGCCTATCGGTGAGTTGCCGCCCGGCTCGAACGCCCGGCGAAGGGGTTTTCGTGTAGGGGTGTTCAGCCGATCATGTCAAGGCTATGGCGCACTGCACAAAATCGCAGGGTGAAAGCTTTTTGCCCTATCTTTCAACAGCTTGGAGTGGCTAACGTGCTCCACCCGGTACCCACAGGACATCTGCCGCGCCATTGTCGTTCAGTCGGCGTGCAAGCACGAACAAATGATCCGACAGCCGGTTGATGTACTTGATCGCCTCGGGATTGATCGGTTGCTCGGCGGCCAGATGCGTCATGCAGCGTTCGGCGCGACGCGCCACGGTCCGCGCCAGATGCAGCCAGGACGCCGCTTCGCTGCCTCCCGGCAGGATGAACGACTTCAGCGGCTGAAGCTCGCCGTTCATCGCGTCGATCTCGCGTTCGAGCCGTTCGACCTGCGACGCCACGATCCGTAGCGCCTGTTCGTCGCGCTTGGTCTTGCCTTCCGGCGTGCAGAGATCGGCGCCGAGATCGAACAGGTCGTTCTGGATGCGGCCGAGCATCGCATCGGCTTCTTCGAGGCGCGGATCCTTCGCGCCGGTGCGTGCAATCGCATTGCGCGCCAGGCCGATCACCGAGTTGGCTTCGTCGGTCGTGCCGTAGGCCTCGACGCGGATGTCGTGCTTGGCGACCCGCTCACCGCGCCCCAGCGACGTCTGCCCGGCATCGCCACCGCGCGTGTAGATGCGCGTGAGGTTGACGGCCATCGGCTAGCTCCGGCTCGCCAGATACCACAGCAGTATCAGCACGATCGTCAGGAGTTGCAGGCGCACGCGCCACCACATCAGCCGATTGCTGCGGCGGCTGCCTTCGATGCTGCCATCCTGATTGCGGCTCATGCTGATCAGGCCGGCGAACAGGGTGCCGAGCGTGGCGAAGGCCGACACCAGCACGAGGACGAACAGGACGTTGGCAAGGGTCATAGGGGCTTATCCCGCATTGTGCCGGCCCGCGCCAGTACGCGCGGCGGCCCAGGGCCGCGCCGCGCGGGAGGCTGCCGTGCCCGTAGCAATGCGGAAGATCGCTTCGGCCGTCTGCTCCCCCGACCAAAGGGCTGCGTGCACCGTGCCGTATTCGACGGGTTCGGTCGCTTCGCCGGCGAAGAACACGCGCCCCTCCAGCGGACGGGCATGCGCCGTGCAGTCTTCCGGATCGCTGCCGACGCCGGGGTAGGAATAGCCGCCGCGCGACCAGGGGTCGCTCAGCCAGCGCGGAAAGGCCATGGCTTCAGGTTCGGGAATGTCGTTGCCGAACATCGCCCGCAACGAGGACATCGCGACCTTCACGACATCTCCGTCGGACGCGTTGCGATCGAGGCGGATGGCGGTATCGCCGTTGGCGAAGCTGAGCAGGATCGGCAGGCCCGTCTCTTCGTGGTGGCTCACCCAGGTATTGAAGGTGCCGCGCTGCTGCGGCGAATTCGGCAGCCGGCCGAACCATTTCGGCTGCTCCGGCCAGAAACGCTTCGGGAAGCGCAGATAGACCTTGCCGAGAATCCCGGCGCCGTAGCCCAGCCGGCCGATCGCGATGCGCTGCGCTTCGGGCGGCGCCGGATCGAGCGTCGGCAGCCCCGCGCGCAGCAGGCCGACCGGAACCGCCACGACAGCGCGATCCGCTTCGAGGCGCTCGCCGCCCCGGAGATGGACGGTGACGCCCTGCCCGGTCCAGGCGATGCGTTCGGCCGCCACGCCGTGACGGATCGCAAGCCCGCGCGCGGCATCGTCGATCAGCGTGTGGAAGCCGCCTTTGGGCTGGGCGTTGCGGTCGAGCCCTTCGGTCGGAAACCACTCTTCCGCCGCCACGGCTTCCCACGGCGCGCTCTGCACGCCCTCGCTCATCTCGACGAAGGTCGCCACGACCAGCCGGTCGATCTCGGGCAGCCACGATGCGCCGAGCAGCGGCTCCACCGCATCGCGTACGGAGATCGAACGCGGTCCGCGCACGCGGGCCATCGCCTTGCTCTTCCAGGTCGCCCATTCGATTGCGGCCTTGAAGGCCAGGCGCCCCCTGATGGCGCGGCGGCGCTGGCCCTCGCGCGTCGGCGCCGTGGCGCGCTTGTCGATCAGCAGGCGCTCGCCCTGCGACTCGATCAGCGGGATATCGAGCTTGCTGCACCACAGCGCCAGCGGATTGCCCTCGACGCCATGCACCCACGAGCCGCCGAGATCGACGGGCGCGCCGATGCGGCTGTCGGTCCAGACGCGGCCCCCCGTGCGATCGCGCGCCTCAAGCACCGTAACCTGGAACCCTGAATCATGAAGCAGTCGTGCAGTCACGAGCCCGGCCATGCCGGCGCCAACGACGATCACCTTCTCGGGAACCTTTTCGGGCCGGCCGCTGCCCATCGACCAGTTTCCGGTCATCGGGCCCGCGGTCATGACCGGACCAGAGCCGGCAGCTTCGACATGTCGTCGAACGGAAGGCCTCCCGCCGCCTGCAGCGCTGCGGCATCGGTATGCGCAGCGCCGACATAGGCCATGGCGCGCATGCCAGCGGCGCGCGCCGCCTGGATACCCGGCAACGAATCCTCCACCACGGTACAGGCAAGAGGCTGCTCGTTCATGCGCAGGGCCGCATGCAGGAAGAGATCGGGGAACGGCTTTCCGCGCGCCACCTCAGCCGAACTGAAGATGCGCCCCTCGAAGCGCTGCCACAGGCCGGTGATACCCAGAGTCACGCGCATCTTGTCGAAGCCGCCCGAGCTTGCCACGCAGGTCGCCGCACCAGCCGCTTCGATGGCGTCGATCGCCGCAATGACCCCAGGCACGGCGCGCAAAGGCGCATCGTGAAAGGCTTGCAGCGTGTCGGCCTGCAGCCGATCGACGAAGCCCACCGGCAAGGCGCGCCCCAGTTCGCCCTCGACGATCTCCATGCAGGATTTCATCGAGCGGCCCATCAACCGGCGCATCGTTTCCTCGACGCTCCAGTTCAGTCCCTCGCGCTGGAGCGCGCGGGCAAAGCAGGTGTTGGCGATCGGCTCGCTGTCGACCAGCACGCCATCGCAATCGAAGATTACGAGCACGCACCGTCAGTATCACGGCCGGGCGGTATCAGTAAGGCTTGTCGCCCGCCACGGTGACCCGATTGCCGCTGCGCGTATGCGGCCAGTAGTCCCACATCGCCCGGTGCTGGACGCACCGATTGTCCCAGAAGGCGATCGAATTCTCGCGCCATCGGAAGCGGCACTGGAAGAGCGGATTCTCCATGTGCTCGAAGAGGTAGCGCAGGATGCCGTCGCTCTCGTCGCGCGGCACGCCGACGAGACGCTTGGTGAAGCCGCGATTGACGTAGAGCGCCTTGCGGTTGGTCACCGGATGGGTGCGGATGACCGGATGCTCGGCCCGCGGATAGACCGGCTTGTCTTTGACGCCCAGATTGGCGTAGGTGCCGCGATAGGCGTCTTCGCCGTCATGGACCGCGGTCAGGCCATCGAGATAGGTCTTCATCCGGTCCGACAGCGCCTCGTAGGCGGCGTACATGTTGGCGAACAGCGTGTCGCCGCCCTTGGGCGGGCACTGTTTGATGTAGAGGATGCTGCCCATCGGCGGCTCGACATCGCAGCTCACGTCGCTATGCCAGCCTTCGCCGTTGGCGCGCGGCGAATCCTTGTCGGCGCGGATGATCATCAGCTCCGGTTTGCCCGGCTCCGCGGGCGCGGCGGGATGGATATGCAGGTCGCCGAACAGCCGGCCGAACGCCAGATGCTGGTCCTGCGTGATGTGCTGGTCGCGGAAGAAGATCACGCAGTTCTCGGCAAGCGCGCGATGCAGCTCGTCGACCTGCCGGTTGCCCAACGGCTTCGACAGGTCGATGCCGCCCACTTCCGCGCCGATGATCGGCGTCAGCTTGTCGATCTGAAGGGTCTCGTACGGCGCCGATTCGTCGGCGATGTGACGGTAACGAGGTCCCTTGTTGCCACGCAGGCTGCTCATGAGACGTCTCCTTATTCGACCTTGATGTTGGCACGACGGATGATGTTGCCCCAGCGCTCCTTCTCGGCGCGTCCGAAGGCAGCGAATTCGTCCGGACTCATCAGCCGCGGGACCGCGCCCATGGCTTCGAGCCTGGCGGCCGTTTCCGGCATGGCGGCGACGGTCCGGATATCGGCATTGATCTTGTCCACGACCTCGCGCGGCGTACCCTTCGGCACGTAGTAGCCCGTCCAGGTCGTGAGCAGTACGTCGGGGAAACCTGCCTCCGCGGCCGTGGGAACGTCCCCCAACGGCGAATACCGTTCCGTATCGGTGAACAGCAACCCCTTCAGGGCACCGCGATCGATGGCGATCTTGGCGTTGGTCGTGTCGATCATCATGAAGGTAAGCAGACCGCTCTGCACGTCCGGGATGGCCTGCGGGTTGCTCTTGTAGCCGACATAGACCGCCTCGACGCCGGCCGACATCTTGTAGAGTTCCGAGGCCACACGTGCAGGCAAGGCCCCGGCGCCGTAATTGTGCTTGCCGGGCTCGGCCTTGAGCTTCGCGGTCAGTTCCTTCGCGGTGTTGATCGGGCTGTTCCTGTCGACCAACAGCACGAAGGGCGACATGCCCATCCGAGTGATCGGCTCGAAGCTCTCTATCGGATCGTAGGGCAGCTTGTCGTAGATCGCAGGATTGACCGCCTGGGTCATCGCCGAGGTCGCGAAGATCGTGAGGCCGTCCGGCTTGGCCCGCGCCACCGTTTCGGCGGCAGGAATGCCGTTGCCGCCGCCCTTGTTGTCGACCACCACGGGTTGCCCCCAGAGCGCCGACAGCCGCTCCGAATAGACACGCGCGCCGAGATCCGTCGCCGCGCCGGCTGGAAACGGCACGACCACCGTCACGCGGCCCGCCGGGAACTTCTGGGCCCGCGCGATGGCTGGCGCTGCAAGCACTGCAGCGGCGCCTGCCACGGCAAGGCGTCGTCGTCCGAGCATGTTTCCTCTCGACTTCTTGGGATCGAACCTACCCCGACCGGCGGGGCATTTCTGCGGCCAAGTCGACAGAGTCCGTATTACGGAATAGTGTCTTTGCATGATCGAGCCGGTGCGGCGCAGCTTTGTCATCCTCGAAACGCTGAGCCGGCGCCCGCATGGCACCATCGCCGTCTTGGCAGACGAAACGGGCCTGGCGCGTCCCACGGTCGTGCGGCTTCTCAAGACGTTGATCGAGCTGGGCTATGTCACCCAGGTTTCGCGCCACCTCGGCTATCGGCTCACCGACCGCGTGCTGGGCCTCGCCCAGGGCATCCGCTTCGTCGATCACTTCGTCGATGCCGCCGCCCCGCACATGCGACGCTTCACGCAGAAGCATGGCTGGCCGCTCTACCTCGGCACGATCAGCCACCGCGCCATCACCATCCGCCATTCGACGGCGCCGGAGAGTCCGATGTCCTTCGAGCGTTCGGCCCTGCAGCGCCGCAGCCCGATCCTGACCGGCGCCCTTGGGCGAGCGTGGCTCGCCTTCTGTTCGGACGAGGAGCGGCGTGCCGTTCTGCGCGACCTCGGCGTACGCCGCGATGCAAGCCTCGCCGCTGCCTTCGCGCGGATACGGCGCGACGGCTACGCCTTCGCGGCACAGCCCGGTCCCGGCCGCCTGCAGGGCATCGCCGTCGCCATTCGCAATGGCCCGCGCGTGCTGGGCTGCATTTCCATGCGCTTCACGCGCTCCGCGATGACCGAAGCCGAAGCTGGCACGCGCTATGGCACGCCGCTCAATGCCCTGGCCCGTGCCATCGCCGCCGACGTTGCACGCTAGACCGTCGACTGTCTTTCGTGAGCGAATCTGTTTTGCCGTGGGCGCGCCGGACGATAGCGTGACCCAAAGTCACGCGGAGGAAGCATGCCGACATTCGATGCCATCGCCACATCAACGGTGCGCAAGGCCGATCATCTCGAGCCGGGATTCGTGCACCAGGCCGACATCGAGATCGCGGCACGCAAGCTCGCAGCCCGCAAGAAGAAGCCCAACATCCTGATCTATCTGATGGACGATGTCGGCTGGGGCGACTTCGGCTGCTACGGCGGCGGCGTGGCCGTCGGCGCTCCGACGCCCAATTTCGACAAGATCGCGCGCGGCGGCCTGCAGCTCACCTCCTGCTATTCCGAACCATCCTGCTCGCCATCCCGCGCCACGCTGCATACCGGCCGCGTGCCCAACCGGCATGGCCTGCATCGCCCGCCGATGTACGGCGAGCCCGGCGGCATGCAGGGCGAAGTCACCCTGCCCATGCTGCTCGGCCAGGCCGGCTACACGACCCAGGCGGTCGGCAAGTGGCATATCGGCGAGAACATCGAATCGCAGCCGCAGAACGTCGGCTACGACGACTTCTACGGCTTCCTCTCCGTCTCCGACATGTACACGGAATGGCGCGACCCGCATTTTTTCCCCGAGATCGTCTACTCCGATGCCCGGACCGAGTGGATCAAGAACATGCCCTTCAACCGCTGCTTCGTGCACGCGACCAAGGGCAAGGAGGCGACCAACGTCGAGGAGGTCACGATCCCCGTCCTCTCCGAACTCGACGAGAAGTGGTGTCGCTACTCCATCGACTTCATCAAGAAGCAGGCAAAGTCCGACAAGCCGTGGCTGCTCTACCACTGCACGCGCGGCGCGCACTTCGACAACTATCCGCACGAGAAATATCTCGGCAAGTCCCCGGCCCGGCATCCCTACAAGGACACGCTGCTCGAACTCGACGAGATCATGGGCCGGCTGGTCGAGGCGCTTCGCGAATCGGGCCAGCTCGAAGATACGCTGATCTTCATCTCCTCGGACAACGGCCCGCACATGGAGACCTGGCCGGATGCGGCCTTCACGCCGTTCCGTTGCGCCAAGGGTTCGACCTGGGAAGGCGGCGTGCGGGTCCCCGGCCTGCTCTACTGGCCGGGCACGATCGAAGCGGGGCGCCAGAGCGACGGCCTGTTCGACTTCAACGACATGCTGCCGACGGCGCTCGCGCTCGCCGGCGCATCCGATCTGCTGCCCTCGGACCGCTACATCGACGGCATCGACCAGAGTTCGTTCATCCTGGCGCCCAACGGTCTTTCCAGCCGCAAGTATCACTACTACTGGCTGTCGCAGACCTTCTCGGGCTTGCGCTGCGGCGAATACAAGATGGTCCTGTCGGCAACGAGCGACGACTCGACCGACGCAGCCGGCACCGGCGGCTTTACCGGCGTGCTGGAGCGCTTCGCCTATCCCAGGCTCTACAATCTCTATCTCGATCCCAAGGAGCAGCACAATTACCTGACGCGCAAGCTTGCCTATGTGGAAGCCTTCCAGCTCGGCATGCGCAACCATCTCGGCACCTTCAAGCGCTTCCCTCCCAAGAAGGTCATGGGTATCAAGGTCGCCGACACGAGATCGCCATCTTCGTGACGAGGATGCCGGCGTCTCTTCGTTCCGCTTAGTTCAGAGGTTCCGGCGATGAATGCAGTAACTCCGCGCATGGATGATGCGACCGATGCCACGTCCCAGTCGCGCCGCGACTGGACCCGCGCCGAAGCCGAAGCGCTCTATGCCCTGCCCTTCGCCGATCTGATGTTCCAGGCACAGACCGTTCATCGCCGCAACTTCGATCCCAACCATGTCGAGACCGCCAGCCTGCTCAGCATCAAGACCGGCGGCTGTCCGGAAGATTGCGGTTACTGCTCGCAGAGCGCCCACTACGATGCCGACGTGAAGGCCACGCGTCTGATGGAGCAGACGCGTGTGGTGGAAACGGCGCGCCGTGCGCAGGAGGCCGGCGCGACCCGCTTCTGCATGGCTGCCGCCTGGCGCAATCCGAAGGACCGCGATCTCGACCGCGTCTGCGACATGGTGAGCGCCGTGAAAGGCCTCGGCCTGGAAACCTGCGCGACGCTCGGCATGCTCACTCCTGCGCAGGCGGCGCGGCTGCGCGAAGCCGGGCTCGACTTCTACAATCACAATGTCGATACCTCGCCGGAATACTACGACAAGATCATCACGACGCGGACCCTGCAGGACCGTATCGACACGCTGGCCCACGCCCGCGACGCCGGCCTCAAGGTCTGCTGCGGCGGCATCATCGGCATGGGTGAACAGGTCGAGGATCGGCTGGGCATGCTTCTGCTGCTGGCCAACCTGCCCAGCCCGCCGGAGAGCGTGCCGATCAACCTGTGGAACGAGGTCAAGGGCGTGCCGGTCAACGACACGGCCGAACGCCCCGACCCGATCGCTCTGGCCCGGCTCGTCGCCGTCGCCCGTATCCTAATGCCCGGCAGTGTCGTCCGTCTGTCGGCTGGCCGTCAGTACATGACCGACGAGTTGCAGGCGCTTTGCTTCCTGGCCGGCGCCAACTCGATCTTCATCGGCGACGTTCTGCTCACGACCAGAAACCCGCAGCGCGGCCGCGATGCCGAGCTGCTCGACCGGCTCGGCATCAAGTCGGGCCTCGCGGGCCGGACGGACGCCTCAGAGATTCGCTGAGTCGACGACGCGGCACATGCTCCGGCGGACGACCTTCGAGTCGGCCGTCTGCCCGATCTGGATCATGAACACGGCGTCGACCCTCGTTCCGTTGCCGGTGCGACGCGCCGTGATCCGCAGTGTCTGCGGACGTCCCGATCCGGACGTTTCCTGCACGGTGGTCAAGGCACCGGCGGCCGCATCGACACCGATATTGCTGAAGCCTTCCGCCAGCATCGCCGAGCGAAGATTGTTGAGCGCGCGCTGCTGATCGAGGCCGGGGAAGTCGCGCCAGGTCCGGAAGTTCATCGCCGACAACATCGGCGTGCCCTCGACGTTGAAGTTCTGGAAGCACACACTCTCCGCCTGCGCGAACGCCGGGGCAGCACCAAGCATGGCGAGAACGGCACCCGCGGCAACAATCGACTTCATGCAATCTCCCAAAGAAACATCACACTGACGACGACCATTGATGCTCAGCTTCAGTTGCGGATCAATGGCATCAAGTTGCTTCGTTACGGCAAATAACGCCCCCAGGACAGGACGACCATGACTTCCCTGCGCACGCTCTATCCGCCGACCGAACCCTATCTTACCGGCATGCTCGACGTCGGAGACGGCCACTCGATCTACTACGAGCGTGTGGGCACGCGCGGCGGCAAGCCCGCGGTCTTTCTCCATGGCGGCCCCGGCGGCGGCATCTCGCCGGACCATCGCCGGCTGTTCGATACCTCGAAGTACGACGTCGTCCTGTTCGATCAACGCGGTTGCGGACAATCGACGCCGCATGCCGGCCTCGATGCCAACACGACCTGGCATCTCGTCGACGACATCGAACGTCTGCGGATGCTCGCAGGCTTCGACAAGTGGCTGGTGCTGGGTGGGTCGTGGGGATCGACGCTGGCGCTGGCCTATGCGCAGAAGCATCGCGAGCGCGTCAGCGAGCTGGTGCTGCGCGGCATCTATACTGTCACCAGGGCCGAACTCGCCTGGTACTACCAGTTCGGCGTCTCGGAGATGTTCCCCGACAAGTGGGAGAAGTTCCAGGCGCCGATCCCGGAAGCCGAGCGCGGCGACATGATCGCCGCCTATCGCAAGCGCCTGACCGGCCCCGACCGCACCGTGCAGATCGAAGCCGCCAAGGCATGGAGCGTCTGGGAAGGCGAGACGGTCACGCTGCTGCCCGATGCCTCCCTCTCCTCCGAGCATGGCGAAGATCATTTTGCGCTCGCCTTCGCGCGCCTGGAGAATCACTATTTCATCCATGGCTGCTGGCTGGAGGAAGGCCAGCTCCTGCGCGATGCCGATCGCCTGCGCGGTATTCCGGGCGTCATCGTCCATGGCCGCTACGACATGCCCTGCCCGGCGCGCTACGCCTACGCCCTGCACAAGGCCTGGCCCGAGGCCGACTTCCATCTCATCGAGGGTGCCGGCCACGCCTATTCGGAGCCGGGCATCCTCGATCGGTTGATCCGCGCCACCGACCGTTTCGCCGGCAGCACCCGACGCTAGTTACGGCCTTCGATCAGGCCGCGGCAGACGACCTGGGCCTGGATCTCGGCAGCGCCCTCGAAGATGTTGAGGATGCGGGCGTCGCACAGGACGCGGCTCACCGGATATTCCATCGCATAGCCGTTGCCGCCATGGATCTGCAGCGCGTTGTCGGCGTTGCTCCAGGCGACGCGGGCCGCCAGCAGCTTGGCCATGCCGGCCTCGATATCGCAGCGGCGATCGGAGTCCTTCTCGCGGGCGGCGAAGTAGGTGAGCTGGCGGGCGATCATGGTCTCGACCGCCATCCAGGCCACCTTGCCGGCGACACGCGGGAAGGCATAGAGCGGCTTGGCGAACTGGATGCGCTCGCGCGCGTAGCGCAGCCCCAGCTCCAGCGCATTCTGCGCCACGCCGACGGCACGCGCCGCGGT
>WBZX01000922.1_pt1 | contig 24184 bp, 23 predicted proteins | sample 5204211 | NCBI WGS metagenome assembly WBZX01 (sample SAMN12344362, study PRJNA552823) | activated sludge metagenome | biome: Activated sludge suspended growth; feature: Nitrification reactor; material: Wastewater; isolation source: activated sludge from nitrification reactor of wastewater... | reverse complement strand
GGGTGGAGGCGCTGGCCGTGGAGGGCCGGGCCGGGGTCGAGATGGCTCTGGGTGCGGCGGCGCTGCTGGTACCCACCGGGTTCGTGGAGGGTTTCATCACGCCCCGAGGTCTGGACCTGGTTCCCGCGGTGGTGTTCGGGGTGGGCCTGGCCGTGGTGTTCTGGGTGCTGGTGCTCTGGCGGGGTCGGGTACAGCCCGACGCCGGGTAGCTTCTCGGCGTGGAGTTGGATGACCGCGTCAGCGTGGCCGGAGCCGAAGGCCTCGATCACGAGATGGTGCTGGCCGGCCTGGGTTCGAGGGTGGCAGCAGCCATGGTCGACCTGATCCTCCAGGTGTTGGCGCTCACCGTGCTCACCTTCGTGGGTGGACTGTTCGGTGACGCCGGGGTGGTGTTGGTGTCGGTCGGCGGATTCATGGTGATGCTGGGCTACCCGGTGGTGGCCGAGGCCTTCGCCGGGGGTCAGACGGTCGGCAAGCGGGTCTTCGGCATGACCGTGGTCCGCCGTGACGGAACACCGGTCACATTTCTGACGGCCACGGTGCGAAACCTGGTGCGGGTGGTCGACATCCTCCCTGGCACGTACCTGGTGGGAGCGGTGGCCATCTTCGCGTCGCCGCTGAACCAGCGGGTCGGAGACATGGCGGCCGGGACCTTGGTGGTGAACCGGCCGCGGGCTGGAGCCGGCAACCTCGTCTCGGTCACCGGATCGGCTATGGCGCCGGTGTTGTCGCCGGGCGTGGTGGGTTGGGACGTCTCATCGGTCACAGCCGAGGAGGTGGCCGCAGTTCGGTCGTTCCTGCTTCGGCGCAGCGAACTGGATCCCGGTCATCGGGCCAACCTGGCTCAGACACTGGCCTTCCAGTTGCTCCCCAAGGTGGCAGGGGTACCGCTCGACGGTGGGCCTGAGGTGTTCTTGGAGCGAGTAGCCGCAGCCCGTACAGGCTGAGCTGTCGGCGGGCTACTCAGGTCGAGAATCGATCGAGGAGGGTCTGGGCGGCGGCGGTGGGAGCGGTCTTTCCTGACTCGACAGACAGTTCCAGGTCCGCGAGTACCTCGCGAACCGCGGGTGACTCGCTGAAGCGCTGGGTGAGCCCGGCCCGGACTTCTTCCCACATCCATGCCGTGGCTTGGCGGGCCCGCAGCGCCGGGAGTTGGCCGCTGGTAGTGAGGTGGTGGTGGGCGGCCAGAAGGTGGTCCCACACCTGAGGGATTCCGGTGCCGTCGGGGGAGGAGACCAACAGCGTCTCGGTGGTGAGACCTTCGTGCTTGGGTCTCATGAGGTGCAGGGCTCGTCGCAGGTCGGCGGCGGCATGGTTGGCGGCGCTGAGGAGGTGGCCGTCGGCCTTGGTGACGACCACGACGTCGGCCAGCTCCATGATTCCCCGCTTGATCCCTTGGAGGTCGTCTCCGCCGCCGGGGGAGGCCAACAGCACGAAGAAGTCGACCAGGTCGGCCACGGCCAGTTCGGACTGACCGACCCCCACCGTCTCGATGACGATGACGTCATAGCCGGCGGCTTCGCACAGCAGGCCGGCCTCCCGGGTGCGGCGGGCTACTCCACCCAGTTCCCCGCCCGAAGGCGACGGGCGGATGAACGCGCGCGGGTGCCTTGCCAGGGCTTCCATGCGGGTCTTGTCTCCCAGGATCGACCCGCCGGTGCGGGCGCTGGTGGGATCCACCGCCAGCACCGCCAAGCGGTGGCCGAGGTCGGCAACGTGGGTTCCGATCGCTTCGATGAAGGTGGACTTGCCGACCCCTGGTGGTCCGCTGATGCCGATGCGAACGGCCGAACCGGTCCGGGGGAGAACGGCATCGAGCAGGGCGGCGGCTTGGGCCCGATGGTCGGGACGGGTTGATTCGACCAGGGTTATGGCCCGGGCCAGGGTCCTCCGGTCGCCGGTGAGCACACCGTCTCGCAGGGCCTCGAGATCGGTGGGTTGGCCGGGCTGGCCGGTTGGGGCGGTTTGTGGGGCGGGGCCGGGGGTGTCCGGGGTGGGATCGGGCACATCGCCACGGTAGGCGACGCGTCGGCACCGCACGGTTGGCCGCTACGTTGCCGAGATGGCCAACCGGAACCTGTACCTGCACGAGACCGTCGACATCGTGGGGCAGGGCCAATACGACTACATGGCGTGCGTTACCCGGGAACCCACCAACGTCATGCCCGACATGTTGACGCTCCAGGGCACCTTCTTCGTGTGTGCCGTGGGCGGTGGGCGCTGGCCCCAGGTGGTCAACATCTGGGACGTCGGGCCGCAGGGCTGGTCTGGTTGGGCGGCCAACGTGGACCGTCTCAACCTCAAGCGGCGAAACGCCTTTTACGGGGAATGGTGGGATGAGGCGGCCCAGTGGAGGACCGGCGGCTTCGACCGCTTGTGCGGTGGGGTTCCTGGGAGTCCGTCCACCTCGGAGCTGGCCGAACGGGGAGTGAAGGGAACTCTGTTCGTGCATCAGCTCCTGACGGTGCGCCCCGGAGCGCCGTTGGACTACCTAGCCGCGGTGGTGGCCGAGCAGGTTCCGTTGTGGCGGGAGTACGGCCACGAACCGACCGGGATCTACGAAGTGTTGACCAACCAGCACGAAGTGGTGGTGGTGTGGGCGGCATCGAACGAGGCGCAGACCCGACTCCGAGCTGCCCGCGACTCGGCCCGGGGCTTGGCTGACGACGCCGTCGGGGGAACCGACCCCGACGATCGGCTGGTGGCTTGGGAGCGAACTTCGGCTCAGTGGGTCACCGGAGGAGACACCCACCTGATGACCCCGATGCCGGGCACTGTGTACGGGCCTGACGACTGGGATGAGGCATCGCTCACGGACTGGTTGCCCAGCGGCGACGGTCGATAGGGACTTCGGTGCCTCAGACCTTTTGGATGACACGTTCAGAGAAGGCGGCGTAGGCCTCGGTGGCGCTGTCTACATCCCAGGCCAAGGGCGGGATGATCATCCGGGTCACACCCAGGGCCGCCATCTCCTCGACCGCGGCCAGGGGGTCCTCACCCATCACTCCGGGGTGACCGGCGGTCAGCTCCAACCGGTCGGGGTCGCGACCAGCTTCCTCGGCTGCGGCCCGGGCCACGTCGAACAGGTGGGCCAGCTCCTCCACGGTGCCCTTGCCGGGGAAGAAGCCGTCGCCCAGACGGCCGGCTCGGCGGGCGGCGGCCTCGGTGTGGCCACCGACCACGATGGGAACCCGCCCGTGGACGGGGGTGGGCAGGCTCACGGCCCGGTTCCAGCGGTGGAAGCCATCGTCGAGATCCACCGCCTCGCCGGTCCACAACGAGCGCATGGCGGCGACGTAGGCGTCGGTGCGAGCCCCGCGCCCTGCAAACGGAACACCGAGGGCGTCGAACTCTTCCTCCAGCCAGCCGACTCCGATTCCAAGCTCGACCCGTCCGCCCGACAGGCGGTCGAGGGTGGCCACCTCTTTGGCGACGATGGCCGGGTTGCGCTGGGGCAGGATGAGGATCCCGGTTCCGAGGCGGATGGTGGTGGTCGATGCCGCCACGTAGGCGAGCCACACCAGCGGATCGGGAATGGCGATCGACTCGCCGCCGGGCATGCGGCCGCCGCGGGCGTAGGGGTAGGTGGACTGGTAGTCGACGGGTACCAGTACGTGCTCGACGGTCCACATCGATTCGAACCCGGCAACCTCGGCGGCGCGGGCAACCCCGGCGGCGGCCGGCCCTTCGGCTAGGGGTCCGGTGTTGGCGAAGGCGATTCCGAAGTGCATGGTCGGGACCGTATCCGGGTGGAATGCTTGACCACAGTTATGTGATATGCGAAGGTGTCGTGTCACACTTCGGGGGGCGAAGACGACAAGGGGACGACCAGTGCGTTCTGAACACATGTCCGCGGACGGCCAACGGTGCCAGCACCGGCTGCATCGACGGGTAGTTCCGCTGAGCGTCGCCGTCATGGTGCTGCTGGCGGCCCTGGCTGCTTGCAGCAACGACTCCGGCAAGGCCGCATCGGAACCGACCAGGTCAGGACCGAACGCAACCGACCTAGCGGTGGAGGTCGACGTCGACCAAGAAACCGGACCGGCCCAGTTCGAAGTGGTGCCCGGAACCGAGGAAGTGACCGTCACCGGTGTCGAGCCTCGTCAACGGCTGTCGCTGGTAGATGCCGACAACAACCGGCTGGTCGTGCTGCGAGCCGACAAGTTTGGCCAGGCCCACTTCTCCTATCTGCCCGATGAGCTGGCCGAGTTTCAGACCGGAGCCAAGGCCAAACTGCCCACCGATCAGGGCTACGTAGTCGAGGCCGGCAAGGGCTACACCGTCCGGCTGGAGGACACCGATCCCGTCCAGGTCTCCGAGCCGTTCGAGGTCCTGGGCGCCGACAGCCACCCCGACCCCGACTTCTTCGACGACCAGGTCGGAGATATCGGGCCGTCCGGCGACGACACCGAATGGTTCGGTTACGTGACGATGCGAGACGGCGTACAGCTCGGCGTCAACGTGAGGTTGCCGGGACCGGTCGAGAAGGGCCCGTACCCGACCGTCATCGAGTACTCCGGCTACGCCGTCTCCAACCCCGACGAGACCGAGCCCGGTTCGATGATCGCCGGGCTGTTGGGGTTCGCCACCGTCGGCGTGAACATGCGTGGCACCGGATGCTCGGGGGGCGTGTTCGATGTGTTCAACCGGGCCCAGCAGGTCGATGGCTACGACGTGGTCGAAGCAGTGGCCCGCCAGCCCTGGGTGCGGGGCAACAAGGTGGGGATGATCGGCCTGTCGTACTCGGGGATCACCCAGCTCTACACCGCGGCCACCCAACCGCCGAGCCTGGCCGCCATCACCCCGTTGTCGGTGATCAAGGACCCCTGGCTGCAACAGTGGCCGGGTGGGATCTACAACGGTGGATTCACCCGCCAATGGCTGGCCGAACGCGACAGCCAGTCCTCGTCGAGTGGCATGTCTTGGACGGACAAGCTGATCGACGAAGGCGACAAGACCTGCGCGGCCCACCAACAACTCCGCGAGCAGAACATCGATTTCGAAGCGTTCGGGAAGTCACTGGTCCACCGGCCCGAACAGGCCGATGCCCGTGACCTGTCTAGGTTGGTGTCCCAGATCGAGGTACCGGTGTTCCTGGCCGGGGCATGGCAGGACGAACAGACCGGCCCCCAGTTCACCGACATGTTGGGCAACTTCACTTCCAGCCCGGATCTGCACTTCAACCTCTACAACGGGCGTCATCCCGACGGTTACGCCCCCCAGGTGCTGTCCCGATGGCTCGAGTTCCTTCAGTTCTACGTGGCCGGCGAGGTCCCCCACATGGACGACATGATCCGCGCCGCCGCTCCCCCCTACTTCGAGGATGCCTTCGGTACCCCCGGGCTCTCCTTCGGACCCAACCGCTTCGAGCAGTACCGACCCGGGCGCTACGACGCCGCTCTGGCTGCATTCCGGGCCGAACCCGACGTCAGGGTGCTGTTCGAGAGCGGCACGGCCGGAGAGGTGCCGGGCGCGCCGGTGTCCGCCTTCGAGACCACCTACGAAGCCTGGCCTCCACCGACCAGCAAGGATCGCACCTTCTACCTCGGCGCCGATGGTGCCTTGAGCGCGACCAAGCCAGACGGTGACGGGGTCAACCGCTTCTCAAATGCTCCCGACAGTGCCGGCGAGGACTTCTTCGGGGAAGCTGGCTACCAACTGCTGGCCCCGACCTGGGATCTGGACTGGACTCGATTCCCCGACGGTGACGCACTTGGCTACGTCAGCGAACCTTTCGAGACCACCACCATCCTTGGAGGTCCAGCCTTCGCCGAGTTGTTCATGAAGGTCCCCGACGGGGATGGTGCCGTTCAGGTCACGGTCAGCTTGGTGCGTCCCGATGACACCGAATGGCTGGTCACCTCGGGACTGCTCCGACTCAGCGACCGGGCTGTGTCCGACACCTCGCAGGGTCGCCAGATCGACCGGACCTACTCGGCCGCCGACGCCGACGAAATGCCCGACGACAGCTTCCAGTCCGTGAAGGTGGCGATCCCGTCCTTTGCCCAAGCCTTCCGCAAGGGTGACCGCCTAGCCATCTCGATCTCGAGCCCCGGCCGCAACTTCGGGGCCTGGACCTTCACCGACCTGGGCGAAGCCGGAGCTGAGCGCGACGTGGCCTGGGGCGGCGCCCGAGCTTCGCGCCTGGTGGTAGGCGTCCTGCCTGCCATGGAGGTACCCGAAGCCACATGGCCGTGCCCATCGCTTCGAGGCCAACCGTGCCGGCCCTACCAGGCGGTCACCAACGACGATGCCCCCTGAGTCACCGGGCCACCCCCGCAACCGGCGGGGACTGGACACCCGGGCCCGCATCCTGGTTGCCGGAGACGAGTGCTTCGAGGAGCACGGCCTCGACCTGACCCTGGACCAGGTCGCCGAACGGGCGGGTACGACCCGCATGACGGTGCACCGTCACACCGGGGGTCGAGAGCAGCTGGTGACCCACCTGGTACTCCGGGCCTCGGGCCGTCTGGCGGGGGAGCTCACCGCCATCCTCGAACGCCCGGCGCCGACCGGATCCAACCTGGCCGACGCTCTCATCCACACCGTGGTGGCTATTCGGGCCACGCCGTCGCTGGCCCGGCTGTTCAGCGGTGGAGACGTGACCGGACCGTGGCGGGAACTCGACCCTGACGAACGGGTACTCGGGGTCATCCACGACTTCTATCGACCTCACCTGGCGGCCATGGACGAGGCCGGGATGCTGCGGTCGGGGGTGACGGCCGACGATGCCGTGTCGTGGCTGTTGTCCCAGGTCCTGCTGACCCTGGTCGTACCGTCGGTGGCTACCGACGTGGAGGACTTCTTCACCCGGTTCGTCCTGCCGGCGGTGCTCAAGCAGCGATCCGACCCATAAGAACGGCACGGTAAACCGAGGCGGAGCCTGATCCACCGGTCGGTACGGGGCCACCCAGCTATCGCAACGATGCCACCATGCGATGGGCTTGGTCTGGTGTCAGGTCGCCGGAGATGGTGAACACTGTGTCGCCGCTGATGCCCCACAGGTGGGTTCGGCCGCGGGCATCGGTGGAGATGGTGGTACGGGCACCGTTGAAGGCTCCGTCCCCAACGGTGCGCTCCGTTGGTTCCTGGCCGGCGGCGGGACCGAACGGTGAAGACCACGCCGTCGGGTCGCTGCCCGCCGAGCGGGTGCTGAGGGTGATGCGCTCCGAACCTCGCTGGAAACCGATGGACATGACCGCCACGTCGGGAGGGTTGGTACCAGACCCGGTGGTGGGTGCCGAGCCCGGAGCTTCTGCCCGTACCGTCACCGCAGCCATCTCGAAACCGGCGGGAAGCCAGCCCGGGGTGATGGCATCTCCCCGACCCAATAGGGGCACGGCGGACAGATCGGTGGAGGTGAAACCGTGATCCTCGACGCTGGACCGGGCATCGTCGGCCACCGGTTGGTGGAAGGTGTCGGCGGCCACCTCGGTGAGGGTGGTCCACGAGGTGATTTGGGTGCGGCGAACGGTGCGGCTCCCCACCGACCGAGTCACGTCGACCGGGAGCGAGGTGTCGGCTGCCACTCGAATCGTCCAGGTCTCATCGGTGCCGTCTACCCCGGTGGCCAGATTTGTGGACAGCACGTAGAGCGACCGGCCGTCATCGGTGGTGCGCGGCATCCTCGCCTGGCCAGCGACGCGTAACACCGACGGCACTGCACTGAGGTCGGCCAGGGGAACTGGTTCGATGGTCGACGGGTCTGGGGGTCCGGCCGCCAGACCGGTGGCGTCGGTGGCGTACACGCCGGCCTTGTCCCCACGGCCGATGACGGCCACTCGGCGCATCAGACCTTCTTCGGCATCGAAGGTGGTCTGGTCGATGGTGCCACGGTCCGATACCACCCAGGACCCGTCCCCGCCCAGGATCAACTCGTAGGTTCGTTCCGTTCGTCGGCCGGTGGCGTCGTGTTCTTCCACGTCGATCAACACCCGCCGGTAGGGGCCTTCGGCCATGGCGGCCGAAGTTGTGGCCGCAACCTCGGATGCGGCCCTGGATCCGTCCGGTATCCGGTCGCTGGTGCCGATGATCACCGCGGTCGAAATCAGGGCGGCTAGTGCAACTACAGCCAAGATCACCAAAGCGAGACGTCGTCGGTTCCGGGGAGGCCTTATGAGCTCGGCTTGCTCGGCCAGGCCGTGCACGGGATCGGAACGGGGATGGAACCCGGGCTCGGCGGGGTGTGAGCGGGCCAGGCGCTCCATCGGGTCGAAGGCTGGAGCCGCGGGAGATGCCCGTTCGGCCAGCAGACGACGGCCCAATGTCGACCAGAAGCGGGGATCGGGGGCGGGAACCGGGATCGCAGACAGCACCTCGGACGCGGCGGGCGCCAGGTCGACAGGTGATGCGGTGTCGGGCGCGTGGTTGGCCGAGTGGGTCAGTAGACGTCGGGCCGATTCCAGGCGGTTGGTGGCGGTCTCGACGTCGGCATCCAAGGTCCGCGCCGCCTCGGTCAGGGTGTGGCCTTCTAGGTCCACGAGCACAGCCAGGGCCCGTTGGTCGGGGGCCAGGCGTCGCCAACCAGCGGGGGTGGATCCGATCTTGGTGTTGGCTGCAGGAGTGTCGGGGAGCCCCTCGGTGCCGGGGGCGGTGGAATCGAGCTCCCTGTCGAGCAGGAACAGGTCTTCGATCGAAATGCCGGTGTGGACGGTGGGCGCGTCGGTCGCCGTTTCGGCCCGTCCTTCATCGGCGAGGGCACGGCGGCGGGCCGGATCCCGGGTGATGCGGCGCAGCTCGTCGGTGGCGGCCAGGTATGCGATGCGGTGGAGCCACAAGCCCGGCTTCTGGCTGGCGTCGTAGCGGGGGAGGGCTCGGTAGGCCCGCACATAGGCCGCCGACAGTGCCCTGTCGGTGGAACCGTCACCGCCCAACACGTGGTGTACGAACGGACGCAGGTAGGGGTCCCAGTGTTCGATCATGTGGGCGAAGGACGCCGGGTCGCCTCGTCGGGCTGACAACACCAGGTCGATGGGTACCTCGGGCGGCCCCGAGCGTCTCGCCGGGGTTGGAGGCGTGCGCTCCTCGTCCCGTTCCTCGGGTGGAGGAGACGGTGGAGCGGGCGCGGTGGAGGAGGGGGAGTCGTTGGTGGCCGTCACCGGACGTCCAGGGTACCGGGGGTCCGGTGCGCGACACTGGATGCACCGGCCGGCCAGGCTGGGGCTGGAGGGAGATGAGCGATGAGGCGTACGGTCGTGGCCGTCGCGGTTGTGGTGACGATGGTGGTCGGTGCGTGCACCACCGACACGGGGGTGGACCGGGCTGCCACCGGTGGTTCGGGCTCGTCGAGCGGGCCCGAGGTGACCGTCACCTCTTCCACCAGCACCGAGGCCTCCACCACGCTGCCTCCGACCACCGTCACCACCACTACCGCTCCCATCACCACGCTGCCCCCGACCACCGTTCCCCCGACCACCACGACCCTGCCTCCACAGTCGATCACCGAACCGCCGGGACCGCTTCAGGGCGGCAGCGTCGGGGTGAGGACCATGGCCCTGCAAACGGCGTTGGCCGAGCAGTTCTACGACCCGGGTGAAGCCGACGGGCGGTTCGGGGTCAAGACCACCATGTCGGTGTGGGCGTTCCAGGCCCTGTTCGGAATGCCCCGCGATGGGATCGTGACGCCCGAGTTGGAGCAGTTGATCCTGGCCCGACCGGCGCAGGCCATGTTGCGACCCGAACTGGGCCCCACCCACGTCGAGATCGATCTCACCCGCCAGGTGATGCTGGTTTGGCGGGACGGAAACCTGAAGCTGGTCACCCATGTCTCCTCTGGGAGCGAGGTGCCCTATTGCGAGAGGACCAGGGAGGGGCGTCGATGCGGGAGCGCCGTCACGCCACTGGGCGTCTACCAGTTCGGACGGCGGGTCTCTGGTTGGCGCGACGCACCCCTGGGTCGGCTCTACAACCCGGTGTACTTCAACGGTGGAATAGCTGTCCACGGGGCGGGGTCGGTACCGAACCGTCCGGCCAGCCATGGCTGTGTGAGGATCCCGATGCACGTGGCCGACTACTTCCCGGCCCTGGTTGAAACCGGTGATCTCGTCGAGGTGTTTCGGAGCTGACCGGCACCGGTCCGCCCCTTCGGAACCCGAATATCTGGAACTGGGTCTGGACGGTGCTGGTTGGTCGCGGTTACCGTGACCCTCGTCACGACCCGCTTCTCGCAGGTCCGACGACCCCGCCCGATCTGCAGGCTGCCCCCGAAGGGGGAGGGCGCCGCGATCGGGCGGAGTCGCGTCCGGCTCCAACCAATACCGGGAGGCCCCGATGACCATCGACCCGCTCGAATCTTTCCGCCTCGACAGCAAGGTGGCGGTGGTGACCGGAGCCTCGGTCGGTTTGGGGCGACGTTTTGCCCAGGTGCTGCACGGAGCCGGGGCCACCGTGGTGGTGGGGGCAAGGCGGCTGGACCGTTTGGAGAGCCTGGCCTCCGAACTTGGAGAACGGTGCATCCCGGTGGCCTGTGATGTGACGGTGGGGTCCCAGTGCGAGGCGTTGATCGCTCGGGCCGTTGAAGCGGGCGATGGTTCCTTCGACGTGCTGGTCAACAACGCCGGCATTTCGGTGATCGGCCCGGCCGAGACCGAGCGGTTCGAGGACTTCACCCGCGTGGTCGACGTCAACCTGAACGCGGTGTTCCGGCTGTGTCAGCTCGCCTACGAGCCGATGGTTGCTGGTGGTGGGGGCAGCATCGTCAACATCGCATCGATCCTGGGGCTGGTGGCAGGGACCCCGGTGAAGCAGGCCGGCTACTGCGCGGCCAAGGCCGGCGTCGTGAACCTGACCCGGGAACTGGGCGCCCAGTGGGGGCGACGAGGCGTACGGGTCAACGCCATCGCCCCAGGATGGTTCCCCAGCGAGATGACCGCGGTCATGTGGGGAGACGAGTCTTCGGAACGCTTCGTAGCCACCAACACCGCGGTCGGTCGGGCCGGTGAGGACCACGAACTCGATGGTGCTCTGTTGTTCCTGGCCTCGGAAGCGTCGTCATATGTCATAGGCCAGACCATCCCCGTCGACGGCGGCTGGACCATCCGCTGACCAACGAGGCCCCAGCCGCCTGGTGTGCGGCGCGGAGATCGGCGTCACCAGGTCAAGCCGCGGTGACGGGGAAGCAGGCGGCGATCTCGGTGAGGTAGGCGTTGAGGGTGTCGCTGGCCTCGTCGGAGTTGGAGTTCTGCCCCAGGCGCACCACCACCAGATCACGCGTGGGGAAGCAGATGACGCGCTGGCCTTCGAACCCGTGGGCGCCAAAGGGCATCTGGTCTTGGTCCCAGCTCCACCAGTGGGCTCCGTGGAAGATGCCCTTGTCGTTGGAACGGGGGGTGCGGCCATGGTCGATCCACTCCGCTGGAACGATCTGGCGCCCGTCCCAGAACCCACCCCTCAACGCCAACAAACCGAACCGACACCAGCTCTGAAGCGTGCAATGGGCATAGGAGGAACCGACAAAGGTGCCAGCTTCGTCGAACTCGAGCCGGGTGTCGGTCATGCCGATTGGATCGAGGATGTGGTGGTGGAGCCACCGGGTGAACCCCTCGACATCACCCGACATCCCGAGGACCCGTTGCAAGTTGGCCACGATCACGTTGGTGGTACCCGAGGAGTACACGTACGCCTCCGGTGAGCCCGGAGGGTGGGCCAACTCGAAACCGGCCGCGAAACCGGCGGTGTCGTCCGCCCCCGATGCGAACAACATCTCGACCACGTCGGGCAGGCGGTCGGTATCGATGACGTACTCCTCGCGCCAGGCCAGACCTCCTCGCATGGTCAACAGATCGTCCCAGGTGATGTCGTGTCTGGGATCGCTTGGGTCGGCCCAGCGCGGTTCGGGCACCCGCTCGTGGTGGTCGATCAGTCCATCGGCCACAGCCACCCCGACGGCCAGATGGGTGAGGCTCTTGGCCATCGACCAGCTCAACAGCTCGCTGGACTCGTCGAGGCGGTCGAGCGGGGGGTCGGGCTCGAGGGCTCGTAGGTCTCGGACCGGACGTAGCCCGTAGCGTTCGGTGACCAGCTGTCCCTGGCAAACCACGGCGGCGGCGAAGGTGCGACCCATGGTGGGGTGGGGCTGGTCGGCCACCAACACGTCCAGCAGGGCGGTCAGGCGGGCGACGTCGGCTCCCAGGTCGGAGGCGTCGGCGCGGGGCCATCTGCTGGTTGGCCACGGGATCCCATCGGCCTGTCGGGGGAGGTCGGGGAGCGGTCGTTCGGTCATGGGCGGAGGCGAGGCGCTCATCGACGTTGGAGGTGGACGGTCACCGAAACGGCCAGGTGGTCGGACAGGCTGCCAGCCGGTCCGCCTCGGACGCCACGGCCCGGGAACGCCCAACGGCGGGGGCGGTCCAGCTCGACCTTGGTGCGGGCGCGGCGCCAGGGCGGGCTGTACCAGATGTAGTCGATGCGGTCGCCCGAGGCCCTGGCCGCGGCTTGGGCGGTGGGGTCGGAGTCGGGGTGGTCGACGACGCAGTCGGGCAGCGCCGGGTCCGAGGGGATGGATCTGGGATCGGCGAAGGTGGCGGTCGGGCCGGGCCCGATCCCGCGCTCCTCCCAGACGTCGACCACGTCTAGCGGGGCAAGGTGTTCGACCAGATCCCGGTGGTATGCGCCGGTATCGCCACGGAGTCGTCGGTCGTGGGCGGCCACGTTGAAATCGCCGACCACCAGCAGGGGGTTCTCCTGGTTCCTGTGCTGGCTGACGAACTCGACGAGCTCGTCGACCTGGGCCATCCGGCCACGATGGTGGCGGGCGTGATCGCCGGCACCGGGAATTGGCAGGAACTCACCGCCGGCCAGCAGGTGCGTGGACGCCAGGTCGAGCTCGGCTCCGCCCGGCAGACGGACCCGAACGAACAGGACCCCCTTGGTGGCGTAGCTGTCGGAGTCGCGTAGATCACCGCCGCTGGTGAAGGTGTGGGTCGCGGTCGACACCACCTCCAACGCCAGGGGGTCGACGAGGGTCATCAGGCCGCTACCCACACGTTTGAGCGCCGAGGCGGGGCCGGGGCCGGGTTGGAATTCGACCTCGTCCCACTGGCAGGCCACCGCGTCCTGTTCCCGCTGGTCGAAGACCTCGGCCAGGGCACACACGTCGAAGCGACCGGACAGGGCCTGTCCCACCAGTGGGGCTCTACGGGTGACGTCGGGGGCGAAGAGGTGGTCGGTGAGAGGGAGCGACGGACCCCCAGACCACAGGCGAGGCCGGAGCAGCCAGGTGTTCCAGAACACCACCCTCACCGATCCGGTCGCGGATGCCATGGACCCGAAAGCTACCGGTTCGAACGAGCGGCGGTAGCCGGCCTGGCCCGATCCCGACGCGATTCTCAAATCGGCTGGATTTCGGCCGATTGTGACCACATGCCCCGTCCCAATCGTCGTCTAGGTGAGCGTAGGAACATCCAGCCCAGCCAGATCCATTGGAACCTGCCCAAGCAGGGTTGGAAGCAGCGGTTCAAGAAGCAAGAAGCCCAGGTCGGCATACTTCAGGACGTCTCTGTGACCGGTGCCGCCGTGGTCGCCCCTCTCGATGGCCAGGTCGGACGGGGGTCGCGGGTGCCGGTGGCCTTCGGTTGGGTGGAGGGCGCGGTGAGGGTGATGCGCGTCGATCCACACCCCGACGGGATCAACGCCACCTTCGGTGTGGAATGGGAGTCGAGCGACTCCGAGTTCACCAGGGCCGTCCTCCAGACCTTCCTGGAGAGCGACACCCCTCCGTACTGAGTCTTCCACCGGAAGGCTCTGCCTTCCGGTGGATCCAGGCTCAGGAGCTTGATGGTGGGATAGTTGCGTCGGTCTGGCACCCTTGATCGCCATGTTGCAGGTGAACGGGCTCAAGGTCGACGTGGGTGGTGTGACCCTCATCGATGGCGTGTCGTTCACCGTGCGCGCCGGAGAGAAGGTGGGCCTGGTCGGCCGTAACGGGGCCGGTAAGACGTCGATGCTCAAGGTGATCGGCGGTGCCACCGAGGCGGCCGGTGGTTCGGTGAGCTACCAGGGTGGTCTCGGCTACCTGCCTCAGGATCCCCGGCTCGACATGGTGCCGCCCGACGTCACCGCCCTCAACCACGTCCTGTCCGGTCGTGGTTTCGCCGAAGCGCTCGAGCGAATGGCCAAGTTGCAACAGGCCATGGAGAACGACCCGACCCCGCGGGCCATCGACCGCTACACCAAGGCGATCGAGCGGTTCCGGATGGACGGCGGATACGCGGCCGAATCCGAGGTCCGTCGGCTGGCCGCCGGAATCGGCCTGGCCGACGAGAAGCTCGACCTTCCCCTCGGGGCGCTGTCCGGTGGGCAGCGGCGGCGGGTCGAAGTGGTGCGCATCCTCTTCGCTGGGTCCGATGTGTTGTTGCTGGACGAACCCACCAACCACCTCGACGCCGACGCCAAGCTGTGGATGCTCGACTTCCTGGCCTCTTACCGGGGGGCGCTGGTCGTGATCAGCCACGACCTCGACCTGCTCGACGAGGCCATCACCCGGGTGATCCACCTCGACCGGGGTGGAGACACGGCCACGGGCACCATGCACGAGTACAAGGGCACCTACTCCCAGTACGTGTCGGCCCGAGAGGCCGACGAGGTCCGCCTGGCCAAGCAGATCGCCATGCAGGCCAAAGAGATCGATCGCATGCAGAACATCATCGATCGGTTCGGAGCCAAGGCCACCAAGGCGTCGATGGCCCACAGCCTCGAGAAGCGCATCGAGCGACTCAAGGCCAACGGACCCGAGTCGACCGTGGCCCGGAAGGTCCTCAAGCTGCGCCTCCCCGAGCCGCCTCACTGTGCCCGCACGGTGCTGGAGGCCTCCGACCTGGCGGTCAGCTACCCCGGGCTCGATGTGTTCGAGGACGTCACCTTCGACGTGGGTCGAGGGGACCGGATGTTGATCATGGGCCTCAACGGTGCCGGCAAGACCAGTCTGTTGCGGGTGTTGGCCGAGATCACCGACCCGGTGATCGGTTCGTTCCGGTGGGGCATGGGCGTTTCGGTCGGCTACTACGCCCAGGAGCACGAGGGGATCCGGGCCGGAGCCAGCCTGGTCGATCACATGCGAGAAGCGGCTCCGGACCTGGGCGACGGGGAGCTTCGGGGCCTGCTGGGCATGTTCGGCCTGGTGGGAGACAAGGTCTTCCAGGACGCGTCAACGCTCTCGGGCGGGGAGAAGACCAAGCTGGCCTTGGCCCAGCTGGTGGGTGGCAAGCACAACGTGTTGTTGTTGGACGAACCGACCAACAACCTCGATCCCGGGTCTCGGACAGCGGTGGCCGACTCGTTGTCGAGTTGGGGTGGCACCCTGATCGTGGTCAGCCACGATGCCGAGTTCGTCGAGGCCCTTCAGCCCGACCGGGCCTTGCTGATGCCCGACGGCACCATCGACCACTGGCACGATGACTTCTTGGAGTTGGTGACCCTGGCCTGATCGGTTGTCCTGACGGCAACGGGCATCGGATCCGGGTGGCAATTCGGTCAGGCCAGGTCGGCTCAGGCCAGGTCGGCTCAGGTCAGGTCGCTCAGGAGGGGATCTCGGGCCGCCCAGGGTGGAACCGGTGGTTGGGTGGCGTAGTCCTCCGCGGTCCGGGACCGGGTTAGGTCATCGACCTCGAGCCAAGCCCGCGAGCAGCGGCTCCAGGCCTGCTGGGCCTCGACGAACTCGCGGCGCCTGCTCAACCGCGTCGCGTCACGGCCCAACGCCGTGGCCCGCTCCACGTTGCGCCCGGTGGCTGACCGCCACGGTTCGGTTGGGCGGGTGGTGACGTCGACCAACAGGTCCTCGGTGTCCACCTCGGGGCCGATGAGGGCCACGGCCTGGCGCCAGGGGCGGCCCGACTCCTCGACCGGTGCCATGGCCAGGAGTTGGGGCGGTTGGCCGTAACGGTGAACGCGTAGCCACGCCTGATGTTCCCCCAGGCCTCCCAGGTGAACGACCAGGTGGTGGCCGTGGCGTTCGGCCTTTATGACCCGGCCGTCGAGGTCGGCACCGAACAGCACCGGGATGGTGGGGCGGGGTACGAGGCGTTCCCGGGTCGGTGCAGAGCGAGCCGCCCCACCTTCGGCGGCGGCCATCGGAGCCGCCGCCACCGGAGCCGGCGCGGCCATCTCGACCAGTCTCGCCACCTGGTCCTGGCCCGTGGCCCGTCGGTGGAGGGCGCCCGAGAGGATCTGAAGGCGGTCAGCCAGGTGCGGGTCGTGGGGATAGACCGCTTTGACCCAACGGGAAGATCGCGCCGTGGTGGCGGCCAGTAGTTCGACCTCTTCATCCCAGGCGTCGGGGTCGATGTGTTCCCACCGGGCCAGCCCGGCTGTTACCAGTTCCAGCCCGCTGGGTTCGGGGTTGAGGTCGTGGGTCAGGTCCAGGGCGTGGACTCCGAGGTCGATGAGCGAAGCGGCCAGGACCGTGTCTCGGTGGTTGGTGGCGGTCAGATCCTCGAGGCCCACAGCCAGGCGGCCCAGTAGCGGGAGGGGGTTGGACCCGATGGGGCGGACAATGCTGGACGTTGATGTCATCCACCAACGGTCCGAGTCGGTCGGCGTGCCTGGCCCCAGAACCCGTCGGACCACGGCGAGATCGTCTTCGGAGGGTTCGAGGGGTACGGCCAGGAAGCTCAAACGATCCGGCCGGGCGTAGTCCACGTCAACTTCGGTGGTTCCCCCGGCCAGCGTGACCATGGCCAAGCCCGCCGGCCCCGGAGTACCCCCACCAGAGGCCAACCGGTGGTGTTCGGTCCGGGTGAGGCGCCGACGGTTGTCTGACTGTGACCCGCGATCGGTGGTCATGGCCCGCTCGATTCGACGGTTTGGGCCACGGCTTCGGTGAAGGTGCGCTCGAGGCGCTGGAGGGCGATCGAGCGCCGCTGACGTACCGCTCCGGTCTCGGGTTCCTCGAAGCAGTCGTGGCGGCCGGCGTAGTGGAGGGCGGCCCAGCGGCTGGCGTGGTTGGCGGCCCGCGACCGGGGTGAGGGGACCGGTGTCTCGGGCCAAAGCTCCAGTTCTGGGTGGTCGGCCAGGTGGGTGAGGGTGAGTCCCCCGGCCACCACCCAGGCATCGAGCCGGGACCGTGCCACCAGCATCAGTTGCAGGTGGTGTCGGACCAAAGGTGCAGCGGCGTCATCGGTGGTGGCGTCGGACCACGTCGTGGGTGGGTCGGGTGCTGGATCACGTTCGCCCTCGGCTAGTAGGTCTCTCAGCGCCTCTCGCCGCCCGGCTCGCAGTCGGTCCACGGCCGCGTTGCGGATGGACCGCCGGGCGTAGGCGACCACATCGTTCAGCCCATCGCTGTGTCCCTCGGCCCCCGCCGCCAGCCGGCCCCAGACCCCCACCAGGACCGCCTGGCACAGATCATCGATGTGGTCAGGGCTGGCGGTCAGCCCCAAGCGGTGCAGTTCGCTGGCGGCCGCGGCCCGACCGTCGGGGCCCAGGCAGAAGCCTTGAAGCCGGTCGAGTGTCGCCGGATCTACACCGGTTTCGGCTTGGCGCCGTGTCCGGCGGTGCCCAGAGGCCGGGGTGGTGGGGGAGGGGCGATCCATATCTGCGATGACGATACGACGGCATCGTGACCGTCCCCAGCGAGAAATCTTCGGAGAACTTGTCCGCTTCTTGGCGGGGTACCCCCTGACAACCGGGCTGGCCCGGCGTCGATGGGGCATGACCAACACAAAGAACACCCAGAAGACCCGTTCCACCAACACCGACACCGACGCCGAGCAAGCGCCCGGCCCCGTTCACCTCTACGTGCTGCTCGACCGCTCCGGTTCCATGCAGGCCATCCGGTCCGAGGTGATCGGCGGGTTCAACGCCTTCGTGGCCGGCCAACAGATCAACGGTGCCGATGCCCGCCTGACGATGGTGCAGTTCGACACCCAGGACCTGGCCGAGACGGTTGTGGACGACGTCCCCATCCGCAAGGTGAAGCCCCTGACCCGGGCCCGGTTCCAGCCCCGGGGCGGAACTCCGCTCCTGGACGCCACCGCCCACATCATCGCCCGGGCTCGGGCCAACGTCGGCGAGGCTTCCGACGGGGCCAACGTGGTGGTGGTGACCATTACCGACGGGCTCGAGAACGCCAGCCGAGAGTTCACCCGATCCGACATCAAGGAGATGATCGGCGAACGCGAGGCCGCGGGATGGACCTTCGTCTACCTGTCGGCCGGGCTCGACGCCTACGACGACGCCACGTCCTACGGCTACGGGGCCGGGTCTGTCCAGGCCTGGGCCCCCGATGCCGAAGGGGCGGCACTGGCCTTCGCCTCGTTGGACATGGCAGTGGGCGAGATGCGGACCAAGGTCCGACACTCCGCCCCCGTCGACCGACGAGACCTCTTCGAAGGGCACAAGCCTGCCGAAGTCGATCGCCGGGCCAAGCGCGGTGACCGTCGGTGATGGAGAGGTAGGGCCGGGCTCAGCCAGCGTCGACCAGGTCGTTCTCGGCCATCCGGTTGTCGGCGCTGGCCTTGAGGTGCCGGGCCACCGATGCGATGTCGAGCAGTTGACGGAACTCGGCTGCCCCGGCCACGTGGACCCGGGCCCCGTGACGGGTGCTGACAGTGGCGGTGCAGGGCACGTGGTTGATGAGGCCGACCTCACCGACCCAGCTGTCGGGGCCCAGGGTCACCACGTGATCGGTTCCGTCAGGCTGGTGGTGAACCACCTCGACCTCACCGGATTCCACGATCACGAACTGGCGGGCCAGACCGTCTTGGACCATGAGGATCCGCCCTGGGGATGCATCTATCGGGGTGAGCAGTCGGGCCACCAGATCCAGCTCTGGGTCGTCGCACTCGGCGAAGAGGGGGAGTGCTCGTAGGTCGTAGACGTCGGACACGGAGGACCTCCTTGAAGGGGTACTACCGCCCATTCTTGCAAGATTCTGCTAACAAAAGTATGCGCGGTGCCACAAGTCACCCCCCCACCGTCTCCGCCGCAAGGCTTCCTCTTTCGGCGGAGTTAGGTTTAGCGGGGGGTGAGCAGGACCACGGGGATGTCCCGGTCGGTCTTGTTCTGGTAGCCCTGGTAACCCTTGTAGGCCTTGGTGATGGTGGGCCACAGCTCGGCCTTTTGGGCGGGTTCCGCGGTGTGGGCGGTCATTGGTCGGCGGGTGCCGTCGACTAGGACCTCCACCTCGGGGTTGGCGACCAGGTTCAGGTACCAGGCCGGGTGCCCGGGGTTTCCGCCCTTGGACGCCACCAGCACGATCCGGTCCTGGTCAGCGATGGGGGCGGTGAGCATCACGGTGCGGTGTTCACCCGATCGGCGGCCGATCGTGGTCAGCTCCACCACCTTCATCCCCATCAACTGCCGGCCCAGCCGCCCTCCCGACACCGTGATCAGCAGGCGGTGGGTGCCGTTCATGAGTTTGAAGAAGGGTTCGGGAATGGCAGGCATGGGATCAGTCAACCACGATCGGGTTCCGCACCCGAACGTGGGCGGACCTGCCGTGCCCTGGACCAGGCCGGTGTCATCGTTCCCGGGTCATGGCCGCCCTCAGGGCTTCGACAGCGGCCTCGGGGTCCTCTACCTGCACTACCAGGTTGGTGAAGGCCTCGTCGTGAAGGCTGATGACCACCACCTGGCGGGCCCGACCCACAAGCCACAGGTCCTTCTCGCCGTGAGAGCGGTAGGTGCCCGCCGTCATGACGCCGGGTAGGTAGGTGCCCGGAGCCCGGAACCCGATCCGTACCGAGTTCCGATCGGCCACACCGACCGCGCTCACCGCCGTGACCGGCACGTCCACGCCGCGGCTGAGGGCCCAGAAGCGCATGAAGCCGACCGGGCGAACCAGGAGCCGATCATCGGGGGTGACCCCGACTGCGGCCAGGTTGGGGCCAGCGAAGCTGGTGGCACAGATCCCGCCCAACACCACCAACAGCACCGCCACCACCCAACCCAACCCGCTGGGCATGGCGAAACCTACGGCCCACATGGCCGCGGCCATGCCCACGATGGCCACCACCAATGCAAGGGTGCCCAGCGTGCGCTGAGACATGGCCTTCGGTCAGCTCCGGGAACCCAGGTTGACCGGGGTGGTCACCTCGGCGAAGAAGTCGTGGCCCTTGTCGTCGACCACGATGAAGGCGGGGAAGTCCTCGACCTCGATGCGCCACACCGCTTCCATGCCCAGTTCGGGGTATTCCAGCACCTCGACCTTGCGGATGCAGTCCTGGGCCAAGCGGGCTGCCGGCCCGCCGATGGAACCCAGGTAGAACCCGCCGTGGGCAGCGCAGGCATCGGTCACCTGCTGGGACCGGTTGCCCTTGGCCAACATCACCAGCGACCCGCCCGCGGCCTGGAACTGCTCGACGTAGGAATCCATGCGGCCGGCGGTGGTGGGGCCGAAGCTCCCCGACGCATAACCCTCGGGTGTCTTGGCCGGGCCGGCGTAGTACACGGGATGGTCCCGCAGGTACTGGGGCATGCCCTCACCAGCGGCCAGCCGCTCGGCGATCTTGGCGTGGGCGATGTCACGGGCCACCACCACGGTGCCCGACAGCGACAGTCGGGTCTTGACCGGGTATTGGGTGAGCTGAGCACGGATCTCGTCCATGGGTCGGTTCAGGTCGACCCGGACCACGTCTCCGCCCAGGTCGTCGTGGGTGACCTCGGGGAGGAACTGGGCGGGATGGCGCTCCAGCTCCTCGAGGAAGACGCCTTCGGCGGTGATCTTGGCCCGGGCCTGACGGTCAGCCGAACAGGACACAGCGATGGCAACCGGGCACGAGGCACCGTGACGGGGTAGGCGGATGACCCGCACGTCGTGGCAGAAGTACTTGCCGCCGAACTGGGCTCCGATGCCGAAAGCCTGGGTGAGGGCCAGCACCTCGGCCTCCATCTCCAGGTCCCGGAACCCGTGACCAGACGCCGATCCTTCGGTGGGGATGGTGTCGAGGTAGCGGGCCGATGCCAGCTTGGCGGTCTCTAGGGCGAACTCGGCCGACGTGCCGCCGATGACCACGGCCAGGTGGTAGGGCGGGCAGGCTGAGGTGCCGAGCAGGCGAAGCTTGTCGTCCAGGAACCGCAGGAGCGATGCGTGGTTCAGCACCGCCTTGGTCTCCTGGAACAGGTAGCTCTTGTTGGCCGAGCCACCCCCCTTGGCCATGAACAAGAACTTGTAGGCGTCACCGTCCACCGCACTGATCTTGATCTCGGCGGGAAGGTTGGTACCGGTGTTGGTCTCGTCCCACAAGGTGAGCGGAGCCATCTGGGAGTAGCGCAGGTTGTCGCGCTGGTAGGTGTCGAACACGCCGCGAGCCAACGCCGCTTCGTCACCCCCGCCGGTGAGCACGAACTGCCCCTTCTTGCCCTTGACGATGGCGGTCCCGGTGTCCTGGCACATCGGCAGCACGCCACCGGCGGAGATGTTGGCGTTCTTGAGCAGGTCCAGGGCCACGAACCGGTCGTTGGCCGACGCCTCAGGATCGTCGAGGATCCGGGCCAGTTGCGCCAGGTGACCGGGGCGAAGGAAGTGGGCGATGTCGTGCATGGCCTCCGCGGCCAGAGCGGTGAGGACGCGGGGCTCGACTTGGAGGAACGTATGACCGGCCCCTTCCACCGTGGTCACGCCGTCGAGGTCGAGCTTGCGGTACGCGGTGGCGTCGGGCCCGATGGGGAGAAGTTCGGTGAATTCGAAGTCGCTCATCACTGTCGAGGGTAGGTCCGTGCGCCGCGGTGGAGCCATCCGGCCCGACCACCGGGTCTAGGCGGTAGACCGGACCCATGGATACCTCCACCATTCCCGCCCCTGAGCCCGGTACACCGACGAGGACCGAGCACGACACCATGGGGGAGGTGACGGTTCCAGCGTGGGCCCGGTGGGGTGCACAGACCCAGCGGGCGGTGGACAACTTCGCCATCTCGGGTAGGCCCGTCGATCGCCGGCTGATCCGGTCGCTGGCCCTGGTGAAGGCGGCGGCCGCAACCGTCAACGGGGCCTCGACCTTGGTCGCCCTGGATGCGCAACAGGCGAGAGCCATCGAGGTCGCCGCTGAACGGGTGGCGAGCGGCGAGTTCGACGCTCACTTCCCTGTCGACGTGTTCCAGACCGGATCGGGCACCTCGTCGAACATGAACGCCAACGAGGTGATCGCCAGCTTGGCCAACGAGTTGCTGGGAGATGTCGGGGCCCGTGTCCACCCCAACGACCACGTGAATGCCTCGCAGTCATCCAACGACGTGTTCCCGACGGCCATCCAGGTCGCCGCGGTCGAGGCGGTGTCCCTCGACCTGCTGCCTGCCCTCGGGGTGCTGTCGGCGACCTTGAGGGCCAAAGCTTCTGATCTGAGTGCAGTGGTGAAGGCCGGGCGAACCCACTTGATGGACGCGGTACCGGTCACCTTGGGTCAGGAGTTCGGTGGCCATGCCACCCAGATCGAGCAGGCCGCCGATCGCCTGGCTGGTGTCCTGCCCCGCCTGAGCGCCCTGCCCATCGGGGGAACGGCGGTCGGCACGGGGCTGAACGCCCCTGTCGGGTTCGGCGCTGCCGTGGCCCAGGCGCTGAGCGACCGAAGCGGTCACGCCTTCACCGAGGCCCGAGACCACTTTGCTGCACAGGCCGCCCCCGATGCCCTCGTCGAGTTGTCGGGGCAGCTTCGTGGGTTGGCGGTGGCCCTGGTGAAGGTGGCCAACGACCTGCGATGGATGGCTTCGGGTCCTCGTACCGGGCTGGCCGAGATCGCGTTGCCCGATCTGCAACCGGGTTCCTCGATCATGCCGGGCAAGGTGAACCCGGTGCTGTGCGAAGCGGTAACCCAGGTGGCGGCCCAGGTCATCGGCAACGACGCGGCCGTCGCCTTCGCCGGGAGCCAGGGCAACTTCGAGTTGAACACATACCTACCGGTGATGGCCCGCAACGTCTTGGAATCGGTGGACCTCCTTGCGGCGGTGTCGGCGTTGTTCGCCCGGCGGTGCGTGGCCGGGATCACCGCCGACGAGAACAGGTGCCAGGCCTTCGCCGAGTCCTCTCCGGCGGTGGTCACCTCGCTGAACCCATACTTGGGCTACGAACGGTCGGCCGCGCTGATAAAGGAGAGCCGGGAGCGCGGCGTCGGGCTGCGGGATCTGGTGGCCGCCACCGGCGAACTGACCGCGATCCAGCTAGGCGAAGCGCTCGACGTGATGGCGCTCACCCGGGGCGGGCTGCCATCGGAGTGAGGCGGCCTCGTTCGAGCTTGTCAGCCCTTGGCCGGGGAACCGGCGAAGGGGCCGGGGTCACCCGAAGCGGGGAGCTGAGGGTGGCTCCACGAGTTGACCTTGCCGACCAAGGCCCCGATGTCCTCCCACTCCGAGGGGTTCCAACCCTCGGACTGGCCGACGACCACCAGGTCCTGGCGGATGTACACCAGGGCGGGCAGGCGCTCCAGGCCCAACCCCTTGACCAGCGTGCGGTCCGGGTCGGTGAAGGTGAGGGTCTCCTCGGCGAGCGGTCCCAGGAACCGCTTGGCGTCGCGCTCGTCGGCGGTGACGGTCCATGCCACCCGGCAGTCGGCACCTCGGAAGTGGGCCAGGAAGCGTCGGGCTGTCTTGAGGATCCACGCGCTCTCGTGGGTGTAGGGGTCTAGGACCACCGTGAGCAGCTGGAACGTGGTCAGCCACTCATCGAGGGGGCGGGCCTCGCCTCCGATAGCCGCAAGCTGCACGTCTTCGCTCACCTGGGTAACCACGGCAGCGAAAGGTAGTCGCCTCGGGGGGTCGAACGCAGATCCCCGATGGGTCGGTTGGTCAGAGGACCCGGTAACTTCGCCCCCGTTCGCCCCCGTTCGCCCCCGTTCGCCCCCGTTCGCCCTGGGCCTAGGCGCCCGACCCTGGAGAGGAACCCCGAGAATGGTCACCGCCGCCATCGGCAGCACCCCCTACAAGATCATGTTGCTGCTCCACATCGGCTCGGCCTTCGTGGCCTTCGCCCCCGCTTTCGTCTGGCCGTTCGTGTCGGTTCGCCTCAAGAAGGCCGGAGAGCCCGTCGGGGTCACCATCAACCGCTTGGCCGGGGGGAACACGCTCAAGATCCACGGCCCCGCCTACTTCGTCACCGGCTTCTTGGGTTTCGGGCTGGCCGGCATGAGCGAGAAGGTCTACCGGATGAGCCAGCCGTGGCTCATGGTGGCCGCCGCGCTGTGGTTCGGTGGCATGGGAATCATGTTCGGGTTGATGAACCCGGCCGAGAAGAAGGCCGCGGCCGGCGACGCCCAGGCCGAGA
>WBZX01000918.1_pt1 | contig 24291 bp, 24 predicted proteins | sample 5204211 | NCBI WGS metagenome assembly WBZX01 (sample SAMN12344362, study PRJNA552823) | activated sludge metagenome | biome: Activated sludge suspended growth; feature: Nitrification reactor; material: Wastewater; isolation source: activated sludge from nitrification reactor of wastewater... | reverse complement strand
ACGCGCTCGTAAGCGCGCTCGGCACCGAAGCCCATCCACCAGCTGATGACACCACCGACGGTGTTTCCCGCGGTGGCCACCAGCACCGCGGGCCAGAACAACTCGGGGTTGAGTTTGACCAGGCCGAACACCGCGGGCTCGCTGCCCATGGGCAGCAGCGTGGCCGACAGCAGCGCGACGACGAACACCGTCGACAAGCCGAACTTCGGCAGCGTCAGCGCCGCCAGCAACCCATGCAACCAGGCTTCCATCGGCGCGATTATCGGCACCGTCGCATCGCTATACTTGCGCCTCTTTTTTCAGCACCCCTCCCCGGCCCACCCCCATGCGCATTGGTGCGTTCGAGCTGCCGAACAATCTGTTCGTCGCGCCGATGGCGGGCGTGACGGACCGGCCTTTCCGCATGCTGTGCCGCCGCCTCGGTGCCGGCCATGCGGTCAGCGAGATGGTGACCAGCCGTCGCGACCTGTGGCAGTCGCTCAAGACCTCGCGCCGCGCCGACCATGCCGGCGAGCCCGGGCCGATCGCGGTGCAGATCGCCGGCGTGGACCCGGCCGAGATGGCCGACGCTGCCCGCTACAACATCGACCGCGGTGCGCAGATCATCGACATCAACATGGGCTGCCCGGCCAAGAAGGTGTGCAACGTGTTCGCGGGCTCGGCGCTGATGAGCAACGAGCCGCTGGCGCTCGCCATCGTCGATGCGGTGGTCGGCGCCTGCGCGCCGCGGGGCGTGCCGGTGACGCTGAAGATGCGCACCGGCCGCTGCGACACCGAGCGCAACGCGGTGGCGCTGGCGCGCCGCGCGCAGGACGCCGGCATCGCCCTGGTCACCGTGCACGGCCGCACGCGGCTGCAGGGCTTCAAGGGCCTGGCCGAGCACGACACCACGGCCGCCGTGAAGGCCGCGCTGTCGATCCCCGTGGTGGCCAACGGCGACATCGACTCCCCCGAAGCGGCGCGCGCGGTGCTGGCGCATACCCGCGCCGACGCGCTGATGATCGGCCGCGCGGCCCAGGGCCGACCCTGGATCTTCCGCGAGGTGGCGCACCACCTGGCCACCGGCGGCCACCTGGCCGCGCCCACCGTGGCCGAGGCGTCGCAGTGGCTGGCCGAGCACCTGCAGGACCATTACGCGCTGTACGGCGAGTACATCGGTGTGCGCAGCGCACGCAAGCACATCGGCTGGGCGCTGCGCGAGCTGCCCGGCGGTGAGGCGTTCCGGGCCGAGATGAACCTCATCGAGGACTGCGCGTCGCAGTTGCGCGCCCTCGACGACTGGTTCGCCCGCCTGGGCCAGGCCCATGAACGGCTGCCGCGCATCGAGCATGCCCCGGCAGCCAACGACGATCGAATCGAGTTGACGGCATGACCAAGAAGCAGATCGACGCCTGCGTGCGCGACAGCCTGGAGCAGTACTTCAAGGACCTGCGCGGCGCCGAGCCTCATTCGCTGCACGACATGATCCTCGCGGCTGCCGAGAAGCCGCTGCTGGAAGTGGTGATGAAGCACGCCGACGGCAACCAGAGCAAGGCCGCCGAATGGCTCGGCGTCAACCGCAACACGCTGCGACGCAAGCTCGTGGACCACAAGTTGATCAAATAGGAAACACGGTCGCTTCGCGACCGTGTCCGCACATCTTGAACACACCCCTCACTGCCCTGCTGTCCGTTTCGGACAAGACCGGCATCGTCGACTTCGCGCGCGCGCTGCATGCGCAGGGCGTCAAGCTGCTGTCCACCGGCGGCACCGCGAAGCTGCTGGCGTCCAGCGGCCTGCCGGTGACCGAGGTGGCCGAGGTGACCGGCTTCCCGGAAATGCTCGACGGCCGCGTCAAGACGCTGCACCCGCGCATCCACGGCGGCCTGCTCGCGCGGCGCGACGTGCCGGCGCACATGGCGGCGCTGGCCGAACACGGCATCGGCACGATCGACTTGCTCGTCATCAACCTGTACCCCTTCGCGCAGGCCACCGCGCGCGCCGACTGCACGCTCGACGACGCGATCGAGAACATCGACATCGGCGGCCCGGCCATGCTGCGCGCCGCGGCCAAGAACTGGCAGGACGTGGCGGTGGTGATCGACCCGCAGGACTACGCCCAGGTTCTGGCCGAGCTGGGCGCGGGCGGCGTGCGGCGGGCCACGCGCTTCGCGCTGGCGCGCAAGGTGTTCGCCCACACCGCCGCCTACGACGGCATGATCTCCAGCTACCTGAGCGCGCTGGCGCCGGGCGCCGAGGACGCCGGTTCCGCCGTGCCGCAGCGCGCCGACCACCCGGACGTTCTGAACCTGCAGCTGGTCAAGACGCAGGACATGCGCTATGGCGAGAACCCGCACCAGAGCGCCGCGTTCTACCGCGACGCGACGGTGGCGCGCGGCCTGCTCGCGGGCTGGACGCAGCTGCAGGGCAAGGAACTGTCCTACAACAACATCGCCGACGCCGACGCGGCCTGGGAGTGCGTCAAGAGCTTCACCGACACGCCCGCCTGCGTGATCGTCAAGCACGCCAACCCATGCGGCGTGGCCGTGGGCGCCAGCGTCGCCGAGGCCTATGCCAAGGCCTTCCAGACCGACCCCACCTCGGCCTTCGGCGGCATCATCGCGTTCAACGCGCCGCTGGACGGCGCCGCCGCCGAGCAGGTGGCGCGCCAGTTCGTCGAGGTGCTGATCGCCCCGGACATCACGCCGCAGGCGCGTGCCGTGTTCGCCGGCAAGCCCAACGTGCGCCTGCTCGAGGTGCCGGTGTCCGTCGCCACCAATGCGCTGGACTTCAAGCGCGTGGGTGGCGGGCTGCTGGTGCAGTCGGCCGATGCGCGCAACGTGGCCGCGTCGGAGCTGAAGGTGGTGACGCGCAAGGCCCCGACGGCGCAGCAGCTGGACGACCTGCTTTTCGCCTGGAAGGTGGCCAAGTACGTCAAGAGCAATGCCATCGTGTTCTGCGCCGGGGGCATGACGCTGGGCGTGGGCGCGGGCCAGATGAGCCGCATCGACAGTGCGCGCATCGCGTCGATCAAGGCCGCCAACGCGGGCCTGTCGATGCAGGGTTCGGCCGTGGCCAGCGACGCGTTCTTCCCCTTCCGCGATGGTCTGGACGTGGTGGTGGACGCGGGCGCCGCCTGCGTCGTGCAGCCCGGCGGGTCGATGCGCGACGCCGAGGTGATCGCCGCCGCCGACGAGCGCGGCATCGCGATGGTGTTCACCGGGGTGCGGCACTTCCGTCACTGACCGGCCGCGGGCCGCACGCAAACGCGGTTCCCGTGCAGACGCTCACGGTTACAGATGCGCCGTGTTCACAGGCGCTGCATAGAATTTTTCAAGGGGCACGCACGCCCTGCCGATAAGCCGTCGAAGCATGTCCACACAGCCCATGGAGTTCAGCCCTTCCGGTCGCATCGAGTTCGAGTTCGTCGAGCTCGCGCCGCCCAAGCCCAAGGTCGAGGCCGCCGCAGCGAAACCGGTGGACGAGACGATGGACAACGATCCGTTGTCGATCAACTTCGGGCGCAAGAAGGACCACAAGCCCGCAGCGGCCGAGCGCATGCTGGCCGGTCCGACGATCGACTGGCTGGTGGCGTTTCCGGCCGACGCGCGCCCCAAGACGCTGTGCGAGCGCTATCCGCACGTGGCCAACCGGCTGGCCCAGGGCTGGTCGCAGTCGGCGCCTTCGCTGGCCGCCGTGCGCGAGCTGGCCGAGGACAAGCGCTGGGGCGGCATCGGTTTTCCGGGCGCGGTACAGCTTGAACTGCAGCGCCTGGTCGCGCTGCTGAACGGGTCGGCCGTCGCGCGCTGATCGTTCCAGCCGGTCACGCCGACCGGCCCGAAGCGTAATCGTCCCGATGGGACGCACGGTGCCCAGCGGCTAGGATGCCGCCCGATGTCCCGCGCCGACCTGATGGGCCTTCTGCTGAGTTTCATCGCCCGCCTGATCACGGGCGCGCAGGGCCATTGGAAGGGCTGCCCGCCCACGGCGCGCCAGCGCATCTACTTCGCCAACCACCAGAGCCACCTCGACTGGGTGCTGATCTGGGCCGCGCTGCCGAAGGACCTGCGTACCACCACGCGCCCCATCGCCGCGCGCGACTACTGGACCGCCACGCCGTTCAAGCACTGGATCACGCGCGAGGTCTTCAATGCGGTGTACGTGGCTCGCCAGCGCACGGACGACCAGGACCCGCTGGAGCCGCTGGCCGAGGCGCTGCGCCAGGGCGACTCGCTGGTGATCTTTCCCGAAGGCACGCGCAGCAACAAGGGCGAGCCCCAGGCGTTCAAGAGCGGCCTGTTCCATCTGGCCGAGCAGTTCCCCGACGTGGAGCTGGTGCCGGCCTGGATCGACAACGTGCAGCGCGTCATGCCCAAGGGCGAGGTGGTGCCGGTGCCGATCCTGTGCACCGTGACCTTCGGCGCGCCGATCCGGCTCGAAGCGGGCGAAGACAAGCGCGACTTCCTGGACCGGGCACGCGACGCGGTGATCGCGCAGCGCCCGCGCGGAGCCTGACATGGGAGCCCTGCGCCGCCTCGCGCCCGACGAGCAGGTCAGCCTGCTGTTCCTGATCCTGTTCGGCGCGCTGGCGCTGGTGTCGGTGGTCACCGCGCTGTGGTCGCTGCGCGACCGCGAGGGCAAGGCCGACGACACCTGGAAGACCTACCTGCGCGACCTGCGCGCGGTGTGGATCGGCACCGTGCTGTTCTGGCTGGCCTGGATCTCGGGGCCCGTGGGCTCCACCGTGTTCTTCGGCCTGTTCTCGTTCCTGGCGCTGCGCGAGTTCATCACGCTGATGTACACGCGGCGCAGCGACCACCGCACGCTGATCCTGGCGTTCTTCGTCGTGCTGCCGCTGCAGTACGCCATCGTGGCCACGCGCCACTTCGACCTGTTCACCGTGTTCATCCCGGTGTACGTGTTCTTCGCCGTGCCGGTGGTCAGCGCGCTGGCAGGCGACCCCGAGCGGTTCCTCGAGCGCAACGCCAAGATCCAGTGGGGCATCGTGGTGTGCGTGTACGGCCTGTCGCACGCGCCGGCGCTGCTGCTGCTGGAGTTCCCCAGGTACGAAGGGCGCGGCGCGTTCCTGCTGTTCTTCCTCGTGGCGGTGGCGGGCATCGCCCAGGTGGTGCAGGAGCTGGCCAGCCGCTGGTTGCGCCGGCGGCCGCTGGCGCGCCAGATCAGCCGCAGCTTCTCGTGGCGCGCGTGGTTCATCGGCGCATTCGTGGCAGCCTGGGTCGGCGCCGCGCTGTACTGGATCACGCCGTTCAAGGCCGGCCAGGCGCTGGTGATGGCCTTCATCGCCGCGGGCGCGGGCACCATGGGCGAGTTCGTGATGAAGGCGCTCAAGCGCGACGCCGGCGTGCACCACTGGGGCAACCGCAGCAGCGTCACCGGCGCGGTGGGGCTGCTCGACCGCGTGGCGCCGCTGTGCTTCGCCGCACCGGTGTTCTTCCACTCGGTACGCTGGTATTTCAAACTCTGAAGCCCTGATGCGCATCCTCGGCATTGACCCCGGTCTGCAAACCACCGGTTTCGGCGTGATCGACGCCGACGGGCCGCGGCTGGCCTACGTGGCCAGCGGCACGGTGCGCACGGCGGCGGTGGCGCGCGGCGACCTGCCGGGGCGGCTGAAGGTGATCTTCGAGGGCGTGTGCGAGGTGGCGCGGCGCTACGAGGTGCAGTGCGCCGCGGTGGAGATCGTGTTCGTCAACGTCAACCCGCAGAGCACGCTGCTGCTGGGCCAGGCCCGCGGCGCGGCGCTGGCGGCGCTGGTGTCGTGCGGGCTGCCGGTGGCCGAGTACACGGCGCTGCAGATGAAGAAGGCCGTGGCCGGCCACGGGCAGGCGCGCAAGGACGCGGTGCAGGCCATGGTGACGCGGCTGCTGTCGCTGCGCGCCGCCCCCGGCACCGACGCCGCCGACGCCCTGGGCATCGCCATCACCCACGCCCATGCCGGCGCGTCGCTGGCGGCGCTGGGCAAGGCAGCGCCGCTGTCGCGGCGATCGCATGCGCAGTTCGGCAAGGGGCGGGCCTACTAGGGCGCACCGGTGGCATTCAGCCTTGCCACACCACCTGCTGCTCGACCAGTCGGGCGATCTCGCTGTCCGTCAGCCCGTAGTCGCGCAGTACCTCGCTGGAGTGTTGTCCGACCCTGGGCGCCGCCGAGAGGCGCGGCTCGCTGCCGCCGTCGAGGGTGATCGGCGACCCGATGCCGCGGGCCACGCCGCCGTCGCCGTCATCGACGTCCACCACCATGCCGACCGCTCGGCTCTGCGGATGCTCCAGCGCCTGGCCGGCGCTGTTCACAGGCCCGGACGGCACCCCGGCGGCGGCGAATCGCGCGCACCAGGTGGCGACGTCGTCGCGCGCCAGTTCGGCCTCGATCAGAGCTTCCAGCTCGACGCGATGCCTGACGCGACGCTGGGGATGGTCGAAGCGTGGGTCCTGTGCCCATTCCGGATGCCCCAGGACCTGGCAGGTACCGACCCAGGCCTTGGGATTGCCGGCGCCGATGACCATGCGCCCATCGCGCGCCCTGAACGCCTGGTAGGGCGCGATCAGCGAATGGGCTGTGCCCATGCGCGGCGTGTCGCGCCCGGAGGAGAAGTAGTTGGCGGCCAGCCAGTAGGTCTGCTGCATCGCCGCCTGCAGCAGCGACGTCTCCACGTGCTGGCCCTGCCCGGTGCGCAGCCGGTGCACATAGGCCGACACGATGGCCAGAGCCGCGAGGATGCCGGCATTGGTGTCGGCGATCGACACACCGGGCTTGACGGGTTCGCGACCGGGCTCGCCCGTCGCGGCAATGATGCCGCTGAAGGCCTGCAGGATCAGGTCGAAGCCCCCCGCCTGGGCCAGCGGCCCCGACCGCCCGTAGCCCGTGATCGAGCAGTAGATCAGCGCCGGGTTCTCCAACTTCAGGTCGGTGTACGCCAGGCCCAGCCGCTCCATCACGCCGACGCGGAAGTTCTCGGTCAGCACGTCGGCACGCCGGACCAGCCTCCTGAGGACGGCTTTGCCGGCCTCCTGCCGCACGTCCAGCGCCAGCGACCGCTTGCCGCGATTGATCATGCGGAACGACGGCGGCATCGCGCTGTCGCCGGGCTTCTGGTACTGACGCGCATCGTCGCCCGACGGCCACTTCTCGATCTTGACCACCTCGGCGCCCAGGTCGGACAGCATCATTCCGCAGGTGGGTCCGGCCATGATCTGGGCCATCTCGATGACGCGCACGCCCTCCAGCGGACGCCGCGTGGACCCGGACGACAGGACGTTCATCGGCATCAATTCCCGGTGTACTCGGGCCGACGGTCCTGCGCGAACGCGCGCCGCCCCTCCGCGAAGTCGCCACTGGCCAAGGTACGTGCCTCGCGGTCCGACAGCCGGACGGCGTCATGCACGCCGATGCCCAGTTCGTTGAGGGATCGCTTCGTCAGCTGAGCCGCCAGCGGAGCCAGCGCCGTCACCCGCAGCACGAGGGACTCCACCGCTTCGCCGAACGCTTCCGGCGACACCACCGCATCGAAGGCTCCCGCGGCTTGCAGTTCCTCCACCGACAGCGCGCGCCCGCCGAGGAATGCCCGCTTGGCCAGGTCCGTGCCCAGGCGCGACACGAAGCGCGCCAGTCCCGATGGGTAGTAGTGGAGACCGAGACCGACGGCGGGCATCCGGAAGACCGCCCCCTGCACGGCCACGCGCAGGTCGCACGCGAGCACCATGTCCATGGCACCCCCGTGCACGCTGCCGGACACCGCACAGACCGTGATCGGCCGAAGCGCTTCGAGCGACTCCACGACACGCTCGAAGAGCCGGGGGTCGTGCGCCGGATCATCGAAGCCCGCAATGTCGAAGCCGGCGCAGAACACCGGGCGCCCGGCTTCGGCCAGGTCGGCCTCGAGCACCACCACGCGAACGCCGGCGTCGGCATCCACCGCCGAGAAGTGGTCCAGGAGCACCTGCAGGTCGGTGGGCCGGAGCGCGTTCCTTTGTGCGGCACGAGCCAGGCGGACGCGCGCGACGGGACCCCGCCGGGTCAAGGTGGGCGCGCCGTCAAGGCCGTCGGCGGTCATTCGGGCTCGATGCCCGCGGCCTTCACGAGCCGTGTGCGCTGGGCGATCTCGGACTGGACGAACGCGGCCAACGCGTCCGGACGGCCACCCGTCGGGCTCATGCCGCTCTTTTCAAGAAGGTCGCGCACCGCCGGCTGCTCCAGCACCTTGTTGAGCTCGGCGGCCAGTCGCGAAGTGACCGGAGCCGCCAGTCCGGGCGGCGCGAAGAACGCGAACCAGGACTGGATCGCGTAACCCGGCACCACCTCGCCGATGGTGGGCACGTTGGGCAGGCCGGCGAAGCGCTTCGACTCGACCACTCCGAGCGCCCGCACCTTGCCCGACTCGATGTGGGCGCGCGCCGTGGCCATGCTCGCGAACACCAGGGGCACGTTGTTGCCCAGCAGGTCGGTCATGGCCGGCCCGCCCCCTTTGTAGGGCACATGGACCATGTCGATGCCGGCCAGTTCGTTCAGCAGTTCGCCGGCCAGGTGGTGGGCCGACCCCTGCCCCGAGCTGCCGTAGCTGAGCTTGCGGGGATTGGCCTTGGCATGGGCGATGAGTTCCGGCACCGATTTGTAGGGTTGCGACGGGTGAGCAACCAGGACGATGTGGTTCACCGCCGCAGGCACGAGCGGCGTGAATCCCTTGACGGGGTCGTACGGAAACCTGCGCGAGATCAGGTGGTTGGTGGCATGGGTTGCGTCCGTGCCCAGCACGATCGAATAGCCGTCCGCGGGCTGCTTGGACACGTACTCCGCTCCGAGGGTGCCGCCGGCGCCGGCGCGGTTGTCCACCACGACGGGCTGGCCGAGCGCGGGAGCCAGCTTGTCGGCCACCGCGCGGCCGAGCGCGTCGGCCGCCGCTCCCGGCGCGTAGGGCACGACGAGCCGGACCGGCCGGTCGGGCCACGCCTGGGCGCGCGCCGCCATTGGCATCAGCGAAGAGGCGGCCAGGGCGATCAGCGCGCGCCGACGATCAGTGTCCGGTGTGAAGGTCATGGTCCGTCTCTGTCTCGATGATGCAACCGCGGCATGGTGCGACGGCTAGCGCCAGAATGGATCCAGAATCACATATGTGATGCAGCAACACGGATGTGAACCATGAGCCCACCAGTGAAGTCCGCGCTCAGGGTGCTCGAACTGCTGGAGCACTTCGCCGAGGAGCGTCGCCCCGCGGCGATCGGCGACGTCGCCAGCGGCTTGGGATGGCCCCAGTCGAGCACCTCGGTCCTGATGCGCTGCCTGGTCGACGCCGGCTACATGGACCAAGACCGGCGCACGGGTCTGTATGCGCCCAGCGTGCGCGTGGCGCTGGCCACCGCGTGGATCCAAGACCATCTGTACAGCGACCACAATCTCCTGCGCCTGATGGAAGGCGTACGCGAGCAGACGGGCCACACTGTGATGATCGGCGAGCGGCGTGGCATCCACGTGCGCTACCTGCATGTGCTGCAGTCGACGCGCGAAGGGCGCTTCACCGCCAAGACGGGGTCGCTGCGGCCCCTGTTCGGCAGTGCTGCGGGACGCATGCTGCTGACGCGACTGCCGCAGCGCGAGGTCGCCATCCTGTTGCGCAAGGCCAATGCCGTCGAGGCCGACACGCGTCGGCGCCACGACTTCGACCGCATCAGCCGTGACATCGAGCGTGCCCGCCGAGAAGGCCATGCCGAGTCCACCGGCACGTCGGTGCCCGGGGCCGCGGCGCTGGCGGTGCTTCTGCCGGTCGGGCGGGATCGCACGCCGATGACGCTCAGCGTGGGCGGGCCGATGGCCGAAGTGCGCCGCGAGCGCGAGCGCTTGCTGTCTGTGCTGCGTGATGCCGTCGAGCCGCTGCAGCGGTCGGTGACGGGCGGCGGCGGCTAGGCTAGAACCAGATCTGCCAGAGCGCCACGACGACGTGGCCCCAGATGCCGACGTTGAAGCCGACAAGGCCGAACACCTTGGCCGAATTCCAGAACAGCTTGGCCCGGCGGGCGCAGGCTTCCTCGCCGGTGGCGGCGTACAGGACGATGTAGAGCAGGCACGGCAGGAAGCTGCCGACCGTCAACACCGCCATGACCCAGTAGAAGACTTTCATCGTGCCTTGATCAAAGCCACAGCGCGAGGCGCTCGAGCACGATCACCGCGGCAGCGCCCAGGCCAGCGATGACGGTCCACTTGATGATCAAGATGCCCCTTTGGCGCCACACGGGTGCGCCGGTGGCCATGTAGACAGCGAAGCTGACGAGCCCCGCCACGAGCAGCAGGCCGAAGACGAGGCGCAGCGCCAGCATGATGCCCTACCAGGCCGGGGCCAATTCGGCAAAACCCGTCGGCGCATCGGCTGCACCGTCGAATGTGACCGTTTCCCAGGCCTCGCGATCGGCCAGCAGCGTGCGCAGCAGCCGGTTGTTGAGCGCATGGCCGCTCTTGTAGGCGGTGTAGTGGGCCAGCATCGGGCGCCCGGCCACGTGCAGGTCGCCGATGGCGTCGAGGATCTTGTGCTTGACGAACTCGTCGTCGTAGCGCAGCCCGTCGGCATTGAGCACGCGCGTGTCGCCGAGCACGATGACGTTGTCCATGCTGCCGCCCAGGCCCAGGCCGCGGGCGCGCATCTGCTCCACGTCACGCGAGAAGCCGAAGGTGCGGGCGCGCGCGATGTCTCGCTTGTAGCGGCCCGAACCCATGTCGAAGCTCACGCGCTGGCCGGTTGCGTTCACCGCCGGGTGGTCGAACTCGATCTCGAAGGTGAGCACGTAGCCGTGATGCGGCTCCAGCCGGGCCCACTTCAGCGAAGCGCCCTCGCCTTCGCGCACCTCGACGGCCTTCCTGACCCGGATGAAGCGCTTGGGCGCGGCCTGCAGTTCGATGCCCGCGCTCTGCAGCAGGTAGACGAAGCTGGCCGCCGACCCGTCGAGCACCGGCACTTCCTCGCCCGAGATGTCGATGGCCAGGTTGTCCAGGCCCAGGCCGGCGCAGGCCGACAGCAGGTGCTCGATCGTCTGCACCTTGGGCGCCCCCGGGTCGCCGCCGGGGCTGATGGTGGTGGCCATGCGCGTGTCGCAGACCGTGTCCGCATGGACCGGGATCGTCACCGGCACCGGCAGGTCCACGCGCCGGAAGCTGATGCCCGCATCCACCGGCGCCGGACGGAAGGTGAGCTCCACCTTCTGCCCGCCATGCACCCCCAGGCCCACCGCCCGGGTGATCGACTTCAAGGTCCTCTGCTGCAACATGCCGCGATTGTCCCGAAGTTTCATCGAAGATGCAGGAGCGAACGCCCGCGCATCCCTAGAGGCGCCGAACTACAAAGGCGCTCGCCAGGCACTGCACCGCTCGCCTGCCACCAGCGCGCCCCAGCAGGCGCCGAGGGCCGGCTCGGCCGGCCCTCGGGCGCCGCCCCCCTTGGGGGGGGAGCGGCGAAGCCGCAACGGGGGGGGCCTCAATCCGCCTGCTTGCGCAGGAACGCCGGGATCTCGATCTCGTCCATGCCGTTGCTGACCAGCGCGTCGACCTTGGCGGCGGCCTGGGTGCGGGCGTTGCGCCACACGCTGGGCGTCGACAGCTGGCTGTAGTCCTGCTGCCCAGCCTGCACCGGGGCGGCCGAGGCGCCGGCCTGCACGCCGGACACTGCATTGAGCATCGGCAGGTTGTCGGTGCCGGTGCGCAGGCCCGTGCTGCTGTGCACGACCGAGATCGGCGTGGTCTGCTGGCGCCGGGCCGGCGACAGGCCGGTGGCGATGACCGTGACGCGGAGCTGGTCGCCCAGCGACTCGTCGTAGGCCGTGCCATAGATCACGTGCGCATCGTCGGCCGCATAGCGGCGGATGGTGTTCATCGCGTTGCGGCTCTCGCTCAGCTTGAAGTTGCCCTTGGCCGCCGCGATCAGCACGAGCACGCCGCGCGCGCCCGACAGGTCGATGCCCTCGAGCAGCGGGCAGGCCACCGCCATCTCCGCGGCCTTGGTCGCGCGGTCCGGCCCGCTGGCCTGGGCCGTGCCCATCATGGCCTTGCCGGGCTCGCTCATCACGGTCTTGACGTCCTCGAAGTCGACGTTCACCAGGCCGGGCACGTGGATCACGTCGCTGATGCCGCCCACGGCGTTGCGCAGCACGTCGTTGGCGTGGGCGAAGGCGTCCTCCTGCGTCACGTCGTCGCCCAGCACCTCGAGCAGCTTCTCGTTGAGCACCACGATCAGCGAGTCGACGTTGGCTTCCAGCTCGGCCACGCCGATCTCAGCGGCCTTCATGCGGCGCGTGCCCTCGAAGTCGAACGGCTTGGTCACCACGCCGACCGTCAGGATGCCCATCTCCTTGGCCACGCGCGCGATCACCGGCGCGGCGCCGGTACCCGTGCCGCCGCCCATGCCGGCGGTGAGGAACAGCATGTGCGCGCCCTCGATGGCCTCGCGGATGCGCTGCTCGGCTTCCTGGGCGGCGTTCTTGCCCGCCTCGGGCTTGGCGCCGGCGCCCAGGCCGGTGCTGCCGAGCTGCAGCACGTTGTGCGCGCTGCTGCGGTTGAGCGCCTGCGCGTCGGTGTTGGCGCAGATGAACTCCACGCCCTGCACGTTCTTCGCGATCATGTGCTCGACCGCATTGCCGCCGCCGCCTCCCACACCCATCACCTTGATGCGGGTGCCCTGGTCGAATTCCTCGATCATCTCGATCGCCATGGTGTCTCTCCTTGCTGAATGAAGCAGTTGCCGTCCAAAGTTGATAAATCGGGCCTCGCCGGACCCTCGCTCAGAAACTCCTCAGAAACCAGTCCCGCGCGCGCGAGACGAGGGTCTTGACGGACCCCGCCTGCACCGCGGCCTTGTGCCCGCGAGCGCGCGCCAGGCGCGCCTCCTCGAGCAAGCCCATCGCGGTGGCCGACCGGGGGTTGGCCACCATGTCGAACAGCGCCCCGGAATAGGTCGGGTTGCCGCGTCGAACGGGCTTGAGAAAAATGTCCTCGCCGAGCTCCACCATGCCCGGCATCACCGCCGAGCCGCCGGTGATCACGATGCCCGAGGACAGCAGCTCCTCGTAGCCCGACTCGCGGATCACCTGGTGCACCAGGGAGAAGATCTCCTCGACCCGCGGCTCGATCACGCCGGCCAGCGCCTGGCGCGACAGCATGCGCGGCGCACGGTCGCCCAGGCCGGGCACCTCGAGGTTGTCGGCGGGATCGGCCAGCAGCTGCTTGGCCACGCCGTGACCGACCTTGATCTCCTCCGCGTCCTTCGTGGGCGTGCGCAGCGCCATCGCGATGTCGCTGGTGATCAGGTCGCCCGCGATCGGGATCACGGCCGTGTGCCGCACGGAGCCGCCGGTGTAGATCTGCACGTCGGTGGTGCCGGCGCCGATGTCCACCAGCGCCACGCCCAGTTCCTTCTCGTCGGCGGTGAGCACGGCGGCGCTGGACGCGCTGGGGTTGAGCACGAGCTGGTCGACTTCCAGGCCGCAGCGGCGCACGCACTTGACGATGTTCTCGGCCGCGCTCTGCGCACCGGTCACCAGGTGCACCTTGGCCTCGAGCCGGCCGCCACTCATGCCGATCGGCTCCTTCACCTCGTGGCCGTCGATCACGAACTCCTGCGGCTCCACCAGCAGCAGGCGCTGGTCGTTGGGGATGTTGATCGCGCGCGCGGTGTCCACCACGCGCGCCACGTCGGCCGGCGTGACCTCCTTGTCGCGCACGATGGCCATGCCGGTGGAGTTCTGGCCGCGGATGTGGCTGCCGGTGATGCCTGTGTAGACGCGCGTGATCTTGCAGTCGGCCATCATCTCGGCCTCCTTCAGCGCCTGCTGGATGGACTGCACGGTGGCGTCGATGTTGACCACCACGCCGCGCTTGAGCCCATGGGCGGGCGACGTGCCCAGGCCCGCCACGCGCAGGCCGCCGCCGTCGGCTTCGGACAGCACCTCGGCCACCACCGCCATCACCTTGGCGGTGCCGATGTCCAGGCCCACGACGAGATCCTTGTATTCCTTGGCGGCCATCAGGTGCGGTCCTTTGAAAGTGTCCTCAGCGGGCGCCGGCGGCCGTCGCAGCCGCGGTGGTGGAGATGCCGGCCAGGCGCAGCGCGTAGCCGTCCGGGTGGCGCAGGTCTGCCGCCAGCAGCGCGCGCGGCGCGGCGCCGCCGCCGCCGAATCGGCCCGTGGCCTGCGCCACGGTGCGGGAGAAGCGGTCCACGCGCGCAGCCACGTCGTCGTCGCTGCCGCGGCCGAGTTCCAGCGTGGCGCCGCTGTCCAGTTCGGCGCGCCACGAGCCGCGGCTGCTCAGGCGCAGCATCACCACCTCGCGCTCCAGCGGCGCCACCGACGCCGACACGCGGCGCAGCATCCAGAGCATCTGTGCCGACCGCGCCTCGGGGCCGGCCAGGGTCGGCAGCGCGTCGTCCTCGACGTCGCCGACATTGGCCTCGAACACCTCGCCGTGGGTGTTGACCAGGCGGTCGCTGCGGCGGTCCTCGCCCTGCCACAGCGCGGCGGCCTGGTGCTCTTCCAGCGTCACTGCCAGCCGGTCGGGCCAGACGCGGCGCACCACGGCACGGCGCACCCAGGGCACCGACTCGAAGGCGCGCCGGCTGTCGTCCAGGTCGATGCTGAAGAAGTTGCCCGACAGGCGCGGCAGCGCATTGGCGCGCACCGTGGCCAGGTTGGCGCGCTGCAGCGTGGCGTCGAGCGTGATCGCGCGCACCGTGAACACCGGCGAGCGCGTGGCCCACTTCACCGCAGCGGCCAGCAGCGTCAGCGCGGCTGCGGCAAACACCAGCGCCGCCGCCGCGTTCATCACGCGCACGTCCAGCGGCAGCGCCTGCGGGCGGCCGGCCTTGCTGCGGGAGGTGTTGCGGGTGGCCATGCGTCGGGTGTGCGGGCTCAGGCGCCGCCGGTGCGCGTGCCGTCCAGGCGCGCCAGCGCCAGGATCTGCAGGCACAGCGCCTCGTAGGGGATGCCGGCGGCGGCGGCGGACTTGGGCACGAGCGAATGGCTCGTCATGCCCGGCGACGTGTTCATCTCCAGCAGGAAGGGCTTGCGGTCGCTGGCGCGGATCATCAGGTCCGCACGGCCCCAGCCGCGGCAGCCCAGCGCGCGGAACGCGGCCAGCACCAGGCGCTGGATCTCGGCTTCCTCGGACGCGGGCAGCCCGCTCGGCACGAGGTACTTCACGTCGTCGGTGAAGTACTTGTTCTGGTAGTCGTAGCCGTCCTCGGGCGCGATGATGCGCACCACCGGCAGCGCCTGCGCCGACTCGCCATCGCCGAGCACCGGGCAGGTCACCTCGTCGCCCTCGATGAACTCCTCGCACAGCACCTCGGCGTCGTAGCGCGACGCCAGCTCCACGGCGGCGAGCATCTGCGAGTAGCCCGCCACCTTGGTGACACCGATGGACGAGCCCTCGTGCGGCGGCTTGACGATCAGCGGCAGGCCGATCCGGTCGGGCACCTGCCGCACCGCCACGCGGTCGTGCGCGTCGGGCCCGAGCACCACGTAGCCCGGCGTCGGCAGCCCCTCGTGCAGCCACACGCGCTTGGTCATCACCTTGTCCATCGCCAGCGCGCTGGCCATGACGCCGGAGCCGGTGTAGGGGATGCCCAGCAGTTCCAGCGCGCCCTGCACCGTGCCGTCCTCGCCATGGCGGCCGTGCAGCGCGATGAAGCAGCGCTGGAAGCCGTCGCGCTTGAGCTTGGACAGCTCGCGCTCGGCGGGGTCGAACGGATGCGCGTCCACGCCCTGGCCGCGCAGCGCGGCCAGCACGCCGCTGCCGCTCATCAGCGAGATCTCGCGCTCGGCGCTGGTGCCGCCCATCAGGACCGCGACCTTTCCGAAACCTGCGGCGATCATGGCGTGCCTCCGGCCAGTTCGACGATGCGGCCGGCCACATGGCCGATCGAGCCCGCGCCCATCACGATGACCACGTCGCCGCTGCGGGCCTGCTCCAGCACGGCTGCGGGCAGGCCGTCGACGGCGTCGACGAACACCGGGTCCACCTTGCCGGCCACGCGCAGCGCGCGCGCCAGCGTGCGGCCGTCGGCCGCCACGATGGGCGGTTCGCCGGCCGGGTACACCTCGGTCAGCAACACCGCGTCGGCACTGCCGAGCACCTTGACGAAGTCCTCGAAGCAGTCGCGGGTGCGGGTGTAGCGATGCGGCTGGAACGCCAGCACCAGGCGCCGGCCGGGGAAGGCGCCGCGCGCCGCGGCGATCACCGCGGCCATCTCGGCCGGATGGTGGCCGTAGTCGTCGATCACGGTGAAGCGGCCGGCGCCATCGCGCGCGGCGACGTCGCCGTAGCGCTGGAACCGGCGCCCCACGCCGGCGAACTGCGCCAGTGCCGCGGCGATGGGCGCGTCGGGGATCTCCAGCTCGGTGGCCACCGCCACCGCCGCCAGCGCATTGAGCACGTTGTGCTCGCCGGGCAGGTTCAGCGTCACGGCCAGCGGCGGCATCGTGGTGCCGTTGCGGCGCTCCACCACGAAACGCATCTGGCCGCCGGCCAGCGCCTGCACCTGGGTGGCGCGCACCTCGTTGCCCGCGCCGAAGCCGTAGCGGATGACCCGGCGCGACACCATCGGCACGATCGACTGCACGCCGGGATCGTCGCCGCAGACGATGGCCGCGCCGTAGAACGGCATGCGGTGCAGGAAGTCGACGAAGGCGGCCTTCAGGCGCGCGAAGTCGTGCCCGTAGGTTTCCATGTGGTCGGCGTCGATGTTGGTCACCACCGCCAGCACCGGCAGCAGGTTAAGGAACGACGCGTCGCTCTCGTCGGCCTCGACCACGATGTAGTCGCCCGAGCCCAGCCGCGAGTTGGCGCCGGCGCTGTTCAGGCGGCCGCCGATGACGAAGGTCGGGTCCAGCGCGGCCTCGGCCAGCACGCTGGCCACCAGCGAGGTGGTGGTGGTCTTGCCGTGCGTGCCGGCGATGGCGATGCCGCGCTTCAGGCGCATCAGCTCGGCCAGCATCACCGCGCGCGGCACCACCGGCACGCGCGCCGCGCGCGCGGCGATCACTTCCGGGTTGCCGCCGCTGACGGCTGTGGACGTGACCACCGCGTCGGCGCCCGCGATGTGGCGCGCGTCGTGGCCCACGTGCGTGGCGATGCCCAGCGAGGCCAGGCGCTGCAGGGTGGCGCTGTCGCTCTGGTCGCTGCCGCTGACGCGGTAGCCCAGGTTGTGCAGGATCTCGGCGATGCCCGACATGCCGGCGCCGCCGAGGCCCACGAAGTGGAGGTGCTTGACCGCGTGTTTCATGCCTTGACCAGCCTCTCGATCTCGTCGGCCACGCGCGCGGCGGCACGCGGCCGGCCCAGCGCACGCGCCTTGCCGGCCATGGCCTGCAGCGTCGGGCGGTCCAGCCCCTGCAGCAGGCGGGCCAGCGCCTCGGGCGACATGTCGGCCTGCGGCAGGTGCAGCGCCGCGCCGTGCTGCGCCATGAACTGCGCGTTGTCGCGCTGGTGCGCGGTGGTGCTGACGATCAGCGGCACCAGCACCGCGGGCACGCCGGCCGCGCACAGCTCGCTCACGGTGACGGCGCCGGCGCGGCACAGCATCAGGTCGCAGGCGGCCAGGCGCGCGGCCATGTCGTCGATGAAGGGCAGCACCTCGATGCCCTGGGCCGCGTCGGGCTCCAGCCCGGCGGCGCGGTAGGCGTCGCGCACGCCGTCGCGGTTGAGCGCGCCGGTCTGGTGCACCACGCGCGGGCGCCGCGCCGGGTCGATCAGCGCCAGCGCGCGTGGCAGGGTCTCGTTGAGCACGCGCGAGCCGAGGCTGCCGCCGACCACCAGCAGCTGCAGCGGGCCGCTGCGCCCGGCGAAACGCTCGTCCGGGCCCGCAAGCGCCTCGATCTCGGCGCGCACCGGGTTGCCGGTGACCACCGACCGGCGCGTGCGGGCGGCCGCCGCGCCGTCGAAGCCGAAGGCCACGCGGTCGGCCACCGGCAGCAGCGCCCGGTTGGACAGCAGCATCGACGCGTCGGCGTTGACCAGCACCAACGGCTTGCGCAGCAGCGCGGCCATCAGGCCCCCAGGGAAGCAGACGTAGCCGCCCATGCCCAGCACGGCGTCGGCACCGCGCCGTCGCAGCACGCCCACGCATTCGCCGAACGCGCGCAGCAGGCGCAGCGCACCGCGCACCATGCCCAACGCGCCCTTGCCGCGCAGGCCGGAAAAGCCGATCGCGTCGAGCTCGATGCCGGTGGCGGGCACGAGGCGGTTCTCCATGCCCTCGCGCGTGCCGAGCCAGGACACGGTCCAGCCGCGGTGCTGCATCTCCTGCGCCACCGCAAGGCCGGGGATGACGTGCCCGCCGGTGCCGGCAGCCATGACGACCAGGTGCGGCATCAAGCGCGCCCTCCCCGCATGAGCTGGCGGTTTTCCATGTCGATGCGCAGCACGATCGCCAACGCGACCAGGTTCATCAGGATCGCCGAGCCGCCGTAGGACATGAGGGGCAGGGTCAGCCCCTTGGTCGGCAGCACACCCAGGTTGACACCCATGTTGATGAAGGCCTGCCCGCCCATCCAGATGCCGATGCCCTGGGCCAGCAGGCCGGCGAAGACGCGGTCGACCGCCACCGCCTGGCGACCGATCAGGAAGATGCGGCGCGTGAGCCAGAAGAACGCGACGATGACGGCCAGCACGCCGACGAAGCCGAGCTCCTCGCCGATGACGGCGAGCAGGAAGTCGGTGTGCGCCTCGGGCAGGTAGTGCAGCTTCTCGACGCTGCCGCCCAGGCCCTGGCCGAAGATCTCGCCGCGGCCGAAGGCGATGAGCGAGTGCGTGAGCTGGTACGCACGGCCCTGCGCGTACTGCGGGTTCCAGGGGTCGAGGTAGGCGAAGATCCGCTCGGCGCGCCACGGGCTCATCACGATCATCAGCACGAACGCGCCCAGCAGCACCAGGGCCGCCAGCGCGAACATGCGGCCGTTGACGCCGCCCAGGAACAGGATGCCCAGCGCAATGGCGGCGATGACCATGAACGCGCCCATGTCCGGCTCGGCCAGCAGCAGCAGCCCGATGAAGCCCAGCGCGATGGCGATCGGCGTCACCGCCTGGAAGAAGTTCTCGCGCGTGTCCATCTTGCGGACCATGTAGCTGGCGGCATACAGCGCGATGCCCAGCTTGGCCAGCTCGCTCGGCTGGAAGTTCATCAGGCCCAGCGGGATCCAGCGCCGTGCGCCGTTGACGCCCTTGCCGATGAAGGGCACCAGCACGATCACCAGCAGCACCAGCGACGCGACGAAGATCCACGGCGCCCAGCGCTCCCACAGGCGGATGGGCACCTGCAGCACCGCCAGCGACGCCACGAAGGCCACCGCCAGGGCGAACGCATGGCGCGACAGGAAGTGCGTGGGCGAGTAGCGCGAGAACTTCGGGTTGTCGGGCAGCGCGACCGACGCGGAATAGACCATGACCAGTCCGAGCGCGAGCAGCGCCAGAACCACCCAGACCATCGGCTGGTCGATGCCGCTGATGCGATGCGGCTCGGCGGGGCGGGTGCCGTTCCAGTCGCGGATCGGCAACGCGGCCTCGGCGCCGCCGCCCATGCGGGCGCGCCAGCCGGCAATGCGCTCGCGCAGCAGGCCCATCATGCGACGGCCTCCCCGCGCTCGGCCGCCTGCTGCTGCACGGCGGACACGAACACCTCGGCACGGTGACCGTAGTTGCGGAACATGTCGAGGCTGGCGCAGGCCGGGCTGAGCAGCACCGCGTCGCCGTCGCGCGCGACGGCAAAGCACCAGGCCACCGCGGCCTGCAGCGTGTCGTGGCGCTGCAGCGCCACGCCCGTGGCGCCGAGCGCAGCCTCGATGACGGCGGCATCGCGGCCGATCAGGGCCACCGCGCGCGCATGCTGCGCCACCGGCGCGGCCAGCGGAGAAAAGTCCTGACCCTTGCCGTCGCCGCCCAGGATGACCACCAGCCGGCCGGGCGACTTGTCGGCACCCAGGCCCTGCAATGCAGCCACCGTGGCGCCCACATTGGTGCCCTTGCTGTCGTCGAAGGCCTCGACGCCGCCGACGCTGGCGATGAACTCCACCCGGTGCGGCTCGCCGCGGTACTCGCGCAGGCCGTGCAGCATCGGCGCGAGCGGGCAGCCGATGGCCGTGGCCAGCGCCAGCGCGGCCAGCGCATTGGCAGCGTTGTGGCGGCCGCGGATGCGCAGCGCATCCGCGGGCATCAGCCGCTGCAGGTGCAGCTCGTCGGGCAGCAGCTCGGCGGTGGCGCGGCGCCGCGACGGCGCGGCGTCGTCGTCGCCCACGGCGCGCACCAGCCAGGCCATGCCGTGCTCGACCACCAGGCCGAAGTCGCCCGGGCGCTGCGGCGCGTCCAGCCCGAAGCGCACCACGGCCTGCTCGGACGGACGGAGCTTGCCTTTGACCATCACCGGCGCCGGCTCCATCGCCAGCACCAGCGGGTCGTCGCGGTTGATCACGCGGGCCGCCCGGCTGCCGAACACTCGCGCCTTGGCCTGGGCGTAGGCGTCCATCGTGCCGTGCCAGTCGAGGTGGTCCTGCGTGACGTTGAGCACCGTGGCGGCGTCGGGCTCGAAGCCGTTCACGCCGTCGAGCTGGAAGCTCGACAGCTCCAGCACCCACACCTGCGGCAGCGGCACGGGCTCGCCCTGCTCGTCGCGCGCGTCCAGCGCGGCGGCCAGCGTGTCGAGCATGGTCGGGCCGATGTTGCCGGCCGTGGCGACGCTGCGGCCGCAGCGTTCCACCAGCAGCGCTGTCAGCGCGGTGGTCGTGGTCTTGCCGTTGGTGCCGGTGATCGCCAGCACCTTCGGCGCGTAGCCGCGCTCGGCCTTCAGGTCGGCCAGCGCTCGGGCGAACAGGTCGAGTTCGCCCTGCACCGCCAGGCCCTGGGCCCGCGCCGCGTCGAGCAGCGGTGCGATGCGCGCGTCGCGCGGTGCCAGGCCGGGGCTCTTGAGCACCATCTGCACGCCGGCCAGGGCCTGCGCGTCGATGGCGCCGGTGGCCAGTGTGGCGCCCGGAACGGCCAGCGCCAGCGCCTGCGCCTGCGGCGGCTGCTCGCGCGAGTCCCACACGCGCACCGTGGCGCCGTGGCGAGCGCCCCAGGCGGCCATGGCCAGGCCGGAGTCGCCCAGGCCGAGCACGAGGAGGGTGAGGCCGTGCAGGTTCGTCATCACCGCAGCTTGAGGCTGGCCAGACCAATCAGGCACAGCAGCATGGTGATGATCCAGAAGCGGATCACCACCTGCGTCTCGGCCCAGCCCTTCTTCTCGAAGTGGTGGTGCAGCGGCGCCATCAGCAGGATGCGTCGCCCCTCGCCGTATCGCCGCTTGGTGTACTTGAACCAGGCCACCTGCAGCATCACCGACAGCGCCTCGACGACGAAGATGCCGCCCATGATGGCCAGCACGATCTCCTGGCGCGTGATGACGGCGATGGTGCCGAGCGCGCCGCCCAGCGCCAGCGCGCCCACGTCGCCCATGAACACGTGCGCGGGGTGGGCGTTGAACCAGAGGAAGGCCAGGCCCGCGCCGGCCATCGCGGCGCAGAAGATCAGCAGCTCGCCGGCGCCCGGGATGTAGGGGAACAGCAGGTACTTCGAGTACACCGAGTTGCCCACCACGTAGGCGAACACGCCGAGCGCCGAGCCCACCATCACCACCGGCATGATCGCCAGCCCGTCCAGGCCGTCGGTCAGGTTCACCGCGTTGCTGGAGCCGACGATGACCAGATAGGTGAAGACGATGAAGCCCCACACGCCGAGCGGGTGGCTCACGGTCTTGAAGAAGGGCACGAACAGGTCGGCCTTGGGCGGCAGCTCGGTGGAAAAACCGCTCTGCACCCAGCGCAGGAACAGCTCCAGCACGCGCAGGTTGGTGTTCTCGCTGACGGCGAAGGTGAGGTAGAAGGCCGCGACCAGCCCGATCAGGGACTGCCACATGTACTTCTCGCGCGAGCGCATGCCTTCCGGGTTCTTGTCGACCACCTTGCGCCAGTCGTCGACCCAGCCGATGGCGCCGAAGCCGAAGGTGACCAGCATCACCACCCAGACGAAGCGGTTGGTCCAGTCGAACCACAGCACGGTGGACACGCCGATGCCGATCAGCACCAGCACGCCGCCCATCGTCGGCGTGCCGCGCTTGGCCAGGTGGGCCTGCACGCCGTACTCGCGGATCGGCTGGCCGATCTTCAGCTCGGCCAGCTTGCGGATCACCCACGGCCCGAAGGCCAGGCCGATCAGCAGCGACGTCATCGCCGCCAGCACCGCGCGGAAGGTGAGGAACTGGAACACGCGCAGGAAGCCGAGCTGCTCCGGGTAGAGCGACTGCAGCCATTGGGACAGTGCGAGCAGCATCGGCGTCAGTCCTTCGATTCCATCAGCGCCTGCACCACGCGTTCCATGCGCATGAAGCGAGAGCCCTTGACCAGCAGCGACGCGGCGGGCGGCAGGCCGCCCAGGGCCTGCACCAGGGCAGGCGCGTCGGTGAAGTGGCGCGCGCCTGCGCCCCAGGCCGCGACGGCGTGGGCGCACAGCGGCCCGGCGCACCACAGCGTGTCGATGCCGCGCTCGCGCGCATGGGCGCCCACTTCGGCGTGGAACTCGGGGCCGCGCTCGCCCACTTCGCCCATGTCGCCCAGCAGCAGCGCGCGCGGCGCGGGCATCGAGGCCAGCACGTCGATGGCGGCGCGCACCGAGTCGGGGTTGGCGTTGTAGCTGTCGTCCACCAGGGCCACGGCGCGGCCGCCGCGCTGCAGCCGCTTCATCTGCGAGCGACCCTTCACGGGCTCGAAGGCCTCGAGGCCGCGCCGCACCGCGTCCAGCGGCGCGCCGGCAGCCAGGGCGCAGGCGGCGGCGGCCAGGGCGTTCTTCGCGTTGTGCGCACCGGCCATGCGCAGCGCCACGGCCGCGCGGCCCGACGGCGCGTGCAGGTCCAGCTGCCAGTGGTCGTCGTGCCAGGTGGCGTCGGCGCGCACGTCGGCGGCGCTGTCCAGCGCGAACGTGAGCTGCGGCCTCGCGCCGGCCAGCCGGCGCCACAGCGGCGTGTACGTGTCGTCGGCCGGGAACACGGCGACGCCCGCGGCGCCGAGGGCCTCGATGACGGCGCCGTTTTCCAGCGCCACGGCCTCCACGCCGGCCATGAACTCCTGGTGCTCGCGCTGCGCGTTGTTCACCAGCGCGATCGTCGGCTGCGCGATGTGCGCGAGGCGGGCGATCTCGCCCGGGTGGTTCATGCCCAGTTCCACGACGCCCGCGAGGTGGCGTTGCGTAGCGTCCTGGCGCAGGCGCAGCAGCGTCAGCGGCACGCCGATGTGGTTGTTGAGGTTGCCCTCGGTGGCAAAGGCCCCCGCGCCGAGCCAGGCGCGCAGCACCGACGCGATCATCTGCGTGACCGTGGTCTTGCCGTTGCTGCCGGTCACCGCGATCAGCGGCAGGTCGTGGCGCGCTCGCCAGGCGCGGGCCAGGGCCTCGAGCGCGTCCTGGGTGTCGGCCACCTGAAGTCCGGGCAGGCCGGCCTGCGCCAGCCCGCGCTGCGCCAGCGCCGCCGCGGCGCCGCGCGCGCGCGCGTCGGCCAGCAGGTCGTGGCCGTCGAATCGCTCGCCCTTGAGCGCGACGAACAGGTCGCCCGGCTGCAGCGTGCGCGTGTCGCTGTGCACGCGCGACAGCACGGTGGCGCCGTCGCCCACCAGCGTGGACCCCGGCAGCATCGCGTGGGCCTGGGCCAGCGTCATCATCGGGCGGCCCCGCGCTGCATCAGCGCCTGCGTCGCTTCGGCCACGTCCGAGAACGGGTGCCGCACGCCGGCCACTTCCTGGTAGTCCTCGTGGCCCTTGCCGGCCAGCAGCACGACGTCGGCCGGCGACGCATCGACCACCGCCTTGGCGATCGCCGCGCGGCGGTCCTCGACCACGACGATGCGCGAGCGGTCGGCGATGCCGGCGACGATGTCGGCCAGGATCGCGGCGGGGCTCTCGCCGCGCGGGTTGTCGCTCGTCACCACCACGCGGTCCGCGCCGCGGGCTGCGATGCCGCCCATCAGCGGGCGCTTGGTGGCGTCGCGGTTGCCGCCGCAGCCGAACACGCACACCAGCCGCCCGCCGCGCGCCGCCGCCAGCGGGCGCAGCGCCGACAGCACCTTGTCCAGCGCGTCGGGCGTGTGGGCGTAGTCCACCACCAGCTGCGGCACGCCCAGGCCGTCGCCCACGGGCTGCATGCGGCCGGGCACGGCGGTCAGGCCGGGCACCACGCCGGCGGCGTCATCCAGGCTGACGCCGAGCGCGCGCAGGCCGGCCAGCACGCCCAGCAGGTTGTGCGCGTTGTAGTCGCCG